>Ga0228672_1000382_pt1 | contig 23257 bp, 11 predicted proteins | sample 90DmetaG_FD_182788 | JGI IMG/M metagenome (GOLD analysis project Ga0228672, IMG submission 182788) | Seawater microbial communities from Monterey Bay, California, United States - 90D | ecosystem: Environmental > Aquatic > Marine > Coastal | place: USA: California | collected 2016-11-08 | reverse complement strand
ACCCAAGGATTCCAAAACATTGGAAGATCCACAAGCTGATGAGACGCCATAATTTCCGTGTTTTGCAACGGGAACACCTGCTCCTGCAGTTACAAAAGAGGAGAGTGTAGAGATATTAAATGTGTCTTTGCCATCACCGCCCGTCCCACATAAATCGATGGGATTATAGGCCGCTAAATCCACAGGAATACACAATTCTAAAAGGGCGTCTCGGAATCCTCTTAACTCTTCTAGAGTGACTGTTCGCATCATAAAAATAGTGAGAAAAGCCGCAATTTGACTTTGGTTGTAATCGCCTTTAGAGATATTAATCAAAATCTGTTTAGCTTCCTCTGCAGAGATGGTTTCGTGGTTTATGAGTCTATTTAAAACGTGTTTCATTTGTTTATGAATTTATCCAGTTTTCAAGTAATTGTTTTCCATAGGGTGTGAGTACTGATTCGGGGTGAAACTGAACGCCTTTTACATCATATTCCTTATGTCTTAGGGACATGATTTGTCCATTTTCATCGACCGAAGTTGCTTCTAAAACCTCAGGTAGATTTGAGTCAACTACCCAAGAATGATAGCGACCAACTTGAATTGTTTTGTTCATGCCTTTGAACAAAGTTTCGTTTTCTACACAAATAGTAATGTCGGTATGCACACCGTGATAAACATCTTCTAAATTTATAATTTGCCCGCCAAAAACCTCACCAATTGCTTGTTGCCCCAAACAAACACCTAGAATACTTTTGGTAGGTGCATACTGCTGAATTACAGCTTTTAAAAGTCCAGCTTCGTCTGGAATACCAGGGCCTGGTGACAGTACAATTTTATCAAATTGTTGGAGGTCATTAATATCAAATTTATCATTCCGAAGAACTGTAACATCACATTCCAAATCTTCGAGATAATGAACTAAATTAAATGTAAAACTATCGTAGTTATCTATGACTAATATTTTCTTCATGCTCTAAATGGTTTCGGCAAGTTTTATGGCTTTGGTTAAGGCGCCTAATTTGTTATATACTTCTTGAAGTTCGTTTTTGGGGTTGGATTTGGAAACGATTCCTGCACCAGCCTGCCAATGGAGTTGGTAGTTTTTACTTAAAAATGTTCGAATCATAATGGCGTGGTTGTAATTGCCTTCAAAATCCATAAACCCTATGGCGCCGCCATAAAATGCACGACTTGTTTTTTCGTAAGTTTCAATAAGTTCCATTGCTTTATATTTGGGCGCACCACTTAAGGTTCCCGCCGGAAACGTATCGGCGACTATTTGCATTGTTGGAGTGCTTTTTCGCACTTTGCCCATTACTTTACTTACCAAATGAATTACGTGAGAAAAGAATTGGACTTCTCTATATTTCTTAACTTCTACTTCAGTACAGTGACGGCTTAGGTCGTTTCTTGCTAGATCGACTAACATGACATGTTCGCTATTTTCTTTTTTATCGGCAACGAGTTTTTTTGCTAGTTCTGCATCTTTTAAATCATCGCCAGTCCGAGCAAAAGTTCCTGCTATTGGATGGATTTCCGCATTTTTATTTTGAACTACGAGTTGTGCTTCGGGCGAACTTCCAAAGATTTTAAATTTTCCGTAATCAAAATAAAAGAGGTATGGGGAGGGGTTGATGCTTCGTAACGCTCTATAAACATTAAAGTCATCGCCTTTAAAATCTTGTTGGAATTTTTTAGATAATACCAATTGGAATACATCCCCGCGTGCGCAGTGTTTTTTGGCGCGCTCAACATCAGATTTGAATTCTTCGTCACTTAGGTTGGAGCTAATAGTGCCTTTTGATTCAAAGTCATAGGATGAAAAATTTTGTACTTTAATCAAATGGTCAATGGTATCGATATTACTTTCAGAGTTGTAGCAATGTGCAAAAATATAGGCTTCATTTTTGAAGTGGTTGATTGCGATGATGTTTTGGTAAACAGCATAATACAATTCAGGAATTTCAATAGAGTTCTCTTTTTTTGAAATGGTGATGTCTTCAAAATATTGTACCGCATCGTAAGCCGTAAATCCGAACATCCCATTGTTTATAAATTTAAATGAAGTGTCTTTTTGCGTCTCAAATTGTTTTGTAAATGCATCGATTTCCATAGTCACTTTATCCGCAGATACAGTCGTCTTCTCAATGGTTTTATCAGGGTAGGTTTTAGTCACAATAGAATTCTCAACTTTGATAGATGCAATAGGGTTGCAACAGATGTAAGAGAAACTGTTATCATTGCCGTGATAGTCACTACTTTCTAATAGGATACTATTTGGAAATTTATCTCTAACTTTAAGATACACACTCACTGGCGAAATGGTGTCAGCGAGTATTTTTTTGTAATGTGTTTTTAGTTCAAATTTTTTCATAAAAAAAAGACTTGTCGTGATGACAAGCCTAGTTATTTTGATTTAAACATACAGGGTGTATCACGAATTTAGATTTCGAGAGTTCCACCACCAAGTATTGTTTAAAGTAAGGTTCATAATTTAATCTAGAAATCAAATGTAGCAACGTTTTTTATGATTGCAAAATTAATTTAAATGTTTTTTTAAAATTTTAATGAGACTTTCAAATCAAATTCATCGTAGATTGCTTTGTCTTTCAAATCATCAAAGAAACTAGCTGATCCATATTTGATTCCATATTTTGTGCGATCCACTTTCAAGGATGTTGTCGCTGTATTTCCTGAAATCTCCAAATCAAAAGCGATTTTATTTGTAATTCCCTTAATTGTAAGGTCTCCAACAACAGAGTAATTTGTTTCGTTTTTGGTCACAGATGTAAAAACTAAAGTTGCTTTTGGATGGTTTTTAACGCCAAAAAAATCGTTAGCTTTTAAATGTCCGTCTAATTTGTTTTTGTAATCTCCTTCGAGATCAGTTGTATTAATAGACGTCATATCCATTACAAAACTCCCGCCAGTGAGTTGTTTTTTATCGAATTCAAGTACACCTTCTCGAAGCGAAATTGTGCCTTCATGTTGTCCTGTTACTTTGTATCCAATCCAATTGATGACACTCTTTTCAGTATTGACTGGTTTTTTGTCTAGAGCTGTAAATCCTGTAAGTATTAGAGCAAATAATAATACTGTTGATTTTAGTAGTATGGTTTTCATAATCGTTAATTGAGTTTAATTGAAATGCAAAGTACACATTTTTTTAATTTCATAATAGCTTTATCGCTGGTAATTTTTTGTTAAAAATTTCGAGATCCTATTTCTGTTTTGCTAAGTTTGTATAATGAAATATTTACTCACACTTGTATTGTTCATGAGTATGTCATGTAATTCTAAAGTAAACGATCCTATCGATTTAGAGGTGTATAATTTTGAAGGTATTGCACCCTATCTTAATCTCGAGGGTTCCAAAACTTATGTGGTCAATTTTTGGGCAACTTGGTGCGCGCCATGTGTCAAAGAGTTGCCTCATTTTGAGTCCCTTCAATCCAAATATATAGACTCTGTGGAGGTCATATTGGTGAGTTTGGATTTTCCACACCAATATGAAACTAAATTAAAGCCATTCATTCAAAAACACCAATTGAAATCAAAAGTTGTTGTTTTAGACGATCCAGATATGAATTCTTGGATTCCTAGAGTAAATCCGCAATGGGACGGAGCCATCCCCGTCACATTGATTTACAATGTGTCAAAACGTTCGTTTTATAGTCGTAAGTTTACTTACAAAGAATTAGAAACTGAACTTAAAACTTTTTTATAACATACAACAAAACCAAATTGCTATGAAATCAATTTTTACATTATTAGTGCTGTTTACAACTGTTACATTTACGGTTGACTCCCAAAACAAAGGATATGATATTGGTGATATTGCCACCGATTTTAATCTTGAAAATATTGATGGTGAGTTTTTGTCTTTATCTAATTTTAAAGCTGCCAAAGGGTTCGTCATTGTTTTTACTTGCAATACCTGTCCATATGCTGTGGCTTATGAAGACCGTATAGAAGCATTGAATAAAAAATATGCACCAAAAGGATATCCCGTTATAGCAATAATGCCAAATAATGTCAAAACAAAACCAGGTGATTCCATGCTTGCAATGCAAATACGAGCAAAAGAAAAAGGGTTTACATTTCCATATTTAATTGATGCAGATCAGTCTATTTATCCACAATATGGCGCCACCAAAACACCTCATGTATACATTTTAGAATCTACCGATCGTGGACCTGTTGTGCAGTATATTGGTGCTATTGACGATAATTATAAAGACGCTGCTTTGGTGAAAAAAAAATATGTAGAAAATGCTGTAGATGCTCTATTAAATGGTGTTCCTTTAGATGTAACCAAAACAAAAGCTATAGGGTGTTCTATCAAAATTTAAGACTTTGATAAAAGAACCATAAATATTATAAATTAATTTACAAAACTATTATTATGTCAGATTTGTCACAAAATGAGTGGGCTTCACAATTAAAAACCGATTCAAAATCAATAATCATAGATGTTCGTACAGATGCAGAAGTCGAAGAGGGGATGATTCCAGATGCCATTCATTTGGATATTCATCAGGGACAAGGCTTTATTTCGGCACTAGAAGAACTCGATAAAACCAACCATTACTATGTCTATTGTAGATCAGGCGCTCGAAGTGCACAAGCCTGTTCCATCATGAAACAATTGGGGTTTACAACGGCCTATAATCTTTTGGGTGGGTTCAATGAATGGGACGGTGCAACGCAAATTCCTTAGTACTATGCGCTATTTTAGAATTAGATGTATGTTGTTGGGCATGCTCACTTTTTTTACTTGCAAAACAAATCAATCAGAAGGAACTCAGCTTATTACTGTTAGTGAATTGAAGGAAATTTCTAAAATTGAAGGCGTTCAGCTGGTTGATGTTCGTACTCCAAATGAATATAAAGAAGGGCATCTGCCTGAGGCATTAAATATTGATTTCTTAGATAAAAAATTTGAGATAAATATTCAGCAGTTAGATAAAACTAGACCGGTTGTTGTGTATTGTCAGAGGGGCACTCGCAGTGCAAAATGCGCCTCACAGTTAATCGCCAATGGATTTGTAAAAGTTTATGATTTGGACCACGGTTTTTCTGAATGGAAGTCGAGCGGTTCAGAGATTGAAAAATAAGGGATTTTAACCCCACAGTGGTGTTGGGTAAAGACCTTGATTTGTGAGATCATCTAAAATCTTTACGGCTTCTTTTTTATCATCATAATAGGTGACTCCAAACCATGTGCTTTGTGCTTCAATCACTTCCACTGTAATGTGTCCATTCTCCATCATTTCTTGAGTGACAAACGGCAAGTAGATTTCGTTTTTTTCGTGGTTTTCAATAGATTCCAAAAACTTCCTAAAATAGGTTTCGATGTACTTGAAAATAGAGGCATTACAAATCCAAAAATTCATTGAAACTGTAGTGTTTGCATCAAGAATTACTCCCGAATCCTCATCGATAATTTGTGTGTTTTTTTCTGAGATTTTAGTGCGCTCAATGATGGATGTTAATTGGTTGTTGTTAACCTCACAAACCCCTCTTGATACAGACCCAAACTTTGAAAGTGTGTTTTTAAGGTTGTAAGCCACAAGCGCAAATTTATCACTAGCGTTATTGTTTTTGATAAATTTTGCGGCACCATTAAAAGCATTTTGTCCATAATAGTCATCGGCATTTATGATCACAAAACTTCCTTTTATTACATTTCGAGCCGTCCAAACAGCATGAGCGGTTCCCCATGGTTTTTCGCGTTTCGTATCTAGTGTAATGGGTTCTGGAATATCCTCAATTTTTTGAACCAAAACGTCTAGTCTCACAGTACTTGGAAGGCGTTCGGAAAGATGAGATTCTAAAAACGATTTATTACCAGCTTTGGTAATGACTACGATGTGATTAAAGTTGTTTTTTAGAGCGTCAAAAATACTAAATTCCATTAGAAATTCCTTTGCAGGACCTAGGTCGTCAAATTGTTTTAGTTTTCCGTATCGACTTCCGCTTCCTGCGGCCATTAATAATAATGTCATTGTTTGAGTTTTGTTCGCTGCAAAAATAGACTTTTTAAACGAGTACTAAAATATAATCTTACAATTCAATTTTAATATTGTTGAGAAGCCAAATATTAATTGTAATTTTGAATTAATAAACCAAGATTTAACTTTTTTGTTTTATGAATGCAAAGGTATTACTTACGCTTTTTTGGGCGCTTCTATTTGGAGTTCAATCTATAGATGCTCAAATTCCTCCCTATTATTCGATTGTTAATTTTAATCAAGAAGGAAATGCGCTCAAAGAAGATCTTTCGGATCTTATTATTAATACTCACACAACCTTAATCCCATATACATCCGGATCAACAGATACGTGGGATGTCATACACAGCAGTGATTCAGATTCGACAATCTCTAATAACGTGATTTTGTTTTATGGCTATGATGATACAGACAATAACTCCTTTAATGACAGGACTCGTTCTATTGCATATCAACAAAGCAGTGGTTTATGTATTAGCTATTGGAATAGAGAGCATGTGTTTGCTCGGAGTTTAGCAAACCCTAATTTAGTAACGGATTTCCCAGGACCAGGTACAGATGTTCACAATCTGAGAGCCGCTGATTGTCAAATGAATTCTTATCGAAGCAATAATTATTTTGGAGATGGAAGTGGAAATTCGTTTTTAGACGAAGACTTTTACCCTGGAGACGAATTTAAAGGCGATGTTGCGCGAATTATTATGTACATGTATTTGCGTTATTCTACACAATGTGAGCCTATCAATATAGGCGTTGGAAGTCGTTCGTATTCTGATAATGCTGATATGCCAAATATCTTTTTGGAATGGAATGAGGAAGATCCTGTGTCGGAATTTGAGCGCAACAGAAACGAAGTTATTTATTCTTTTCAAGGCAATAGAAACCCATTTATTGACAACCCCTATTTGGCAACTCTTATTTGGAATGGTCCAAACGCCGAAGATTCTTGGGGCTTACTTTCTACAGCTGATTTAGGTTTTGAGTCCGTATTTGTTCATCCAACTATCGCTAAAGATTATGTGTATCTTGAGGGACTAGAATTGTCTAAAGACGCCATAAAAATATACAATCAATTGGGTCAACCTTTAGACTTTCATTTAGAGGGAAATAAAATAAATATTTCTAGTTTTTCTAAGGGGATATATTTTATTAGTATTCTAGACCAACACAAATCAAAACTATTTAAGTTTTTGGTGCATTAATAAATGAATATGATGAAGCAACTTTTTCTTCTAATGTCTTTTGTAGTTGTGACACAAGTTGCCAGCGCTCAAAAAGTTTTTTCGGTTAATTACCAAAACCAAGCGGATATAAAAGTTTTTGTTGTAGACTATGCCAATCAAGCAGATTTGAAAGTTTTTAAGGTCGATTACAGTAATCAAGCTAAGGGCAACAAAGGACTTTGGTTTTTTACTGAGTATTCAAATCAGGCGGATAAAACTGTATTTTTTGTAGACTATCAAAATCAAGCAGATTTAAAAATATTCTTTGTGAATTATTCAAACCAAGCAGGGTGGGTAAATCATTCTAAAAAACAGTTGTTATATTGATTTTTTAAGGAATTGTTCGATTTTTATTTTGGTTCTATTTCATGAGTTTCAAATAGTCTTGCGGGTCAATGTCTTTGCCTATAATAATTTTATTCTTATCTAATAAATAAAACACTGGGGTTTGTTCGATGTTGTAAAGCGTTTGGTAGTCCACATCCATTTGCGAATAATTTCCACTCACTTCGCTAGCAGGAGATACATGATTCCATGAGTTTAGATGATGAGTTGAAATGAATTTTTCCCATTCTGTTTTTACTTCCGTATTTATGTTTACGGCATAAATTAAGTGGTTAAAATTTTTCCATTCGTTTTTATGTAAACGGTTGATTCTTGGAATTTCAGTCTGACAATGACCGCAAGTAGGGTCCCAAAAAACAAGAACAATATATTCTGCACTCAAATCATATAAATAACGTCGTTTGTTATCGATAGAATTCATGAACAACTCTTTTGCTTTGGATCCTATTTGATTATTTTCCAGAAGACGCGCCTTTGAATCAAAAAGCTCTTTTTGAGCCAATGGGAGCCATTCATAGGTTTGGTTTTTAAAATAGGTGTCATACAGATTTAAAAATATACGATCGAACCCCATTTGTTTAGGGGTTATGTATAAGTCCATAAAACGCAGACTCATGTACTTAAATGTTTCACTTTCAGTAGAGATGGCGTCGTCTAATAGTTTTATAATTTCTTCTGTAATGGAGTTTACAGTATTGGGAACGAATACGTCAAAGTAGTTGGAGAGTTTTTGTTCTAAAAAAGGGTTTCTCAATAAACGACTATCTTTAAAATCAATGCCTTCAAAGTAATTGTTTTTTAAATAAAGTATAGAGTCCTTTTTTGTTGTTAATTTTTGGTTTTTTGCTAGTGAAGAAAAGTCATCGATTGGTTGCGTTAATTTGAATAAAAGAGCTAGGGTATTCGAATGGGATAACCTATAATTTTGTTTATAATTTTCGATTTCATTTTCAACGGATTTTATTTTATTTTGAAACTCAAACTTATCCTTTGGGTTTTCCGTAGTTTTAATTGATTCTTGTAACAACTCTAGTTGTGATCGTTTTGATTCTAAAAAAATCGTGAAGTCTCTAAAATCTATATTTTGTTGCGAGTTATAAATTTTTGTTTTTGAAGGGGTAACGATGTTAGGTTCTATTTTGAATTGTTGTACATCGTCCATTAAAAATTCAAATTCAATTTCTTTTGAATTATTTAGAAGCATATAAATGCCGCTAACGTATTTTTTTTTGTTTTTAAAAATGAGTTTACCATCTGAATCTGCATTTACAGAATCTAATAGGGTTTGGTATTTGCCAAAGTGACTAGCGAGATAAAACGACTTATTTTTGTAAGAATCTGATTGAAATTCAACAAAACACCCAGGATCTTTAGAAACCGATTTATTGCAGTTGGTAAGGCTACATAGGATTAGAATTTTCCAAAACATAGAGAAGTTCATGACTTAATTTATTTATAACAAAACTATGAACTTTAACGCTCAAAACGTAGTTTTTTTTGAAAATGGTGCTAATATAGGAGTTAATTTCTCTGTTTTTACAACTAGTTTTAAAATATAATTTAATAAGCAAGCATGAGTAAAAAATGTATTGAATGTCAATTATTTAGCTTCAAACTCGCTATTTTTAGTCTAAATCACACTAATGTTATTAACATTTTATAGTATATTTGTTGATAAAACCGATTTTATTAATCTTTACCTATATACAATGGACAAAAGTAATTTATTTAGAATTTTACTTCTATCATCCTTTTTAACGATTTTTTTTAGTGGATTTGCAAACAGTATAAACGACAGTAAAACCACTACTAAGAGCTATGTTTTAAACCCTAGCTCACTAGTTGTTCCGACGATCTCTTCTCAGTCTCCATCCACATTAGATGTTTGTATAGGCGAACCAATTTCTTTATTTGTAACTGCAAATGGAAATGGAGTTCTCAATTATCAATGGCAAAAAGATGGTGTTGATATTACAAATGCCACAGCAACAACGGCTAATTTGAATATACCGGCCTCAGTGGCAGCTGATGCTGGCAACTATATATGTATTGTTACTGACGCTGATGGAGATATAACTTCTGATCCTTCTACAGTAACAGTTAATAGTTTACCAACCATTAACATAGATAACTTATCTGGAGACTTTTTTTTATGTGAAGGTGAGCAAATCACTTTGACAGCAAGTGGAGCTTCATCATATGATTGGGGTAATGGTTTTTCAACTGACAATGATATTGTTGAGTTTCCAACAATAACAAAAAGCTATAGCGTTACAGGAAAAGATTCAAACGGCTGTGAAGCATCTACTTCGGTTCAAGTGGTGGTCAATTCGCTACCTACAGCAACAGTAACTTCCAATGGATCTATTTGTTCTGGCGAAGATGCTGTATTTGAATTTACAGGAACTCCTGGAGCAGAAGTAGTCTATAGACTAAATAACACAACAGATTATACAATAACTCTAAGTTCTTCTGGTTCTTTTGATGTAACGATATCAAACCCTTCGTCAAATCAAACAGTTTCTTTGGTCGAAGTTTCCAATACAAATTGTGATGTAATTCTGAATATTTCAGAAACTGTATCCGTCCAACCCATTCCTGCGGAGCCAGCTGTAACAAATCCACCGTCATATTGCCAAGGAGATTCTTCTTTTTCGATTGCTTCATTGGTAACTGGAACTGATCTAAAATGGTATTTAGCTTCATCAGGTGGATCTGCGCAGTCAACACCGCCTACTCAAAATACCACAAACCCAGGAACTTTTTATTATTATGTGAGTCAAACGATCAATGGGTGTGAAAGCCCAAGAGCTGAGGTTGAAGTTGTAGTTAATGCCACTCCAGTCATTTCAATTAGTGGAAATAATAGTATTTGTGTTGGCGAAAGCGCACAACTTACTGTTAATGAAGTTTTTAGTTCTTATGTTTGGAGTCCAGGCGGTGAGACGACTTCATCAATACCGGCTACTCCAACAACTACAACAACGTATTCAGTGATTGGAACCGATGCAAATGGTTGTTCCAATTCTGCACAAATTACAGTTACCGTCAATGCTGAGCCAACGGCTAGTGTCAATGCTGGTTCAAGTCCCATATGTTCTGGCGAAGATGCAGTATTTACAATAACAGGAACTCCTGGAGCAGATGTAACCTATAAATTAAATGCAGGAGCTGAAACAAATATAACTCTAAGTTCTTCCGGTTCATACAGTTTACCAATAACAAATGCTACTTTAAATCAAGAAATTTCTTTGTTAAAAGTTACCAATACTAATACTAATTGTGATGTTACTCTGAATATTACGGAAACTATTTTTGTCAACTCCATTCCCGATATGCCAACTGTAACAAACCCACCACCTTATTGCCAAGGAGATCCTCCTGTTGCTCTAACGGCAATTGGAACGGATTTAAAATGGTATTTGGCACCATCGAGTGGATCTTCGCAGTCAACACCGCCTATTCCTGTTACTTCTAACCCAGGAACTTTTTCTTATTATGTGAGTCAAACGATCAATGGGTGTGAAAGTCCAAGAGCCGAGGTTCAAGTTCAAATTAATGTCATTCCAGTCATTTCAATTAGTGGAAATAATAGCATATGCCCTAGTGAGGGAATAATACTTACTGCAGATGGAGGTGTTTCTTATGTTTGGAGTCCGGGCGGTGAGACGACTTCATCAATACCAGTTTCTCCAACTTCCGATACAACGTATTCAGTGATTGGAACCGATGCGGATGGTTGTTCCAATTCTGCACAAATTACAGTTACTGTCAATGCTGAGCCAATGGCTAATTTAAGTGCTTCAAGCCCAATTTGTTCTGGTGAAGATGCAGTGTTTACGATCACAGGTTCAGCAAATGCAACAGTTGTTTATTCAATTGATTCTGGTGCAAATCAAACAGTGGTCCTTGACAATAGCGGTTCAGCTAACATTACCAAGCCGGCTGCTTTGGGAAATTCCGAAATGAGTCTTATTTCTGTTAACAATGCTAATTGTACGATTTCATTGACAGATTCGGAAACTATTTTTGTCAACTCCAGTCCTGTAGCACCAGTAGTTACGAGTCCAATTTCATACTGTTTAGACGATACAGCAGCGCCTTTAGCACCAAATACCAATACTGGAAATACGTTAGTTTGGTTCAATTCTGATGGTACTCAATTGCCATCAGCTCCTACGGTAGATACTTCTAGTTCTGGAACTTTTATTTTTGAAGTGAGTCAAATTAATTCTTCTGGATGTGAAAGTCCACGATCTCAAATTATAGCAAATGTAATTTCGTCTCCAGTTGCTCCTACAGTAGCAAATTCAGTTGTTAATTTTTGTTTGAATGAAGCTGCATCGCCTTTAGATACTTCAGGAATTTCAAATCCAAAATGGTATGATGAAATTACTGGAGGAAATTTAATTGGAACTTCACTGACTCCACTCACAAGTTCTCTTGGGACTACTAAATTTTACGTTAGTGACTCATTAAATGATTGCGAAGGTCCACGAACACAGGTTGAAGTTAATGTGTTTTCAGTACCAACAGCTCCAACAGTTACTTCCTCTTCTGTTTTTTATTGTAAAAATGAAACTTCCGACCCTTTATCATCATTCATTAGTACTTCTACAAGTGGAACTTTAAATTGGTATTTAGTTGCTATTTCAGGTATCGGATCCCAGACAGCTCCAGTAATCGATACAAGTGCAGTCGGAACCAACACATATTTTGTGAGTGAAACAAATATTTTAGGGTGTGAGAGTTTACGAACAGCAATCACAGTAACTATTGCAGATATTCCGTCAACACCCACTCTTGGAACAGTTACAAATTCAAGCTGTTTTGTTCCTACAGGAAGCGTAGAGTTATCTGATTTACCAGCAGGAAACTGGACAATAACGAACATTACAGACGGAACAGCTTATTCTAGCAATACATCTTCTTACACAGTTAGTGGTTTGAATCCAGGTACATATTCATTTTCGGTTTCTAATAATCAAAGTTGTGAGTCTTTAGTCACAAATTCAATCACTATCGATCCGGTCCCTGTGCTATCTGCACCAGTTGTAGGGACACTTGTTCAACCTTCATGTACAGTTTCTACAGGATCAGCGACATTAACCAATTTACCATTATCAGTGAGTTGGACTTTAACCAGAGTCAGTGACAATGTATCAGTTACAAGTTCTGGTGCAAGTTATATTATTAATGGTCTCCCAACAGGAACTCATAATTATACAGTGACTAATAATTCTACTGGTTGTGTTTCGGATGCTTCTCTGAATATAGTCATGGATGCTCAGCCTACAACGCCAAATCCACCAACTGCAACCGCACAATCATTTTTAGAATCGGATTCAGCTACGATTTCAGATTTACAAATTTCGAGTTCTGGAACCCCAGTATGGTATAATAATGCAGTTTCAGGAACTCAATATGCAACATCATTTCCTTTAGTTAGTGGAGATTATTTTGTAGCTCAAATTGATCCTTCTAGCGGTTGTGAAAGTGTAAATAGAACCTCTGTTTCGGTTACTATTTTTCCGACAGCGGTCGGTGGAAATGTTTCTGGTACCACAACAGTTTGTAGTGGAACAAATTCTACTGTATTGACTTTGTCAGGACATACAGGAAGCATTATAAGATGGGAATCTTCTCCTGTAGTAGATTTTTTATCAGGTGTTGTAGCAATAAGTAATGTTAGTACTACCTATACAGTCACAAATACCACATCAGATCTTTATTATAGAGCCGTGTTACAAAGTGGTTCAGCTCCTGAAGATTTTTCAACGCCTGCATTTGTTCAAGTTTCTCAACCCAGCGAAGGTGGCGTTCTTACAGCGGCCAACTCATTAATTTGCGAAAATAATGTTGGTGGAGTCATCAATTTAGCTTCTGAAGTTGGAACAATTAACCAATGGCAAGAATCAACTGATAATGGCGTTAGCTGGTCAACTATTTCTAATACAACGAATACTTATTCAGTTCCTGTACTAACCCAAACTACTATTTTTAGAGCAGAAGTTCAAAACGGGAGTTGTCCGTCAGTATTTTCTAATGAAGTGGAGATTGTAGTTAATCCAGCTCCTTCAATAACCGATATACCAAACCAGCTTGTATGTTTAGGAGAAAGCCGAACCTATGGTGAAGCACCTATTGCAAATCATTCTTATGAATGGTTCACAAATTTAAATGGGAGTCCAACGACTTCTATATGGAATCAGAACGAATTTACTGAAACATTCGATGTTGTTTCTACACAAATTTTTACTTATAGAATAACAAACGACACTACTGGGTGTTTTATCGAAGATACTTTTGAAGTTGTTACAGATCCGCTTCCAGACGCTCAGGTCATTTCGGATACAACTATTTGTGAATTTGACTCCATCAATGTAGGAGCGCCATCGGTTCTAGGAAACACATACAGTTGGAGCAGTATTCCTGTTGGGTTTACTTCAACGTCTTCAAATCCATTGGTAACACCCTCATTAACAACGACTTATATTTTAACTGAAACAACGCCAAATGGATGTACTGAAACAAATCAGGTTGTCGTAACTATGCAACCCGAGCCTATAATTACCATTACTGACGGACCCTCATTCGATGTTTGTGAAACACCTTCAACACCAATTCAACTGCAGTCCACAGTAATCAATTACGAACCTTCTTCTATAGTTTGGTCTAATCTTGTCGGTTCAGGAGATTTTGATCCTTCCACAGATATTTTAAACCCAACCTATACGCCAAGTGCAGCAGATATTGTAAATGGCTTTGTAGTTTTAGACTTAACGGTCACAGGATTAGGTCCTTGTGCGCAAACATATTCAGATAATATTACTATTAACATCGATGCCTTTCCTTCTGCAAATGCTGGAAATGATGTGATTACTTGTGGCACAGACCCGGTGACCCTAGATGCTTCGGGGACTTTAAATGCATCCTCATTAGTATGGACGTTACCCTCAGGAATTACAGGGACTTTGAATTTGTCAGACCCTGAAAGACCAGTTTTTACGCCTAGTCTTGCGGATTTAAATTATGTAGGCCCGATTACGGTTAACTTAGAGGCCTTATCAGGAAACACATGTTTGAGTGATACAGACTCCGTTGATATTCTTATTACTCAACCTCCGGTGGTTGATATTGCACCTATTGATACTACGATTTGTGAAGGTTCAAATTACACGTTTTCGGCAGGCTCTGTAACAGTAACAGATGGTGTGCCAAGTTCATATTCATGGTCTAACGGAACTGGAGATGGAGTGTTTACCTCATCGAGTTCTTTAACACCAACCTATATTCCTGGTCTGAATGATATTACTAGTGGTTCGGTAACTCTTACCCTTGAAGCTACTGGTGAAAGTCCTTGTTTTACTCCAGCTTCAGACGATTTAATTCTTAATATTGTAAAAGAACCTATTGTTGATGCCGGTCCTGACAGTTTAGCTTGTGAAGGCCCCATAAATATAGTCGGTGCATCGATACAAAATGCAGGATCCATATTATGGACAGTTGATCCAGCAACTGGAAATGGATTTTTTATTGATCCAACAGTTGAAAACCCAATTTATATTCCTGCGTCCACAGATTTAAATTCTACAGTTACGCTTATTGTCACTGTTAGCCCTATTAATGGTTGTGGCTCAGATATTTCAGATTCTGTACTTTATACAATTAATGCGGCTCCAACAGCAGTGGCTGGAGGTGATGCAACTATTTGTGAAACAAATAACACATATCTACTACTCTCTACCGTAACTAATTCAAATTCAATAACTTGGACTTCTACTGGTACAGGAAGCTTTGATAATGTTAATACAGAAGATCCTATCTATACATTTAGTCCAAACGATAAGATATCAGGTTCAGTTAGTTTTACAGTCACAGCATCACAGGCAGGTTGTGCAAATGCGTCCGATACGATGGTTGTGACCATTCAAAAAAATCCGATAGCAGATGCGGGGACTACATCCGAAATTTGTGAAGGTGAATCTGTTACAATTTCTAGCGCAACCAAACAATTTTCAAATTCAATCAATTGGACTCAAAGTGGTGGTCTAGGAACATTTACAAATTCTTCTACTTTAGCACCCACATACAATTCTGTCCCAGGTGAATCTGGTACTGTTATTCTTACCTTAACAGCAGACGCGATTAGTCCATGTACAGTTCCATCGACTTCTCAAACCGAAATTATCATTACTCCGAAGCCATTTGTAAATGCTGGTGATGATGCTCAAATTTGCGAAGGAGATTCTTTCACGGTAACCACGGCTACATACATCAATACTGCTGGATTAATATGGTCAACTAGTGGAAATGGTACATTTCAACCGGGATCAGAATTTACATCAACACCAACTTACATCCCTGGTTCTTTCGATACAAATTTAGGATCTGTTACACTGACGCTTACAGGACAAGAAAACTTTCCTTGTAACTCAGCAGCAACGGATTCAATGGTCTTAACAATTAATAAAATTCCAACAATAAATATTATTGATCCAGTCGTAGATTTGTGTGTCGATACGCCAAATTTCCCCATAACAAATGTCGTCATAGATCATTATGATTCACTATTGTGGGAAACTTCTGGAACAGGAAATTTTGGTGGTTTAGAAACCACACAAGAACCAACTTATTTTCCAACGCCTGCAGATTATGAGCTTGGAATAGTGACGCTTACATTAACAGCTTCTAGAAACCCATTGAATTGTAATTCTTCGACAGAAGATACAATTACTCTAAACTTCATTGAAAAACCAACGGTAGATGCGGGCCCACCAACCGTAAATTTATGTGAGGGTGCACTCGCACCATCTTCGTATGTTACCAATCAAGCGACTGGTACTATTAATTATTCAACTGTGACTTGGTCGTCTTCTGGAACAGGAACTTGGTCAACAGCAAATCCCAATAACTTATTAGAAACCTACACGCCTTCACCAGCAGATTACGATACTGGTTTTGTTATTCTTACGCTTGAAGCAAATTCAAATGTACCATGTGTTGGTTTGGTTACAGACACCATTCAGCTTGATTTACAAAAATTACCTGTTATTACAGTTCCACCAACAACTTCTATATGTATCGATCAAAATACATTTGGAATAGGAGGAGTGTCAATTGCACCAGCTACGGCTTACGATCCAAATTCCATTGTTTGGGAAACAACAGGTACAGGCGTTTTTACCACTTCTGGTGATCCGTTGAACCCAATCTATAACCCGTCTAATGCTGATTTGGCGGCTGGCAATGTGACCTTAACAATCACTGTTGACTCTGTTGCTCCATGTGCAATTGATGTGACCGAAAGTTTTGATCTTTTATTTCAAGTTCTTCCTGTTGCCGATGCAGGTGTTGACTTAACAGAGTGTGATTTGCCATTTCAAATCACTACGGCTACTTTTGATACAACAACAGTCAATAATTTAGTTTGGTCCAATGGATCAGGAGATGGATCATTTGATCTTGACAATATTATAAGTCCATTTTATACCCCTGGAACAGGAGATTTAGCTAACGGATCCGTAACCTTAACTTTAACTGCTACAGCCTTAGATCCATGTACAGCCGATGAAGTCACTTCAATGGTTGTCACTTTTGTTGATTCACCAACGGTTGTAGTGGTAACACCACAAAATCCAATTTGTGAAGATGAAACCAATGTTGCAGTCGTAGGAACTACGATTGACGATGCAGATTCATTCATCTGGACGTCAACAACAGGAACAGGAACGACTATTGCAAACCCCACGACTTTGAGTCCGTTGGTGACCCCTAGTGCTACAGATAAAGACAATGGATTTATAGATTTAACCCTAACAGTAACTCCGAATGCACCATGTAGTGCACCAATTGAGGAAGTTGTTCGAATTCCTGTTCAAAAAAATCCTAGTTTATTCCCAGGAGTTTCTCAAGATATATGTGAAGGAGCAATTATATCAACTATTGATGCAACAGAAACCAATGTTACAAACCTTGTTTGGTCCAATAATGGAGGTGATGGAACTTTTACAGCATCCATTAATAATATAACAACTGAATATACACCAGGTCCCAATGAAATTGCAAATGGTTTGGTTGAATTAGTCGTTACTGCAGACGCAATTGCACCATGTGTTGGCACAATTTCGGAGTCAGTTACTCACACGATTACAAGAGATCCAGTTGTAACTTTAACAACAAACGAAGACACAATTTGTGAATCGCAAGCAAGTTATACAATCCCAACAGGAACAATTTCTATAGAAAATGTAAGTTCTGTTGACACTTTCGGTTGGACATCTTCTGGTTCGGGTACATTACTAGGAGCCAATACCTTAACCCCATCTTATGAGCCTTCATTGGCTGATATTGGTACTGGTTTTGTGAATTTAATTTTTACGTTAAATCCAACTGCGCCATGTAGTACTCAAATCATAAAAACATTTAAATTAAATATTGATCCTTTAGCGACTATCGATTTTATGGATGATGGATTTTTCTGTGAGGGGATCGATAAACCATTAACAGCGACTTTTACCAACCATGATTCTAGCAGTATCAACTGGACAATTATTAATGGAACAGGTACTTTAACAGGTGGAAACACTGCCAGTCCTACGTATGAGCCTGGTGCTGATAGTGATACCGTTGTGATTCAGATAAGTGTGGATGGAATTTCGCCCTGTGATGAACCAACCATACAACAATTTACAATGAATGTCATTGAAACTCCAGTAGTTTCTATGACAACACTTACAGACACCGTATGTAGTTCGGAATTAACCTATAATTTATCAGGAAATTCGGTTGAAGATTCAAGTAATACAATAAATTGGACTCGTGTAAACCCTGTTGGAACTGGAACTTTTTCAAACCCAACGGATCTAAACCCTTCTTATACATTCAATGCGGCAGACATTGCCAACGGATTTGTTACATTACGTTTAACAGCAACTAGTGATGCACCGTGTTCTTCTACTGATTTTGAGGAAATTACAATTGTAATAGATAAAGCGCCTAATGCAACAATAAGCTCTCTTGCAGCAGTTTGTGCGGGAGAACCATACACTGCGACTGCGTTTAATCCTGACGGAAATACAGTTGCATGGACCGAAATAAATGGAAGTCATGGAACGTTTGTTAATTCAAATTTAGATACAGCTACTTTTAATCAATTCCCTGGAAATGAAGATGATTTTGAAATCCAACTCACATCTACAACAACAGCGAATTGTGCACCTTACGTACAAACCATTACAGTAGTTGTACAACCAAAACCAACAATCGATGTTGGGGACTCCGTTCAGGAAGTATGTAGCTCAGAACCATTTGTAATCTCTGGAGTAGCTGCTACCGATTATGCCTCTGTTTTATGGACAGTGGATGGCACTGGAAGTAGTGCAGGGTTTAGTAACCCAACCGATTTAAATCCAACATTTACTCCGACTCTAGCTCAACTTAACGATGGTGTAGTCATTTTGAAAGTCACAGCTCTTGCGGAAGCACAATGTGGAACTGCATTTGCTGTGTCAGATACAATAACATTAAACTTTAATCCAGAGCAAACCGTTAGTTTTACAGCTCCGACTTCTATCTGCGAAGGGGATACAATCTCATTAGTTGGATTAGCACCAGATTCTTCTAGTGTTTTATGGTCTACAAGTTCTACGACATCAACTTCAGGTTTTGCAGATCCAACCAATTTAAACACAATATATACACCCTCTGCTTTAGATTTAGGTTTAGAACGTGTGACATTAACCATTACAGGGATTTCAAACACAAATTGTCCTGACGTCTCTTATTCTTTAGAAGTTTTAATCGAGCGTAATCCAACTGCAGATGCTGGTGGTCCAATATCCATTTGTGAAGGAACGACTTCGTATCAAGTTAATGATGCGTTTGCATCCAATTATGATGCATCAGTTTCAACAAATATCAATTGGTCTCTAACAGGGCCTGCGACCATTCAAGCGGGTACTCAAAACGATTTAAATCCAGTGATTTTACCTACTGCTGGTGCCACAGGAGATATTATTTTGACTCTGACAGTTAATGGATATGATTCTTGTAACACAACAATTACGGATACAAAAACGATTACCATAGTTCCAAGTCCTATCGTTGTGGTGCCTTCAACTCGAACTATTTGCGAAGGTGAATCATTGACCCTTCCAAATTCAGAAATATCCGCTTCTAATTATGATTCAGTATTATGGACTTCATCAAACGGATTAGGAACGTTTACTCCTAACAATGATTTAGCAACGATTTATACTCCTGCGCCTGGTCAAACAGGAATAGTGAATTTAATCTTAACTGCTTCTTCAACTTCAGGTTCTTGTTCAAGTGATTCAAGCCCTCTACAATTGGAAATTATTCCAAATCCAATTGTTGACGCTGGTGTTGATGCTACGATATGTGTAACTGAAACCTATACTGTAGTTGGAGCAAGTGTTTTAAATGAATTTACATTTACATGGAGTGTTACTGGTCCAGCTCAGATTGTTTCTGGAGAAAGCACCTTAACACCGGTTATTGCTTCAGATGCTGGAGCAACTGGAACAGCTGTGGTGACCTTAACTGCTGTTGGAACTGGAGTATGTCCAATTTCGATAACGGATAGTTTTAATTTAGAAATAAACGCTTCTCCTGTTGTCAATGCTGGTAACGATGATATTCTTTGTGAAGGGGAATCTTCTTATCAACTCCTTGGTTCAGTGGTTGATGCAGATGCTTCTACAACCTATTCTTGGATAACTTCGAACGGTAGTGGGATTATTCAGTCTACAGCTGATCCATTACAACCAATATACATCCCTGGTCCAACTGATTTTAACTCTGCTACAGGTTCCAAGGACATTCAGTTTGATCTTACATCAACTTCAACAAACGGTTGTACTTCCTCAACAGATTCGATGGTTCTAACGATTTATGCGAATCCAATTGTAAGTGCAGGCCCAGATATTTTTGATATTTGTGAAGATACAGATGTCATTTTGAGTTCGGCAACTGCAAGTAATTACAGCAGTATCACATGGTCAACTTCTGGAAATGGTACATTTGATTTTTCTAGTAGTTTAATCAATCCAATATACAGTCTCGGTTCAGATGATACAACATCCGTTACATTAACCCTTTCAGCGATGCCTAATGTGGCTTGTTCGCAAGTTGCTGTTTTGGATGAAATGACGATTTTCATAAATCAAGACACAACGCTTTCAGCGACAACCAATACAATTACAATGTGTGGTGCCACATTTACAATGCCTGATTTGATAGATGTAAGTAATGCTACATCTATTCTTTGGACAAATATTACAGGTGCTTCTGGAACTCCAGGAGTTCTAACAAATGTTAACTCAGAAACACCAAGCTTTACGCCTTCAGTAAATGAAATCGCTAATGGTTTTGTTTTACTTAGGGTAGAAACTGTGCCCGAAGCTGGATGTACAACAACATTAAGTGAAACCATTACGGTTAATCTACAACCGCTTTTAGAAGTAGAAGCAGGTATATCTTTAGCATTTTGTGAGGGTGATGATGTTATTGTTTCAGGAAATGGAGCATCAGTCACAAATTTCTCAACATATACATGGTCTCATAATGGAACAGGAAGTATTGACCCTTCTACGATCAATACATTAAATCCAAAATATATTCCTGGAATCAGTGAAACAGGTGATGTTATACTTACTCTGACCGCTACAAGTATCGCCCCATGTACTGGGGATGTGTCCGACTCAATGACCGTAACAATTCAGTCGCAACCAACAGTTACTGTTGCCGCTGATTTTACCGTTTGTGAAAGCTCTAACATTAATATTGTAAATACAACTGCTACGGACGCAGATACCATAATTTGGACGAGTTCACAAAACAGTGATGGATCGTCTTCGGGTACTTATGTAAGCGGAACATTTACAAACGATGCAATTCTTAACCCGAGTTATACACCCTCGCAAGATGATGTCGATTTGGGGTATGTGTATTTGACAATTAGAGTGTCTAACATAGCTTGTGGTACGTTTGTTACAGATGTTATACAAGTAACTATAGCTGACGGCGTTGGGGTCTTTGCAGGAGTTAATGCATCGATTTGCGAATCTGAAACCTACACATTGTTAGATGCAACTTCTAGTGCTACAGACGTCACATGGATAAGTTCTGAAAACAGCAATGGAACGTCTTCAGGAACCTATTTACCAGGATCATTTTCAGATGCTACAGCTCTGAACCCCGAATATATCCCAAGTATTGATGATATTAATAGAGGATATGTGTACCTCACAATCACAGGAACTGGAAATAGCAGTTGCCCAGTGAGTAGTAGCTCAATGTTATTAAATATAATTAAGAATCCAACGGTATCTGCTAATGATATTAATACTTGTGTTAGCAATTCAACAGGTGTGCCATTAAACGGAACAGGAACTAATTATGATACACTTGAATGGAGTATTATAGATGGTCCTGGACAGGTTATTAATGATGTGTATTTTTCATACTTAGGAACTGATCTTCCTTCCAATGTGGTAACAAGACTTCGTCTTGTAGCCACTCCATTATCGCCTTGCGCAGGAAATGCAATACAAGAAATTATCGTTATTACTCAAGCGCTTCCTTCAGTAGAAGCTGGTGATAACGGTGCCATTTGTTATATCCCAGGAACAGCAATTGCTCCTTTTACAATACTTGGTACAAACGTTTCTAATGCGAGTTCCACGAGTTGGACGACATCAGGAAGTTTATCGGGTAATTTTAACCTGGGAACTCCTGTTGTTTATGAATCATTTAGCAATAGTTGTACTCCAGAAGTATTGACTTTAACAGCCAATGGTGTAGGGGCTTGTAGTTCAGAGTCCGTTTCAGATTCAGTAACATTAACTATAAACTGTACTATTCCAAATCTAGGAGCTATCACAGGACTAGATACTGTCTGTCAAGGAAATTCAGGAGTTGTATATACCGTTCCAGTTAATTCAAATGTAATTACCTACGAGTGGCAAGTGCCAACAGGTGCTACAATTGTTTCTGGTCATGGGACTAACTCAATTAGCGTTGATTATGGTGCTAATGCAGTTTCAGGAAATGTTTCTGTAAATGGTGTAAATGGTTGTGGTAGTGGACCAAATTCTACATTACCAATTACTATTGATGAGTTACCAACTATGGGCATTGTGTCAGGAGAACAAACGGTGTGTGCAGGATCGACTTATGATTATACAACCACAATAATTCCAAATGCATTGTCCTATTTATGGACATTACCTGACGGCAGTACGATTTCTACAACTACCAATACAATTTCTATTGCGTTTGCTGCTTCAGCTAGTTCAGGAAATTTATCTGTTCAAGGAAATAATTCTTGTGGGTTGGGAGCATCTTCTGCAGCTCTACCGATCACAGTTCAATCACAACCAACTTTGACGAGTACATTGACTCCACCTTCAATTTGTAGTGATGAAACTTTTGAATATGTTCCAACTTCGGCATTAGCTAGTACAACCTACAGTTGGACTAGAGCTGTCATTTCTGGAATTTCAAATACTGCGGGATCTGGTACGGGAATAATTAGTGAAGTTGTAACAAATACAAGTTCTGTAACAATTCCAATTAATTATATTATCACGTTAACTTCAGAAGATGGTTGTAGTGATTCAGAAACTATTACAGTTGATGTTCATCCGAATCCAATTCTAACTTCGTCTA
>Ga0228672_1000377_pt1 | contig 23384 bp, 21 predicted proteins | sample 90DmetaG_FD_182788 | JGI IMG/M metagenome (GOLD analysis project Ga0228672, IMG submission 182788) | Seawater microbial communities from Monterey Bay, California, United States - 90D | ecosystem: Environmental > Aquatic > Marine > Coastal | place: USA: California | collected 2016-11-08 | reverse complement strand
TTTACATTATAATTTTACAATCATTACTATAACTATTTTCTAGATGCAGGACAAGCTCAACAAAACCGATATTGAAATATTAAGACTGTTACAACAAAACAGCAATCGCACTATAAAAAACATTGCGGACATCTTAGGGATGACCACAACGCCTGTTTATGACCGTATAAAAAAACTGGAAAAAAGAGGTTATATCAGTAAGTATGCTGCAATTTTGAATTCAAAGAAATTGGGATTAAAATTGACTGTATTTGCGGGAATTGCCCTAAAAAACCATACGCGGAGTTATTTAGAAAAATTTGTCAAAACCATTGATGGATTTCCTGAAGTAGTGGAGTGCCACCGGGTGTCAGGTAACTTTGATTATTTACTAAAATTAGTATTGGTGGACATCGAAGACTACGAACAATTCATTTTAACTAAACTGGCGCTCATAACCGATTTAAGCAACGTCCAAAGTTATGTGGCACTGTCTAAAAGTAAATCCACAAATGAGGTGAATTTGGATCATTTAATGTAAACTCAAAAACTCTCTCTCAACACAATCAAACTGGCTTTACGTCCTGTGGTCAAAAGCCATTCTCCTGAACTTATGAGGTTATCACTTTCATTATAAACCTTCAATTGGGCGGTATTGGGACTAGAACTCCCTTCGTTAAGGGCAATAAATTCAATGGTATTTAAACCTTCTTTCAACTCGATATCAATAATGTAAGCTGAGTTTCTGAGCGAAATGTTCGGATGAACAATTGCTTTGTTGAGCATTAATTTGATACGATCCCCATCTTCATACTCATGATCTCTACATAAAATTCGAATGTATTTGGATTTGGTTGTAATATCACCCAAATAGTAATCCCGATCATATTTAGCAACATTTTTACGGTTTTCACTAAACTGTTGTTTGACTTCCCATGTTGGGTCAACTACGTCTCGCGTTTTGGTGATGCCATATTTTTTCTTTGCAAATCCATCAATAGGTTTAATGCCCATGGTGATTTCAAACCCTTTATCAGTTAACCCAACAACAGGTGATAGTGTTAGGGGAAATTGTTCAGATAAGGGCTTACGATCCAAAGCCAAGGCTTTGATTCGAAACGTTTCTTGATTGGTATCTAACTGCGCATACACCATAGGATGTATTCCAATTAATATCAATAAAAGTATGAAATTTCGACTCATAAAGCGTATTGGCATTTCTTAATGCTGTAAAGATATTGATTTGATTGTAAATTTTCTTGAGTTGTTCAAAATTTAAAATCCTATTTTCATGTTTTTTACCAATTTCAATAATTATTCCAAATTTATTGAGATTCACTTTTATTTTTCATTTTTAACATTAGAAGCATCCATTTTCATATCTTTAAACTTTCTATATTTATTTTTATTGCAAACACATCTCACATCGTTAAAACAGCAACTTTCAGGGGAACTTTACGACAGTGCTCTTGTAAAAGCTTTATATGCTACAGATGCTTCCGTGTATAGAGAATTGCCTTATGCGGTGGCAATCCCTAAAACCACTGTAGATATCAAATGTTTAATAGATTTTGCGAGGTCAAATGGGGTATCCATTATTCCTCGAGCTGCAGGAACCTCATTGGCAGGTCAATGTGTGGGAGATGGAATTGTGGTAGATGTATCAAAATACATGAACGCCATCTTAGAAATTAATACTCAGGAGCAGTGGGTTCGTGTGCAACCCGGGGTAGTTCGAGATGAGTTGAATGAATTTTTAAAACCTTACGGATTCTTTTTTGGCCCCAACACTTCGACAGCCAATCGCTGTACAATGGGAGGAATGGTTGGAAACAATTCTTGTGGTTCTACTTCTATTGAGTATGGATCGACACGCGATCATACGCTGGCCATCAAAGCCATTTTAAGTGATGGGAGCGAAGTTGAATTTTCAGATTTAACCCAAGACGAATTTAAATCAAAAACACAAGGCAATTCCTTAGAAGCTAACTTATATAAACAGATTCATGCAGAGCTTAACAATCCAGTTATCAGAACTCAAATTAAGGATAGGTATCCAAAAGCCTCTATTAGTCGACGTAATACGGGATATGCCGTCGATGCATTGATGCACACCAATGTGTTTGAACACACAGAAGAGTCGTTTAATTTTTCAAAATTACTTTGTGGATCAGAAGGGACTTTGGCATTTACTACAGAACTAAAACTTCAAATCGTTCCCTTACCAAAACCGTTTCAAGTGGTTCTAAACGCCCATTTTAATTCCATAACTGAAAGTCTTCAGTCCACATTAGTAGCCATGAAACTGGCGCCTTCTGCATGTGAACTAATGGATAAAACAATTTTAGATTGCACTAAAGATAATCTCACTCAACAGAAAAATCGATTTTTTGTTGAAGGTGATCCCGAAGCGATACTTATGGTGGAATTTAGAGGTGACAATTTAGAAGACGCCAAAGCACAGGCTAAAGCCTTAGAAACACAACTTAAAGCGGCTCAATTGGGCTATGCATATGCGTTAGTGGAAGGCGATGATTGCAATAAGGTATGGGATTTAAGAAAGGCAGGCTTAGGACTTTTAGCAAATATTCCCGGAGATGCAAAAGCTGTTGCCTGTATTGAGGATACCGCCGTAGATTTGGAGGATTTGCCATTATATATTGAAGCATTTACCGCACTCATGAAATCCTATCATCAAAAAGCGGTGTATTATGCTCATGCTGGTGCAGGTGAATTGCACCTAAGACCGATTTTAAATCTAAAATCTTCATCTGATGTAAGCTTGTTTCGATCCATAAGTGAAGCTTCTGCAAAATTGGTAAAATCTTATCAAGGAGCTCTTAGTGGCGAACACGGCGATGGGCGTGTCCGATCGGAATTTATTCCTTTGGTTTTAGGAGAAGACAATTATCAACTTCTAAAACGTATAAAATCAACGTGGGATCCTTTAGTTTTATTTAACCCTGGTAAGATTGTGAATGCTGTGCCTATGGATAAGGCCTTACGCTACGAAGCAGATCAGTCTATTCCAAACTTAGAAACTCTCTATAATTTTGAATCTACGGGTGGAATTTTAACTACAGTTGAAAAATGTAATGGCTCAGGGGACTGTCGAAAATTAAGTTTTGCAGGGGGCACCATGTGTCCAAGTTACAGAGCCACACTCGATGAAAAAGATTCAACTCGAGGTCGAGCTAATGTATTAAGAGAATTTTTAACTCAAAATACCAAAGACAATCCATTTAATCATCCAGAGATTAAACAAGCAATGGATTTGTGTGTATCCTGCAAAGCCTGTAAATCTGAATGCCCATCAAACGTGGATATGGCAAGTTTGAAAGCGGAGTTTTTGTACCAGTATCAAAAAACAAATCCCGTTTCATTGCGTAGTAAACTTATTGCTCATAATGCCAAAATTAATACGATCGCCCATAAATTTTCAAGAACTTATAATTTTATTGGAACTAAATCTTGGTTTAAATCCCTCATAGGAGTCCATTCACAACGGTCGCTTCCAAAGTTACGATCCAAAACATTTAGACAATGGTTTTCGAAAGTTAAACAACATAATCAACCCAAAAGTGTCTATTTGTTTTGTGATGAATACACCAATCATTTTGACGTAGAACTCGGTAAAAAAACAGTTTTACTTTTAAATAAGTTAGGGTATAAAGTACATATACCTATGCATTCTGAAAGTGCTAGAGCTTATATTTCAAAAGGGTTTTTAAAAGAAGCAAAAACCATAGCCACAGAAAATGTGAGTATTTTTAGTGCATTGGTTTCCGATGAAATAACACTGATAGGAATTGAGCCCTCTGCTATCTTGGGATTTAGAGATGAGTATCCAAATCTTGTGGATGCAACCCTAAAAACGACTGCAGAAAATTTAGCTCAAAACGTATTTACAATTGAGGAATTTTTGACTAACGAAATAAATGCTCAAAAAATTGATGTATCAAAATTTACCACAAAAGCAGAGACTGTATATTATCACGGACATTGCCATCAAAAAGCATTGTCATCCAATGTGTTCGCAGAAACTGTATTAGCACTACCTTTAAACTATAAGGTTGAAACGGTAGATTCTGGATGTTGCGGAATGGCCGGATCTTTTGGCTACGAAAAAGAGCATTACGATTTGAGTCAACAAATAGGAGAGGACCGTTTATTTCCTTCTTTAAGAAAATTAAATACAGAAGTAATTATATCGGCTTCTGGAACAAGTTGCAGGCATCAAATTAGTGATGGGGTTCATAAAATTGCCCTTCATCCAATTGAAGTTCTGTATAATGCATTAAATTAGCATCAATGAATTATTTAGAAATTGTCGGTTTTTTTGGTGCATTTTTAACGGGTATTGTTATTGGTCTTTTTGGTGGTGGAGGCTCTATTTTAGCGGTTCCCATATTCGTTTATCTTTTTAAATTAAACCCTGTGATTGCTACAAGTTATTCTATGTTTGTGGTAGGATTTTCGTCCGCTATTGGAACACTACTCAACATAAAAAAGAAATTGGTTGCATATAAAACTGCTGTAATATTTACATTACCTGCCCTTACGACTGTCTATCTGACAAGACGTTTTTTAATTCCAAATATCCCTCATATTCTTTACTCTTTTGAGAATTTTGAGATTACTAAAAAGATGGTTCTTATGTTGTTTTTTAGTTTCGTCATAATTTTATCGTCCATTATTATGATGAGGAAATCTGAACCCGAAGACATTACAAAACTCACCGCCAAACTAAATTATGGACTTTTAATTTCAAATGGAGTAGGAGTTGGTGTTTTGACAGGTTTAGTCGGTGCTGGTGGTGGATTTATCATTGTACCTGCATTGGTAGTATTTGCTAGAATAACAATCAAACAAGCTGTTGCAACTTCTTTAATTATTATCACATTTAATTCACTTATTGGATTTAGTTCTGATTTATTCTTACTAAAAATGGAGTGGGATTTTCTAATTCTATTCACAGCAATTTCTGTTATAGGAATTTTTGTTGGCACATATATATCTAGTTATGTGAGAGAATCAACCTTAAAGACTAATTTCGCACGATTTATGATTATTATGGCAGCAGTGATTATTTTTAAGGAGTTGATGACTTAGAATGTAACATTTTTAGTTCTTAAACGTCAAATAAATAAACCCATTTTATTATGAAACAAGACAATCAAACTATAGTGCTTATGCACCTTTCACAGTTGGCAACCTTTGTGATTGCTTTTGGTAGTATTTTAATTCCTCTAATTATCTGGCTTACCCAAAAAGAAAAAATTAAAGACTTAGATACGCATGGAAAACATATTCTTAATTTTCAGTTTAGCTTATTGATTTACAGTTTTATATGTATTCCTTTGGTTTTTATAGGAATAGGGATTCTAGGGCTAATTGTGATTTTAATTCTATCGATTGTTTATCCTATTAAAAATGCGATGAGAGCTAGTAATGAACAACTCCCTGTATATCCATATAGTATCACTTTTCTTAAATAACGGCAGGTATTATGAATCTAAACCTTATTAAATTTATAAGCATCGGAGTGGTTTCAATTTTTTAATTACCTTTGTGCCTCGAATACGTTGAACAACTATGAGTCCAAAAGTTTTACTTAACACTAAAGAAGTAAACATCATTCTACATCGATTGGCCTGTCAACTCATTGAAAAACACACCGATTTTTCTAATACTGTTTTAGTTGGTTTGCAACCAAGAGGCATCTTTTTGGCTCAACGTCTCAAGTCGCTTTTAATTGAAAACTATAATCTTCCTGATGTACAATTGGGAGTATTAGATATTACTTTCTACAGAGATGATTTTAGACGTTCTGATAAAGTTCTTGAAGCAAATTCAACAGAAATTGATTTTTTGATTGAAAATAAACGTGTTGTTTTTATTGACGATGTATTATATACAGGGCGAAGTATTCGTGCTGCTTTAACCGCTATTCAGTCTTTTGGTCGTCCAAGTGAGATTGAACTACTAACCCTCATAGATCGGCGTTTTAGCAGGCATTTACCTATACAGCCAGATTATAGAGGCCGTCAAGTAGATGCTATTAACGATGAGAAAGTATTGGTAAACTGGAGTGAAACTAGTGGCGAAGATGCCGTTTATTTGATAAAAAACTAAACTATGAGCGAACTAAGTGTAGATCATTTATTAGGGATAAAATATCTAAACAACGATGATATTAACCTTATTTTTGACACTGCCGATCATTTCAAAAAAGTGATCAATCGTCCCATAAAAAAAGTACCCTCCCTTAGAGATATTACAATTGCTAATTTATTTTTTGAAAATTCAACGCGTACAAAACTCTCTTTTGAACTGGCTCAAAAGCGACTTTCCGCGGATGTAATTAACTTCTCATCTGGGCAATCTTCTGTAAGTAAAGGAGAAACTTTGGTTGATACAGTCAACAACATTCTCTCTATGAAGGTAGATATGGTCGTTATGCGTCACCCAAATCCTGGAGCGGCTTCATTTTTATCCAAACATATCGATGCTCAGATTATCAATGCGGGTGATGGTGCACACGAACACCCTACACAAGCCCTTTTAGATACCTATTCAATTCGTGAAAAGTATGGCGAAGTAAAAGGAAAAAAAGTAGTTATTGTAGGCGATATATTACACAGTAGAGTCGCCTTGTCAAATATCTTTGCATTGCAATTACAAGGTGCTGAAGTCATGGTTTGCGGACCAAAAACACTCCTTCCAAAATATATTGATAAACTTGGAGTTAAAGTTGAAACAAATCTACTTAAAGCACTTAATTGGTGTGACATAGCAAACATGCTTCGTGTTCAAAATGAGCGAATGGAAATCAGTTATTTTCCGTCTACAAGAGAATATACTCAACAATACGGAGTCACAAAAAAACTATTAGAATCTTTAGATAAAGAAATTACAATTATGCATCCTGGTCCCATCAATAGAGGAGTTGAAATAACAAGTGAAGTAGCCGATTCGGGACAAGCTATTATACTGAACCAAGTAGAAAACGGGGTTGCCATTCGAATGGCTGTAATGTATCTTTTAGCTTCTAAAATAAAACAATAAGATGATCATAAATCAGCACAATTCAACTGCCATAATCACACAAGACAAAACCAGTCTTCCCGAGTTTTTGAAGAAATTTTCAGTGCTTCACGAGCGTTTTAAGACAAATGATGTTATTTTAGTTCTAAAGGATACATCGTCTGATTACATTGATCAACTCCTGGCATTGTCCGAGACACACCGCCATTTAAATTATGCTTTTGTTGTTGTGAGTACACAATTAGATCAAGATGATTTTGAGGATGACCTTATTGTAGTTCCATCACTTCAAGAAGCACACGATTATATTGAAATGGAACTTATGCAACGCGATTTAGGATTTTAAAACCACAACTTTTGAAACTTTCCATCCTCGGTTGCTACAGTGCAACCCCCCGTATTATTGCTCACACAACTTCTCAAGTTTTAGAAACTAGAGGACATTTGTTTTTAATTGATTGTGGCGAGGGTACACAAGTCGAATTGAGGTGTCATAAAATCAAATTCAATCAGATTAAACATATTTTTATTTCTCATTTGCATGGCGATCACTATTTTGGTTTGGTAGGCTTAATTTCTACTTTTCGTTTATTGACTCGTGAGACAGATCTTCATATTTACGGTCCAAAAGGATTGAAAGAATTGATTACACTACAGATGAAACTTGCGGATTCTTGGACCAATTTTAAATTGATTTTTCATGAATTATCATCAAAAGAATCCGAACTGATTTATGAAGACGACAAAGTATCGGTACATACCGTTCCTTTAGATCACCGTGTTTATACCAATGGATTTTTATTTAAAGAAAAACCATTTGAACGCAAATTAGACATTCAAAAAGCCGAGGCTCTACATATAGACAAAGCCTATTTTAGAAAGTTAAAACAAGGCCAAGATGTGGTTAATGATGATGGTACCCTCATTCCAAATGCAGAAGTGACTTTTGAAGGACATCAACCTAAGAGTTATGCTTTTTGTAGCGATACAGCTTATAAAGAAGACATCATTCCAATTATTAAAGACGTAGATGTATTGTATCACGAATCTACATTTTTGGATGCTCACCAGCATTTATGTGCCAAAACAAAGCATTCTACTGCCAAACAAGCCGCTACCATAGCACTTAAAGCAAATGTGAAACAATTAATTTTAGGACATTACTCTACACGATACGGTAGTTTAGAAGGGTTTAAATCAGAAGCAGAAACTGTTTTTAAATCAGTATTACTAGCAGATGACGGTAAAGTATTTGACTTTTAGAATTTTTCAAATACTCCTAGACCAAACAACGCAAAATCATATTTCACAGGATCGTTTGGATCTAACTCACGAAGAGCAATATCCAATTCTACTAGTGCTTTAGCATCATTTTGAGAACGCTTAAGTAATCCCAGTTTACGGGCTACATTCCCAGAATGTACATCCAAAGGGCAGGAGAGTTGTGAAGGCGATAACTGGGTCCATAATCCAAAATCAACCTTAGTATCATTTGGCCGTACCATCCATCTTAAAAACATATTAATTCGTTTTGCAGCTGATTTTTTTAGGGGGTCACTAATGTGTTTTTGAGTACGTCTTAGGTGGTCTATTTCAAAAAAGTGTTGTTTTAACTTATGAATAGCAACTTGTAAATTTGTAGCTTCTGCATGGGTATTAAAAACCCCTTCTAATCCGTTGTGATTTGTATAAATGTGTTTTAAACTTTGTATAAATTGAATACAATCAAGCCCATTAAAAGTGCGATGTACAAAGGATTTTAGGGGTTCTAAATCTTTTGGGTGGTGCTGCATCACAAACTGATAGGGCGCATCGTCCATAAGATTCATTAAACGTTTGGCATTGTTGATGATACTTTTTCGATTCCCCCACGCAATAGTGGCAGTAAGAAAACCAGAAATTTCAATATCCTCTTTTAATGCGTAGCGATGTGGAATTTGAATGGGGTCAGAGGCAATAAAATTAGGAGTATTGTACTGCACAACTTTAGCGTCCAAAAAATCTTTAAGTTCAGAACTATTTAGTTTAGTCACACTAGATTGATTTTACAAGTCCATCACTCATAGTAATTTTTCGGTCGGCCATGTCTGCTAATTCGTGATTATGGGTAACAATAACAAAAGTTTGTCCGAACTGATCTCTTAATTTAAAAAATAATTTATGTAAGTGTTCCGCAGATTCGCTATCTAAATTCCCTGAAGGTTCATCGGCAAAAATAACGGATGGGTTATTTATTAAAGCTCGTGCTACAGCAACACGTTGTTGTTCGCCCCCTGAGAGTTCGTTAGGTTTGTGATTTTTTCGATCTTCTAAACCTAAGAATTGAAGTAGTTCAAGCGCTTTTTTTTCGGATTCTTTTTGTGGAGTTCCTTTTATAAAAGCTGGGATACATATATTTTCAATTGCTGTAAACTCTGGAAGTAATTGATGGAACTGAAAAATAAATCCCAATTGTTCATTTCTAAACTTAGCCAAATTTGTATCTGAAAGTGAAGACACATCAATACCATTAATTTTGAGTAAGCTTTCGGGATTATTCGCATGAAAATCCAATGTACCTAAAATTTGTAATAAGGTTGTTTTACCAGCTCCAGAAGCACCAACAATAGAAACAATTTCTCCTTTTTCAACAGTCAAATTTACTCCTTTAAGAACATGAAGTTTATCGTAATATTTATGTATGTACTTTGCAGTAATCATTATGTGAAATTAAGTTTTATAGTTTTTATGTGCAATAGTTAAGGCTAATTTTAATTATTTGTTTACTAACTTTGAATTCTAATTTATTTAATATGAAGCGTGCTGTTTTTGCTGGAGGATGTTTTTGGTGTACTGAAGCCGTATTCAAACGACTTAATGGAGTTCATGAAGTAAAGTCTGGATATACAGGAGGGTTTATAAAAAACCCTGCCTATCGTGAAGTCTGTCAAGGACGTACTGGCCATGCAGAAGGAATTCGGTTAGATTATGATGAATCCTTAATTTCATATACAGAATTATTAGAAGTGTTTTTTGCAACTCATGATCCCACAACTCTCAATCGTCAAGCAAATGATGTAGGAACGCAGTACCGTTCTGCCATATTTTATTTAGATGATGAACAATATGAAACAGCAAAACTATTCATAAAAACTCTCAATGATTCAAACGTATTTGATGCTCCTATTGTTACGGAGTTGACTGCACTTGAAGTCTTTTATGACGCAGAGGATGACCATGATAATTATTACGATTTAAACAGAGAACAGCCATACTGCACCTATTTGATTGATCCAAAAATTAAAAAACTAACATCGCATTTTAACTCTATTTTAAAATAAGTTATTACTCTAAAACCTACTTATCATGAACCTAAAAAGTAAATCAAAAATAACAAAATTAATTCTTGGATTGTGTTTTGATGCCCTAGGATATGTTTCTTTTGTATTTCCATTTTTTGATATTTTGTGGGCGCCATTATCTGCCTATTTAATGACACAAATGTATGACGGTAAAAAAGGAAGAATTGCAGGGGTTTTTGTATTCATTGAAGAAGCACTACCAATTTCCGATGTGATTCCTACCTTTACTATAATGTGGGTCTACAGTTATTATTTTGATAATAACACTCCAAGAAACAGCAATTAATCGTTTAAAAACCGTCCCAATCCAAATCGACGAATCATTTTCTTCTCAAAATTCCAGAAAAACTGAAATTGACCAAATAGCCATCCGATAAAAACTAATAGTACTTGATAAAAAAACAGACTGATTGTAATAAATAAAATCCAATACAATACAGGATGTAAATTGTCTTGAGTAATCCCCATCCATTGAATGATTGGACGCCCAACTATTACAGACGAAGATCCTGTGATTGCAAACACAATAAATATTCGAATAAGTTCCCATCGCATATCAACAATCCATTTGGATTCTAGTTTTGTAATAACAAACAGTATTAGTTTTAGTAACACATAAAACACCCCTATAGTAATAGGGATTGTGATGTAAAGTTCAGAAAACGGAAGTAGTGAGGTGAGTTTGAAAGCACTATACCCTAGTGAACAGAGTCCAATGAATGGAAATATGAGCTGCCAGTTTTGATTGATTTCCCATGCCTCTTTAAATGTTTTCATGCTTCAAATTTTAAAATTCAAAATATATTATAACTTAAAAAACCTTAACGTCGCGAATGCTAAGGTTTTTTTAAATGAATTGTATTAAAATGTTTACTTCAAAATAGAAATAATTTGAGATGCTAATTCAGAACCAATGCGATCTTGTGCTTGGTTTGTAGCTGCACCAATATGAGGCGTCAAAGAAATCTTAGGGTTCATTAATAATTGAACTGCAGGAGTTGGCTCGTTTTCAAAAGTATCTAACCCTGCAAACGCTAATTTATTAGAGTTAAGTGCTTTTGCAAGGGCTACTTCATTAACCACGCCACCACGAGCAGCATTGATTAATCCAGCTCCGTCTTTCATGAGTTCCAATTCAGCTTCACCAATAACAAATTCTTTCTGTGCAGGGACATGCAAAGTGATAAAATCTGATTCTTTTAAAACCGTTTCCTTAGACACGGTTTGGATTTCAAAGTCAATTGTTTGACCATCAAAAAACGATAAAGAAAGTGTTGTTTTTTCTAAAAACGGATCAAAAGCGATTACTTTCATTCCAAGCCCAAGAGCCATTTTTGCTGTGGCTTGACCTATTCTTCCAAATCCAATTACACCTAAAGTTTTACCTCTTAATTCAGTTCCTTTGGCATAGGCCTTCTTAAGGGCTTTGAATTTTGAATCTCCATCTAAAGGCATCGCTCGGTTTGAATCGTATAAGAAACGAACCCCTGAGAATAAATGTGCAAAAACCAATTCGGCAACTGATTCCGAAGAAGCTGCAGGCGTATTAATAACACTCAATCCTTTTTCGCGTGCATATTCAACATCAATGTTGTCCATTCCAACGCCACCTCTACCAATAATTTTTAGGCTAGGGCAGGCGTCAATAAGATCTTTTCTTACTGTAGTTGCACTTCGTACCAAAAGCGCTACAATAGACTCTGAATTAATAAAGTTTTCTAATTGTTCTTGGGCTACAGTAGTTGTTAGGACTTCAAATCCTGCTGCAGTTAAGTCATCGATTCCACTTTGTGAAATCCCGTCGTTTGCTAATATTTTCATTTTTTTATGCTTTTCGTTCTAATTCACTCATTACTTCTACTAAGGTTGCAACACTTTCTAAAGGCAATGCATTGTACATAGATGCTCTGTAACCTCCAACACTTCTATGTCCATTTAACCCATTAATCCCAGCCTCTTTCCACATGGAATCAAAAGTGTCTTTTAATTTATCATCTTTAAGACAAAAAGTGGCATTCATTGTAGATCGGTCTTCTGTTGCTGCAAACCCTTTAAACAAAGGATTCAAATCAATTTCAGAATACATCAATCGTGCTTTTTTAAAGTTTTCTTTTTCGATAGCTTCAATACCACCAAGACTTTTGAGCCATTCAAGAGTTAGCATAGAAGTATATACCGCAAAAACAGGAGGTGTGTTAAACATACTGTCCTTATCTGCATGAACTTTATAATTCATCATTGATGGAACTGTTCTTGATACTTTTCCAAGGATATTTTCTTTAACCACAACCAATGTAGTTCCTGCAGGTCCCATATTTTTTTGAGCTCCCGCATAGATCAAGTCAAATTTAGAAAAATCAATAGTACGAGAAAAAATATCGCTACTCATGTCACAAACTAATGGCACATCACTATTTGGAAATTCTTTAATTTGTGTACCAAAAATAGTATTGTTGGAAGTACAGTGGAAATAATCAACATCCGTAGGTACTTTGTATCCTTTTGGGATGTAATTAAAATTAGCATCTTTAGAAGAGGCCACTTCAATTATATCACCATAAATTTTAGCTTCTTTTATCGCTTTATCACTCCAAGTTCCTGTGTTTAGATATGCAGCACGTTTTTCTAATAAATTCAAAGCAACTGCTAGAAACTGAGAACTTGCACCTCCTTGAAGAAACAAGGCTTTGTAGCCCTTGCCTTCTAATCCTAGTAATTCAAGCGCTAATGCACTCGCATTTTCCATAACATCTATAAAAGCTTTACTGCGGTGAGATATTTCGATTAAGGAAAGGCCATCATCAAAATTTAAGACGGCTTGTGCGGATTTTTCTAAAACTTCTTGAGGAAGGACACAAGGTCCAGCGCTAAAATTGTGTTTTTTCATTTGATTTTAGTTGTATGATGAAGTGCAAATTAATGGTAAATTTTTCAAGTTGTAAAGGTCTGAATTATTAAAAGATAATTATATATGAAAATGCTAATATTATGTTATATTTTTAATAAAAAATCAACAGTATCTACACCATCCGCATAATCTTCTAATTGAGGTGTTTGTGTGCTTCCAAAAGCAAGGTGATTATCAGACAGCTGATTCGACACAATACATTGTATCTTAGAGGCATCTTGATTTAGTTTTTTAGTCAAGGATTCAAGGCTTTCATAATGTTCGTAGAAAAGTGTAGCAATAGGTGAGGCGTAGCTTGTATCTTCCTTAAGCATTAGAAACCCATTTTCAAGCATTTTAAATTCACTCATTAAATAAACTGCCTTGTTGTAATCGTAATTATTGGCATATTTAGCGCCATTAATTATAGGATTCCAGTGGTACATCGCTTCAAAGAAGGCATCAAAGTTATAGTTATTCGGCACAAATAGCTTTGACACACTACGGCACCCCAATCCATAATATTGAAAAATATCATTAGACAGATTTAATAAATCTTCTTTCGTTTCATCGCCAGTTAAGATGGCTAAAGAGTTTCTATTTTTTCTTATAATTGAAGGTTTGTCTTTAAAGTAATATTCAAAATAGCGAGCAGTATTGTCGCTACCAGTGGCAATTACGGCATCAAAACCTTCTAATTTTTGATCTAAAAATGTAACTCTACCTTTAAGATCAGGAGCTATTTTTGTTAAGTAGAGGGTTAAAAAGGGTAGAAGGTGTTTGTCATTAGACGATTGTTTGACGATAACTTTATGATTACAAATCAATGCACATAAAAAATCATGAAATCCTACCAAGGGAATATTACCTGCCATAATGATTGCCACTTTTTTTTGAGCAGCTGTTTCAATAGGGTAGTTGGAAATCCAAGAATTCAGTTTTTCAGAGGTAAGTAGTTTTGCCCAACTTTCTAGAGCAAACAAAATATTTTTTTCCGAAAACCAGCCGTTGTGTTCTTGAGATAGCTTTATTTGATGCTTAAATCCATCAAAAAATAAATCATTAAATAGAACAGATTCGTTTTTTTCTATTGATTTTGTGGTGAATTGACTTAAAAAGAGCCCTAATTCACTTAATGCTTTAATTGTATTTGTTTTGTGATCCATTATTTGTTTAACCGCATTTTTGGAGTTATTTTTGCATACAAATTTAAGTAATATTTACTCAAAATACAGCTATGGCAATTATTATAACTGACGAATGTATCAATTGTGGGGCTTGCGAGCCAGAATGTCCAAATACAGCAATTTATGAAGGAGCTGATGATTGGCGTTATAAAGACGGAACTAGTCTTGAAGGAGACTTGGTGCTAACAGATGGAAAACAAGTCAATGCGGATGCTGCTCAAACGCCTATAAGCGATGAACTCTATTATATTGTTCCAGATAAGTGTACAGAGTGTGTTGGTTTCCATGAGGAACCACAGTGTGCGGCTGTATGTCCTGTGGACTGTTGTGTTCCTGATGAAAATAATGTAGAAAGTGAAGAAGTATTGTTGGGAAAACAACGCTTTATGCACCCTGAATAATTAGTATGTGATAATAAAAAAAGCCACGCAATTTGCGTGGCTTTTTATTTGTATTAATCTAAAGTAGATTAGAATCTGTAATTTAGTGATAAATTAAACATTCTTCCTAATTGACTAAAGTGGTAACCATCGTAGGTCATTTGAGAGTAACGTTGGTTAAAACTAATTAAGTTTGATTGCTCTTGGATAGCAGTAATCCCGTAAGAGTTTAATGATGTATCATCAATCATAGCTTGTCCAGCAGCGTTTTCTGCTTTGAACTCCCATTCAGGTAATACATTTAGCAAGTTGTTAATATTTAAAGCGATTGTAAATTTGTCAGTCGCATTATAGTTGATTGCAAAATCAGTAACAACTTTAGGCATAAACTCAGTTCTTAAATCAGAACTCATCCCTTGTTGTTTGAAAGTTGTTTTACCAAAATAGGTATTGTTAAGGTTTAATCCCCATTTTCCAACTTCATAATTTGCACCCAAGATCCACTTTGTTTCTGGTCTTGAGGTAAAGAATAAAGCTTCTTGAGTTGCATTCACAACAGACTGACCTGCATTAGCTACTAGATCAATATCTTTAACATCTCCATCTCTTTCGTTTGAAATGGTATAGTTTCCAGATAAATTTAAATCTAAAGTACCTTCTCCAAGACTAATATCTTTTTTACTGATTACAACGTCCAAACCTGAAGTTCTTGTGTCTAATGCATTAGAAAAGTAACTCACATCACTTAAGTTGTTATTGCTAAGTAAGATGTCTAATGGATTTGTAGCGTCTCCTGTCGCTCCAATTTCAGAACCTAATACAATACGGTCTTGTACTGCAATGTTGTAGTAATCTATAGTAAAGCTTAAAGTGTTAGATAATTTACCACCTAAACCAATTGTAAAGTTATTAGAAGTTTCAGCATCTAAATCTTCAATACCTAAAAGCTTAGCTTGTGTAGAAACATTGTTAATTAACCCACCAACTTGAATTCCTTGACCTGGTACAAAGCTGTATTGTGCTTTTTGTGTATAAATCTGGTGTAAGGTTGGGGCTCTAAACCCTGTAGAAATAGAAGCTCTAGCCGTTAACTTGTCGCTTAATTTTAAACGAGAACTTAGTTTATAGACAAAAGCATCACCAAAATCTGAATAGTTTTCAGCTCTAATTGTACCGCTCAATAAGAAAGCGTCAGAAACATCATAATCTAAGGAAAAGTATCCTCCAAAGTTGTAACGGTTGAATATTCCAGAGTTTTCTGGGCTATTTCCTGAAAATGAATCGGCACCACCACCATCATAAGATGCTAGCTCTCCTTCAATCACTTCAAAAGTTTCGTTTCTAAACTCAGCACCCATACCAATACTTACTTTGTCAGAAAGTACTCTGTTGATATCAATGTTACCTACATTGTGAGAAAAACGCGTTCCACCCGGATCAAATGATTGTTGACTGTTCGCTTGGTATAAAGGTGTTGCTTCAAAAGTGTCAGTTGTTGGATTATAAGAAACTCCGTAAACCTCATTTCTGTTATGTGAGTCGTTTACTGTATAAGTTTGTGTGTTTCCACCTGTAGTGAAACTTAAATCTACATTCCAATCGTTTACAGTGGTTTTAAGACCAACTGTGGCATTGTAGTCATTTAGCAAACCTTCAAATGTTGGCACATACCCATCGTATCCACCAGGGTTATTAGGGTTTTCACCAGGGAAGAAATCCGCTAAATATGGAAAAGCATCAGTTGTTCTCCAATAAGGCGTTCTGTAATTGGCAAAAGAGTTTACTTGCTTGTATACATAGGCTGCATTGAAATACAGTTCTGTGTTGTCTGAAACATCATAACCACCATTAATTAAAAACTTCGACGCCGCAGTTTCAGGTGAACCATTAATGTTTCCTGCATCTGGTTTACGAGATAAAAACTCTTCAACATCTGCAATATCAGCACCAAAATCGTTTGCTTCGCCAGCAGCGTTTACAGTTCCTGGTCGGTTGGCTAAACTGGTTTTAGACATGTCTATTGTGTAGTTAATAAACCCGTTGTCGTCACCGATAGTTGTTCCGTTATTAACACTCACTCCTAACATTTCTCCATCGCCTTCAGATGTGATTCCAGTTCTAAGTGTCACTGAACCATCAGTTACGTTGTCTTTTAAGATAATATTCATTACACCAGCAATTGCATCCGATCCGTATTGTGCAGAAGCACCGTCACGAAGGATTTCTACTCGTTTAATCGCATCTGTTGGAATTGCAGAAATATCAGCACCTGTTTCACCACGACCTGGAGAGGTTTGTGTGTATAACAATGCACTTAAATTTTTACGTTTTCCGTTAATAAGGATCAACGTTCTACTAGGCCCCATGTTTCTAATTTCATAAGGATCTAATAAAGAAGTCGCATCATTTACAGGCGTTTGAACCGTGTTAAACGAAGGAATCTTGTACTGTAATGCCTTGTCAAAAGTAGCTTGTCCTGTACTAGAAAGCTCTTTTGCTTGCAAAACATCCACTGGAAGTGGAGAATCTGAATTACTCCTTGGGGCTGTACGCGATCCAACAAGAATAACTTCATCCAAAGAAGATCCATCTTGTAAGGTCACATTCACAACCGATTGATTTGCTACGGCAACTTCTTGAGTTTCGTAACCTACATAACTGAACACAAGTGTAGCGTTTGAAGCAGAATTGATTTCATAGTTTCCATCAAAATCTGAGATTGCTCCGTTACTTGTGCCTTTTTCGACGACATTTACTCCTGCAATAGGCATGCCATCTGCTCCTGAAACCTTTCCGGTTACCTGAGATGTTGCAAAATTAATACTAACAATAGCCAGTACCACTAGGTAAATTTTTTTCATTTTGTTTGTTTGTTTGTTTTGATTAATGATTAATTAAGCAAATATATTCAATTTTATTGAAGAATCATTAAATAAAAGATATAATTACAATTAATTTTATAAATAAAATGCTTAAATATTGTAAAATACTAATCAACAGCATACTAGATCTTTTCATTAGATAATCTGCCCAAAGACTTATTAATTATGTTGAATTAAATAATTACATTTGCATTCAAATTTTTTAAAAAATGAAAGCAGGTATTGTTGGATTACCAAACGTAGGAAAATCAACTCTTTTTAATTGTTTATCAAATGCTAAAGCTCAAAGTGCAAATTTTCCATTTTGTACCATAGAGCCAAACATTGGAGTAGTTAATGTTCCAGATCCACGTTTGTCAAAACTGGAAGAATTGGTTAGTCCAGAAAAAGTAATTCCTGCAACGGTAGAAATTGTGGATATCGCAGGTCTTGTAAAAGGTGCTAGTAAAGGAGAGGGATTAGGAAATCAATTCCTTGGTAATATTCGCGAAACAGATGCCATTCTTCATGTACTGCGTTGTTTTGATGATACAAATATTATTCATGTTGACGGCACAGTTGATCCAATTAGAGACAAAGAAACCATTGATATGGAGCTTCAATTGAAAGATTTGGAGACTGCCGAAAAAAAACTTGAAAAAGTAAAACGTGCTTCTCGCACTGGTAATAAAGAGGCTCAAAAAGAAGAAGTAGTTTTACTCAAAATTAAAGACAATTTAGAAGCTGGAGTTTCGGTTCGAGCAGTTGAATTTTCTGAAGACGATTATTTAGACTATGTAAAACCCCTTCAGTTTATTACCGCCAAACCAGTAATGTATGTCTGTAATGTTGATGAAGCATCAGCAGTTTCGGGGAATGCTTACGTTGATTTAGTCAAAGCAAACGTTGCCAATGAAAATGCCGAAGTATTGGTGCTTGCCGTTGGAACAGAGGCAGATATTAATGAATTGGATGACTATGAAGAACGTCAGCTATTTCTTCAAGATATCGGACTTGAAGAGCCAGGTTCAGCAAAATTAATTCGTTCGTCATATAAGTTATTGACTTTGCAAACGTATTTCACAGCAGGTGTCAAAGAGGTTCGAGCATGGACTATCAATATAGGGAGTTCTGCCCCACAAGCTGCAGGAGTGATTCACACCGATTTTGAAAAAGGGTTTATTCGTGCAGAAGTGATTGCGTATGAAGATTTTGAAAATTACGGATCAGAAGCAAAAGTGAAAGAAGCAGGAAAAATGCGAGTTGAAGGTAAAAACTATACAGTAAAAGACGGCGATGTGATGCATTTCTTGTTTAATGTATAAAAAAATAAATCACTAATAAATTGAAAGCCAATGTTCTCAACAGCAGTGGTTTTTTTGTTAATTAATTTGTGTTTTAAAGGTTTTATTTTTTGTACTGATGTACTATATTAGCGACTTGTCAGGAATTACCTTATGACCCAAAAATCAAACTACACAGAAGATAATATTAGATCCCTTGATTGGAAGGAGCATATCCGTATGCGTCCTGGAATGTACATAGGGAAACTTGGAGATGGCTCTTCAGCCGATGATGGTATTTATATTTTATTAAAAGAGGTTTTAGACAACTCTATTGATGAGTTTGTCATGGGAGCAGGTAAATCTATTGAGATTTCTATTCAAGGCAATAAAGTCATTGTTCGTGATTTTGGTCGAGGCATTCCGCTTGGAAAAGTTGTTGATGTGGTTTCTAAAATGAATACCGGTGGGAAGTATGATTCTCGAGCGTTTAAAAAATCGGTTGGACTTAATGGAGTCGGAACAAAAGCCGTAAATGCATTATCCTCTTTTTTTAGGGTAGAATCCACCCGTGATGGAAAATCGGCTTCTGCTGAATTTTCATTAGGGGTTTTAGACACTCAAGACTTATTAGAAGATACTTCACGACGTAAGGGAACAAAAATATCTTTTGTGCCTGATGAAATGATATTCAAAAACTACAAGTATCGCCATGAATATGTGGCACGTATGCTTAAAAATTACGTGTATCTAAACCCAGGGTTAACCATAATGTTTAATGGCGAAAAATTTTTCAGTGAAAATGGATTAAAAGATTTGTTAGAAGACAATACCAACTCTGCGGATATGACCTATCCAATTATCCATCTTAAGTCGCAAGATATTGAAGTTGCTATTACTCATAGCAAAACACAATACAGTGAAGAATATCACTCCTTTGTTAATGGTCAAAACACCACACAGGGAGGAACACATTTAGCAGCTTTTAGAGAAGCATTTGTAAGAACCATTCGAGAATTTTATGGTAAAACGTATGATGCTTCTGATATTCGAAAATCTATTATATCAGCCATTGCTATTAAAGTTATGGAACCTGTTTTTGAAAGCCAAACAAAAACTAAATTAGGATCGACGGATATGGGAGGTGGTTTACCCACAGTTCGAACCTTTATTAACGATTTTTTAAAAACACAGTTAGATAATTTTTTACATAAAAATCCGGAAACAGCCGAAGCCATTCAACGTAAAATTTTACAGGCGGAACGCGAAAGAAAAGAATTATCAGGCATTCGAAAAATCGCTAGAGATCGTGCTAAGAAATCAAGTCTTCACAATAAGAAATTAAGAGATTGTCGTGTTCATTTTGGGGATATCAAAAATGGACGCAATTTAGAATCTACTTTGTTTATAACCGAGGGGGATTCAGCATCTGGTAGTATTACCAAATCCCGTGATGTAAACACTCAAGCCGTTTTTAGTCTAAAAGGTAAGCCACTGAACTGTTATGGTCTTACCAAAAAAATTGTTTACGAAAACGAAGAATTTAATCTGTTACAAGCCGCATTAAATATTGAAGATTCAATTGAAGACCTGCGTTATAACAATATAGTTATCGCAACGGATGCCGATGTTGATGGGATGCACATTCGTTTATTATTGATTACATTTTTTCTTCAATTTTTCCCTGAAATTATCAAAGAAGGTCATCTCTATATTTTACAAACTCCGCTGTTTAGAGTGCGTAATAAAAAAGAAACCATTTATTGTTATTCAGAACAAGAACGATTAGATGCGATTTCAAAATTAAAACCAAAACCAGAAATCACGCGATTTAAAGGTTTAGGAGAGATTTCACCAAATGAATTTAAATATTTTATAGGAGATGATATCCGTTTGGATCCTGTGATGTTAGATTCCGGCACTACAATTGAAACATTGCTTCAATTTTATATGGGCAAGAATACGCCTGATCGTCAAAAATTTATTATTGAAAATCTAAAAGTTGAACTTGATATTATCGAAGAAGAGGTATGATAGAAGAAAATGACGATATCCAAAGCAATAATTCTGATAATCAAGAAACTATTACCAGAGTTACGGGGATGTTTAAAGATTGGTTTTTAGATTACGCTTCCTATGTTATTTTGGAGCGTGCTGTTCCAGCTATCGAAGATGGATTTAAACCTGTTCAGCGTCGTATTTTACATTCGATGAAAGACTTGGATGATGGGCGCTATAATAAAGTCGCAAACATTGTTGGACATACCATGCAATACCACCCGCATGGAGATGCAAGTATTGCCGATGCGATGGTTCAAATTGGTCAAAAAGATTTGCTCATTGATACTCAAGGAAACTGGGGAAATGTACTTACAGGAGATCGCGCAGCAGCTTCAAGATATATTGAAGCACGCCTCTCTAAATTTGCTTTAGACGTTGTTTTTAATCCTAAAATTACAGAATGGCAAGCCTCTTATGATGGGCGTCGTAAAGAACCCATCAATCTCCCTGTGATGTTTCCGTTATTATTAGCTCAAGGAGCAGAGGGAATTGCTGTTGGCTTATCCACAAAAGTATTACCTCATAATTTTATTGAACTTATTGAAGGCTCTATAAAACACCTTCAAGGTAAGCGATTTACCATTCTCCCTGATTTTGCAACAGGTGGGGTAGCAGATTTTAGTAATTATAATGATGGACTTCGAGGTGGAAAAGTGCGTTGTAGAGCAAAAATATCACAACTCAATAAAAACACTCTAGTCATTTCCGAGGTGCCTTATGGGACTACAACCTCATCATTGATTGATTCCGTTCTTAAAGCAAATGATAAAGGTAAAATTAGAATCAAGAAAATTGAGGATAATACAGCCGCTGAAGTTGAAATTTTAGTGCATTTACCAACCGGAATTTCACCTGATAAAACGATTGATGCATTATTTGCGTTTACGTCTTGCGAAACGTCTATTTCTCCTTTAGGATGTGTAATTGAAGATAACAAACCCTTGTTTATTGGGGTAACCGAAATGTTAAAGCGTTCTACGGATCATACGGTAGAATTATTAAAACAAGAATTAGAAATTAAATTAGGAGAGTTTGAAGAACAATGGCATTTTGCTTCTTTGGAACGCATCTTTATTGAAAATAGAATTTATCGCGATATTGAGGAAGAAGAAACGTGGTCAGGAGTAATTAGTGCAATAGATAAGGGACTTCAGCCCCACATCAAGCATTTAAAGCGTATAATTACAGAAGATGATATCACGCGATTAACAGAAATCCGAATTAAAAGAATTTCTAAGTTTGATATTGATAAAGCACAACAAAAAATTGATGCTTTAGAAGATCAAATTGCTGAAACAAAAGGTTATTTAGCAAATTTAATTACCTATGCGATTGATTATTTCAAACGCTTAAAATCAGATTACGGAACTGGAAAAGAACGTAAAACTGAAATAAAAACTTTTGGGGACGTTGATGCAACAAAAGTCATCATTCGAAATACAAAACTATTTGTCAATAGAGAAGAAGGATTTGTTGGTACAGGTTTAAAACGTGACGAGTATGTTTGTGATTGTAGTGATATTGATGATATCATTGTGTTTACCAAAGAAGGTAAATTGATGGTTACAAAAGTAGGCAGCAAAACCTTTATTGGAAAAGGGATTATTCATGTTGCTGTTTTTAAGAAAAAAGACAAACGCACCATCTACAATATGATTTATAAGGACGGTAAAGGAGGGGCATCCTACATAAAACGTTTTGCGGTAACAGGAGTAACTCGAGATCGAGAATACGACTTAACTAATGGAAAGCCGAATTCCAACGTCTTGTATTTTTCTGCCAATCCAAATGGAGAAGGTGAAGTTGTAACCGTTTTATTACGTCAAGTCGGAAGTATTAAAAAATTAAAATGGGATATTGATTTTGCTGACATCATTATAAAAGGACGGGTTTCTAAAGGGAATTTAGTAACTAAACATGCGATTAAACGCATAGAACTTAAAGAAAAAGGGGTTAGTACATTGAAACCTAGAAAAATTTGGTTCGATGATACCATTCAACGTTTAAACGTTGATGGACGTGGTGAATTAGTAGGGGAGTTTAGGGGAGAAGATCGTATTTTAGTCATTACACAGTCTGGCATAGCTAAGACTATTGTTCCCGAAATCACAACTCATTTTGACGAGGATATGATCGTTTTAGAAAAATGGATTCCAAACAAGCCGATATCGGCTATTTACTTCGATGGTCAAAAGGAAAAATATTATGTAAAGCGGTTTTTAATAGAAAATGAAAACAGAGAAGATAAATTTATATCGGACCATCCTTCAAGTGTACTTGAACTCGTTTCTACAGATTGGCGTCCAGTTGCAAAAATAGCATTTGCTAAAGAAAGAGGTAAAGATCGTCGTGAAGATC
>Ga0228672_1000372_pt1 | contig 23665 bp, 24 predicted proteins | sample 90DmetaG_FD_182788 | JGI IMG/M metagenome (GOLD analysis project Ga0228672, IMG submission 182788) | Seawater microbial communities from Monterey Bay, California, United States - 90D | ecosystem: Environmental > Aquatic > Marine > Coastal | place: USA: California | collected 2016-11-08 | reverse complement strand
CGCTGGGGTCCCATGAGAATTTCTACCAAGATCTTAAGCAATCACTGTGAATTTTAGGGTGACAAGTGTTTTCAGTCTTCCACTTGTATAGATTGCTTAAAAGAGACAGAGGTAGCCTCTGCGATTGATGGATTGCTTACAATTGAGACCTAGAAATATAGGCTTATCGGAACCCCCAAGCCCCTGATTTGGCGCGACTTTCACCTTAACCGCGAACCCACAAAGCGACAGCTCCTACTTGTGTTCCAGGCCCAGCGCCTATACGCGGGTTGCATGCGCAAGTACCTCGACATCCCCCTCACCATAATCGTGACGACTGTTTTGACCGTCGCGATGCGCTGGCCCCTGGAGGCGCCGCCCCCGGCGCCCCAGGGCAGCAACAAGCTCGTGCACCTCGTCGCCTTCCCGCTTGCGCGCACCGGCCGCATTGGCCTGCTCCCAGTCTTCATCGGCGCAAGTGCGTTTGGCGGGCTCATAGAGCTCATTCAGCCCAACTTCAACCGCAGCGCCGACGTCAACGACTGGATAGCGGACGTCGTGGGCGTGGTCCTGGGCATTGGCTTAGGCCTGCTGTACCGCCGCCTGCGCAAGCATTAGAAATCTGAATTCGGGCGCACTCTCTCATTATAGGTGTAAATTGGGTTCGTTTCGGGAATTTCGGTTTTCGTCGCGGTTGAAGGCGCACCAGGCTTTCAACGCCTTCTTGCGCTGCGCCCGCGCCTCGCCGAGGTAGCGGCGGTAGAGCCGACGCTCGCGACTGATCTGCGCAAACAATTCCTCGAGTTGCTTGATCGCAACATTTGCGTCGGCGAGTGCGTGTGGGTCAGGTGGCCCGTCGGCTATTTTCTTTAGCATGTCGTCAAGAACGTCCCGAATTTCTTGTCGCAATTTCATTGCAAGCTGCTGCGCGGACCCCGGCTCGCTCTCGTGCGTGTCAACTTTGTGGAGCGCCCGGTGGTAACGCGCCTCGGCAATTGCCAGTCTCAGGGCCGCCTCCCGGCGTGGATCGGGTGCGCTTGGTTCCTCCTGGTCGTCTCCATCGTTATTCAGAATGACATTAAACCACTTCGAGACGATGGCGTCTTCGGGTGGCGCATTGAGGCCGTGCTTGCGCGCGTTCTGAGACGATACGGCCTTACCGGCCTCGGTGACGGGCCCAGTGGCGCCCTTTGGATTTGTATCAAGCCTGCGAGAATGGAATGACATCGATCGGCCTCGCCTTCTGAACTTCTCGATACTCCGCGGACAGCTGGCGGGCGCGTTTCTCCAAATTTGGGAGGGTGTCCGAGTGGCGCCGGTAGTTAAAGTTATCAAAGTATTGCTTGCTAAGGATGAGCCGAGGGTCAACACCAATTGAAATCGCCTCAGCTGTCGCCTTCCCCCGGATTAATGGGTCCACTGATTTTAGATCGGTGATTAAGTTATCTATGCGATTACTTATGGCGTCCCAGTCCATCGGGTCTTCGAAGTCATCCTCGTCACCAACCGCAGCCTGAAAGTCCTTTAATAGCCTCCGATACTCTCTCTCCCCTTCCCCATTAAGTGCATCCCTTATCTCAAACCGTATCTCTTTTTCAGTCCCCACGGACAATTCCATGTCAGCAGACGCCTTTCGCTGCAGGATCGCCCAATTCAGGTCGACGAGCTGCAACGCCAACACAAACTCGTAATTATTCGTTGGCTCTAAGTCAGAGAGCGTCACGGTCTTAAAGGCCTCATAGGCGGGGCTGAATTCGCCAATAATGGCCGGGCGTTCGGGTAGGAGGGTGTCAATTGGGAGTGCGCCCAGGTCACCTGAAAAAGGTGAGTTTAAGTCATGTGTCATAACGCTGCTCTCAGTTGTTATCGTTGGGCAGATTTTACCACGCCACTACATATGGAAAATAGAAATATTTTTACACAACATATTGTCACTGGGGTTGACTATCCGTCAGGATTGATTCGGATCTGTCCACAGGCGCACGCCGGGCCCCTCGCCCGCGTCCCCAATGAATTCGATGCCGGCGGCCTGCAGGGTTTCGCAGATCAGGCGTAGGTTTGCGTTTGTTGCCTTTTGCAGTCCATCTTCTGATTCAATACGCCGTAAAGTACGAGAGCTGACCCCGCACTTCTCTGCCATCATCTCAAACGACCACCCTAATGCCGCACGTGCCATTCGCATTTGTTCAACGGTTAAAGTTGACATTGTACCTTTTATGTCCTATTTTCGGCCATATGGACGAATATTTAAATAACTTAGATTCGGCATTAAACCGACTGCAGGGTGCTTATGCACCCAATACGTTAAAGTCATACTATGCCGACGCGCGCGCATTTGTCGATTGGTGCGGTAAAAGAAATAGCAAGCCGTTTCCAATTCGCTCGGAGACGCTGTGCTTGTACATAGAGTGCCTGCAAGCGAATGCGGCCTACAGCTCAATCAGGCGGCGGATCTCGTCGCTGCGTAGGCTCAACAAAATGCTGGGGTTTGAGGATCGGACGCGCACCGAGGAGGTCTACCTCGCAATTCGGCGCCTGAAGCGCTCCAAGTGCCTAGAGCAAAGGCAAGCCGTCGGGATCAACCACGACATCCTCATCAAGATGATCGCCGCCCAGCCCGACACGCTTGCGGGCACGCGCAACCGCGCCCTGTTATCCCTGGGCTACGACTTCCTGGCGCGCCGATCCGAACTCGTCGCCATTCGAAGTGACGACCTGAAGTTTACGCCCGACGGCGCGCTCAAGGGAATGATCAGAAAAAGTAAAACCGACCAATACGGGAAGGGTCGGCTCGTATTCGGCTCCGAACGGAGCGCAAAATTAATTAGGAAGTGGCTTAGGCTAAAGCGTGCGGAAATTCAGCCCGTCTTCTGCGCGATTAATCACGGGCGGTGTGAGGACCGCGCCATCTGCGATAGAAACGTAAACGACATCATCAAGCGCAGCGTCGTAAAAGTTAAGAGATGCGAGCGGCCGAGCGACTTGGAGGTTTCGGGGCACTCGCTGCGCGTGGGCGCGGCGCAGGACTTACTTATAAAGGGTTACGACCTCGCCGCCATCATGCGGGCGGGCGGCTGGTCAGATCCGAGTACCGTCTCGCGGTACTTGCGGTTTTCGCAGCACAATATTTGGAAGTGACCGAGACTCTAACAGTTATGAATGCTGCTATGTGAATGCGCTTAAATCGTTAAATAGCCTTAAGATCAGCTACGTACCTGATCGCATCTAGATAACCTTCAAGACTGCCGCAATCAAAACGACGTCCATTTAGCGTGACTGCCTCAACTGCATTTTTGGCAGCTTGTGTATTGATGGCATCTGCGAGCTGGATTTCGCCTCCAGCGCCTGCAGGTTGATTGCGAAGGGTCTCAAAAATGTCCGGAGTTAGAATGTATCGGCCAATGCTGGCTAGGTTCGAAGGCGCTTTGTCGGTGTCTGGTTTTTCAACAAGACCCGCAACTGATCCTGGTTCGCCATTTGGAACCACAACTCCATACTTCGAAATATCAGGCCCATTGACCTCCATTACGCTGAGTTGGGTTTTGCCAGATGATGCAAATGCCCTGGCAAGATCAGCTGTGACGCCTCCACCTTCATAGGTGATAAAGTCATCTGCAAGCAGCACTGCGAATGGTTCATTACCAACAGCGCGTTCAGCACAAAGAACAGCATGACCGAGGCCAAGTTGTTCCGGCTGCCGCACGAAAATACACTCAACGCCTTCAGGCAGAATGTTTTTGACCATGTCGGCTTGTTCATATTTGCCTTTCGCGCGGAGTGCCATTTCCAGTTCTTGGTTGTTGTCAAAATGATCTTCGACGGCGCGCTTGTTGCGGCCGGTGATAAAGATCAGGGTATCGATACCTGCAGCAATGGCTTCTTCAACTGCATACTGGATCAGAGGCTTGTCAACGATTGGCAGCAGCTCTTTGGGCATGGCTTTTGTGGCAGGCAAAAATCGTGTACCAAAACCAGCTACGGGGAAAACTGCTTTGTTGAGTTTTTGCATTTAAGTTACTTTTTTTGTGCGACGCAGCACCAATATGGTGTGTGTGAAGAAAACCTAATATTTTCACACCCAAATTGCGACAGCATCTTTTCATCTTTATTTTTCATTTGTCATCTCACGTTTTACGATTCACTACAGTCGAAATTTGTGGTTCTCAATTAAACTTGACGTAATTCAAACAACAAGGGATTTAAGGTATCTGCCATATTTATTTTTCCCATATTTCTCTGCAAGTTCGCATAGTTGCTCGCTAGTAATCCAATTCATTTGATAGGCTACCTCGTCTGGCGAACCGACTTGCAACCCCTGGCGCTCTGTTAGAGTTCGGACAAAATTTGAGGCATCTAATAACGACGAATGTGTACCAGTATCAAGCCAAGCATATCCACGACCCATTTTCTCAACGCGCAACTCACCGCTTGATAAGTAAGTTTCTAATAGCGAGGTAATCTCCAATTCACCACGAATTGACGGCATCACCTGTTTAGCGCGCTCAGGCGCCGTTCCATCGACAAAGTAAAGGCCAGTGACGGCAAAATTTGACGGAGGAACCTTGGGTTTTTCAATGATGTTTTCTACTTTCCCATCTTCACCAAATTCTACAACTCCGAAGCGCTGAGGATCTGAGACATGATAGCCAAAAACAGTAGCACCTTTTGTTTGGGCGTCAGCATTCGCCAGCAGTTTCGATATGCCATGTCCAAAAAATACATTGTCACCAAGGATCATCGCAGACGGAGAGCCAGCGAGGAAGTCTTCCGCAAGGATAAATGCTTGCGCAAGGCCATCTGGGCTAGGTTGTGCTTTATACCGCAGACTAATACCCCACTGGCTGCCATCACCAAGTAAACATTGAAATTGGTGTTGGTCCTGAGGAGTGGTAATTATAAGAATATCCCGTATACCCGCCAATAACAAAACGGTCAGCGGATAATAAATCATTGGCTTATCATAAATTGGTAACAGCTGTTTGGAGACGGCCATAGTCACAGGGTAAAGCCGAGTTCCAGATCCTCCAGCTAGAATGATCCCCTTACGCTTTGTCATTTAAATTCTCCAGATCTCTCAAGATTTCCTCTACCCCACCTCGCCAAAATGGTCGAGTGATCCCAAGGTTGTGTTGAATACGCGCACAATCTAAACGGCTGTTTAATGGACGTAGTGCACGTGTTGGATATTCTGTGGTTGGGATTGGACTAGCGATTGTTTTGCTATCTAACTGTTCAAATATAACATTTGCGAACTTACACCAACTCACGTTTGGCTGACCGCTGTAGTGATAGATACCTGATTTGCTTGGATCTTTAATAAGTTGCTCAGCAATAGAGAGACAGGTCTGAGCAATATCGCGCGCGCAGGTCGGTCCACCGATTTGATCATCAACAACGGTTATGCAATCTCTCGTCTCCGAGAGGCGCCGCATCGTTTTAACAAAGTTATTCCCATGCGCTGAGACAACCCAGGATGTACGCAGTATCGCATGTACAGAGCCTGACGCTTTTATCGCTTTCTCTCCTTCGAGCTTACTTCGCCCGTAGGCATTTTGCGGATTAGGCGTATCTGTAACAGACCATGGCTTTGTGCCTGTGCCATCAAAAACATAGTCGGTAGAGATGTGCACGAGTGGGATATCTAGATCTGCACATGCGCTTGCCATAGCACCAGGTGCCTCGCCATTAATCGTGGTTGCTAAGTTTTCCTCGCTCTCCGCTTTGTCAACAGCTGTGTAAGCAGCTGCATTTATCACCGCGCGAGGTTTGTATCGCCGTATTGCCTCTGTGCATGTTGTTGGAACTGATAGATCCGCTTGATCGCGTCCTATGGCGATTACATCTTTGTGGGACTGTAATTCGGTAGCGACCTGCCCCGTCTTTCCAAACACAAGGATCATGACTTCGTTCCCAGTCTTTCACCAACACCTGAACGGCTTTGAAGTGGCTTCCACCAGTCTTCGTTATCAAGATACCACTGTACAGTTTTCTCCAAGCCTTCTTCAACGGTTACTGAGGGGCGCCAGCCGAGTTCATCTCTTATTCGGCTTGGATCAATTGCGTAGCGGGCATCATGGCCAGGGCGATCTTGCACGAATGTAATTAGGTCTGCGTACGCACCTGTGGATCGTGGCCTTAAGCGATCAAGGATCTTACAAAGCGTCTGAACCAGTTCAAGATTTGAACGCTCGTTTTCTCCACCAATGTTATAACTCCGCCCAATCGCTCCCTTCTCTAAAACCAGCAGCAAAGCATCTGCGTGATCTTCGACATAGAGCCAATCGCGAATGTTGCTGCCAGTGCCGTAGATTGGCAGTGGCTTTCCTACGAGTGCATTCAGAATAATCACAGGAATAAGCTTTTCTGGGAAATGATAGGGACCATAATTGTTCGAACAGTTCGTCAAAACGACTGGCAAGCCATAGGTTTCGTGCCAGGCACGGACTAAGTGATCAGAACTTGCTTTTGAGGCTGAGTATGGGCTTCTTGGATCATAGGGTGTTTCTTCCGTGAACTGAACGGACGGATCACTTGGAAGGCTCCCAAACACTTCGTCAGTACTAATATGGTGAAAACGGAAAGTTTCAGGCTTCCCATGAGCCTGCCAATAGCTCCGCGCGGCTTCCAGCATGTTAAAGGTACCCGTCACATTGGTCTCTATAAAGTCTGCAGGGCCATCAATGGATCGATCCACGTGGGATTCAGCCGCTAAATGCATCACAGCATCCGGTTGATGTTTTGCAAAAATGGTATCAAGCGCGTTACGATCTCTGATGTCTGCTTGTTCAAAGAAGTATTGAGGGCTTTTGGAGACACTCGCGACATTCTCCAAGCAAGCTGCATAGGTCAGCGCATCGAGATTGACAACTGAGTGACCCCGCGCAATTGCCAACCGTACAACTGCAGAACCAATAAATCCCGCTCCACCTGTGACTAATATCTTCAAGAGTTCTCACCGAAGATAAAAGGGCTTTCTAATTCAGAAAGCAAAGGAGCGACCGCGTCTTTGTCGCTAAGAATTGGATCAGCTTTTGTTGGCCAATTAATACCAATGTCTGGATCATTCCAAAGAACGGCGCCTTCTGTTTCAGGGGCATAATAGTCCGAGCACTTATAAACAATCTCGCTATCTGGCTCCAAAGTGACAAAGCCATGCGCAAATCCCACAGGTATGTAAAGTTGATCACCATTCTCGGCCGTGAGTTCATACCCTTGCCACTTGCCATAAGTTGGACTACCGCGCCTTATATCCACCGCAACATCAAAAATAGCGCCACGACCACATCGCACTAGTTTGGCTTGAGCATGAGGCGGCTCTTGATAATGTAACCCCCTAACTGTGCCAACGTATCTTGATAAGGAATGATTATCTTGCACAAATTTATCGTTTATCCCATAGCCCGAGTATCGGCATTCGGAGTAAGTTTCCGCAAAAAAACCGCGTTCATCGCTATGTCTTTTTACTGGAATCAATATCGGCTTGGAAGTTTTGCAGTCTGTTTTAATTCGCATTTAAATACTCATAATCGTTCATCTACATCATCTTTTGGAAAAGCGCTCTTTAGATCATAAACATAACAAGTTTCACGCCCAAATTTTCTTAATTCCGCAATCCCAAGCTTTGTAAATTCAGAGTGATTAACTGCAATTAAAATTCCATCATAGTATTTTTCTTTGAGTGTTTGATTAATATTAAGGCCATATTGGCGCAAAACTAATTCTTCGTCTGCCCAAGGATCGTGTAAATCAACTTTAATGCCATAATCCGTCATCTCTTTAACTAGATCGAATACTTTTGAATTTCGGATATCTGGGCAATCTTCTTTAAAAGTGATGCCTAAAACTAAAACGCGTGCCCCAGACAAAACCGAGCACTTTTTTAACATACCCTTAACAAACTGGCTGGCGACGTATCGAGCCATATTTTCGTTTATATTTCTGCCCGCCAATACTATTTCGGGGCGGTACCCAAATGAATAAGCTTTATGCGTCAAATAAAAAGGGTCAATACCGATGCAGTGGCCACCGACCAAGCCAGGTCGGAATGGCAGAAAATTCCATTTAGACCCAGCTGCACTGAGGACATCTGAGGTATCTATATCCATATGTCCGAAAATTATAGCTAACTCATTTATCAATGCGATATTCACGTCGCGTTGTGTATTCTCTATTACCTTCGCAGCTTCAGCCACTCTTATAGACGGCGCAGGATGTGTCCCAGCATGAATTATCTTTTTATATAAACCATCAACGAACTTCGCTGTTTCATCGTTTGATCCAGATGTGACCTTACATATGTCTCTCAAACGCTTTGACCTATCTCCTGGATTAATTCTCTCTGGACTATAGCCAACAAAAAAATCTTGGTTTAGCTTTAAGCCAGAAATACTCTCGATTTCTGGAACGCAATCTTCTTCCGTTGCTCCTGGGTAAACAGTAGATTCATAAATAACTGTGTCGCCACTCTTTAGAATTCGCCCCACAAGTTTCGAAGCATCAACTAAGGCCCGCAAGTCTGGTCGATTAAATTGATCGATCGGCGTAGGAACCGTGATAATATATACGTTACACTTGCGTAATACATCAGGGTTGTTGGTAAATTCTATTCTGTTGACAGAAGCTAGCTCAGTTTCAGTGACTTCAAGTGTACGGTCAATGCCATTAATGAGATCAGTAATTCTACTAACATCAAGATCAAAACCCACCACGTTTGCTACTTCGCTAAAAGCGACAGCTAACGGTAGCCCTACATATCCAAGTCCAATGATCCCTATTCGTGCATCGATGAAATCTTTGGTAGCAAATGTCATATAATAGGCTCTTTCTCGTAATATTGGCAGTACCAGTCGACAAAATTTTTGATGCCGTCAGATATATCTGTAGCTGGTTGGTACCCTGTCAAATTCTTCAGCAAAGAGGCATCTGCCCAGGTCGCAGGCACATCTCCAGTTTGCATGTCCATAAAATTTACATCTGCCTTAACACCGAGACATTTCTCGATTTCTGAAACAAAATCTAGTAATTTTACTTTTGTTGAATTTCCTATGTTTACGACACGAAATGGAGCCACTGGTGATAAAGTATCGCCACTAATCCCCTCTAACTTATTTTCCAATTGGGTTGGAGCAACATCTATCAAGAGTCGTATAGCCTCAACTAGGTCTGAGACGTATGTAAAGTCTCTATACATTTGACCATGATTGTAGACGTCTATTTCCCTACCCTCCAATATATTTTTTACAAATTTAAAGAGCGCCATATCCGGACGTCCCCATGGACCATATACGGTGAAAAAACGGAACATTGTGGTAGGCACTCCCCACAAGTGCGAATAAGAGTGGGCCATTATTTCGTTTGCTTTTTTGGTAGCAGCATAAAAAGTTAATGGTCGATCTGTTGAAGTACTCTCGCTGTAAGGCATTTCAATATTTGCACCGTAAACCGACGACGTTGATGCCATAAGCAAATGTTTTAATCTAAGATCTCGTGCGCACTCCATCACGTTGAAGGTCCCTACCAAATTTGATTCTAGGTAAGCTCTAGGGTTCTCTAACGAATAACGCACACCAGCCTGAGCAGCCAAATGTACGATTACATCAGGTTTAAACCCCTCCACTGCTTTAACAAGACTATCCTTATCTTCCAATAGACCGATGGTTCTAGAGAAAGCTGCGTTTTCGAGAAGCAGTCGATGTCGCTCTTTTTTTAAGTTTACATCGTAATAGTCCGTCATACCATCAAACCCGTGAACCTGTACTCCACGAGAAATTAGCAAGTTGGCTAGGTGAAAGCCTATAAATCCTGCGCTACCGGTTATAAACACTTTGTTCATTATAGTTACCTTATTTCGTTTATCTTCGCCTATCATCAATCTAATTGTAGCTCAACGAATGACTGTATTATCACCATGCAAGAGTAGCTCTTCATAAATTTTAATATGTTGTTCGACTACAAGTTTTACGTCAAATCTACGAAGCGCCATGTCTCGCGCGTTTGCACCAAAATTCTTTCTTAACTCGTTGTCATCAATCAGACATTTTATTGCGTTGGCCAAATGTGTCGGTTGCTTGACAGGCACTAATAATGCAGTCTCACCCTCAATAACAGCATCTCTACAACCAGGATGATCCGTTGTTACAACGGCCCTACCGACTGCTGCGGCTTCAATCAACACCTTGGGAAGCCCTTCTCCGTAATATGAAGGAAACACCACAATATTAGAATGTTGAAACAACTTTATTACATCTTTTCGGAACCCTAAAAAAGCAACTCTCTCATTAGAAAATATTCTTTTTAAACTCCGTACTGATATACTATTCGGATTATATGGATCTTCATCTCCTATGATCCAAAACTCAGCGATCACGTTATTTTCTATTAAGATTTTGATAGCTTCAATGAAATCCAATATTCCTTTATCTTTTAATAACCGTGATGCAAATGTCACGACTGGCGTGCCAACAGGCTCATCAACATAATCCACAGTTCTAGTGTCAATACCAGAACCGTCTATCCAAAAACAAAAATGCTTTTTCACTACATTACGTTCGATCAAAAGTTTAGAGTCAGACTTATTTTGGAAAATAACCGCCACATTACCATGCGAAAAAACAAATTTTAATAGTGGCTCTATCACTAATCTTACAGCCTTGTATTTAAGTCTTGCTGATGAGAAAATTATGCCTAACCCTGCTATTGAAAACAGAACTGACTTTATCCCTAAAAAACGTGCAGCAATTCCGCCATAAATAATCGGTTTCATAGTAACACAATGAACTAAATCTGGCTTTATCTTTCCCAGAATTATTACCATTCGGAATAGAATGTACATTTCATAAAATACATTCGTTTTCTTCCGTAAAAAATTCAATTTTTCTACTTTAAATCCATATTTCTTCAGATCATTTATACCATCGCCATCCGATGTAATTACAGTGACGTCACCATATTTGTCTTTTAGGGACAAGCAAAGCTCTAATCTATGTGATATGAGAAATTTTGGATTGTTTATAATTAATACTACCTTCATTAATAATCGCCAATTTTAATAGCTTTTACCGCGCCAAATCTTTTGTACACCGCTAAAATTAAAAGTAATGAGTACATAGAATAATTAGAACGATACCTCAGTGCAGATCCAGGATTTAGTACTCCGAATGGGTAATTCACTAGCAATAGCCATATTAAACCGGCACATAAAAAACCAATATAGTAAACATTAATCTTTGCTTTTACAAAATCTCTGATGAATATATAGAATAACATAGTACCGTACACACTCATTAAAATATAGCTTTCAATAAGTGAAATAAAATGTGTTGTTTTTTCGAGTGCTTCTGTGAAAGTTGGTCCAGTTATCGCTAAAAATACACCCAAAGGTGCGCTGTTCAATATATCGTAATCTCGCAACCAAAAAATATTTTCGCGTGTAGACTTTGCCTCAGAAGAAAAATGTAAGGGTAGGTAAGAAATGATATCGTTCAAAAAGTCTATCGAAAAATAAATTAGTGCTGCAGAAATAATAAAAAATGTCACTAAAATGATAGACCATCCTAGCGCTTTTGCTCGCAATTTCTTTCCAATTACTAAAAATAATCCAATTGCAAAAATTGGAATCATATATAATGGCTTAAACAGCATACACAAATATAATCCAAGCATTAGCATTGGAACACTTTTTACCTTTTTATGCACACTATAATGATAAACATTACCAAAAATTAGTCCCATAAAAAGAACAGAAACAGCTTCCTTAGATGCAATTGATGTCCAGATTCCAAAAGTAGGGAATGATAATATCAAAAGCACGAATTGTAATTCTCGCAAGTTTAAATTCATAGTATTTAAAGCATATCGTAATCCTAAAATACTTAAAAAACAAAAAGACAAATTTGTTGCTACATCACCAACAGCAGATGAAATAAAATGTGCAACAGTTCCAATCATATATGTGGAATGCAACAACATTTTTTCAGGATAAAAGTAATTACCTTGTAAATAGTCAAAAGTGTCGCCAAGTGTGCTAAATTTTATATAAACATACAAAGCTACAAACGTATATATGATTTTAAGCAATATAAATGCAGACCAAGACTTTGAAAATTTCATTTGCACAAAAATGAACCTACCCCACGAATATCAATGATTTTTCTGCATCCAATCCTGCAACATGAGCACATTCCACAAAGGGTTATGCCAATTGAACTGTCCGTTCAAATGCTCCTGCCAGCGTTTCCTGACTAGCGGAACGCTAAAAATTCCAGTATTTTGTAAACTTTGAACACTTAATAAACTTTCACTCCATTCTCGCAAAGGCCCACGTAGCCAACTAGCTAATGGAACAGCGAATCCTTTTTTTGGTCTTTCCAGTAATTCACGTGGTACCTTTGTATACAAAAGATCACGTAATATCATCTTACCTGTTCCACCTTGTATTTTGAATTCTAAGGGTAAAGCAGCAGCAAAATCAAATATTTGGTGATTTAAAAACAAAGCCCGAGTTTCTAATGAAACTGCCATCGCAGATCGATCGACTTTTGTTAGAATATCTGTAGGTAAGTAATTAATTACATCAGCTAGCATCATTCGCTGTGACAAATCTTCAATGTCGTTGAGTGATTGAATTTCTTTTGGTTCATGCTTAAAATCCTCACTTAGTAGCATAGATCCTGAGCCAAGTGAAATATTAGTGAGACGTGAGTATAGATCATTAAAATCGGTGGCTTCCAACATGCCAGCGCCCTTTACGACTTTCTCTCCAATATGATCCACTTTGTTCCTGAAAAGATATCCCAGCAAAAACTCGAATGTATCTGGTCGGATTTGTCTTGCGACTTTTGCCAGGCTTCTTCTAATTGGTAAGGGTAGTGGAGAAAGGTAGCGCCAAATCCGATTAGACAAAGTGTAACGTGTATATCCACCGAAAAGTTCATCACCTCCATCACCTGACAAGGCAACAGTCACATTTTGTTTCGCAATCTTTGAAACTAGATACGTTGGTATTTGAGATGAATCAGCAAAAGGTTCATCAAATATATTCATTAAATTTGGAACTACTTCCAATGCTAATTGCTCGTTTACATAAACTTCAGTGTGTTTCGTGCCCAGAAATTTCGCAACTTCTTTTGCATATACGGCTTCATCAAAACGAGGGTCATCAAACCCTATAGAAAATGTCTCCACAGCTTGATTTACACTCTCACACATCAGAGCAGTGATAAGAGTAGAATCTATACCACCTGACAAAAACGAACCTAATGGGACGTCCGATAGCATCTGATCAACTATCTTCTCTGATAATAGGTTGTTTAAAGAAGCTATAGCATCATTATAGCTGCCTAAGAAAAGATTTTTACTGGCACCAAGATAAGCACTCTTCGCATCCCAATACGGCGAAATACTTACGTTCATACATCGTAAGTCAATGCTTAATAAGTGCCCTGGCTGCAATTTACGAATATCTTTATATATCGAATATGGAGCAGGAATAGCGCCATTTCTCATGTATAAACTTGTGGCTGTTTTTGAGATTTCTTTCGACCCAAACCCGGTATTATTCAACACACGCAGTTCAGAACCAAAGGCAAACACTTCATCCGTCAACGTCCAGTATAACGGTTTTTCGCCAAACCGGTCTCTCACGATTAGCAATTCTTCCTTTACCGTATCCCAAACGGCAAATGCAAACATACCTTCAATCAAGTTTAAAGCCGCATGTATTCCTTCATGTGAAATTAATTCAATAAGAGTCTCTGTATCTGATTGTCCTCTCCAATCGATATTATATTTACGCTTCATAACTTTTCTTAATTGTAAATGATTATATATCTCCCCATTAAAAACTATTACAAAGCGATTACATGACGAAAGAAAAGGTTGATTCCCGTTTTTGCTTAAGTCTATTATCGAGAGACGAGCATGACCCAAGCCAACTAAATTACTTTTTGAAATCCAAGTATCATTATGATCTGGGCCTCTATGATTTACTTGCGAAATCATAGATTTTAATTTAATTTCTGGGTTTTTAACTTTTCCAATAAAACCGGCTACGCCACACATTACACAGCCCTCTCCGGATTTTTATATAATTCAGAATATAATGACCTCATCTTTTCAATTGAATAATTATTTAAAATGGACATGTGGTTTTCTAATCCAATCTGGTCTCTTTTCTTTTGCCCATAAAGCAACATACAATTCATTATTCGCGCTAAATCGACAGGATCTCCAGGTGTAGCTATAAACTGTGTGGAGCTTAAAATTTTACTTACGTCACCACAATCTGTCGCAATGCAAGGTAATTTGAACATCATAGCTTCACATAAAACATTTGGAAACGCTTCTGTACGGGAAGACAGACAAAAGATATCAAAAATTTGATATATGTTTTCCATGTTGCGTTGTTCACCAAGTAATACAATTTTAATTTTAGATGATAATATGGCTTTAAGAAGCTCTTCGTTATTTTTGTCCATATTAGTCCCTGCAAAAACCACCGTTATTTTATCTGGGAAGTTATTATCATATAATATTTCAAGAGATTTCAAAAAAACATCGAAGCCTTTTTCATAACAAAAACGACCTACGCCACCAATAACAATTTCGTCGGATTTTATACCTAATTCCGCACGCCGATCTAACCGTTCTTCGATTGTCATGAACTTCGTAGGAACCTCAAAACCATTTTCGATAATAGCAAATTTTCCTGATGAATACCCAATTTTCTCATGCAAAATTTTTGCAGACTCGGAAACGTATATTATCTTTTCTGGTATAACATAAGATAATATAGCTAATATCTTTCGGATAAAGTTTAAATGGCCCTTATTTGTGTATAAATGCGTACTGCGTACATTCCAAAAAATTGATGGTACCCCTGCACACTTTCCAATAACTCCGCCTATCAGGTCGGCATGGTACAGCCAAGTTTGAATTTTCAAAGGCTTCAGTTTTCGAATGATCCTAAATGCATCAAATGCTGCAAAAATCGGATTTGACTTAAAATTTACACTATACGTTGCAATGCCATTATTCTCTAATTCGCTTTCTACTGGGCCACTTCCGGTAAGAGACAAAACCGCAACATTCTGTTGACCTTTATTAACACCGAGAAGTCTAACGAGTACCTTTTCAGCGCCTCCTACGGTAAATCCGGTAATAACATGCAAAGTATCCAACATACTATTATTTCGAGATACTTTTTAACACATTAGCTAGCTTCTCCGCAATAATAGTCGACGAATAGTCCTGCTCAATCACAAAACGTCCCGTCCGGCCCATTTCTTTTCGAAGTTCACTGTTTTTTATTAAAGTCGCAAATGCTTCGTACCAATCCTCAGCTGAATTTACACCGATTCCAACATTACCCTTACTTAATACCTCATTATTCATGCCAAAATCTGTTGCAATAACTGGCTTTTCGCATGCCATATATAAGAGCATTTTATAACTACACTTTCCATTCGACCAATCATCTCGTAGGATTGGCATTATTCCTATGTCTATACCTTGTATTAACGAGACCTCGTTTTCTGTAGTCCACTTCACAAATTCATAATCATCATTATTCAATAACTTAAAATTTGGACGTCTATCAGAAATTATCCTTATTTTTACACCCTTAAATTCACGTATAGTATTTATTAAGGCTGTTTCTATGTCATATAAGTATTTAAATCCACTAGATGTACCCGACCACCCTATGACAACTTCTTTCGTGACGCTAGCCAATTTCAGATTTGGCTTATACTTATCAATATCGACGGATGTTGGGATAATCACTACTTGATGACCTTGTTGAGAAAAGTAATCAGCGATAAACTTATTTCCACAAACAATTATGTCTGCAATTTTTGCTATTTTATTTATACCGTTACCCTCCCGACTTAACCAAACGGCATCATCCACATCAAGTATGATTGGAACATTCAGTAAATGCTCAAATGTCGCAAATGTTGAAATCAACTCACGTTGCAATATTACCGCACTAAAGTTGTTCCCTCTTCGCAAGCGCCAAAAACTGTACGCGTACTCAGTTATAAACCATAATATGCGGAAAAGTTTATTTTTTACGGGTGGATAAGCGGATATCAGTGGGTAACTAACGTCCAAATTTATTTCATAATAACTTAATTCTTTTATCAACGAGTTTAAGCGAAAACGGCTACTAGGAACTAACTTTCCCTGCGAAAATCCAAGAACCTTCATCGAATCAATCCTTTTTTCATTGAGAGAATTAAAACAATTCTGCACAATGAAAGCATATATAAAAGCCTGAATTGATTGGGTTTATTTACATTAAAGTAGGGCGATAATTTGATTATTATAAACAGATCTCGAAAACTACATTCTTTTCTCGACAGTCTTCCAAACAAATTTTCAGCCAAATTCAAATCTCGTAATTCTTTATCGGCTAGCTGGCATCTAAATCTTTTTGAGAAAATTCGTAAAAAATTGCTTTGCTTATGACAGTCAGTGAAAAATTTCTGTTTAACCAAAAATAAATTTTTATAATTTTGGTTTAACCACGTCTTCACTATTGTGCTACTTTTCCGATTCACATCGAATGCGCCAATGGAGTTATTTTGATGTTGTCTATATTTAATCAGGGGAACTTCTACATAAGCTAATGATTGTCTCGAATATGATAAAGCACCAATCCATCGATCATGTACATCCAATCCCTCTGGAAACGGTAAACTCTCCATTACTAAAGAGCGCTTAACGAGCATTGTGCAGCCTGTAACACACCCATTGAAGGCCAAGTCAATTAATCTATTTGGTAAGCAAATTTTACCAGAGTAATTCGAATACGATTGACTGAACGTTCTTCCATTTTGATCGATCAAAAAAGCGTCAGAGTGTACACATTCATAGTCTTTAATCGCATCAATCAAAACTTCTAATTTGTTTGGTAGCCAGACATCATCCTGATCACAAAAAGCGATGTAATCGCCAGAACACATAGACAAAATTCTTTCAAAGTTCTTTACAAATCCAATATTTTGCTCACTCAATACAACTTTTAAGGGATAGTTAGTAGAAAAATTATTTAAAATATCGATAGTTTTATCAGAAGAATTGTCGTCGCCAATAATTAATTCTATGTTCTTATGTGTTTGGCTTGAAATACTATCTAGCTGCTGCTGAAGGTATTTTTCACCATTATAAGTCGCTAATACAATTGATATTAATTTCAAGTCTTAAATTTCCCTAATTCATTATCAGACAAAAAAATATTTTAAAACTTTAATTTACTAGTTGATAACTTTTGCTTTAAAATGATATAAAATGTTAATGCAACGATTGCCTCAATTATAACAACCGAAATAGCAGCACCAATCATGCCATAATTATTGATCAGAACGTATGTTAAACATAATCCTATAATGGAGATACTTGAGACCGCGGCAGTAAATTCCTTTTTCAGATCTATGTTCAACATAATTTGTATTCCTAGTACATTACTCACTGATACAAGGAAGGGTACAATACTCAGAATTCTTAATAAAACGATAGATTGCTGAAATTCAATGCCAAAAATCAGATTTACAATCAATTCCGCACTAAAAAAGGATATTAATGCTAAAATTCCCATGACTAACCATAGTTTTTTTCCATTCCGAATAGCGTAAGCAATTCCTAATTGCTGATTTTTGCTTAGTTTATAACTAATCACCGGGTATAACGCAGTCGCAATAGGGATGGATAATGCTTTAAGGGCCTGGACCAATTTATCTGCAGCACCGTAGTATCCTACCGCTTCTTTTGTTTCCAATATCCCTAAAATTAATGTTACGCTTAATGTATAAAATGAAATTGAAATCGTAGAAACAAAAACACCAAAACCTTCTTTCAAATATTTATTGATGTCTTTTGAACCTATTTTTATCAATAAATGCCCTAATTTTTTTCTTAGGTAGATGATGGATACCACTCCAGAGATTATTGCACCAAAGAAATTCAACATTGGTACATAAATGGCATCCCTTTCATTTTTCACCACCCAAAAGATTGCAATAGTAAACAATATGCGGCTTGTTATGTTGCATAACGTCAGAAATTTCATCTCCTCTAAACCTTGCAAAAACCAAGTGGGAAACAAAACGTTTGTAAAAACAATACAAAACGTCATTAAAAATATCCCAATATGTAGATTCAACGAACCATAAATATGGTAGATGAAGAATATAAGAATTGCACTAATCAAAATGAAACCTAATTTTATGCATAAAACAGAAGTAAATATCTTACGTAGTTTTTCAGAATCATTTTTAACGCGAGCTACAGCACTCGTGCCTGTTAAATTAAATCCGTAATCAACTAACAGGGTAAAATACCCTACAACAGTAAGTGCGTAAATCACTTCTCCATAAATTTCAGGGCCTAATATCCGCACGAGGTACGGCATGGAAATCAATGGCAAGATATAGTTTACAAACTGCAACCCATACAAACTTATTATGTTTTCTTTAATTCTATTAATCGAACTACCCATAGAAATATTGTTTAAAATTCAAAATCTGCTAAATTTACCTTAGACCTTCTTATATTCAAGTCTGAGCGTTTCATATGTAGGTATGCTGTAAATATACGTTCAGCCATGAAACCTATGAACCTTGCGTTATAACCAATAAGAAGTTTCTTATTTACTGTATTATACATACTATCAAATATAGGGAAAACCGTGCTACAATATTCATCAAAATCGCACCAATTCATAATAAACATATTGTATGGAGTTAGCTCATTTTGTCCTCCTATCAAATGAAAGGATTTTGCAAGTTCAGTGTGATGTTGGGCTATCGCAGCATAAGTTAGATCCCAAAATGCTTCACCATGGCTCTTGATAAATTGCTCTTTCACGGTTTCAGATGTCCATATTGAGCGTGGGACCACTACAGTGCCTTTTGATAATTTAAATCTGTTCAATTTGTTCAGGTCACGCATGAATCGGTGCGGATCAGAGATACAGTTTGCCCCGCCGTAAATGTAATTATAGCGTTTGAGTTTTGCATGTTTATCTCGCAATTTCCGGTATATGGTATCGATTAATTCAGAATACCACCACGAATGACTGAAAATTCGCCTGTAATGCTGAAAACAGACTTGTTTCTGCTTATGAAATTTCCAAACTGTATATATGCCAGTCATTTCCGCATAACAGTAGTTCCTTACTGCGATATTTGTATCTGATAAATCATTTAAATCAGAAAATATATTATTTTCATTCGTACCAACTTGCAATATTTCAGTAAATTCACTGAAATCGTTAAGTAAGCTATGTGGCTTATGGTGAACTGTGAAAATACTATTTTTATTTATTTTACTTATCATATGTATGTTTTTATTCTCTAGATTATATTACTTACCTTTATCCCTCGGGCTATTACTTGATCCATGTTATAGTACTTAAAATCAGCAAGCCTACCAGCAAAAGTGAGTTTGTCGAACTTCTCACTATAATTAAGGTAATTCCTGAACAGACTGTCATTTGTACTATTATTCACAGGGTAATATTTTGGGGCATTTTCATCGATTGGTGTGATGGGATACTCAGCGATGAATACTGGTTCTTGGGTGGTAGATTCAGTGAATCCATACCTTACAACTCTTGTAAAATCATATTCATTCGGAAAATTAGTTTGCGTTGTTTCATATTTTGGTGACAATACGTCACCTTTTATTTGCTGAAACCTTAAAGATCGATATTCTAACTTTCCAAATTTGTGATTAAAAAACCCATCGATAGGTCCAGTCACAAATACCTTATCATATCTATCAACTTCTATTTGATCGAAAGTAATTTTTTCATTCTTTTTAATTGTCAAGTTCGGTAAATCTAACATGTTTTGAATCAAATCATTATAACCCAGGCAGGGGATAAATTGGTATTGGTCATCAAAATATCTAGGATCATACGAGGTCACAACAGGTACTCTAGCAAGTACACCTTTGTTAATATCTGCCATAGGTATACCCCATTGTTTCTCTGAATAACCCTTAAAAATCTTTTGATAAATCTCTTCAGCCAAAATCTTTAAGGTCTCACTTTCCGTTTCTAATAACTTAGCAACAGAGATTCTCTTTCCGAATCCAAAGTTCTTTATCAACTCTTCTTTAAAAGTATTCCCATATTCGCCATAAATAAGATCGATACTTTCAAAATTGAAAGGTACGGGAACTGAAATACCTCTTACATATGCTCTGACCTCATGAAAATATGGCTCCCACGTCGAAAACCTTGATATGAAATCCCAAACATATTTTGACTTTGTGTGGAAAATATGCGGCCCGTGTTCGTGAACTAATGTTCCACGAACACTAATTTCATGAAGATTACCTCCTAACACGTCCTTTTCTTCAAACATTGTGAGATTTATACTGGGTAATTGATCTGACAAATTTCTTGCAATTGTAGCACCGCACAGTCCAGCACCTATTATGGCTATGTTTTTCATTTTGCCTCTCCAAAACGTTTAAACCAAGATACGTATGTCTTTATAATATTTTGCATATTGCTATTTACAGGTTCCCAACCAAGCATTAACCTTGCTTGCGCATAGCTTGAATATAAATTTTCTGCATCTCCAACTCTACGGTCCATAAACTGAAATTTTGCGGGTTTTTGTAAATACTTTTGAACTTCTTGAAGAACTTGTAAGTTACTAATTGGGTTTGACGTTCCGAGATTAAACGTACCAGAAACTTCATTATTAATCGCTAAAATATGAGCCTCGGCTATATCCACAACATGTACATATTCTCTTACACATGTTCCATCTTTCGTATTATAGTCACTTCCGAAAATTGATATTGGCTCATTATTAATTACTTTATTTACTAGGATTGGTATCAAATGTGTTTCGACAGTATGATGCTCACCGCCAGAGAACTCTGGGATTGCACCAGCTACATTAAAAAACCGAAAGATAGTAAGGCAGGTATCTTTCGAAATAGCATCCGTTAAAATATTTTCAGAAAATATCTTCGAATACCCATATGGGCTATCTGGTATAATTCTGCTAGTTTCTGTTAGCTCCACATTTTGCGAACCATAGACAGCGCATGTGGATGAAAAAAGCAGGTGTTTTGGTTTAGTTTTTTGAGCGTATTTAGCAACTTCATAAGTTGCGTTAACATTTTGTCCAAAGTATTTATATGGTTTATTAATGCTTTCACCAACATAAGCATTCGCACCTAAATGGATTATTATATCGAAAGCTACATCTGGAAATATAATGTTAATATCTTCTATTTCACCTTTTTTAACACAGATGTCTGGAAATTTTGAAGTTATATGCTTTGTGTTATCGCAATTCTGCAAGTTATCAAGAATAGTTATTTTAATTTTTGCATCATTTATTTTCAATTTATAAATCAATATCGAACCGATGTATCCAGCTCCACCTGTAATCAATATATTGCACATTCTATTTTAAACTTTCTTCAATATATTTTTTTAAAGATCTTTTTGGTCTCCACCCTAGAGCCTTGGTTTTTTCCGTTATTAATTCTGCATTTTGTCGATTACCAAGTTTTTCGGGTAGGAATTTTGGTTTTTTTCCAAACATTTTAACTACATCTAAAATTGAATATGCTTCGTCAGATCCAATACCATAGCCATCGCCACTTCCGATTAGGGCAATCTTTAACAATCCTTCAATTGTATCATCAACATGCGTGAAGTTTCTGACTTGGGTTCCTGGCAATGTTACTGGAAGATCTTCAGCACCGTTATTACATAATTCCATATACTTAGCGATAACTGTGCCGTATTTATGGTCTTTACTTTCTGTCGGGCCATACACGTTATAAAAATAAGCAATCGCATATTCCAAATTTGAAGAAGACGCAAAATTGGTTATCATTTTAGTGTTAATTTTTTTGAACCGTGCGTATGGACTTGCGTTGGAATTGTAATAGTTTGCATATTTCGTAGAAGATGCTGAATATACTAATTTTATTCCGTGTAGGAGACAAAAATCAAGTACCGCGGGCATCTGTTCAACAGTATTTTGGAAGGCTATCATAGGCTCTTCAAAACTTTGCTCGACACGAGAATATTCACCTAAATGAAAAAAATAATCGATTTTCTCATTAAACGAAATTGATGACACTTCAGAGGCATCACAGTCAAAGTATTTTACACCTGCCACTTCATGTTTATTTGGAGCATGTATTAAGTTATCTATACCAAATACGGTGTTATTTTTCGCTAGTTTTTCAACTAGAACGGAGCCAATAAACCCTTTTGCGCCAGTTACTATAATATTTCTATTGTGCACTTTGAAACTCGTTATCTATTGGAATTTTATTTTGCATCAGAGACGCTGTTTGGATTGATTAATCTGTTCCGTATATGTCTCTTGAAAAAACAGGTTTAGTTAATGTCTTCAACAAAAAGTCAACGCGGTTTGCTAAAATAATATCACTGCAGCGTTCAAAATGCTTCACATCTTTTGTAATTGGAATCCCATCAAGGTCACTTGATGGATGTTTAGGCTCATAAATAAGTATATTCACATTTTTTTTGATAAGTATTTTTAATACTCCTTGGATAGAAGAATCCCTAAAATTATCACTATTTGATTTCATAACCAGGCGATATACCCCCACGGTGCTAGGATTCATTTTTATAATCTCATCTGCTATGAATTGTTTCCGTGTCTCATTTGACTCTACGATTGCACTGATTAAATTTTGTGGCGTTTGATCAAAATTTGCTAATAATTGCCTTGTATCTTTCGGGAGGCAATAGCCTCCATATCCAAATGAAGGATTGTTGTACTCTTGTCCAATTCTGTGGTCCAGACTTATACCCTTAATAATTTCCTCAGCGTTTAGGTGATTTTTTATTGAATAGTTATCAATCTCGTTAAAATATGCGACTCTCATGGCTAGATAGGTGTTTGCAAAAAGCTTAATTGCCTCCGCTTCTTTAGAACCTGTGAACATTATATCAATATTTTCTTTGATCGCAGCTTCTTTTAACAATTTGGAAAATTGTTTAGCTTTTTGAGATGTATCACCAATAATAATCCTGCTTGGATAAAGATTATCGTGTAGTGCTCGACCCTCTCTTAAGAATTCCGGCGCAAATAACACCTGTACGGTCTGAAACTTTGCTCTGATGTAGTCAATGAATCCAACGGGGATCGTGGATTTAACAACGATGCAAGCACTAGGTTCGTGTGCAATGACTTTTGCAATCACTGCCTCAACCGAAGACGTGTCAAAGAAGTTTGTCTTTTCATCATAATTTGTAGGCGTGGACACAATCACATAATCAGCGCCAGTGAGCGAGGCTTCCAAGTCATTACTCGCTCTCAGGTTCAAATCTTTTTCAGCCAGATATTCGGAAAGTTCGGTATCGATAATAGGAGATTTACGCGCATTCAGCGCATCCACACGCTCCTGCGAAATGTCCACACCAATGACCTCATTATGCTGTGCCAGCAATACAGCATTTGACAGCCCAACGTAACCCAAACCAACAACAACAATTTTCATAAAATACCTCTCAAATCTTCTTTTTTATGGCGTCCAAAAAGTCCCACTCGACCTACCCATAACACCCCAAAGTCGGAGGGCATAACGCGCTGGTATAGTTTGATTTCCACTGAACCGGATTTCGGCAATCGATATTCAATTAAGGTCTCGCAGGAGCGTGCTGTTGTCATCCATG
>Ga0228672_1000371_pt1 | contig 23696 bp, 28 predicted proteins | sample 90DmetaG_FD_182788 | JGI IMG/M metagenome (GOLD analysis project Ga0228672, IMG submission 182788) | Seawater microbial communities from Monterey Bay, California, United States - 90D | ecosystem: Environmental > Aquatic > Marine > Coastal | place: USA: California | collected 2016-11-08 | reverse complement strand
AATATGTAACTAAGGATATTCAGACAAATCAGTCGTTAGGATCTAACTCATGGGTAGTAGATGGAACACTTACCGATACAGGGTTACCATTACTAGCGAATGATCCACATCTCTCGGTACAATTACCTGCCATCTGGTATGAAAATGGGTTGCACTGTTTTCCTAAAAATCGTGACTGTCAATTAGATACTGTTGGATTTTCATTTGCGGGCTCCCCTTATGTAATAATTGGCTATAACAGTGACATTGCATGGGGCTTAACAAACATGGGCCCAGATGTTCAAGACTTATTTATTGAAAAAATAAATCCTGGAAATGAAAATCAATATCAAGTCGACGATGAGTGGATAGACATGCAAAGGACAACTGAAATAATTGAGGTTGCGGGCTCAGACCCAATTGTCATTGAGGTTCGAGAAACCCATCATGGTCCAATAGTTTCAGATAGGAGTTTCCCTATAAATCTAAGTTCTGAAGAGGGAGAAAGCACCTTTAGAGAAGAGGCAAGAATAGATCTTCCAGATAACTTTGCTGTCTCTCTTTCTTGGTCCGCATTAATACCTGGAGAGACTTTTGTCGGCATAAGAGACTTCAACTACGCATCAAATTGGGAAGAATTTAGAGAGGCAACTAAGAAATTTCATGTACCTGCACAAAACTTACTGTATGCAGATAGAGATGGAAATATTGGTTACCAATCACCTGGGAAACTACCAATTCGAAGAGATGGTTTACATGGAGACCTACCAATAGAAGGTTGGTTAAGTGAAAATGACTGGCAGGGGTTTGTAGACTTTGAGGAGTTGCCGTATACATTAAACCCATCATCTGGATATATAATCACTGCAAATCAGTCAGTTCACCCAGATCAACCATGGCCAAATTACTATGCACGTGGTTATCGAGCTGAAGCCATAGAGAGAGTAATTAATCAATATATGTCAGGTAAAATCTCTGTGGATGATATGCAAGCTATGCAAATTAACAATTTTGATTACTCAGCTGCCTATGTCTTACCCTATGTTTTCAACAATGTGTATATTGATTCACAAGTTTTAACTGAGCTTAAAGAGTGGGCAATAAGCGAAGAAAAATTTGAAATGAATATTGAGTCTACAGGAGCAGCTGCTTGGGCGGTATTTTACAAAACTTTAGCTGAACAAACTTTTGAGGAATTAGTGGTCTTCGACAATGCTGGTAACGAGATATCACTTCAACCAGGTAACTCTGATTCAACATCTGAAATATTTAGAACATTGCTTAAAGATCCAAATCATATTATGTGGGATGACGTAAACACATCAGGTAAGGAGAACTTAACTGATATTTTGGAAAGAACATTAAGTATTTCTGATAAGACAATAGTTGAAATTTTTGATTCTTCAGATAGCGATGATTGGGAATGGGGAAAAATACATACTATTACTTATCCAACAAACTTGTTAGGAGAAGCAGGAATCCCAATACTCACAGGTCTAGTAAATATTGGCCCTGTTGAAACAAGTGGATCGAACTTTGCGATAAACTCAACAGACTGGGGTTTTGGAGATGATTTTACAATAGGGAGTTATCCTTCTATGAGAATGGTTGTTGATTTGAGTAATTTAGATAATTCAAGAACAGTACTTCCATCAGGACAATCTGGTCACGTCATGTCTAAGTACTATGATGACCAAGTTGATAATTGGATAGAAAATGATATGTATGCAAACTATTTTTCACGAGAAATAGTTGAATTAAACCAAAAAGATTTAATGTATCTTAGGCCTTAATAGATTTTTCAGTTCTAAAAAAATTAAAGAAACTTAAAGTTGCGACTGCGCAAAGTAAATGCCAAACCATATGTGCCTGTAGCCATGAATCTGGTTCACACCATGGATGTTCTGGAACACCAGTTTCCCAGATAATAAGCGCTCCAAAGAATGAAGCAACACCAATAAAGAACCATGGAGTGTACTTTCTTTTAGTACCTTCTTCTAAATTAGGAATTAATGCTGGAATAAAATATAAAAACATCTCCCAGTTTTCTTGTATGTTCTGTATAGAATCAATAACCGGACTACCAAATAGTTGTTGAGTTAATAAGACAGTTAAACCAGAAAGTAGTCTCCCATAAATATTTGGCATCTTTACCAGTACCTCAGTTGCAATCCACAAACCAATACTAAGTTCAAATAAGTCAACACCAATCCCTAATCCACTATCAAGATACCAATAGCTATAGGCGTAATATGCTAAAAGAGTTGAATATGTTATAAAGAATGACCGTGAAGAGAATTTTGTAAGTTTTTTTAAGTTATAAATCCACAAAATGAGAATATAAGAAATCATCGATACATTGTCTAACCATGCGCCAAATCTAGTATGAGTACCATGCATAGCCATTGAAGCTGGTCCTAAAAAGGTTGAGGCTGAGGCATAAAGAAGAGCAATCTTGAATGATCCAAATAGAGGGGCATTTCCCTGTGTCGCATCTTTTGAAAGTCTGAAAAACATATACAAGCCGACAACTACAAATCCTAAGTTTCCTAAGGTATTAGCTGGTTCTCTAAAGAATCCACTACTTACACGTTCACACCATCTAGAAATCTCACCAATAGCTTGTTCATTTTCTGCTGCTGGTCCCCAGCCGTTATAACCAAAGAATGCAAAGAGTAAAAATGTAGTGAAAACACTTATTAAAGCTAGCGAGAAAGGATTGAGTTTATTTCTTTGCAGCATTTAATGCGGACTCTAAATCACCTATAAGGTCTTCTGTATTTTCTAGTCCCACAGAGATACGTACAAGATCATCATCAATTGATGCTTCAGTTCCTTCAGCAGAATCATGAGTCATTAGCCTAGGCAATTCGATTAATGATTCAACTCCACCTAAACTTACTGCTAATTTAAAAAGTTCTAAATTCTCCCAAAATAATTTGAGATTTATATGGTCTTCAACATTGAAACTTAGCATTCCACCAAACATGTCCATTTGTTTTTCTGCTATTGAATAATGTGGATTACTTTCTAGCCCCGGATAAAATACTTCTTTAATATGTTCAGAGTTTTCTAAATATTCAGCTAACTTATGTGCATTTGCAGAATGCATGGCAAGCCTAGGTCCTAAAGTATACAAACCTCTTTGGCAGAGGTAAGCATCGAATGGCGACATAATTGCACCGCTTGTTTTTTGGTATTCAAATAAGACTTCCCAGACTTTTTCATTGTTTGTTGTCACAACTCCACCCAGAGTATCACTATGCCCACCAATATATTTTGTCGTTGAATGAAACACAATATCTACGCCATGCTCAAGGTGTCTTGTTATAAATGGTGAGGTAAATGTACCATCAGCAACTAAATAGGCATTACTTTTGTGCACTATATCTGCATATTTCGCAATATCAAAAATGTTTATTCTTGGATTAGAGGGGGACTCAAACCACACCAGCTTTGTCTTTTCATTGATGAGAGAATTTAGTTTTTCTTCATCATAAAGATCACAAAAGTTTACTTCAATACCTCTTTTTGTCATTACCTGTGAAAAAAATCTAGTAGTGCCTCCGTATACATCTCGAGTAATCACAACATTTTCACCAGGTTCAACCAACTCACCAATTAGTGTTACTGCAGCCATTCCTGAGGCCATTCCAAATGAGTGCATAGATTCAAAATCCTCCACACCTTCAAGAGATGCCATGGTTCTTTCAAATAGTTCTCTAGTTGGGTTACCACTCCTTCCATAGAAGTATTCGTATTCACCAGGTTGAGTGTTTTCAAAGGTTGTAGACAAGTGTATCGGTGGCATTACATCACCTGTTGGAAGCTTAACTCTTTTTTCAGTATGAATAGCTTTGGTATTCATACCATATTTTTTAGAATTACTCATAAAAAGAGTTTAAGACTTATTTAGATAATTGGTAGAAAAATACTATTTTTTTACCTTGTTGAATCAGAGAAAAGCTTTTAGTTTAGAAGCATGATTAAAAAGATATATATTGCAGGCCCATTATTTAATGTACATGAAAAAAAATACCTTGAAGATATAGCTGAAGTTCTGGAAGGTGCCAATTTCGATTGTTTTTTGCCTCATAGAGATCAAACTGGGATAGACCCTGAAGAATTAAAAAATAATGATATGTCACAGGCGACTAAAGATATTATTTTTCAAACTGATATTGAAGCCTTGAAAGCAGCTGATTTAATAGTTGCTTTAGTAACTGGTCAAGATATAGATTCAGGAACAGCATCAGAGATTGGTTTCATGTATGCAAATAATAAACCAGTATTAGCAATTACAGCTGAAGAGAGAAGGTATAGAAATTTATTTACAGAGGGTATGTTTACCTCAAGCGTATCTAATGTTGTAGAACTTTTAGACGAGATTAACAGACTACAGTAATTTCTTTATAACCTCTTATTCCGAATGCACCAGTCCGTACTGGTTTATCTACAAGAGATATTTCATTTTTAAATAAATTTGTTAAAGAAACTTCCAGTTCCAATCTTGCCAAGTGTGCACCTAGACAAAAATGTACACCGCCACCAAAACTTGTATGACTGAGATTGTCTCTTTCAAAATTAATTATTTCAGCATTCTTAAAAGCTAACTCGTCTCTATTTGCTGACCCTAAAAGAATAGCTATCTTAGAATTCTTTTTTAAATCAAAACCACCTAAAGACGTATCTTCCAAAACCCATCTTTGAAAAAATTGAAGAGGACTATCCCAACGTATCAATTCTTCAATAATTTTTTTAATCTCATACCTAGTATTCAGATTTTTAGTTGAGATATTATTTTGATTGAGAGCCACAATAGAGTTTCCAATCGTATTTACTGTAGCTTCATGTCCAGCATTCAATAGTAAAATTACAGTACAAATTATCTGATCTTTAGTCAGTTTTTGATTATTTTCCGTAACTTGTGACAGCCTTGAGATCATATCGTCATCTGGGTCCTTAGACTTGATGTCAATTAACTCACTGATGTAATAGTAAAAATCTTTTGCGGCTTGCTCTGCTTCCTCCGAACTTTCACTAGAAACTTCCAAATCATACATTTTTACAATTTTGTTTGACCAATCTAAAAAATTGTCATACTGCTCTTCTGGCACACCAAGTAATTTACCTATCACTGATACTGAATATGGCTGTGCGTAATCAGCGAGTAAATCAAAACTATTACCCCTTAAGTTATTCAAAAGTTCTTCAGATTTAGCCTCCATAAAAGGCCTCAGTTCCTGTACCTGTCTTGTTGAAAATGCTTTTGCGACCAACCCACGAAGATCTCCATGCAACTGTCCCTCAAGATTCAGTAATGAGAATTCCTCTGTTTTCCAAAAATAAGGATAATTTTCCGAACTTTCATTACTTCTTTTGAAAGTATTCGAATCTTCTGGTTCGGATGATGAGAAAGCTTTACTTGTCTGAACACCTTTAACATCCTCAAATCTAGTTACTAGCACTAAGTCACTATTCAAATCTTTATGCAATGGAGAAGACTCTCTAAGAGTTTTTAAGTGAGGGTATGGATCTTCAATAAAATTTGGGTCTAAGTTGGGAAAATTAATTTCTGGAATATTCATATCATTAAACTATCACTTTTAACAGCAATTTCTAGAGATTTATAAAAAATTTTAGTGACCTTTAACAAATCATTTGATATCATCTCATTCATGACAGAAAAAAAATCAATGTTAGATGGACAAAAACAATACCATATTGGTCTAGAACCTGGTGATGTCGCAGATTTTGTTATTTTACCGGGTGACCCCGGAAGAGTGGAATTTATTGCAGGACATTTTGATGATGCAAAAGAAATAGCTTTTAATAGAGAATATAAAACCTATACAGGAACATACAAAGGTCGACCAGTAAGTGTCATGTCTACAGGAATGGGCTGTCCTTCAACAGCAATAGGAGTTGAGGAATTGGCTAATATTGGCGTGAAAACAATGATAAGACTTGGGACTTCTGGCGCAATGCAAGAACATACCAGAGTCGGTGATTTAGTAATTGCTAATGGTGCAGTCCGACAAGAGGGTACATCATTAGAATACATGCCAATTGAATACCCAGCTGTTGGTTCAGCTGATATGATTTTTGCACTTGAGCAAGCTGCTATAGATAAAGGAAGTACGTATCATATCGGTGTTGTTCAAACGAAAGACTCTTTTTATGGTCAGCACGACCCTGACTCAAAGCCTGTTTCTACGGATCTAAATGAAAAATGGGAAGCATGGGTTCGCGGTGGAGTTTTATGTTCTGAAATGGAAGTCTCAGCACTATTTGTTGTTGGGAATTACCGAAGAGTAAGAACAGGGGCATTACTCGTAATATATGGCGACCAAAATAGAAAAGAAGCATTAAATAAAGATACTTACTTGGATGCTGTTAGTAATGCTACAAATATTATTTTAGAGTCAAGCTTAAAGATCGATCAATAATTCCCGCAGATTAGACACTAGCTGTATGAAGATTGAGTACCTTTCTTTGTAACAGACTGACTAGCTTTTGCTACTGCTTTTTTTATACACTCTTCTGGGGAGTTTTCTTCTGAAAGTTCATATGCAAATGTTCCAATAAAAGAATCTCCTGCACCAGTAGTATCAACTGCCTCTACAGTTGGAGCTTCAAAATACTTTGTTCCATCTTCTTCGACTAGTACCGCACCTTTTTCTCCAAGGGTCACAATCAAATTACAAGGTACTTCTTTTTTAAACTTCATAAAGTTTTCATTGTTCGGCTCCATACCGCTAATAAGTTTAAATTCATTTTCATTAGGTATTAACCAGCTGATATGGTTTAAAAATTCTTTATCAAGAGTTGTAGCGGGAGCTGGATTAAAAATTGTGATAATAGAGTTACTTCTTGCATATTTAAAAACTTCATGATTAACATCCATAGGAATTTCACACTGACCAACTAATACTGCAATATCTCCAATTTCCTCCATTGAAGAGATAGCTTTTGTGGCATCAATTTCATTATTTGCTCCCGGTATGACGATGATTCTATTTTGTCCGGTTGAATCAACCCAGATAGGAGCGACACCACTAGATCCTCGCACCATTTGTATATGATCTGTATTTACATTATTTGCTTGATAGTTAGTTATAGTCATCTCCTTATATACATCATCTCCTAAGCATGTAATCATATAAACGTCTGCACCAAGTAATCCTGCCATTACTGCTTGATTAGCTCCCTTACCTCCGAAACCCATCTGAAAGGAATCACCAAACAAGGTTTCACCATCTGCTGGAATATTTTGTGTATATGCAATTTGATCTATATTTGAACTGCCAATAACGCAAATTTTTGAATTCATGTTGAAAGTATATCTTTTAGGACTAATTTTGGCTAGTATCATTTGGACTATGGATATTAATTGGAACTCTAAAGTGCTTAGCTCGCTAAATCCAGTTATAGAAAATCTTCAAAACATAAAGATCAATCAAGATGAAATTACAAGAGTTGCTGATTGGATGGCTTATGAAGAGTTCCAACCTCCAGAGGATAATCTTTCTAAAAAAAATCCTGAAGAGTTTATCAGAACCACCATGCTTATTAACACACTGAACTTTGCTTTCACTGATTTTGAAAACAGTACAAAATATGAGATTGTTCGAGATGGAAGAACACTCTCTGATAGTGAAGCCATGATTACTCAAATTCAAGAAGCAATCACCTCGGGAATTAAATTATACGATGGAAATGTACTGTCAGAACTAGATATAAATAGTCTTAATGAAATATTTCAAGGAAACATAGACATGCCAATGATGCTGGAAAGGCTTCAAATACTTCAGGCGACCGGCAAACAACTTTCTGAAAGTTACCAAGGAGACTGGATGAATTTTATTAATGCCGGTCCTAAAAAACTTTATCATGACGGAGAGGGACTTATTGAAAGGCTTACTTCTGAGTTTCCAAGATTTGATGACACCTCTACATACAATGAAAAAGACGACGTACATTTTTATAAGCTTGCACAGCTTGCATTTTGGGGAATGCATGCAGAATTAGCAGGGACTGGCGAGTTTTACATAGAAGACATGGAGTCAATGAGTGCTTTTGCTGACTACATAGTCCCCGTCGCTCTAGAGGTGATGAGAGTAGTGGAATACTCAGACGACCTTCAAAGCAAAATTAGAAATGGGGAAATTATACAGAGAGACTCCTTAGAAGAAATAGAGATTAGGGCTGCAAGCTTATACGCAACAGCAAAACTTACTGAAGAGATAAATAAACGAAGACCCAGTGAAAAGTCTATAATAATCCCACAGCTTGACTTCAGACTTTGGAAGCTGTATCACGCTACACATAGACCACATCACTTAACTATCACGACCATGTATTAAATGAAAAAATTTATTATTGATGCAGACACAGGCTCAGATGATGCAGTAGCAATATTACTTGCTTTACAACACCCCGATATTGATGTTTTAGGTATAACAGTTGTTTCAGGAAACGTGCCTCTTAAGCAGGGTGTAATAAATACTTTAGCTACAGTCGAGCAGGCTGAACAAGAAATAAAAGTGTATCTTGGAGCAGATAAGCCATTAGCTCGAGAGTACATTGAAATTCATAATCTCACTGAATTTACAAATCACGTGAAGTCTTTAAGTTCAATTTCAGCAAGTGCTCAATCAGTCCACGGAGTAGATGGCATGGGTGATATTGGAGTTATTCCAAAATCTTACAAACATGGAGAGAAGAATGCTGTCGATTATATTGTCGATACAGTGAACCAAAATCCAAATGAAATAACCCTAGTAACATTGGGTCCTTTGACAAATATAGCTCTAGCTTTACAAAAAGATTCTTCTATAGCCGAAAAAATAAAGCACTGTTATGTCATGGGGGGAACATCTGATGGTTCTGGAAACGTTTCTGCAGCTGCAGAGTTCAATATATGGGTTGATCCAGAAGCTGCAAAGATAGTTTTCGATTCAGAGTTGCAGATCACCATGGTTGGATGGGACAATTCTTATAAATATGCAATGCTCAAAGAGCGGGAAATAAGCCAAATTAGAGAGTTAAATTCTAAACTAGGTAATTTTTCTGTTGATATACAGAAGGTACTAATTGACCTTACAAAAGAATGGTATGACTTCTACGGATTTGATTTACCAGATCCAATCACCATGGCGATTGCTTTGGAGAATTCAATCATTGAAGAGTCACAAGACTGTCATGTAATAGTCGATACCAGAGATGGTATTACCAGAGGGCAAACCATTGTAGATTACTTTGATGTTGAAGGTAAAAATCAAAATGTTAGGGTTGTTACAAAATCTAGTAATAAAAAATTTATGAGTCTTTTATTAGATTTATTAAGATAACTTAACTTTTTACTAGGTATTTTTATTTACATACAACAATGTAGTAATGGCCACTGAAGCTACGTATAAAAAACTAATCAGCCTCGAGGGAGCTAAGAATCTAATATTTTTTGGTGCTCTCGGTCGAGCACCATTTTCAATGTTACAAGTCGGTATGGTTATCTTTGGAAATTATAAAACAGGTTCATATGCTATAGGTGGAGCAATGGCAGCAAGTTTCAGTATCTCAAATGCCTTAATTCAGCCAGTAAATGGAAGATTAGTGGATAAATTAGGTCAAAAAAGAATTGTTGGTATTTTACTTACAGGATTCACTACTTCTTCATTACTAATAACCATTGGAGATTTTCAGAGTGAATTAGTTTATATCTTACTTTCCGTACTTTTAGGTATTTCAGTACCCAACATAGGTGCTTACACTCGAAGGAATTGGAAAGCTATTACTAGTGAAGAAGATAACCAAAAAGTACAGGCGATAGAGTCTTCTATTGATGAATTAAATTTTCTCCTAGGACCATCAGTTTTCGCAACAGTTTCAAACTATATAAATCCAATAATCGCTCTTTATATTGCAGCAATAAGTTCTATAACAGGAACAATAGGCGTGGTCTTTTTCAACAGTATTGATATTGGAAATGTTAAAGAAATGGCATCTAAAAATACATCAGTATGGTTTTCGAGAAATAAAGCAATCTTATTGATTTCGTTAGTTTTCCTTGGCGCTTGTCTGAGTTCTATCTCAGTATTTGTAGTGGCCAAGGAAGATCTTGGTAACATAAAAAACCTTACAGCATTTTATTATCTTGTAAATGGTTTCACTGCATTAGTAAGTGCTTTGTTATATGGCTATTTTTTTAAAAATACAAAAAGCTTAGTGAATTATAATTTTGTTTTTTTATTTCTAGCAATTTCAGTCTCAACTTTTTATTTCTTTGAAACTAGAAATTTAATCATATTTTCTGGTTTTCTTTGTGGGTTGGGAATTGGTCCTATATTTTTACTAGCTAACAGCTATGTTTCAAATGTAACCGAAAGTGGAAAGTTAACAGAAGCTTTTTCTTGGTTAGCCAGTTCTGTTGGATCGGGAATTGCGATAGGTTCTACAGTGACAGGTTATTTTATTGAATCATATTCATTAAATACAGCTCAAAATCTGTTTTTAATCTTTACCATAATTCCAATATTTCTTCTACCCTTTAATAAAGGGTGGCATAATGAAAAATAAAATACATCTATTAGTATTTCTATTTTTAATTTCTTGTTCAAGCATTGACTCTACATCAGAAAAAAAAATTGATAACTGTATTCAACTTGCTGATGAGATTGAAAGAATTTTTGATGTTATCCAAGTCGAGGCATATAAAAGTGAAATATACAGGAATTACTCTTATATTGACGCCACAAAGTTAGATTATGTTAACGAGGCTTTAAGAATAAATAAAATTGGCCTTGATGGACTTGATAATATTATTGAAAATTATGTAATCAGTAATTCAGACTTACAAGGTGTGATTGATGGTTTTTATAACAATTTTCTTGATTCAAGAAATGCTAATACTGCTCTTGAAGAACACTTAATTTCAATAAACAATGAATGGAATATCCAAGATGAAGTTCAATGGTGGGAGGAAAATCAAGAATATAGCATTAAATTTTGGAGAACTTCTGATGAGTATAGAGACCTCCTTTCTTCAAAGTCTCAAAATACATTAACACCAGATCCAGATTTTGTTGTAAGTGAAAGTTACCCCAAGGGCGTTCTGAGAAAATATTGTGGAAGTTTGTAGTTAATGACCGACACGATAAAAGGTTCATTATGGATGATTGGAGGCGTGTTCTGTTTAACATCAATGGCCATAGCAGGAAAAGAAATCTCTCTTCAAATAGATACCTTTGAAATTTTATTTTTTCGAAGTGTAATAGGAGTATGTATTATTTTATTCTTCCTAGTAAAGAAGAACCTGCTTCATGAAATAAATTTAAAAGAAATAAGAACACATTTAAAGAGGAACTTAGCTCACTTTATAGGGCAGAATCTTTGGCTTTATGCTTTAGCCTCAATAACACTTGCGGAGGTTACATCATTAGAATTCACGATGCCAATATGGATAGTTTTCTTTTCATATTTAATGTTAAATGAAAAGTTAGATAAATATAAAATAATTTCAGTTTGTATTGGTTTTGTTGGGGTTTTGATTACGGTAAGACCAGATATCGAAACTTTAAATTTAGGATTAATTGCTGCTGCAATTTCTGCGATTATGTTTGCTCTAACAAATATTTACACAAGAAAGCTTACAAGAACCGAGTCTACATTAACTATTCTATTTTTCTTAACCTCTATGCAGCTAGTATTTGGATTAATTACTTCTCTTTTAGATGGACAATTAGATATACCAACAAATGAAAACATTATTTGGATAGTGACAATTGGGTTTGCAGGATTAGGTGCTCACTATTGTATCACTACAGCACTGTCACTTGCTCCACCAACAGTAGTTGCCCCTATTGATTTATTAAGATTACCTATTGTTGTATTGATTGGAGTTTTCTTTTATTCAGAACAAGGAGATATTTTTATATACTTTGGAGCATCGTTAATTATTTTTGCTAATTGGCTTAACTTAAAAAAAGCAAACAATTAAGTTTTAACAGATTCAAACTAGATAATAATTTCAGAGAATCTTTGAACAACTTTTGATATCCTTTACTGATATGAAAAATAAATATTTTATAGACACAGATACAGCTTCTGATGATGCAGTCGCTCTACTTATGGCTCTTGAATGGGATGATGTTGATGTACTAGGAATTAGTATAGTTTCCGGCAACATGTCGGTACACCAAGGTAGTATCAATGCACGATATACTGTTGAGCTTTGTAAAAAAGATGTACCCGTTTATGTTGGCGCAGATAAGCCATTAGTAAAAAAAAGAGAACATGCCGACTGGTTTCATGGACCCGATGGCATGGGCAATATGAATTATCCTGCACCTAAACTACAAGAACGGGACGAAGATTTCATTGAAGTACTAAATAATCTGATTAATGAAAACCCTAATGAAATTACTCTGGTTACTTTAGGTCCATTAACAAATGTTGCAAACTTTATAACAAAATATCCAGAATCTTTTCTCAAACTTAAAAGAGTAGTCATTATGGGTGGTGCAGCCAACACAGTTGGCAACGTCACTCCTGCTGCAGAATATAACATTTGGTGTGACCCTGAGGCAGCAGACATTGTTTTTAAATCAAAACACCATGATATAGCCATGGTCGGATGGGAACTTTGTAGAGGTGAGGCTAATCTTACTGAAGAGGAAATGGAACTCGCATACAGTTTTAAGACAGATAAAGCAGATTTTACAATCGACTGTAATAAACACGCTCTCGACTCAAGCCAAAACTGGTTAGGCGATCCAGGCTTAGGACTTCCTGACCCAGTGGCAATGGCCGTGGCTTTAAATCCAGATGTTACAAAAAAAGTATCTAGACACAATGTTCAAGTTGTTATCGACGGTCCCGCAAGGGGAATGACAATTGTAGATCAACTACATGTTGGTGAGAGCGAACCACATATAGATGAGCACTGGAGTCATACTGAAAGAAACATAAATGTTATTTGGGAGATAGATTCTGACCAGTGGAAAGAAACTTTATATAAAACTATTCGAGATTAGTCGTTGCCCCAAGTTTCTTCGATATAACCTTTTCTTCCACTAGCTTTCGCATACATCTCATATCTCATTGCCTGTTTTTTATAGAAGTCTTGATGATATTCTTCAGCTATATAAAAAGTGGGTGCTGCAGATATAGCTGTAACAATCGGTTTATCAAACTTTCCTGAATCACCCAGTTCTTTTTTGGATGCTTCAGCTAATTGCATCTGATTTTCTCCAACTGTAAATATCTCTGTCCTATATTGAGAACCAACATCAGCAAACTGATAATTTAATGCTGTCGGGTCTATATTCCTCCAAAACACTTCAAGGAGTTCTTCATAAGAGACTATATTCGGATCGAATAAAATTTCCACAACCTCTGCATGTCCAGTCTCACCGGTTACTACATCTTCATAAGTTGGATTTTCCATAGTTCCACCCATATAACCAGATGTTGCACCTAAAACTCCTTCCATAGCCTCAAATGGTGGCTCCATACACCAAAAACACCCACCAGCAAAGTATGCTTTTTGGTTGCCAGTAGTTGCTACTTCTTCATTTTCAGTTGTCATAATTATCTCTTCCTCAGCAGTACCTGTTGCTGTGCATGATATCAATATTAATAAAAGTGTGAATTTTAAAAACTTCATATGAAGAATGTTATTGGAATATTTATCGAATCATAAATTACAAAAAAAATAATTTAATCCAATTAAATAAAACTTGTTTAATAGTGAATTAATAATAAAATTAGATTAATCCTTCGACTTTTAAAGCGGAGAGAGGAAATAGTGAATAAAACAGTACCTAATATTGTTAATTTAAAAAATAAAGAGATAATTTCTATGGTTACAGCCTACGATTATCCATCTGCCAAAGCAGCATCGGATGCAGGGATTGACATTATCTTAGTTGGAGACAGTCTCGCTCAGGTTGTTTTAGGTCATGATGACACACTTTCTGTAACAGTTGATGAAATGTTACATCACGTAAAAGCTGTTACCAATGCAAAACCTGATTCCCTTGTAGTAGCTGATATGCCATATATGTCTTATCACGTAGATATTCCTGAAACCTTAAAGAATGCTGCAAAATTTATTCAAATAGGCAAAGCTGATGCAGTCAAAGTTGAGGGGGGCTCAAAGAGAAAATCTACTATAGAGTCTTTAATAAATGCTGAAATACCTGTAATGGGTCACCTCGGGTTGACCCCACAATCTATAAACATGATGGGTGGTTACAAAATTCAGGGTAAAACCCTAGAGTTAGCAAAAAAGTTATTTGAAGATGCATTATTACTTCAAGAAATTGGGTGTTTCTCAATGGTTCTTGAGGGAGTTCCTTCAATAGTTGCTGAATCGATATCTGAAGCCTTAGACATCCCGACTATTGGTATTGGAGCTGGAAAATCTACGGATGGACAAGTTCTTGTATTGCACGACATATTAGGTATGAAGTCAAAAGAATATATAGACGCTAAATTTGTAAAGAGATTTTCAGAGCAGTATGAGGATACTGTAGAAGCATTGAAAACATTCAAATTAGAGGTACAAAACAGAGAATTTCCCACTGAAGATCACTCTTACGCAATGGGGTCAGATTTACAAGATTCTTTAGAAGAGTGGAAAAAAGAAATTAAAAAAATTCTGTCATAAGCTATTTCTAGTATTAAATTATAAGTACCTGCTTCAAAAGAAGCCACGTACAAGTGTCCATAGGAGAAAATATGACTAAATATGATCTGGTCTCTATAGTGAGACCAACAGCAGACGACAGTCTGGTTGAAGAAATTCACAATAATATCACTGAAATTATCACTAGCAATGGTGGTTCAATTTCAGAGCAAAGTGTATGGCAAAAAAGAAAACTTGCCTATCAAATTGAAACTTTCAACGAAGGTATATACACAATCACAACCTTTGAAGCACCTCCAACCGTGCCAAGTGAACTTGATAGAGTGCTAAAAATATCTGATGATGTGATTAGACACAAAGTCTTAAAGATGGAAAGCTAGAGGTATAGACATGGTAGATAATACAGTAACAATAGTGGGAACCATAACAATGGATCCAGAGCTGAGAACAACAAACTCTGGTATGTCAGTGTTAGATATAAATTTTGCGGGACCCAAAAAAAGAAGATTTACAGATGGTGAATGGGTCAATGTTGATGATGATCCGCAATACTTTAGCGGTGTAGTTTTTGGCCAACAAGCAGAAAATGTAAGCACATCTTTAACAAAAGGCATGAGAGTAATAATTGTTGGAAAACTTAACTACTCAACATGGGAAGACCAACAAGGTGGAAACAGATCGAAAGTATCAATTGTAATTGACGAAATTGGACCAGCTTTGAAGTGGGCAACAGCAAGTGTAGATTCAGGTTCTTCTGGATCTTCAGATATGCCCAAAGCTAGAGATAATTTTGAAGAAAACGAAGCACCATTTTAGGAGGTATGTAAATGGGACAAGCACAAGGTCAAAAAAGAGCTCCAAAGTTTAAGGCTTCAAAATATGATGCCCCAAAACAAAGAAGAGTAACTAAAGAACAAATTTCAAGAGCTACATACAAAGATGTAAAGCTTTTAGAAAAATTCGTATCAGACAGGGGTAAAATTCGATCAAGTTTAATCACTGGTATTACTAAGCAGGAACAAGCAAAAGTTGCACGTCTTGTTAAAGTTGCTAGAGAACTTGCATTACTTCCTTATGTTACAACAAGCACTTACAAACAATCCTACAACAGACGATGAAGTTAATACTTAACGCCGATATATCAAAACTTGGTCGCAAGGGAGACATTGTTAATGTTGCAAAAGGTTACGCACGCAATTATTTAATACCCAAAAATTTAGCAATGGTAGCTACAGCAAAAAATGTATCAATAGCTGAAAGAATGCAAGAAAAAAGACAAGCAGTACTTGAAGAGAGTAGTGAGCTTGCAGATTCTATTCAGCAAGCATTAGCAGATGCACACTTAGTGATAGCTCAGAACTCAACTGATGAAGGAACTCTATACGCTGCAGTAACAAATGCACAAATAATTGAATCAATTGAAAAATTTTCAACATTTAAATTAGAAGAAGACCAAGTCATTGTAAAGGACCAAGTTAAGGAAATTGGTCTACATACAGTGAATGTAAAACTAAGTTCCGATGTCAGTTTTGACGTTACTTTGGAAATAGTTCCTGAAACAAAATAATGGCTGGGCCAGAAGCAGTTTCATCTAGAGATCCACTAGGAGTCCAAAAAGCTCCTCCAAGTAGTATCGAAGCAGAAGAAGCTCTTTTAGGCAGTGCACTTTTATCAAGAGATGCTTCAAACAGGTTAATGGAGTCAGTAAAGCCTGGAGATTTCTATAGTCCAAATAATGAAAAAATATTTGATGCTATGAAGGAATTATTTGATTCTGGAAAGCCTATTGATAGCGTTACAGTATCTGAAATTGTTTTTAAAAATAAAAACACAACAAGTTTAAATGCATCCTATATAGCTCGTCTTGTTGAAAATGTACCTAGTTCAGCCAACTTTGAAAGGTATATAGAAATTGTTTTAGAACACTCCAATAGAAGGAAGCTCCTGAAAGCAAGTGGAAGAATTGAACTTCTTGCATATGCCTTAGATAAAGAAATCTCTTCTGTAATGGATGAAGCAGAACAGTCAATATTTAACGCATCAGATGATGCAATCGGAGATGGTCTTATTGGAGTATCAGATTTCTTGAATGAAGCTATCGAGCAGATAGAAGAAATTGAAAATCAGGGAACGGGACTCTCTGGACTGCCAACTCACTTTATTGATTTAGATAACACCCTTGCTGGTTTGCAAGATGGTAACTTGGTTATTATTGCCGCACGTCCAAGCATGGGTAAATCTTCATTAGCCCTTAATATCGCAACAAATTCAGCAAAGGAAAAAAAGACGGTTGCATTTTTCTCTCTTGAAATGACCAAAGAAGAGTTAGTTCAAAGAGTATTGTTTTCAGAGGCAAAAGTAGCATCAGGGGATGCACGAAAAGGACAACTAGGTCCTGAAAAATGGTCAAGAGTAGTTGAGGCTGCTTCAAAAGTAAATTCAATGCCATTATATTTTGACGATGCATCTGTCATAACAGTCACAGACATTAGAGCAAAGTCAAGAAGACTAAAAGCTTCTAGAGGTTTAGATTTAATTGTTGTTGACTACATTCAGCTCATGCAAGGAAACTCAGGAGACAATAGACAGCAGGAAATTGCTGAGATCAGCAGAAACCTTAAGAACTTAGCTAGAGAATTAAAGGTTCCAATAATCGCACTTTCACAGTTAAACAGGGCAGCAGAAGCAAGAGAAGACAAGAGACCTAGACTCGGAGATTTAAGAGAGTCTGGTGCAATTGAACAAGACGCAGATATTGTGATGATGATTTATAGGGATGATTATTACAACCCAGCTACTGAAAAACCAGGAGTTGCAGAAATTAATATTGTTAAAAACAGATCAGGCTCTACTGGAAAAGTAGATCTTTATTTCAGCAAGGAATACACAACTTTTACAAATTATTCAAAACAGTCTGAGTAAATGAACTCAACAATAAAAGCCTATTCGGGAATAATTTTACTAGCTATTTCTTGGGGAACTATTCCTTTAATAATTAGAACTTCAGATATCTCCTCTATTGGGCTGGTGGGGATAAGAACATTTCTAGGAACAATATTTTTGGCTACTTTACTAATAAGGAAAGATTTTAATCTAAAGGAATTAGCCAAGCCTGGATTAATTTTAGGACCTCTTTTAGCAGTTCATTGGGTAACAATGTTTGAATCAATTGAATTGAATTCTATTGCAGTAGGAATTGGACTTATTTTTTCATATCCACTATTCGTACTTTTAATTGAATTTCTACGTGGAAATAAACCAAGGGTTTATCAAATAGTTTTAATATTTTTAGGTTTTTTTGGTCTATACAATTTATTAGATATTTCAAATATAAAGTCATTTGAAGGAGTGGTGTATGGATTAATAAGTGCAATAAGCTTATCTTTGATAATAACAATTGGAGAGTCATACAGTTCAAAACTAGGTGGTCTTAAGGTTGCATTCGCACAACTCTCGGTGGCAGCCTTAATACTCATCAACTTCACTTTTGAATCAAGATATTGGTTATCTGAAAATATTGCAGTCAGTATCTTTCTAGGTTTCTTTCTAACTGGTCTAGGTTTAATGACTTATTGGTATGTTGTGAAGATAATTAAACCTATAGCAGTAAGTACAATCTCTTATTTGGAGCCTGTTACAGGTGTTGTTTTAGGAGCTATTTTATTAAATGAAACTCTTACTTCTAGACAATTAATAGGATTTATTTTGGTTGTATTAGTAGGTATTGGTCAGATTTACTTTGACTCTAAGATTAAACCTGCTTCAAAGGTTTGATAATCTTTATAAGAGTGATTGTTTAGTTTTAGATATTGTTCAAAATCCCAACTAGAGTGCTCTTGAAAATATTTTTGTATTGATTTACTACTTGCTTTAATTGGAGTTGAGAGCCTTTGATAGCTCTCTCTATCTAAATGTTTCACTACTTTTCCGGACGAATCTATTCTTTTAATAGCATTTGTAACTTTATGAGTTGTAATTGAGTATTCTGACTTAAGTAAGTTTTCTAGTGATATAGAAAGAGTTGGTTCGTCTATTGCTAGTTCATCAACAACAATGCAAGTTTCTTGGTCCATAAGGTGATTAATTTCAGCTAAGTTAGAAAAATTCTCACTTTCGGATCTAATTAATCCACTATCTGTTGAGTATTCAACCCAACTATATGTTGGTAATCCTTTGAAATTTAGAAGTAAATATTTCATACAATAAAATTAATGTTGTTTTGAAGTAATCCAACATTGCAAAAAGCTTTTTTTCGGTGTAACTTGATGAAATAATGAAAACTGTTAATGGAAATGGTGTATCAATCGGTAGTTCAGTTGGTAATGCCTATGTGTATTTAAATAACGTCGACCTGGAAACAGAAGGGAAGATTGTATTTCAAGACGCAGTTTTGAAACTTATTTCTAAATTTGAATTACAAATTAAAAATTTTAAAGACAACGAAAGAACAGAAGAAGCAGATGTTCTTGATGCGTATATTCTAATTCTTCAAGATCCGGAGATAACTGGACAGATTACAACTGAAAATGAATCATCTGTTAAAGAGGTTTATGGGATATTTGATTCAAGTGCAAATATATTAGCGAGTATGGAGGATGAGTATTTTAAACAAAGAGCTGAGGATATTATTTCAGTAGGAAAGCATTTGATAAATACTATGCAGGAGAAAGTAGTAACAGTTGAACTAAGTGAAAATTCGATACTTATTGCAGATGACTTAACTCCTGCAGACACTTCTTCTATGAATATGGGTAATGTTGTCGGAATTGTTCTCAAGGATGGAGGACCAACTTCACATGCTGTAATTGTTGCAAAAAACTTAGGAATACCTTGTGTAATTGGAGTTGGCGAGAGTATTAAAGAAATACAGAATGAAGACATAGTTGCTTTAGATGGGGCAAGTGGAGAGTTAACTATAAATCCAGACAAAAAGGCCTTAGAAGAAATGAACAAAACTAAAAAACTTGAGGAGGAGATAAGAAATAATTTTATACAATCTTCATATGAAGAACAAGATTTTGAGTTTTTAATAAATGTTGGCTCCAATGAAGAGATAGATTCTTTTAGTCATGATTTTCTAAATTCTATTGGTTTATTTCGTTCAGAGTTTATCTACTTAGATAGATCATCAGTTCCCACTACTGAGGAACAAAAAGAGATATTGGAAAAAATACAAAAGAAGTTTAGTGGAATAATAACCTATAGGACACTCGACATAGGTGGTGATAAACAAGTTGATTACCTGAGTTTACCAGTTGAGGAAAATCCATTTTTAGGAGTAAGAGGAATAAGACTCTCTCTTCAAATTGAAGAGCTTTTTAAAACACAAATTGAATCAATTCTAACCTCAAAAGAAGCAGAGAGGGTAAAAGTTATGTTCCCAATGATTTCAACAATAGAAGATTTTCTAAAAAGCAAAAAAATAATTGTAGATATTGCTAAAAAATTGAATAAGAACGTTCCAGAAATAGGCATTATGATAGAAACTCCTTCGTCAACAATTCTCGCAGAAGATTTTTCTGAACACGTTGATTTCTTTTCCATTGGCACAAATGACTTAACTCAATACATTATGGCCGCAGACAGAGGCAATCCTAACCTAATTGAATACCAAGATTCTTTACACCCAGCAATTCTGAGGGTGTTAGAGAGTGTGTTCTCTATTGGTGGAGAAGCTAATAAGGAAGTTTCAGTTTGTGGAGAGATGGCATCTGATCCAACTGCAGCTGTAGCTCTGTATATATTAGGATTACGTAAGTTTAGTATGTCTCCCTCAGCAGCACCGTTTGTTTTTGACAAATTAACTAAATTAAAATCTATAGACACTACCCAAACAAAAATGGAAATTCTTAAATCGCAGAATAGCGAACAAGTCAGAGGAATTATTAGTAAGTTAAATCTATGAAAACACATGCAATATTGTTAGCTGGCGGTTCTAGCCATCGATTTACTGATGAAGAGAACAAAGTATATTTTCCAATTGGTAGAAAACCCGCACTCTGTTGGCCACTTGAAACTCTTGAAAATTCAACAGATGTAGATTCAATACTTCTTGTAATTCGTGAAGAAGACTGGGATAAGACTAACAGAGTAATTGAACTTGTAGATACAGAAAAACTAGTTGGTGTGACAGTTGGGGGAAAAACAAGGCACGAGAGCGAATATGAGGGCCTAATGTATCTTAAAAGATCGGAGAATGTTTCAGAAGATGATTTAATCTTAATTCATGATGGAGCAAGACCTTTATTGCCATCTTATCTTTTAAAAGAATTGATCGATGTAGCCAGAAAAAATGGTGCCTCAGCACCTGGATTTAATTCAAGAAATATTTCAATCAGAAAAAATACAGATTTAGATTTTTCAGAGGATGAAACAATTGTTGAAATACAAACTCCTCAAATATTTCCAGCAGATGAACTTTGGAAATCTTATGAGTTGGCAAAAGTAGATAATTGGCAAGCCGTAGACACTACTGAGTGTGTTTCTAAGTATGTAGGTCGCGAAGCGGTAATAGTTCCTGGAGATCCAAAAAATATGAAAGTTACATTTATTGAAGATATATTTGAGTTAGAGAAAATTATTACTGAAGAATAGTCATTATTTGTATACCATTTTTGTTTGAAGCCGTTACAAGATAATTTAAATTTTTACTTGTAATAATTGCAAACCAAAACTCTATGAATATACAATGAAAGTAAGTAGTAAGGGAATTTAATTATTTTAGAGTCACCAATTGCATTAGGAGCATTATTTCTAGGACTAGCTGGGATGTGGGTTCTACAAATGCAACTTGCTAAAAAGCAAGCTGTGAGCTTTATGAATGTAGTCAAAGAATTACATGGTGAAAACCTAACAGTTGCAATTGGAACCAATCAACCTAAATGGGGAAGAAAAAGAGTCTATCTTGCTATGTCTGCAAACCCCCAACAAATTATAGTTGACGCTATAACCCTCAAAGGAACTACAGTTTTTGCAAAAGGTCAACAAGTTACAGAGATGATTAATAAAAGTTTGTCAGAGTTTTCCGACTCTGGTGGAAAAGATCCACTTAATGATGCTGCAGCTATGGCTGCTGATACATTAATTAAAAAAATTAATGAAGATTCAGAAAGTGTTTCTAATTAGAAATATAAAGAAGGGGGAAAAATGGACACGTTAGTTAGTATGGCTGATGCATTTATTGGTGTTTTTAGAACATCAGCAGATGTATTTGTCAGCTTGACTACTGGTATTATCCCGTTGATAGTAGTGTTTTTGACCGCAGTAAATGCATTAGTCAAATTCATTGGTGAAGATAAAGTTGAAAACTTTGCCAAGTGGGCTGCTCAGGAGGGCTGGATGTATGTTCCAGTTCGATATACATTGCTACCTTTTGTAGCTGTGTTTATGCTGACAAACCCAGTTTGCTATACATTCGGTACCTTTTTACCAGAAAAAAACAAACCAGCATTTTACGATGCTGCAGTTAGTTTTGTTCATCCAATTACAGGAATATTTCCACATGCAAATGGTGGAGAGTTATTTGTATGGTTGGGAATTGCAGCTGGAGTTGAGATCGCAGCTCCAGAACTAGTAACGCCTTTAGCAGTAAGATACTTACTCGCTGGGCTTGTCGTTATATTGATTAGAGGTGTCACAACAGACATCATCTATTCAATTATGTCTTCAAGAAAGGTCGGTGCTGAATAATGCAAAGTATGATTGAAAAAATAGGTAGATCTGTTGGTGGAGTAGTTGGAAAATTATTTCAGGCAGGTCGTGATGCTATACAGTTATGTATTCAAACAATTATTCCGTTCATGGCATTCGTTGCTGGTGTTATCGGATTGATTCTATCAACAGGAGTTGGGGATATCATAGCTGAGGGAATTAAAGGATTTGCAAATAACCTTGTTGGTTTGATGCTTGTCTGTATCGTTTGTTCAATTCCATTCTTGTCACCATTACTAGGACCAGGAGCTGTAATAGCTCAAATCGTTGGTGTTCTAGTTGGAACAGAGATTGGACGTGGAAACGTAGATGTTTCTATGGCATTACCAGCATTATTTGCAATCAACCCACAAGTTGGTTGTGATTTCGTTCCAGTTGGTCTCGCATTAGGTGAGGCAGAACCGGAAACAGTAGAGATTGGTGTTCCAGCCGTTCTTACAAGTAGAATGATTACTGGACCTATCTCCGTTGTTGTTGGTTGGTTGTTTGCACTAGGTTTGTAAACTTCTAAGACAACGATTTCTATTTTTGTGACGCTCTGAGTAAAATTGGAGCGTCACAGATTATTTAAGGAGAAAAATGGCAGAATATAAAAAAGTAAAAATCGAAAGAGGACCTGGTGGATGGGGCGGCCCATTAGAGGTAAAACCTTCAGATGAAAAAAAATATGTTGTTTGCATTACCGGTGGAGGAATACATCCAGTGGCACAAAAAATTGCTGATATGACTGGTGCAGAACCTTTTGATGGATTCAAGTCATCTCCAGAGGGTGGATTTAAAGCAATGGCATGTGCAGTAATTGACTGTGGTGGAACAGCAAGAATTGGAGTTTATCCAATGAAAGGTGTCCCAACTATTGATATCCACGACACTTCTCCTGCAGGACCACTTGCACAATTTATTAGAGAAGAAAATTTTGTTTCAGGTGTAGGCGAAGACCAAATTACTGAAATATAGTGGGGATATATTCTTCAAAAATAGTAAAAATTGGAGAACAAGCTCATCTATTTCTTGAAGAAGGGATAGTTGTATTCTTTGGAGACAATGCTCCTGAAGAACTGCAAGATGTAGCAGTAGTTCATGAACTACAAGATATAACAGGAGAAATTGAGGTAGGAACGACGATAAATTTATCCAATGAGGAATTGGTCGTTACAGCTGTCGGGCCAGTAGCGAATGAAAATTTTATCAACTTAGGACATTTAGTTCTAAAGCTGGATTCAGCAACAGAAGCAGCATTACCAGGAGATGTTAGCTGTAGCTTTACTAATAAACCAGAAATAAAAGTAGAAGACAGGATAGAGATAATTTAAATGAACTATACAGAAGAGCTAGTTAAGAGAGAAAAAGAATTAGG
>Ga0228672_1000366_pt1 | contig 23846 bp, 24 predicted proteins | sample 90DmetaG_FD_182788 | JGI IMG/M metagenome (GOLD analysis project Ga0228672, IMG submission 182788) | Seawater microbial communities from Monterey Bay, California, United States - 90D | ecosystem: Environmental > Aquatic > Marine > Coastal | place: USA: California | collected 2016-11-08 | reverse complement strand
GGACGTCTTCAACATGTGCAAATACGTAGCATTCATCGCCCACAAACAGCTGATCACCTGGATTGGGTGAAAAAAGTGCTCCGTCACGGCGCACACCAACCACAACTGCACGCAACGTTGAAAACAAGTCTGTTAGTTGGCGCAGCGGCGTGTGAACCACCGGACATTCTTCTTCAATCAGAATGCCCAGCAATTGGGCCTGCCCGTCCATGAAACGCTCTGTATCAAAAGCAGCTGGTGCCGACAGGCGCTGCAACGCAGCAGCCGCGACTTCACGCTCTGGACTGATCACAACGTCGATTGGCATGTGCTGTCGGCGGTAAAGGTCAGAATAAATCGCGTCCAAATAGGATTGGCTTCGCAAGCGTGCGATCTTGCGATTGATACCAAAGATCGAGTGCGCAACTTGGCACGTAACCATGTTCACTTCATCGGAATGGGTCGCCGCAATAATCATATCCGCATCGCGTGCACCCGCACGGTCTAAGACATCAGGATAGCTGGCAAAACCAGCGACACCTTGAACATCTAATGAATCTGTAGCGCGACGAACCAACTCTGGGTCCTGATCAACTACGGTTACGTCGTTGCGTTCTCCGGAAAGATGACGGGCAATTTGCCACCCGACCTGACCAGCACCGCATATGATGACCTTCATGGGTTCATCCTTTGACTTGTTGTCGCACTTTGGATCATTTGAATGACAGAAGGCCTAAGTCGGGTCAATTCAATTAGCATTATAACCCAACTTGGCATTCTCGGTTACCTATTCTCTATCACCTTCTTCAACGTGGGCGACCCGCGCACCAGCCTTGGCGGAGGTCACGACACCCAATGATTTGAGTTTGCGGTGCAGCGCACTGCGCTCCATTCCAACAAAATTGGCAGTTCGACTGATGTTGCCACCAAAACGGTTAATCTGCGTCAAAAGATATTCACGTTCAAACGCCTCACGCGCTTCGCGAAGTGGCAAGGTCGCCAATGCACCAGATAGAACGACGCGCCCCTCTTCATTGCTGCTTTCTTCCTCACCTGGCAATTCACGGGCCTCAATCGGGCCGGAATCATCGCTTAGGATCAAGACACGTTCGATGAGGTTTTTCAGCTGACGTACGTTGCCAGGCCACACCATCGTTTGCATCAAGGCAGATGCATCATCGCTCAACTCACGCAGCGCAAGACCCTGGTTCGTGTTGCATTCCTTGATGAAATATTCCGCCAGCAATGGAATGTCTTCGCGGCGATCTTCAAGCGACGGTACCGAAATAGGTACAACGTTCAGGCGATGGAACAACTCTTGGCGGAACCTTTCCGCCTCAATCTCGACCTCAAGGTTTCGGTTCGTACTAGAGATCACACGTAGATCAACGCGCACTTTCTCCGAACCACCAACCCGCAGGAACTGTTGATCGACCAAGACGCGCAGGATTTTCGTTTGGGTCCCCAAAGGCATATCCGCAACTTCGTCAAAATAGATTACGCCGCCATTGGCCTGCTCAAGTAAGCCAGGCTCAATCCCACGTTCCGCTCCTTCACGACCAAAAAGCATTTCTTCCATTTGCGCAGGCGTCACCCCTGCACAATTCACAGTCACAAACGGTGCGCTTGCACGGTTGGAATTGGCGTGAATATAACGCGCAGCAACCTCTTTGCCGCTTCCTGCAGGTCCACTTAGCATCACGCGACCATTCGATTTGGTCACCTTGTCCAATTGTCCAATCAATGTACGGAAGGATGCCGAGCCACCAATCATTTCAGACTGAACACCATCTTGGCGTTTCAGGCTTTGGTTTTCGCGGCGCAGACGGCTGGTTTCCATCGCACGACGGATAACTACTAAGAGTTGTTCGATATTGAAGGGTTTTTCGATGAAGTCGTAGGCACCCTGCTTGATTGCTGCGACGGCAATCTCGATATTCCCGTGCCCGGAAATAATAACCACAGGCACATCAGGGTTCTCACGTTTCACCGTTTTTAGGATATCAATCCCGTCCATGCGGCTGTCTTTGAGCCAAATATCAAGGATCATAAGCGCAGGTGGTTCAGCATCAATTTCGGCGATCGCATCATCTGAATTGCCAGCCAAGCGCGTGGTAAATCCCTCATCCTTTAGGATTTCAGAGATGAGTTCGCGGATATCGCGTTCGTCGTCTACAATCAGTATGTCGCTCATGGGTTTATACCTTCTTATTTATTATTGGCTGCTGATAAGTCTGTTGGGGACAAGGGCAGCTTAACAACCGCCATAGCCCCGAAATGATTTTGACCGTCAAAAACAGGTGCGTTGAGCAGCTGTAAAGTTCCGCCGTGTTCTTCGATGATTTTCTTTACGATCGGCAGCCCAAGGCCAGTGCCCTCGCTGCGTGTAGTGACGTATGGTTCGAACAATCGGGCACGGTCTTCTGGTAGTCCAATACCGTTGTCTGCAATTGTAATGCAGGCTTGTACTTCAACTTTGGCTACCTCAACAACAATCTGTGGCACCAAACTATCAGGAGCGCTCTTTTTGATCAAAGTTTCGATGGCTTCACCTGCGTTCTTGATCAAATTCGTCATAGCCTGTAAAATCATAGTGTCGTCAAATTCAGCCATCAAAGCATCGTCAATGCCTGCCAGCTTGATATCAACGTCGGGCTGGCCAAGGCGTTGCAAGACAACTGCATCACTGACAAGTTTGGCCAAGTCATGCGTTTTGCGATCTGGCTCTGGCATACGCGCGAATTTTGAAAACTCGTCAACAATACGCCGCAAATCGCCCGTCTGGCGAATGATCACACCTGTCATTTGTTCCAGATCGTCACTTTCGTCCCCCAGTTTGGGCGCGAATTTGCGTCTGATCCTTTCAGCGCTCAGCTGAATTGGAGTCAGTGGGTTTTTGATTTCGTGTGCGATACGACGCGCCACATCGCCCCAAGCCGCCATGCGTTGGGCGCTGACCAAATCTGTAACGTCGTCAAAGGCCACAACGAACCCTTCAAGAATATCTGCCTCATTGCGTCTTGTTGCCATGCGGACCAGAAGGTTCTCAAGTTGTCCATTTCGGCTTACTTTAATTTCGCTTTGCGCTACCTCACTCGGGCCTTTACGCAAAACCTCGAATAGCGGCCCAAATTCCGGCACAGCCACGGACAATGGCACTGTCTGTTGGTCCTCGTGCCAATCCAACAAACGAGCCGCGGAACGATTAACAAAGGCGACCCGCCCGTCAGGATCGAGCCCAACAACACCAGAGGTGACAGAGCTAAGAACGGAGTCAAACATACGACGGCGGCGTTCGATCTGACCGGTGTTGTCCAATAAGGTTTCGCGCTGCCCCTTTAGTTGTCGGGTCATTTGGTTAAAATAGCGGCCAAGCATCGCAATTTCGTCTTCACCGTCCTCTTCGCGAACCTGAACGTCCAGATCCCCGGCCCCTACCCGTTGTGCAGCGCCGGTAAGACGCCCGACAGGGCCAGAAAGACGTTCAGCGAAACCAAGCCCCAGCCAAATAGCTCCAAGAATAAGGATCACCGCAAAGGCCAAATACAGCAGGCCAAACTCAAACAACCGCTTGCCACGGTCGCTTTCCAATTGTTGGTACAGGCGTACCGTTTTCTGTGTTTCGTCCAACAAGGATAAGATTTCCCCATCCACATCGCGGGTTACATATAGAAACCGATCTGGGGAGCTTTTCAGCGGAACCAAAACCCTGAATTCATTGTTGAACCAGTCCTGAATGATCGCAAGATCGCGTTCACGGGCAACGGCCATTTGACGGGCATCTGGCGGCTCAAAATCAAATAGGTATGAACGATCGCCCCTCGCACGAATGGTCGCAGTGCCATCAACCAGATATGCCTCACGAAGCCCACGCTGAATTTTACGTTGCTCAACACCAAGCAACTCACTGTCGCTCAGTTCGATCTGTTGACGACGTACTATGTCCATACGTGCCGCTAAGGTCCGAGCATCCTCGATCAGGCCCTCTCGTTGCTCTTGCTCATAGGCTTCGGCCGCAGCCAACGAGAACCCAACGACATTGCGTACACGTTCAGAAAACCAGCCCTCAAGCGCGATGTTAATCGTCAACATCGCGAACACAGCGACAATAACTGTTGGAAAAAGGGCCAACGCCGCGAACACTGCCGTTAGCCGAAGATGCAGACGCGATCCCGAAGATTGCGCGCGACGCGCGGCAACAATACGTGCCACTTGTGCTAGAACCAAAGCAGCGATTACCAAAATGTAGACGACGTCTGCCAACAGAATGAAGCGAAGGGATAAATCGTTGGAACCTTGGTCCAATGGGCCCAATATTAGAAAGGTAGCAAGTGCCAAAATTGGCCCTAAGACCACCAACCCAATCGTCGCAAGACCACGTGCACGACGCTGTCGACTCAGCTTACGAAGGGTGTCTACCCAAGGCGTATGACGTGTTGGGATTGCCACCAGATCCTACCAAATTGATGCGGTGAAATTGGCTTCCACCGCTACATCTCGTGGTTGATAACATGGGTGCGTTAAGAATGCCACAGTTTCTGTGGCTATTTTACATCAATTTTCGACGTCTCGTGACCTCAATTTCAAGCTCTGTAATCTTCTTTCGCAACGTGTTTCGATTGATCCCTAAAAGATCAGCACATTTAGCCTGATTGCCGTGTGTTGCGTCCAATGCGATCTCGATTAAAGGCACCTCAATCTCGCGCAAAATACGGCCATATAAACCATCCGGGGGCAACATATCCCCATGTAGGTCGAAATATCTCTGAAGATGACGCCCAACGGACGCACCTAACTTTTCGGTGTCAGTTGCGCCACCACGCAATGGGGCAAGATCGGGCTGATGGCCCAACACTTGCTGCACTTCTGCCGCCGTAATTTCAGGGCTTCGAGCAGTAAGCCCCAATCGCTTCACGGCATTTTCAAGTTGGCGCACATTGCCTGGCCAGCTGTAGGTGCGAAAAACTTCAGCCGCAGTCTCCGACAAGCTACGAATGACGCTGCCTGTTTGTTCGATCCGGCCAAGAAAATGTTCGGCGAGCAATGGAATATCATCGACCCGTTCGCGCAGCGATGGCACGTTCAAAGTTGCACCGCTTAGGCGATAATACAAATCTTTACGCACAGTGCCATTTTCCATCGCTCCTGTTAAATCGGACTGGCTTGTCGCTAAGAACCGCGGCACATATTCGCCTGGCGTGTCCATCATCCGCACGATACGCGCTTGTATCTCATCAGATATGTCCGCAATTTCGTCAATCAATAGTGTACCGCCTTTAACCCGCGCTAAAACGCGCGCGGGCCCCTCAAGGTCTTGCAAATCCGCCGACGTCACCGTCACGAAGGGCAAAGTGCGTCGGTCTGAAAAGTCGTGGATAGCGCGCCCAATCAATGACTTTCCAGTACCACTTTCACCCCAAACAAGCACAGGTAAATCCGTGTTCATTACTCGGGCAACGACGCGGTAAAGCGATTGCATGACATCGGTTCTACCAACCAATGGCAACTCTTCAGGTCGTTCTTGAGCGACTTCTACAGGCGCACTGCGGTGTTGGCCACGCAACTCCAGCGCCCGCGCTGTCCGCTTCATTAGGTCAGGCAAATCAAAGGGTTTGGGCAGATAGTCGTAAGCTTCCGCCTCTGCTGCTTTGATCGCAGTCATGATGGTGTTCTGTGCCGAAATAACAATTACGGGCAAACCGGGACGGTCCTTAGCAATCTTTGGCAGCATCTCAAGGCCATTTCCGTCAGGCATAACAACGTCAGTAATAACTACGTCGCCTTTGCCCTCAGCCACCCAACGCATTAGCGTCGTTAGACTCGACGTGGCATGTACCTTACACCCTGCCCGTGTCAGGGCTTGGGTCAAAACTGTGCGAATGGTGCGATCATCATCTGCGACCAATATTGTGCCGTCCATGACTTAATCCTTCTTTGTTTTGTTGGATGCCTGCTCTTTGCAGCGCGGTAGTGAAATACGGAAAATTGTGCGCCCCGGTATAGACGAGACCGAAATCCATCCGCCGTGGTCTGAGATAATTTTGCTGACCAAGGCAAGACCAAGGCCCGTCCCATTTTCCTTCCCGGAAACAAACGGATCGAAAATATCATCCTTGATCCCCTCAGGAAGCCCCGGACCATCATCGATGATCTCAATTTGCAAAGGCAAAGAGTGGCCCGAGCCATCAGAGCGTCGCAAACGGAAAGAGTGTTCGAAGTAGCTGTGCAAACGGATTGTACCGCCTCGTTCCCCTGCGGCTTCGGACGCATTCTTAAGAAGGTTTTGAATGACCTGTAGCAATTGATCGGGATCACCCGAGGCCGCCGGTAATGACGGATCATAATCTTCAATGATCTTCATATTTGCACCGAACCCCAGCAAAGCAGAGCGGCGCGCGCGGTCTAGAACATCATGGATGTTGACTGACTGCATTTCGGTGACGCTAAGGTTTCCAAACTGTTCAACCTGCTCAAGCAGCTTGACAATTCGACGGCTTTCTTCAACAATTAGATCAGTAAGTTCAAGGTCTTCTGGCGCGAGGTTCATGCTCAGCAATTGTGCAGCCCCTGTTATACCGGCCACCGGGTTCTTGATCTCATGGGCCAACATTTCAGCCATGCCAATCGCTGATTTCGCTGCCGACTTTACAGTATCATTCTGTGTCATTCGCCCCGCCAACTCACGCGGCGAAATCATGAGGATCATCTGACCATCAGAACCAATCAGCGGCGCGATCTGTAAGGCACATTGCAAAGGTGCACGTTGGCCACTGCCAACATCCACGTCGTTTACAAACAGCGGTGTCCCATTTTCACGGGCGTGCGCGAACGCTTCCTCAAGGGGTGCATCAATTGCAATCTGATCCCATAGCGGTACGCCACGCACATTCTTGGCGGAAACATTCAAGAAACCTTCGGCGGCAGAATTGATATCAAGGATTTTATCATCGGGCCCGATAAGAACCCCAGGTACAGGCAAAGATGCCCAGATATTCGGATCGCTCATTCTGCGCCCCCTTCCATTGCTTCAGGGATCATCTTCATGACCTCACGAGCATCTTTTTCGGTTAGAATTTTGCGGCGCAATTCAGCTGGCGTTCCCGCTGTATCCATGAACCAACCAAGGTGCTTGCGCGCCATACGCAGCCCCATCTTTTCGCCGTAAAAATCGATCATCGCCAAATAGTGACCAATCACCATATTCGCCAAAGCCTGCCCCGTTGGGATCACAGGTGCCGGCGTGCCAAATAAGGCATGCGCAACTTCGGCAAGTAACCAAGGACGTCCTTGTGCACCCCGCCCAATCATTATGCCGTCCGCGCCTGAGTGCTCAAGCGCCATACGTGCCGTGGCAATGTCAACGATATCGCCGTTCGCAATGACCGGGATCGAAACAGCGTCTTTGACCGCACGAATAGCTTTCCAATCCGCACTGCCTTTGTAGAACTGGCACCGTGTGCGTCCGTGGATCACAACACGCTGTATGCCTGCCGCCTCAGCGCGACGCGCAATGTCAGGTGCGTTCAGTAGGTCATCATCCCAACCAAGTCGGGTTTTGAGGGTCACTGGGACGTCTACGGCGGCGACCACAGCCTCAATCAAGCTAAGCGCATGATCGGGTATCTTCATCAACGCAGATCCAGAGTAACCGCTGACCACCTTTTTTGCAGGACAACCCATGTTGATGTCGATCACCTTAGCACCCTGCGCCTCAACCATCTTGGCCGCTTCTGCCAATGGTTCGGGCTCACGGCCTGCTAATTGAACTGCTGTGCCCACGTGCCCTAGCCCCAGCTCTGCTTTCTCACGGCTGCCCATCGTCTGGTTCAGCATATCGTGGCTGGCAATCATTTCGGACACGACCATGCCCGCCCCAAAGGACGAAACCAAATTACGAAATGGCAGGTCTGTGATTCCCGCCAGAGGGGCCAACATCACAGGTGGGTTTAGGGTCATTGGATCGGTCAAGGCGTGGAATCCTATAGTACTTGATATGATTTAACGGGTTTTGCTTGGCTCACTCAATCCGTGCGCCGCAATCAGACGCTCAATAAACGACCTAACGCACAAAAAATAGGCACATATACCAATATTTGCCACCAAGGCTACAACTGCGTAAAGAATGAGGATGATGAAACGAACCCAAATATGAGTAACGCAGCCTTAATCGTTGCTGCTGGACGTGGTACACGTGCGGGTGGTGAGGTGCCAAAGCAATGGCGTAAAATCGCAGGTCAGCCTGTGGTTGCTCATACCCTGCAAGCATTTGCCGCCCACCCCGCGATTTCCAGCGTTATCTTAGTTCTGCATCAAGATGACCTGCACCTTGCACCCAGCATCGACGGCTTGACCGTCACCACTGGTGGGGCTGAGCGTTCGGATTCGGTTAAGCTGGGCCTTCAAGCAATTCCAACGGGTACAAAAACCGTTCTAATACACGACGTTGCACGGCCATGCGTGACGGACCAAACCATCACCAACATTATCGCTGCGCTTGGAACAGCCGATGGCGCGGCACCGGCACTTACTGTGACAGACGCACTTTGGACTGGTGCGGGTGGAGTAGTTACGGGCACCCAAGATCGAAACGGATTGTTCCGCGCACAAACACCCCAAGGCTTTAAGCTAGACGCAATCACCGCAGCCCACGCTGCATTTGTTGGCGTTGCAGCCGATGACGTCGAAGTCGCTCGTGCAGCTGGAATTACAGTTGCGATTGTGGATGGAGACGAAGACAATCTAAAGATCACCCTACCCGCTGACTTCGCGAGAGCAGAACAAATATTAGAGAGACGCAATGGACATTAGACTAGGCAACGGATTTGACGTGCACGCCATTGGACCCGGCGACCATGTTACCCTATGTGGCGTTAAAATTCCGCACACCCACGGACTGGTTGGGCACTCGGATGCTGACGTTAGTATGCACACGGTGACCGATGCTATCTACGGCGCATTAGCCAAGGGTGATATTGGGCAGCACTTTCCGCCAAGCGACCCACAATGGAAGGGTGCAGAAAGCCATATCTTCCTAACGCACGCGGTTGAGTTGGCGAAAAGCATGGGCTTTTCAATATCTAACGTCGATTGCACCTTGATCTGTGAGTTCCCCAAAATCGGCCCACGCAGTCACGAAATGCGCGTTGAAATGGCGCGCTTGATGGGGATGAATCTGGACCGCGTGTCGGTCAAAGCCACGACATCCGAGCGCTTGGGCTTTACCGGACGGGGTGAAGGGATCGCCTGCATTGCAACTTGTACACTGGTGAAACTATGAAACTTGCAACGATGATCGGTACCCTCATGGGGGTTGGATATATCCGTCCTGCACCGGGCACTTGGGGCTCGTTTGTTGCCCTACCTTGGGCGTGGTTGGTTCATATCATTGGCGGCTTCCCGCTTTTACTCATTGGCACCATTGCTGCGTTTTTTAAGGGCTGGTGGGCCACGTCCAAGATGACGGAAGGTTCAGACGACCACGATCCGTCAGAAATCGTCATCGACGAGCTGGTGGGCCAATGGATTGCCCTGATGCCTTTGTCCTTTGCAGCATGGAACAGCGACATCCCAATTCATGTGATGTGGCCCGGCTGGATCGCGGCATTTGCCCTGTTTCGCCTGTTCGACATTTGGAAGCCATGGATCATCGGTTGGGCTGACAAACGTGGCGATGCGCTAGGCGTCATGCTAGATGATGTCATCGCAGGCGTCTTTGCCGCCATCGGCGTGATTGTTATGGCCGGTGTTACACACAGGCTCTTCACAGGATGAATCTTGCCACACAAATAATTGATTTAGCAAAAGAAAGCGGAACCATGATCGCCACCGCAGAAAGCTGCACTGGCGGCATGGTTATGGTCGCACTGACTGATATCGCCGGTTCATCAGCAGTGGCTGAGCGTGGATTTGTCACCTACACCAACAATGCCAAGATGCAGATGTTGGGTGTTTCTGGTGCCACATTAGACGCACACGGTGCCGTCAGCGAACAGGTGGCCGCAGAGATGGCAAAGGGTGCACTGCGCAATTCTGAGGCCACTTTGAGCGTTTCAATCACAGGCATCGCGGGACCGGGCGGATCAGACCACAAACCCGAAGGACGCGTTTGTTTTGGCATCGCTGACGACAAGAATTGCTTAACCCAGACTGTCGAATTTGGGGCTTTGGGGCGCCCCAATGTGCGCGAAGCGGCACGTGATTATGCCCTAAAGATGCTATTGAATCGATTGACCTAAAACAGCACCAAGAGCCACTGAACCCAACATCTGTATAACGTCGGTATCGCGTAGGTGCCCGATGCCAGTGTCTGAAAAACTCGCACCGCTCAATATTTAGGCAATCACGCGGTCACGTCGCTTGATTATTAAGCACTCCCCTTATTGCCGTCTTTTTAAGCGGTAAATTGTCATTTTGCTGCTTTTCCTAGCCAAAGTTCGGTTACCACCGCCGCAATTAAACTGATTCCTATGGGAGAATAGATATGAACGGAGCTGATACAGCTTGGATTATCACGGCCACCGCCTTGGTGCTATTGATGACATTACCGGGCCTTGCCCTTTTTTATGGCGGCCTCGTTCGGGCGCGCAACGTCCTTAGCGTCTTTATGCATTGCTACGCTATTGCATCTTTGATGAGCGTCTTGTGGTTCTTCTTTGGCTATTCCATCGCATTTGGTGGCGGCGAAAGCGGTTACTGGGGTGGCTTAGACAAGATGATGTTGCTGAGCGTAACGTCAGACAGCCTATCGGGCACATTGCCTGAGGTTCTGTTCTTTGCCTTTCAGATGACATTCGCAATCATCACGCCTGCTTTGATTGTTGGCGCATATGTAGAACGTATGAACTTTGGTTTCGTTTTGACCTTCTCAGCTGCGTGGATGTTGTTGTGCTATGCGCCAGTCGTTCACTGGGTATGGGGCGGTGGTTTCCTAGCTGACGGCGGCATCTTTGGCGACACTGGCGTTCGTGATTTCGCGGGTGGTATTGTGGTTCACGAAACCGCAGGTATTGCCGCACTTGTTCTGGCCGTATTCTTGGGCGCACGCAAAAACCAAAACACACCGCCACATAACCCTGGCATGGTGATGATTGGTGCCGCCCTACTATGGGTTGGCTGGTTTGGCTTTAACGGTGGTTCACAGCTTGCTGCCGATGGCGGCGCTGCAATGGCGATCACAGTCACACATATCTCTGCTGCAACAGCATCCCTGACATGGGCACTGTGGGAGCGTATCAAATTTGGCCGCGCCTCTTTGGTTGGTATCGTAACCGGGACAATCGCAGGTCTTGCATCCATCACGCCAGCATCTGGTTTTGTGGACCCAGTTCAGGCCTTGATCATTGGTGCGATCGCAGGTGTTGGTTGCCAAGAAGCGGTAAACTTTGTGCGTAACAAGTGCAGAATCGACGACACCTTGGACGTCTTCGCTGTGCACGGTGTTGGCGGTATCTTTGGTACCATCATGATCGCAGTATTCGGTGCCGGCTCATGGGCAGCGCAGTTGGGTTCACTCGCAATCGTTGGTATTTATACGCTGGTTGTAAGCGTTGTATTGGTTTTGATCATTCGTTTGTTCATCCCGATCCGCGTTGACGAAGAGACTGAAGTGAACGGTCTTGATCTCGCGATCCATGGCGAACGTGCATATGATATGAGCAGCTAAACGCCGAGCACAATAAGATAAGTAATGCGGGCCCTCTAGTGGGCCCGTTTTGCATTTAAGAGGGTTGTGAAGGTCTTTAGATCATCGCCCTGCACTGCGGCCCACAGAGCACTTGCGACTGCTGATCCCACCAATCCGTTTGCCTTTTTCAACAACTTTTCTTTGCGCACTGAAAGCGACATGGGCGCTGCAAGATCATGGGTGACTGTGTGATCATTAACGTCCGTGACGATGCGCACTTTGGATTGCATCTCAGATAGTGTTTCATCCCCGGTGACTGCTACTTTCTGCGCCAAAAGGTTGAGCGACTGATCCTTTGCTGCAACATCATTATACTGCTCAATATCCCCTGTGTTGATCCCTGACAAAGCCATAGCAGCGGTTTGTGAATAACTAAATTTACACTCAAGACCTGTTCGCGGCTCCGCGATATTGCAGACAGTCAACCAACGTGGATGCGTGGTTACATGGACGCTTTGGATCGTTTCAGTTTCGACGCTCACATCTGCTAAGGCTTCAAGCATCGCATGTAGACCGTGGCAACAGGCGTGGAACTTGTGGCTGACGGTTTCCATTTGCCATGCGCCCTGCCCGATATTTGTTAGGTTGTGCTGACCGTGATGTGTTTCCCCAAACCCAAGCGGACCTTCCAATCCATCGTCCGCAGACGTCATCCCCGATTGCGCCCAAAGCGCCGCTTCGACACCGCAGCGCGCGGCCAGCCCTGCATTCAATGGTTTGCCCATCGTTCCGAATTGGGATTTGAGCCCAGACGCCATAGTGCTGGCCAAGCCAAGTGCCGCGCGAATTTGGGCGTCAGACAGTTTAAGCAACCGTGCCGCTGCGATCGTTGCACCGAATGCCCCTGCCGTGGCGGTTTGATGATAGCCGATTTGATAGTGATCACGCCCCAACCATAGACCGACATGAACGGAGGCTTCGGCGCCTATTAGGGCGGCGTCGATCATATCAGGGACCGATGCATCAACGTGCTGCGAAATTGCAAGAGCTGCCGAAACCACTGCCACTGAGGGATGCCCGATATGTGCGAAATGCGTGTCGTCGAAATCCAATGCATGGGACAGTGTGCCGTTTATCAGCGCCGTATTGGTCGGTGATCCTGTGTCGCCACCTAGAACCTGGCACGGGCCCCGCGTTGCGTTTGCAGTGACGAAGCCATCAAAACTGCCCTCTGCGGCGCCCGCCAATCCGCAAGCGGCCCAGTCTAACACCGACAATTGCATGACATCACGCACATAACTGTTTGGTTGTGCGTTCGCAAAAGCGATCAGATCGTTGGTAAGGGTCATCTATGGCTCCGGTCAGGTGAACGACCAAAGCGGATTTGCTTAGCCGTAAAGTGCGACAGCCCGCGCTTCGAACGCACGGACGACACGTTGCATCGCCTCGTTGAACACAAGGCCGATGATCCCTTGCAAGATGGCGTTTTTAAATTCAAAATCAACAAAGAAGATGACGTTGCACCCTGTTGGAGTGTCCTCAAATGCCCAATTGGATTTCATGTACTTAAACGGGCCATCCAAATATTCTGTGTCTATCTTCATCTCATCTGGATACAGCGTCACATGGCTGCCGAACCGTTCGCGGAAAACTTTGAAAGAAATCACCAGATCCGCCTCAAGGACCACGCTTTGCTCAACCGGTGTTGTGGATCGAATACGCGCAGCAGCGCACCACGGCAAAAACTGGGGATAAGATGCCACATCGGCCACCAGATCGTACATCTGTTGGGCTGTGTATGGCAGAGGACGTGTTTCTGAGTGTGTGGGCATAACTTTTTTGCATTTTAATATGGTTATCGTTCAAATCCATGTGTTACGAAACCTTTGCAAATACAAGGGGTGAACATGCCACAGCGTCCATATGTCATCGATCAAATGATCTCGGCCAAATCCATTGCGGCACGGATTGAAGAGCTAAGTCACGTGCTTCAAGACGAATTCAAAGGGACCGATAAACTGGTTGTTGTTGGCCTTTTACGCGGCTCGTTCGTGTTTATTGCTGACCTTGTACGCGAGTTAGATTTGCCAATCGAAGTCGATTTCCTGGAAGCGTCCAGTTACGGTGATGGCATGGAAAGCAGCCGAGAAGTTCGCATTCTCAAGGACTTGCGCGGCGCGATTGAAGGTCGCGATGTTTTAGTCGTTGAGGATATTGTCGACACGGGCCACACCTTGAACCATGTCACAAAGATGCTTTTGACACGCAATCCTGCACGACTGAAATCTGTGGCTTTGTTGGACAAACCCTCGCGGCGCGAAGTCGATTTCCGCGCGGACTATGTTGGTTTTGATATCCCAGATGAATTTGTCGTGGGATATGGAATTGATTTTGCACAGCGCAACCGGAACCTCCCCTATATTGGGAAGGTTCGGTTCACTTAATCTGAAGTAAATCGGTCTTAGTTCCAGACGATTTCACGCATAACTGTGTGCGCTTCAGCAATTTTTGTTTTGTCTTCGCGATAAACTGCTGGAAATTCCATCAGATCGATACGGCCGTTCGTGCGTTTGATGTATTGGCGATACTCGTCTTTGATTTTGACGCGTTTCACGCTGTATTGTGCCGTAAATTTAACTTCCTGATAGCATCCAACGCGTGTTGCGCGTGACTCGTCAGCAGCAGATGCTGGTGCTGCGATAACAAATGAGATTGCCACTAATGGGGCTAAAAAAATTTTCATAACTTATCCTTTTCAAAGTTAACTGGCCTTTGGTTAACCAAGAATAAGGGCCAAATAACGGCCCCACTCTGACAAGAATACGAAGCTGACGTTGAAAACGCACAAAAAAAGAGGCGCACAGCAGATGTACACCTCTTAATTTGCATTTAGTTAACGGCTTACTTGTTGCAAGCAGCTTTAACTTTAAGGTAATAACCTTTGCTCTTCTGGTGTGTGTGCTGAATATAAACTGGTGCGTAGTAAACTTCTACCAGTTGGCCACCACGGTGCTCCCACTTAGTGTGAGCTGCAGAGTGCAATTTCTTGTGTGTTTCAGTTTTCGCAGGAACCCAAACGCTGTCGTAACAAGCGACGACTTTGCCTTCCCAACCCATTGCTGGCGCTGCGAAGGAAACCAAAACGGCTGCTGCTGCTAAAATTGTAGTCTTCATAATAAGTTCTCCATTTATAAATAGTGGGCTCAAATTAGCAGCGCCATTAACCATGTCTTGCGAAAATTGAGTAATTTTCGACTTTCGAGCGTAAATTGTGTCGAAAAATTGACGCATTCACAGTTTTGTGTCGGATAGGACACAGTCGCGTGATGCACCTTAAGTCACTGAAAACGTTACTGTATCTAATTTGGAAACAATTGCTCAGTTTAGAATGCACTGTAAACCCCAGATAGAATCACTTGCCGCGGCTACAGCAACCGATCCCAAGTAAAGGCCACTGTTATCGCGCAGCAAAGTCCCACCCAAGCTTACGCGCCCTTCAGCTGACGACATTTTGACAACAAAAAAGAAAGCGTTCCCAATCCTTTAAGACCGAAAATGCTGTTCGAAATTTGAGATCAGATGGTGGAAACCCGCGAGTTATCCGTGTTTTGCCTGACGTGCAGCGCGCAACTGAGCGAAATCATCACCGGCGTGATAGCTAGACCGTGTGAGCGGCGTAGCGGACACCATTAAGAAGCCCTTGCCGTAAGCCGCCTTTTCATAAGCTGCAAACTCGTCAGGGTGCACAAAGCGATCAACGGCGTGGTGCTTGGGTGTCGGTTGCAGATATTGGCCCAAAGTCAGGAAGTCGATATCAGCAGCACGCATGTCTTCCATGACCTGCATCACGGATTGGCGATCCTCACCCAATCCAACCATAATGCCCGATTTGGTGAACATCATTGGGTCCAGTTCTTTCACACGCTGCAAAAGTCGCAGTGAATGGAAGTAGCGCGCACCTGGACGCACCTCTGGATAAAATCCCGGAACAGTTTCAAGGTTGTGGTTAAAAACATCAGGACGCGCCTCAACGACCACTTCCAAAACAGAAGGGTCACAGCGGATAAAGTCCGGTGTTAGAATTTCAATCGTGGTGTTCGGGCTGCGGTGACGGATCGCGCGAATAGTTTGTGCAAAGTGATCCGCACCACCATCCGTGATATCGTCGCGATCAACCGAGGTCACAACAACGTGGTTCAGACCTAGTTTTTCAACAGCATGCGCAACACGTCCCGGTTCAAAGGTGTCTAAGTCTTCTGGCGGTTTACCAGTCGCAATGTTGCAGAAGGTACATGCGCGCGTGCAGACCTCCCCCATAATCATCATGGTCGCGTGCCCTTGGCTCCAACATTCGCCCACGTTTGGGCAACCTGCTTCTTCGCAGACCGTAACAAGGTTATTGTCACGCATGATTTTGCGCGTTTCATCATAGCCCTTGCTGTTGGGGGCTTTGACCCTAATCCAATCTGGCTTTTTTGGCTGTGGACTGTCTGGACGCCGCGCTTTTTCAGGGTGGCGTTGTTCAGGAATTTTCAGATCACGCATGTTATCGGCCTTTTGGGCTGCACTTTGGCAGCAAGAGTTTGGTTAGTTTAACCTTAAACCGTTTTAGTTAAAACCCAATGTAGCGCATTCCAGCTATGTTCCAGCGCGAAACCACGCTTTTTATGCCTAGCTTTGTATCTGTTAGCCGATCATGCCACCCGCTGCAGACCCAAGTGTCCGTTCATAGTGTTGATGCAGCCGCATCAATGCGATCCGCAATACGATCTTTCCCGACCGCGCCGACCAGCCAAGCCGCTTTTCCGCGGCCTCGAGTCCTTCAAGATAACAACAAAACCGCATTAAAACATCCGACAGCCCAGGTCCCAGGTCTGTCATGGCATCGGCAACCCGTTTGCGCGCCGCTGCGGGTCCATCGCCCACACCACTGTCAGGCGCAAAACCACCATGCCCGCCCGAGGTCAGGAAACGATCCCAGTTTTGAGCGACCCGAAGTCCCATTTGAGCCAATTCGAAATCCTCGCGTAGACGTTCGCCGACCCGGACCAAGTCGTCGCTTAGGAGCTGTATCTCTATCGCGCCGACGTGCCAAGGCCGTCAGTGGCGATTCTGACAGGTTATAACGCATCCTTTTTGGGCGCCCTGTGTCCGCATCTGGAAGTGTCTTTTCGCCCCACTCGCGGTGCTGATTTCCAAAACTGGTTTGTTCTTCTGACATTCCTTTCGGATTTTGATCATTCGCTCCCTCAAGCATTTGGGTAAGTGCCGTGCGCCCTGCGGCCGTAATTTGATAGCGTACAATTCGACCCGTTGTTTGGGCCGCAATCCAGTTTTTTAACGCCATCGCCTGCGCAATGTGGCGTTCGACAACCGCGGTTCGCGTACTTTTACCGTTTGCCCCCAGCTTTCTCCACACAACCTAAGGATGTGTACATTACTTGTTAGTTAACGAATTCAACAATCTTCATCATTGTTTCTAAAGTATAAACAGTCGTGAACCCTGCGCACTTAGCCATACTGCCACGCGCAACACCCATAAATGCCGTGCGATAAATCCAATGATTGGGACAACTTTGCCCAAAGCTTTAGTTCTTAAGGGGATTTTACATGCAAGACGTATTAACCATTTTACAGCAGTTACAGCGCCCAAGGCTCTCGATGCGCGCGGCACGCATCGGTGCGATGGATTATAGACGCACGGCGCAACTGCCACGTCTTCTTGGTTATGGTCAAATGCCCAAGCACTCATAGGCTATTTTGCGGCTTATCGAAATTGAAGGCGATCTAAACGCACTGCGCAAAGCAGGCGAATCTGCCTACAACCTGCTGCGCCATATCGATGTGATGATTGCGATCGTGGGAGAGGCACGCGATTTACGCGCCTCTCAACCAAAACCTGTCGACTGACTACATAAAGGAGTCAGGCTCGGCTTCTTTACGTTTTGCAATGTAGTCATTTAGACCGTCTGCAATGCCCTGATCCAATGGCGGCTTAACATAGTCGTTCAACATTTTCTCAACACGGGCAGTTGCCAATGATTGCGTATCGCGCGCGCCCTCATCTTCCCACGTCTCGAATGGTTTGTAGTCCAACAGGTCTGACTTCCAGAACGCATCCTTAAAATTGGATTGCGTGTGTGCGCATCCCAAATAGTGCCCACCGGGCCCAACTTCGCGGATCGCATCCATAGCTTGTGCGTTCTCATCGATTTCAACGCCGCGTGCGAGGTGATGCAACGCACCCAACTGATCCGCGTCCATTACGAATTTCTCGAACGAGCTGACCAATCCACCTTCAAGCCAACCGCAAGAGTGCAGCATAAAGTTCACACCCGCCAAAAGGCCCATGTTCAGGCTATTGGCTGTTTCATAAGCAGCCTGCGCGTCAGGTAGTTTCGATCCAGTGAACCCGCCGGATGAACGATATGGCAATCCCATGCGGCGCGCCAACTGCCCTGCACCATATGTTATGTGCGCTGCCTCAGGTGTGCCGAAGGTTGGCGCGCCAGAGTTCATATCGATAGACGTAACAAAGGCACCCATAATTACTGGGGCACCGGGACGGATCAATTGGCTGTATGCAATGCCAGCCAATGCTTCTGCCATAACTTGGGTCAACGTGCCTGCAACAGAAACCGGTGCCATAGCCCCGCCAACGATAAACGGCGAAACGATACAGGCCTGATTGTTTTGCGCATAAACTTCAAGCGCACCCATCATAACGTCATCAAAAGTCATCGGTGAGTTGATGTTGATCAGGCTGGTCATGACTGTGTTCTCTTGAACAAAGTCTTTACCAAACAGGATGCTGGCCATGTCTACGCTGTCTTGGGCGCGGGATGGTTCTGTCACGGACCCCATGAACGGCTTGTCTGACAGCGTCATGTGGGCGTGCAGCATGTCCAAGTGTCGTTTATTCACTGGCACATCTGTTGGCTCGCATACCGTACCACCAGAGTGGTGCAACCATTTGGACATATAGCCCAGTTTCACGAATTTCTGAAAATCCCCGATGGTTGCATAACGGCGCCCACCTTCTGCGTCACGAACGAAGGGAGGGCCATAAACTGGAGCAAGCACCAAATTTCGGCCACCAATTTCGACATTGCGTTCTGGGTTGCGGGCATGTTGGGTGAACGTAGAGGGAGCTGTTGCACATAGTTTGCGCGCTAGACCTTTTGGAATACGAACCCGTTCGCCGTCAATGTCTGCACCCGCATCTGCCCAACGTTTTAGAGCAGCAGGGTTATCAGGGAAGTTAACACCAACTTCTTCAAGGATCTGTTCGGCGTTTGCCTCAATGATGCAAAGCGCTTCTTCGGTCAGAACCTCAAAGTTTGGGATATTGCGTTCGATGTATTTTGCCGTTTCAAAAGACACTGCTGTTCGTGCTGCACGACGTGCTGCACCGCCGCCACCGCGTCCGCGTCTTGCTGGAGTTGCTGATTCAGACATGATGATCCCTTTTTTATCGACATTGCGTGATTGGCTGATACCTGAGTGCCGCCCCATGTCACCCTGAATTTGCGGCGATGCTGGGAAAAAAGCGACATCTTAGCGCTGCGAATTCGGTTCCTCGCAAAAACATACCCATTCGAACCGCAAAGCAGCTCTCCAACACTTGCCAGCCCCTCCACATCTGCATATTGCAGGACGCATGACAAACATACATGACCGCCTTCTCATCATCGACTTTGGTAGCCAAGTGACGCAATTAATTGCGCGTCGCCTACGTGAACTGAATGTCTATTGCGAAATTCACCCTTATCAGAACGTGACAGACGCGTTTTTGGCCGAATTCGCGCCAAAAGCTGTGATCCTTTCGGGCGGTCCCGCCTCTGTCATCGATGAAGGGTCGCCGCGCCCGCCATCAACTGTGTTTGATCTGAATATTCCGATCCTAGGGATTTGCTATGGTCAACAAGTGATGATGGAAGTCTTAGGTGGTAAGGTCGAAAGCGGCCATGGCACTGCAGAATTTGGTCGTGCGTTTGTGACGCCAGAAGCTGAAAAACTGGCCCTGCTTGATGGCTGGTTTGAAGACGACAAAGAACAAGTCTGGATGAGCCACGGCGATCACGTATCCAAAATCGCACCGGGTTTCGAGGTTTATGGCACCTCCCCGAACGCGCCATTTGCGATCACCGCTGATACGTCACGCAACTTCTTTGCGGTGCAGTTCCACCCTGAAGTTCATCACACACCAAACGGCGCGAAATTGTACGAGAACTTTGTCAAAATGGCAGGGTTCAAGGGCGATTGGACAATGGGCGCATATCGTGAAGAGGCCATTGCCAAAATTCGCGAGCAAGTAGGTGACGCGAAAGTTATCTGTGGCCTGTCCGGCGGTGTCGACAGTTCAGTAGCCGCTGTTTTAATCCACGAAGCAATTGGTGACCAGTTGACTTGTGTTTTTGTAAACAACGGCTTGTTGCGTAAAGGTGAAGCTGAAGAAGTCATCACCATGTTCCGCGACAACTACAACATGCCGTTTATCTATGCGGACGAACGCGAGCTGTTTTTGGGCGAATTGGATGGCCAAAGCGATCCAGAAACCAAGCGCAAGATTATTGGCAAATTGTTCATCGACGTGTTCCAGAAACACGCGGCTGAAGTTGGCGGTGCTAAATTCTTGGCCCAAGGTACGTTGTACCCTGACGTCATCGAATCTGTATCCTTTTCTGGCGGTCCATCCGTGACCATCAAATCGCACCACAATGTGGGTGGTTTACCTGAAAAGATGGGCCTTAAGCTGGTTGAGCCGTTGCGCGAATTGTTCAAAGACGAAGTGCGTGAGCTTGGCCGAGAGCTTGGTCTTCCTGCTGGTTTCATCGGGCGCCACCCCTTCCCTGGCCCGGGTCTAGCGATCCGGTGCCCGGGTGAGATCACACGTCCGAAACTGGAAATCCTGCGTGAAGCAGATGCGGTCTATATCGACCAAATCCGCAAACACGGTCTGTATGACGACATCTGGCAAGCTTTCGTTGCAATCCTACCGGTGAAAACCGTTGGGGTTATGGGCGACGGCCGTACCTATGATTTTGCCTGCGCCCTGCGTGCGGTGACGTCGGTGGACGGGATGACAGCGGATTACTATCCGTTCAGCCACGAATTCCTTGGCGAAACCGCAACGCGGATCATCAACGAAGTGCCGGGCATCAATCGCGTCACATACGACATCACCTCGAAACCTCCGGGCACGATTGAGTGGGAGTAGCTTTTAACTCCTAAGTAATTGATTTTAAATAGTTTTTTACTTACACAAAAGTTTCACAAAAATTTTCGACCGTTGATTTTATTGAGGTTTTCTCATACAGTTACACAAGAAGTTACACAAACGTGTGACTACTGAAAATCGTAGTAACTCAGAGAGAAAAATTGGCACTCAAGAAGCAACAGTTTGCCGAAGGCGAAATACCGATTTTTGACGAAGCTTGCATATACAAGCGAGGCGAATATTGGCAATTTCGGATGTGGCTTGCGAAGGAGGGCAAGTATGCCCGCAAGAGCCTTCGCACTCGCAGCGAAAGCACGGCTATTGAGCGTGGTAAAGCCGCCTACCTTGAGATTTACGCCAATCTCCAGCAAGGCAAGACGTATTTTTCTATCACGACAAAAGAAGGCGTTGAGAGATATCTGAAGTTTCGCCAACGTGATGTTGAACTAGGACACATCGTCCAAGGACGACATACAACCATCTCTACACATCTACAGCATTTCCTTAGCTTCATTGGCAAGGACACAAAACTAAAAGAGTTAGAGCGCACGGATTGCGAGGGATACTTCTACCATCGCCACAAATCCACTAACGGCAACGTCAAGCAAGTAACTGTCCAAAATGAACAGAGCACAATTAATGCTCTGATCAAATGGCTTCACAAAAACGGCGAAACACATATAGATGGATTTGACTTTAAGAAATTGCCACGCCTAGATAAGGGCAATGACGCAATTCGTCGTGCAACACTGACACATGACGAGTACGAAAGCGTCTATCGCGCAATGCGCACATACTGTGCGAAGCACAACAAGCTCGATGAAGATGAGCTGAAGATCCGCAAGATTGTTCAACACTACGTCCTAATTGCAGCTAACAGTGGACTGCGCGTAGGCGAGCAGCGTCAGCTGCGTTGGAGTGACGTACAAGTGGAGCGACACAATGTTGGCGGCAAGGAACAGACGCTCGCGCGAATAAACGTGCGTGCCGAAACCAGCAAAGTGCGGACAAGTAGAACGTTCTTATGCCGAAACGGTCAGTATTTCGAGCGTTTAAAGGAAATCACAAAACCTAAAAGTAAAGATGAGCTCATCTTTACAACTGATGGTGAAAACGAACTTAGCAAACGAGCCTTGCTGTACCACTGGCACAAGATTTTAGATCTTGCAGAGATTCCAAATCGAGACGAGCGCGACCTCGTGCCATACAGCTTGCGTCACTTCATGATCACGCAAAGAATTATGAGTGGTCTGTCCTTTAGGCAAATCGCTGATATGTGTGGAACTAGCGTTGTTCAGATCGAGCGAACCTATTACCACTTAAACGACGAAATCCGTATAACGAACGCTGTTGCTGACTATCGTCGTCTTGATGATGGGACAATCGAAGTAGTTTAAATTAACTCAGCTACGTTGCGCTTGATCTCGTCATTTACGGTCACGTATCTCTGTGTAGTCTGAATATTCCTATGACCAGCCATTTCAGCAAGCACAAAAACGCTTACGCCTTTTTGGCTAAGGGTCGTTAGCCAAGTTCTGCGCCCACTGTGAGACGTGGCACCATGCAAGCCAGCACGCTCGTACAAGCGCTGTAAGTGCTGTGTAGCGGTGTTGGCACTAAAGCATGCTCGTTTCTGCGTGGAGAACAAAAAACCGTGTAGCGGGCGTTCTCGTATGCTAGCGACGTATTCTTGCAAGTGTTTCTGCATTTGCCGTGGCAGAAATATCTTACGAGCACGCTTGCCCTTCGTTCTGCTCGCATCCAGTGTGATTTCATCGAGCACGTTGGACTTGTCATCAAGTACATCGTCAAAACGTAAGCTAGCGATCTCGCCCACTCTGAGTCCGCACAAGTGCGAGAACAGCAGCATAGTGATATCACGCTGTGGGTATCTGCTACAGCTAGCAGTCACGTCAATTAGCTGCTTAAGTTCGCTTTTTCGTAGAGTTCTTGCTTGAGCCATATGCACCTCAGAGAAAATGTAATGTTTTCGTACATAAAGTGTATTTTCTGAGGTATTTTTTGGGCAACCGAAAATGGATCTAGAAAATCCTATTTATATTCAACAACTTACAAGAAAATGTAAGAAAATTGTAGTTTTCTTACATTTTTTTAACGCTGGTTACTGGTCAAACGCAGAACAACTGAAGCTAAATTAGAGATCTGCGAGCAATTCGCGATTTCTGTGCTAAACATTTTGTTTGCTTGGAGCATATAAATTTGCCTAATCCCAGCCTCGTCTGCCGCCTGAACATCTTTCAACGAGTCGCCAACGAAAATAGATTTGATCAAATTAATATCAAGATCATGCCTGGCAGTGAGTAACATCCCTGGCGCTGGTTTTCGGCAATTACAATCTTGGCGGTAAATGCCCAAACCCTCTGTTGGATGATGCGGACAAAAATACACCGCATCAATTTTCTCACCGTGTTCGGCGAACTTAGTCTTCATCCAATCGGTCAGCGCGTGAAATTGCGCCTCACTGTAGTAGCCACGTCCAATACCAGCCTGATTCGTCACCACGACAACGAGGTAACCCGACCGATTGGCAGCGGACACTAGGTCAAAAATACCATCGATGAACTGAAACTCTTCTGGCGTGTGCACGTACCCGTGATCCACATTGATCACGCCATCCCGATCCAGAAAAAGGGCGGGCCTGCTCATAGATCTACCAAGAGGGTCTGCGCCCGCGCATAGTCTTCTGGGATCCCAATGTCGATGAACATTCCCTCGGTCACAAACACATCCACCGTTCCACTTGCGACCTCAGGCACCAGGTAGTCAGTCTCGATGGAGAATGGCTGGTTCAGAGGAAATCTCGCCGATGATCAACGCTTGCGCCAATCCGTCTGGCGAAGGTTGGACGGCATATTCAATTTCTAGACCCCACTGGCTGCCATCGCCCAGCAACTCTTTGAAACGTGGTGTGTCTTGCGGTGTGCTGATGAGTATTTCGCGCACATCAGCCAGCATCAGTGTGGAAAGAGGGTAATAGATCATCGGCTTGTCAAAGACTGGCCG
>Ga0228672_1000365_pt1 | contig 24045 bp, 15 predicted proteins | sample 90DmetaG_FD_182788 | JGI IMG/M metagenome (GOLD analysis project Ga0228672, IMG submission 182788) | Seawater microbial communities from Monterey Bay, California, United States - 90D | ecosystem: Environmental > Aquatic > Marine > Coastal | place: USA: California | collected 2016-11-08 | reverse complement strand
TGAGATTTTTTAGTTTTTCCTAGACGACCCTCTTCCACTGGTATCGTCCATATTCTCTTAACAAAATCAATTTCTTCCCATCTAGCCTTGCGCACCTCTGTTGTCCGATTAGCATTTAAAATCAGAAACTCTAGCGCCCTTGCTCCGATACCTTCCCTTTTTCGTAACTCACTCACAAACTCCGGTAATTCTTTGTAGTTAAGTGCTGGATGAGGCGTAGGCACCCGACTTACTGGAGGCAGAGGGATTTCCAAGTTGTCTTGGTAAGATGCTGGATTACTAGCGGACCTGAGATCATAGTAAATTGCTCTTGAAAAAACTGCCTCTATTCGTTGGCGTAACTTCTTTGCAGTTGGATACTTCGAAACCCAAATTGGCTTGAGAATCTTCAATATATGTTCTTTAGTGACCTCTGACACAGGCAAATGCCCTATTACAGGAAATGCATATCTTTGTAATGTGTTTGTCCATGACTGGCGTGATTTAGAATTGGTCCACGTATCAGCCTTATCCTCAATCAAATCATAGGCGACCTTCTCGAAGGTATGAGATAAACGCTTGTCTTCTACCTCTCTATCTTTCTTATCTTTATCTTCAAGATCAATCTTGCGTTGTTTCTCTTCATGAGGATCAAGATCTTGCGCAAGCATCGCGTTAAGTTCTATTGCACGTTTTCTGGCATCTGCGAGCGTGTTAGTCTGGGGGTGGTAACGTTTAAGAGAATACTTTCTTGTTATTTTATTCTTGGTGTATCGGAAACTAAAATCTCTAGAGTTACCATTTATTACCAGATATAACTTATCTCCTAGATTATGAGGCTTTTCGACTCCTTCCCTGAGTATTTTTTCGAATCCCTTTTGAGTCACTTTATCTACCACTCTCAACCCCCTCCAGAAGCCTCTAGAATAGCTTCTAACGCTATTTAATCTATCTAGCTTAACCGATTGATTCCGATTTCATTCGTTTAAAAGTAAATTTAGGTACAATATTAGGTACAAGATAAATACCATATGTAGTAGTATAGTACAGGACAGCATAAGAGAGGAACTTATTTAAAAGCGCCTAAATACAGAGAATGTAAGTACGTTATAAGTAAAAAGTCAGACAGTAAAAGACATTGGGTTTGGATTCCGTCCGGTCCGCCATTTAGCTCCCATCAAACCTCTGTTTTTACAGAGGTTTTTTTGTTTACGCAAAAAATAACAGCGGCTGTGTGAGCTGTCCCCTAGCTAAACTACAAGAAGCTCCGTTAATGGGCCTTTCATTCCTAACAGTAGAACCCTAGGGCACCTCACGACCATTGGCGGCCTCATAGAGCTCATACCAAGACTGTCTGTCGAGTTGCACTGATAAAGCCTCAGAGAACATCTTTATTCTGTCAATCCTATTGCTACCCATTATGGGCAGTATCTGGCTCGGATGTTTTAGCAACCAGGCTATAGCCAGAGACGAGGGCTGCACGGCATAAGCCTGAGACATTTCCCTGAGTTTGTCAGCTAGCCTTAGATTGTTATTGTTAAATACCTCACCCCCCGCTAAAGGGGACCAGGCCATAGGATTTATTTTCTCGCGCTGTAAATAGGACAAATCGCCATTGGTCAACGGGGCATTATTGTGCAGATTGATTTCGATCTGGTTGCAGACCAGCTTGTTTTTCATATTGGCTTGCAGCAATGCCAGGTCGAAGGGCCGGAAGTTAGAAACGCCCAGCGCCTTAACCTTGCCGCTCTGAACCAATGCATCGAGCGCAGCTCCGGTCTCCGCTGCATTCATTAATGGATCAGGACGATGCAGTAGTAAAACATCTATCTGCTCTATAGCCATCTCTCGCAAAGAGCGATCAACAGACTGTTGGATATGGGCACTAGATGAATCGTAGTATTTTAATCTGCGATCAGCATAAATACCGGCAGGTGCGACAATGTTACATTTAGTAATTATCTCCATCTGCGCGCGCAACGCTGGAGCCTGCTTTAAGGCACTACCAAACAGAGCCTCTGAGGTATAGCCGCCATAGATGTCTGCCTGATCAAAGCTTGTGATCCCCTGCTCCAGGCAGGCATCAATTTTTGCAATTATATGTGAGGCCGATCTATCCGTATCCTCGGTTAGCCTCCACAAACCATAGATAATTCTGGATAGAGTGACGGATTCAGATAAAGCGATTTCTTCCATAATTAAAGGCTTCTCGATAAATGTATACTGTTCGGCAAATCATACAGCTTTAGATGGGTATTACTCGATAGTTTAATGCGCAATCACCCCATTAAAATCTTGTTGCTTTGCTCTCCCAGAAATATGATCACTGAACAACAGTTTAAAATTGTTGGATAAAAAATAGCTGCAAATCTAGCGACAACCATAGATCAGCGGCAAAGATTTATTTTCATTTCAACAGAACATTAATCAAAATAGGTCACGACCTTGAGAAAAGTAACCAAAAAGCTTTTGCGGACCATCTAGATGCCCATGCTCAACGCCCAATTTGACCACATAGTGGTCTTTGTCGCCGACCTCAACAGAGCCTCTGCGGATTTTACTGCGCTCGGCTTTCAAGTCACTCCCGGCGGCTCTCACGGCATCACTGAAAACGCTCTAGTGATCTTTTCCAATCAAACCTATATCGAACTATTGGCTCTGCGGCCGAGCTGGTATAGGACGTTAATCAAGTTGGCAATAAAACTCAATTTTGTGCAGCGACAGGCGCAGAAGAAAACCACTATCTACAGCAGACTTATCGGCTGGATCTGTGGCGATACCGGGCCAGTTGACTGGTGTGCACGGGTAAATGATCTTGATGCCAGCCTGACACTATGGGACAACCAGGACATTGAAGTTTTGCACAGCGAGGCATTTTCGCGCGAGCGGACCGATGGCGAAGTCGCACAATGGAAACTGGGCGGCAGCAGACAGGCTGACCTACCCTTTTTACTGCAGGATACAACCCCTATTGATACTCGCATTCCTATGTTGGGCACAGCTAAACATGCCAATGGCGCGCAGGCATTAATCGCAGTTAAGATTGCGATCAGCGACATTGCAGCTATCGGCAATACACTGGGGAAAGCACTTTCAGCCGACACTGGGCAAAACGGTAAGGCCGAGGGGCAATTTAGTCTCGGCAATGTCGCTGTGAGCCTTGCTGATATGCAGACTACTGACTCCAAAATCTCCATCAGCCTTGCCTATTCGGGAGAGCAAATCCAACATCTGGATATCAGTAAAACTCAGGGCATAAAAATCACCCTGATACCAACTCCTTAAAGGCGATGCTCCAGGACACAGCCATGCTAATTAAACCCTAGGTTCAATGTCTGCGCTTAGCGGGTCACGAGTTGCCGGGTAAAAGTTAGCAGCATGGGTAGCGACAACCATAGATCACAGGCAAAGATTTATTTACACTGAGTCAGTAGTGTATTTTATATAGGGTACGATCTTGAGAAAAGTAACCATTATTGGAGGAGGCTCGGCTGGCTGGATGGCCGCAGCCTATTTAAACGGAGCACTTAACAAGCGAGGGCTGGACCCCAAAGTCCATATTACGCTGGTTGAGTCTCCAGATATTCCGCGAATTTCCGTCGGTGAGGCCACTATTCCCTCGATGAGACATCTACTGGCTGTAGTAGGTGTCGACGAGCAGGATTTTATGCGCACCACAGATGCCTCTTTTAAGCAGTCGATCAAATATGTCAACTGGGTTAAAAACAACGATACCTTTTATCATCATCCGTTTAGCCGCTATTCCCAGTATCCCATTGATAACTCGGGCTCCGAATGGGCTGCCAGTGATCGCAGCATTCCCTACATGGAAACAGTTTCGGCTCAACCTATTATCTGCGAGATGGGCAGAGCACCACTAGCCCTGGGACAAAAGGGCGCAAATAGCGAACTCAATTACGCATATCACATGAATGCACAGAAGTTTGCCGATTACTTGCGAGACTTCTCCACTGCCCGGGGTGTAGTCCATATTGAGGCTAATCTCAACCAAGTTAAAATGCGTGACAATGGTTTTATTGATTCTGTAGTCCTAGATAACGAGCAGGTTTTAGATGGTGATCTATTTGTTGACTGTACCGGTTTCCGCGCAAAACTGATTGGCGAGGCAGCCGGTGTTGATGTGGAAGATTGCTCACAATGGCTGCTCTGTGACCGGGCCGTGACTATGCATGTCCCCTATGAGACGCACTACCCTGGCATGGTGCGTCCCTATACCACCGCTACAGCTCTGTCCAATGGCTGGATCTGGGATATTCCCATGCAGTCACAGCGCTCAATTGGCTATGTGCACTCAAGTCACTTCATCTCCTCGGAAGATGCTGAGAAGGAAATGCGCGCCTATCAGGGAGCAGACACCGAGCAACTCAATAGCCGGCATATCAAGTTCTCTGTGGAGCGCCGACGACAAACCTGGCAGGGAAACTGCGTTGCCATTGGACTATCCGGAGGATTTATTGAACCACTGGAGTCCACCGGCCTATACCTCAGCGACCTGGGTGCCGTAGCTCTGGCCGAGCACTTTCCGTTCGACGATGCCCATATGGAGGCCATGTCTTATCGCTATAACCGGGTTATGTCCAATCGCTTTTATGAAATTCTCGACTTTATCAATATGCACTACTGCCTGACTCAGAGAACCGATACCGACTTCTGGCTTGAGGTACAAAAGCCCGAACATATCAATGATCGGCTAAAGGCCAAACTGGAATACTGGGCCATGAAATTGCCGACGCCACTGGATTTTGAGGATCAATGTTTTTCAGGATTGACGTCCAACACGGCCAGCCCACTCTTCAACAGCGGCCCAGTGGATACAGCAGGGTTATGGAATCATGAAAGTTATTTATGTATCCTGCATGGAATGGGGTTTCAGCAGGCAGAATATGCGCAGAAAAATATCACTAATAAAGCGCAGCCACAGATTTTCCGTCGCGTGATTGAGCGGCTCCAGGAGGGTCAAAAAACACTGCCACCCCACGCCATCTGGCTCCAGAACAACGTGGGCATGAAAACCTATCAAACAGCTAGTACACCAGCAGGATGGCGCTGCTAGCACTTTAAAGACCGTGAGGGGAAGAGGAATGTTAAAGACCATAGCCACAAAACTAATCATAGCGCTGTCATTATTAGCGCCAAATATCTATGCCAACGAACAGACTCCGCTGCGTCACTTTGCCGAATTTAACACTTGGAGCTCGATCAAGATCAGCCCCGACGGCAGCTATCTGGCAGGTATAGTGGACACCGATAGCGGGCTTGGCGGCTCAAAACTCATGGTGATAGATACAAAAACCATGGAGAACTTACATCAGATAAGTATTGGAGGATCTGGGTTTATAGTGGATTTTTCTTGGGCTAATAATGAACGATTAATTGCCTGGCAAGGTATCAAATCAGGGACCCAAGAGCTTCCATTCCGAACCGGGGGTATGATTGCTGTCAACATAGATGGCACCAAGAAGCGCTGGCTTTATGGTAGCGGTAATTCTAAACAAAAGGCCTCTCGTTTCTCATCTAGCGTAAGCGCAGAGATTGCTGATCGATTGCCGAAAGATGATCGACATGTTTTGATGGAAGTCCGAACTTGGGGATCAAAGGACGGCGCTCTGACGCGACTGGTTAAACTCAACATTTATAATGGAAGAACAGTCTCGCTGGCTTCATCACCCTTCAAGAATGCATCACTGATGGTTGACCCCGATGGAGAGTTACGGCTTGCCTACGGGTCTGACATTGATGATGAGGAGGCATGGAAGGTGTTTCTGCGGCAAGGAGAAAGCTGGAAATTACTATCCAAAACGGACGAGTATAAGGGGAGATTAATACCCCAAGCATTTGTCCTAAACGAAGAAGCTATCATAATAAAAGATAATATCGAAACTGACACCGAAGCCCTGTATCACTTTAATTTGGAGAGTGGCAAGAAGACATTGCTTTACAAGCATCCCTATGTAGATGTTGGCGACCTCGAGATGGACTATGTAAAGGGAACTGACAATACTAAAGCCTACCTGGCCGGCGTCTGGGTAGAGCCCGACTATAAGACCTTTATCCCACTATCGGACGAAAGCGAGCACAACCGCATGCTATTGGCCCTACAGGCACAATTCCCAGAGCATGTTGTAGAGATAACATCAGAGACCTCAGCGAAAGATCTTGATCGCGAACTCGCCGTAGTGTCTGTCTGGAGCGATAAACTTCCAGGCATGTATCTGTTATTCGATAAAACCAATAAAAAGTTATCTCGTATTCGCCAGGCTCACTCTTTTATCGATTCAAACAAGATGCGACCAATGGAGCCCTACAAAATCACTGTGCGTGACGGTAAAACCATTTATGGGTATCTGACTCGCCCAGAGGGTGAAGGTCCCTTCCCTCTGATTATGCACCCCCATGGCGGCCCCTATGGCCCCAGAGATCGATGGGGATTTAACGAAGAAGTGCAAATGCTTGCCAGTCGTGGCTATGCCGTACTGCAGGTTAATTTTCGCGGCTCTGGCGGCTATGGCAAAGATTTTATGTACTCAGCATTTCAGCAGTGGGCCGGAGAAATGCAGGACGATCTGACAGATTCCGTGCGATGGGCTATTGATTCTGGCATTACCGAAGAGGGGCGAGTCTGCATCTACGGTGCCTCTTATGGAGGCTATTCGGCACTGATGAGTGCAGTGAAAGAGCCGGATCTCTATGCATGCACAGCAGGTTACGTGGGCGTCTACGATCTTGAGCTTATGACTAAAAAGGGTGATATTCAACGCCGGGATGAAGGCCTCGACTATGTTAAGGAGGCTATTTGCGACACCCCTGCATCCTGTAAAGCAGGCTCGCCAATCACCTACCTGGATCGCCTGAAAGCGGATGTCATGATTATTCACGGTAAAGATGACCAGCGGGTACCCTTTGCCCACGCAGAGGTGCTGCGCGATGAATTGGATAAACGCGACATTGACTACGAGTGGCTGGTTAAAGCCAAAGAAGGGCACGGTTTTGTCAATGTGGACAATAGAGAAGAGTTATATAAGAAGCTGCTGGCGTTTTTTGATAGAAATATTGGCTCTTAACTGAGCCAATAATCTTATATTGACCTGTTTTTTTTGCAGGGATATACTCGAAGGGCGAGAAGGTTTACTGGAGTAATTCTTTAAGGCTAAACGCAAGATAATAATAAAATTTTATAATAACAAATTTTTATAATAATAAATCTTTTTAATTAATTAAACCGCAGTTAAGACAAGGATGCAGCGACCCACAGTCAACTCTGAGAAAGAGAGCTGCGCGTTGGTCAATGCAGCTGTGGGGGGGAGATAAACCAAATGATACGTAAAACACCATTAGCCTATGCTATTGGCTCGCTTGTGATGGCAAGCAGCTTTTCAGTATTGGCTCAATCTGAAGTTGATAGTGAAACAGTAACAGCTGAATCAGGATCTGCATCCGCAAGCCCGCAGGTTCTTGAGGAAGTGATGGTAACAGGGTCTCGTATTGCGCGAGACGTTTTCTCAAGTTCATCGCCAATGGACGTTATTGAGATGGAAGTTGCCGATGTACAGGGTATTGGCGATATAGCAACCCTACTGCAGACCACTACTGTGGCTGCCGGTTCACCTCAGGTGACTGCCGCGTCCTCAACCGCATTTGTTCAAAACGGCGGTACAGGTGCAGCTACACTAAGCCTGCGTGGCCTTGGTGCTAACCGAACTCTGGTACTGCTGAACGGCCGTCGAGCCGGTCCAGCGGGTGTGCGTGGCGGCGTTTCCTCATTTGACCTCAATGTTCTGCCTTTAAATGCCATCGAGCGTGTGGAGATTCTTAAAGACGGTGCATCGTCTATTTATGGCTCTGACGCTGTAGCTGGTGTGGTAAACATTATCACCGACAAGTCAGACGGTGGAAGCTTCGATGCCTTTATCTCCCAACCAGGTGAAGACGGTGGTGAAACCTCTCGGGTCAGCTTTAAATTCGGCGACACCGTAGGCCGCTTGCACTACAGCATGACCGGTGACTACTACAGAGCGGAAGAACTAGCCAAAGGCGATCGCGACTACTTTAACTGTGGTGAAGAATATGTATTTGATCCCGCGACCGGCGATCGAGCGGATACTATAGATCCGCGCACAGGTAAGCCACATTGTACTGACCTGCTCTGGGGCCATGTTTGGATCTATGATTATGCAGGCGAAGTCCCTGCAAGATCCAAAGCTCAGTATGATTACGATGGTGATCTAGGAAACTATATTGATTCCTTTGAGGAGTTCAACACCATGAATACACCTGCGGGCTGGTATCCGGTTGCCTATGACCGTGATTCCATGGGTGTTACCAACGCTGACCATCCATTCCAGGACGAGGCATCTCTGATACCAAAAACAGAGCTCACTACCATCTACGCTGAAGCCAAGTATGAGATCAATGATACGACCACTGCCTACTCTGAGCTGCTGTTAAACCGGCGAGAGAACTATGTGAATGGTTATCGTCAGTTTTGGTCTTATACCTACAATTCGGGTGGCTTAGGCTTTAATAACGTAGCTCCAACTGCAGAGGGATGGACAGGAGCACAATGGCTTAGCTCGACTCCAATAACCGATCAAAACGATAACAAAATCACCGTAGACTACACTCGAGTGGTTGCCGGATTGATGGGTGACTTCTCTGGCGACTGGTCAGACTGGTCCTATGATTTGTCTATTCAGAAGTCGCGCAGCGAAGGCGAGTACATGAGCCAACAAGTACTGGATGATGCCATGCGCGGCAACAACTGGGGTAGTGCAAATGGTGATGGCACATGTGCGGGTACAAAGTTGGCCAGTGGCGCAGACTGTATTGACCTTCCTTGGTTTGATCCTCAATTCCTTGCCGGTAACTTCACCCCAGAGCAAATGGAATATCTCTTTGCCTGGGAAACAGGCGTCACCGAGTATGACCAGGTGTCAATTGAAGGCTTTGTGACTGGTCCATTAATGGAGCTACCTGCAGGCACCATGGGCTTTGCAATGGGCTTCCAGACGAAAAAGGATGAGATCATCGACACCCCGGGACAGTTAACCCGAGATGGCCTTGCAGCCTTGACGTCTACAGCTGGTATTACCGCTGGTTCTGACCGCACCAAAGCTGTGTTTGCAGAAGTCGACGTGCCGCTTCTCGAAGACATGCCCTTCGTTAAGTCACTCGCACTGAATGCATCTATGCGTTACACCGAAGTTGCCTCCTATGGTTCAGGCGACACCTACAAAGTAGGTATCAACTGGGACATTACTGACACGGTCAAACTCCGTGCAAGTAACGGCACCTCCTTCAGAACGCCTTCATTGTATGAGCTGTATCTGGCTAATCAGACAGCCTCTGCTCGCCAGTCCTCTATCGATCCATGCATTGATTGGGCAGCGGCCATTGAAGACGGTGATATCAGCCAGCGCGTTGCAGATAACTGCGCGGCTGACGGTGTTGATGGCGATCACTATGCAGCAATCAGTGCGACTACCATCTCCGGTGGTAATGGTGATACTTTGGAAGCCGAAACCTCGAAAACCAATACCATTGGATTGGTTTGGAGACCGGAGTTTGCAGATCTAAACATTTCTGTAGACTACTTTGATATCACTGTGAATGATGAGATATCTCAGTTGGGCGCCGGCTCGATTGTTTTCGGTTGCTACAACTCAGTCAACTTCCCCAACGATCCACTCTGTGATTTGTTTGAGCGTGATCCCGTTGATATGAAAGTTGATAACGTCTACGACCAGTACATCAATATTGCAGAGCAAACCAACCGCGGTTGGGACCTCTCTGCTCGGTACACAACCGAAGTCCCCTGGGGTGAGCTGGTGTTTGACACTCAGCACACTTTCCAGATTGAAGATTCAATCCTAGTACGTGATGGTTCTCCAAATCGTGACTACAACGGCCGCATGGGTGACCCCAAGTGGACTGGTAGAGCGTCGCTAGAACTGCGCAATAACGATTGGAGCTACTACTGGGGCATGAACTTCATTGGCGATGCATCTGATGTAGACGACTATGGCACAGACGAAGGTTCTCGTTTCGGTACTCCTGTAAGGTTTGTTCTGGGTGCGGACAGGATTGTTTATCACAACCTGTCAGTATCAAAGGCCTTCCCTGACTCAGGTGTTCTGGCGAGATTTGGTGTAAATAATGCTCTAGACACCAAGCCACCACGCCTGACCACGTTGAACCTTGGGCAGGTAAACACAGAGGGTAACTCTGCGTTCTACTCCCAGTACAACTGGAGAGGACGTTCGTTCTTCTTCAATGTTACTAAGGACTTCTAGAGTTTCTAGTCGTTCGTCTGCTACACAACTATGCCTCCTTTCGGAGGCATAGTTTTTTTAAACGCACATAAATTTCACAGATTGAGTAAACTACAGCTGAAAGATTTGCCCCGCCGCTTCCAGGACTAAAATAATGCCAACTATCAATGCCAAACCGGACAACCTCAATTCTCTCAACGGCAACTATCATCATACGCCTCTGACAGAGTCGGTATTCCTAAATTCCGTTCCCAAATCTGGCACCCACCTGATACGCAATATTATGCGTATGTTTGTCTCGGTCGATCAGCAATACCATGATGCGTTTATTCAGATCCCAATATTACGTCAACACTTGGCAGCGTTTAGCCCTGACAAATCGAGACTTTCATGGGGCCATCTGCTGTTTTCAGATGACTCCGCGATTGCGTTGCGCAATGTCAATCATATAGTGCTGGTGCGCGACCCCTATAGCTGGGTGCTCGCCAGGGCACGATTCTTTCTATCAGATACCTTTAAAGGCTCGCTGGAGCACCTGAGAGGGGGCAATGTCGCCATAGATGAAGTACTCAATATGATGATTTTGGGCATTCATGGTAAGTCGCCCACGCTCAATGAAATATACACTCACAATGCCGTGGGCTGGCTGGGCACCAAAGCCAAAATCGTTAAGTATGAAGACCTAGTCAGCAATGTCAGCAACATCGAATCCGACAGCGCAGAGATGTTTTTTAGCGACTTATTCTCAGCCGCCAATATGGGACCATTGCCAGACGATTGGCGCGAGCGCGTATTGGTGGGATCCGATCGCAAACAGAGCGGTACCGCCAGAGAGAACCTAGCCGGCCTCAATGAGGTTATTCCAGATACCCTGCCCGATAAACAAAAACAGATGGTCGACTATGCCGCACCAGGTTTGCGCGCATTGCTGGGTTACGGCGACTGACCCAGCCCCCCTATATTGTCAGCGTTGATAAATGGCAGAACACAGCACAAAGAACACTCCCCTGCCTGACTCCTTAGCATCCACATACCGAGAAACTCTGCAGTTTAGTGTCCCAAAAAAAACCCTGATCCAATCATTGGATCAGGGCCTGTTTACTACGGGGAGAGTTTTTATTTCACGAAATTTGCAAGGAATAAACGACTTGCACTAGATTTGACAGACCAGAGAGCAAAAGTTCCAATAAATAATATAGATTTTTTCTGCGACTAGAAAAATAATGGAGTAACAGCCATGTCAGTAAAGTTCGACCATCAATTTAATGCCTCCGCTGACCAGCTGTGGGCTATTCTGGGAACGCCAGATCGTATCGACTGGGTTCCGGGAGCAACTAGCTGTACATTCGATGGCTCAGTAAGGTCATTGTCGCTGCCTGGCGCTGGAAATATTAAAGAGCGGATTCTCAGCCACAGCGATGAGCTGCGCACCATGGAATATTCTTGCTTTGAAACTCCTGCTCCATTGCAATCTCACCATTCCAGCATTCAAATTGTCGCTGAGGGGAGCAAGTGTCGCCTGCTGTGGGAAACTTCCGTCACACCCACAGAGATTGAGAGCTTTATACGGGCAAGCATGGCAGGCTGTATCGAAAAGCTGACTGAAATACTAGATCAGGCAGATCAAGGCGACTAAGGCAGGTATCAAGCTAGGAGGTATTGCGTGTCTAGTTCGTCACAGTAATTGGAGGCGAAATTAGACTTTGGTGATTAGCATCTTAACCCGGCTACTTCTCTGCCTCTGCTGTCCGATAAAGACATAGTTATGACGGTTTTCGACAGTGCATGCATTATGGCTAGAGTTATGATAGATTTCAGGTGTGGTCGTAGAAATCGCCTGCCTTTTAGGCGCAACTGCGGCTTAAAGCAAAAAAGCAGTGTAGAAAAGCAACAACGTAACACAATAATAATTAGTACTCTGGTCAGTGTTAAAAAGCACGGCCAATAATAATAAAACGACGGCGCAAAGCCGCTAATATAAAATGTTGAGGGGAAACCACGATGAAAACATCATTCCGTACTATGAGTGCACTGGCTTTAGCCATTGCCACTGCTTCTGGCAGTGCTTATTCAGCACAGCTAGAAGAAGTAATAGTAACAGCGCAGAAACGCGCAGAAAGTATGCAGGACGTTCCTATATCCATGACAGCTGTCTCCGGAGATAAAATCCAGGAAGCAGGCATTCAAACCATGGGCGAGCTATCGGGCTATGTTCCTAACTTAAGCATTAGCGAAAATGCCGTAAATAGTATTATTACTATGCGTGGTATCAGCGTTGGCTCCAACCAATCATTTGAACAATCTGTAGGTATTTTCGTCGATGGTGTTCACTATGGTAAGAGCCGTGAAATCAGAACCGGTTTGTTTGATCTTGGCCAGGTAGAGGTTTTGCGTGGACCACAGGGCATCCTGTTCGGGAAAAACACCCTAGCTGGCGCGATTAATGTGACATCTGCTTCCGCTGTTATTGGTGACGAAATGAACGGCAGAGTCAGTGTTGCCGCTGAAAGCTACGACGGTCAAACCGCTGAAGCAGTCATCAATATGCCAGTGTCCGATAACATGGCCGTCAGATTGGCTTACAGAGACCGCAGCGATGATGGCTACATGGATAATGGCTTTGCAACCGCCGGGAATGGCGCAACTCCAACCATGCCGTCAACTGATGAACAAATTTGGCGTCTTTCCGCAACCTGGGAACCCAACGACTCCACTGTAGTGAAGCTTAAGCACTCAGAAAGTGACTTTGTTCGACGCGGCTCAACCGCAACTTTGGTCCGTTTTCAGCCTGAGGCAAATATAGCGGATTCTAACAGCCTCATGTATGGCGTTATGGGTCAAGTTTTCCCTACATATGGAGCTTCAGTGGCCGCTGCTGGAACCGGTAATACTGATGGCTTTAGAGACTCTATCAGCATAGGCGGTCTGGCTTTGGCTCAGAGTCTAGGTAGGGACCTCAATGAAACAGAAGAGAAACCTGAGGGAACAGACACTCAGACCGCAGCAACATCACTTACTGTTGAATGGGAGTTGGCCAACGGCTACACCCTAACTTCTGTTACTGGATCGACGGGTTACGAATATGAAGACGGTATTGACGCAGACTTTTTACCTGTAAGCTTTATCGGTCGCAGTGATATTTCTGAGTATGATCAATTTAGTCAAGAAATTCGACTAGCCTCCCCAACTGATGGCAATTTCTCATGGATAGCAGGTGGCCAGATGCAATCAGCGGAGCAAGTAATTGATCGAACTGTAATTTTTGATGGCACCGTGGGTCAACCAGGGCTGCTAGCCGCATTAACTGGCTGCAGAACGTTTTTGGCCGTACCTGATGGTGGCTGTGTTAATGGCGTAACTGCTTTTGACAAATCGGGCCGAGTGTCTACTTGGAAGACCGAAACAGACTCATTTGCGGTATTCCTCCAGGGTACTTATGACATTACTGACACCCTGAGCTTGACTGCTGGTGTTCGTTACACCGAAGAAGAGAAAGATGTGTATACCAAAGTAGACATCGTTCAGGATGCGGCTTTGGTGGATGGAGTTATGGTTAACGACATTAGGAATCTTGCTACTCCTGATACCAACCCGTACAACGCTGCTCTCAATGGAGCCACCTTCGATTCATACGCTCACGAATTTGACGAAGATCGCAAGACAGACCAGCTAATGCCTGCCTTGAGTCTTGAGTGGGAAATGTCCGATACCAGTATGTTTTACATCAGCTATTCAGAGGGCTTCAAGAGCGGCGGCTTCAATGCTGTTGATAGCCAGATGCCAGCGTTTGATGCGGCGACAGGGGCTCCAATCTATGACGAGCCTGGTCTAGGTTTTGAATATGATGACGAGACAGCTGAGTCAATAGAATTTGGTGGTAAGCATACGCTGATGGATGGCGCCATGACTGTGAACTGGGCCATGTTCACAAGTGAGTATGTCGATCAGCAGGTTTCTACTTTCGCAGGTCTGGGCTTCGTGGTGGCGAATGCTGCTAGCTCCGATGTTAAAGGAATGGAAGTCGATATGCAGTGGCAAGCTAGCGAAAATCTCCGTTTGGGCGCGAACCTTGCGGTACTTGACGCAGAGTATGGAGACTTTACCGCTGCTGGTTGTACTGCACAGCAAGACTCTGCGCTTTTGGGCTTGGGCACTTTGACAAAAGACTCACCTGTAACATCGGCAATGGGCTGTTCCGCTCAGTTTAACGCGGCAGGCGCCAAAAGCGGTCAATCGCAGGATCTATCTGGCAGCGAATTTGGTGCCGGCCACTCAGGTTCTTTGACGGCTGACTACGCACGACCTCTGTCTAATGGTTTAGTCATGTTTGCTTCTGCAGACTACAACTTTACTGATGACTTCAAGATGACTGGAGACCACGATCCTCTCGACGTCCAAGAGGCATATGGCAAGGTTAATCTGCGTTTCGGTATCCGTGCCGAGAACTGGGACTTCCTGATCTATGGAAAGAACGTAACTGACAAGCAAACCGCTCAGGGAGCGTTCGATATTCCTCTTGCAAGTGGCTCGCATGGTCGATACCAGGACCAAGGCGAATTGTGGGGAGGTCGCTTTACTTACAGATTCTAAATCCCTGTAGGTTGACCAAAAAAGGACGGGCACAGCCCGTCCTTTTTTTATGCCCTGACTTTTATTTTTGCGCTCTGGCCACACCACAGAACTGTCGGCTTTTGCAACAGCCCTGACCGCTTGCGACAGTGCAACCATAACAAATTAGGTTATGATAAATCCGCTCTATCATAACTATAAGAATACTGAGACAGGTCAACATGAGTCCAAGCAACCAACAGCCCGCTGCCATAGGCTTCTGCCGTGCCCTACTGGCTTGCTGTGGTTTGGCATTGGCTCTGTTTGGTGATTTATGGCATGACTCCCAGTTGGTTAATCCAAATAAGACCAGCACAGTCGCTGTAGTGAACCAACGGCCCATAATTTATACCGATGCAGACATTAGTTCCCGGCGGCTCTGGCGGCTCGATTTCAAACAACTCAGTGCTGCGCAACAACAATCCGTAATACAGATATTGATTGACGAAGAGTTGCTGTTACAGCGGGCCGAGAGTTTAGATTTGCTATCCACCGACCCCGGCCTGCGCAAGGCGGCAGTGGCCGCCGCAGTTGATTTAGTGGTTACAGATTATCTTGCTCAGCCCTACACCGAGCAAGAGTTGCAAGAGTTTTATCAGGACCAGAGCGCGATTTTCGAAACCTCTGAAAAACTGGCCGTTGATGGACTACTGATCGCACAATCTGTGGCCATGGACAGAATTGAGGGCCTGCTGGACTCGGGGCACAGCCTCGATGATATTGCCCAGCGCATGGACAGTCAGTATTTACTACCGAGATCGTTGATGCCAGTCCACAGACTACAGAGCCAACTTGGTTCCACTACTGCGGCAATGGTGCTAGGGCTGCAGCAGGGTGAACTGAGTGCACCGTTGCAGAGGCCTGAGGGCTTGGTTATCTTCCAGGTAACCCGAAAACAGCCATCACAGTTGCCTGACTACCAGAGTATTCGAGAATCGGTGGTCAGCGAATACCAGCGCCGTGGTCGCGAACAGGCACTGCAACGCAAGTTGTCTCAGCTGTGGCAGAGTGCTGATATCAGCATTGCTGGAGGCCAGTAATGCCCAGTTCGAAGTTGACCCTACGCTCTCCTTTAAGCCTACTGATAATAGCAGCGGTTTTGGGCAGCACACTGGGCCTGATGGAGAGCACCGGCTCAGCGACGGACACCAATATAAGCCTCAATGTTCCCATACAGTATGCTGCTGAGATCAACAACGTTCCTATCCTTTACAGAGACTATCAAAGAGCCCTCAGCCTATTTGCCGAGGGTAAGCGGGGTAAGTTGAGTACCAAGGATCGCGAGTTGGTACTGGAGCGGCTGATTCAGGAGGAACTGCTAGTTCAACAGGCCGTGTCTGCAGATCTTATGCGCTCTGATCCCAGGCTTCGCGGGGCTGTACTGCAATCTATGCTAGCGGGCCTGGATATTGAATCCCGCTCAAAGCTTGCTACTGGAGAGGCCAATGATGGCTTGGAGGCCTATCTCAAGCAGTTGCGCAGGAGTGCCAGTATCCAACGGGAGCCACTGCAATGAGTGCTCTACAGCAGTTAATGCCGATAATAATGCTACTGAGCATAGCCATTGCCAGCCCAGCACAGGCTCACAATCGAAGTCAGTCTTTCTCAGTCTGGACCATTGATCAACAGCAGTTAACCATGCTGTACACAGTCAAAGCGCGCGAGGCCACAAGGTTTCAACCCAGCCTGGCAACCAGGGAAGCTTCTCTGACCAATCATCTGGAGCAAACTATTCAAGTCTCTCAGGCCGGTGTCCACTGCGCACCAGCGGGGCCTTTTCAGGCCATGGCAGCACAACCAGGTTATTTGCGGATAGCCGCCAGCTTCAACTGCCCGCAGAACCCAAAAACCAGCCCGCCAGAGATTCAAATTGCCAGTTTTTTCAGCCTGGTGTCATCACATATTCACTATGCTCGAGTAGCCATGGGAAAACAGATACCACAGGAGTACCTGTTTACTGAGGGGCGTCAGCAGCAATCTATTGAGCTGGGAGATACCAGCCAGATCAAGACTGTAGAGCAGGTGCTTCTCCAGTATGTCGTGCTAGGTACAGAGCATATTTTCACTGGCTACGATCATATTGCCTTTCTGCTGGCCCTGCTGCTTATGCTGCGCAGCCTGCGTGATATTGTCTGGCTAGTATCCGGCTTTACCCTGGGACACAGTATTACTCTGAGCCTTGCTGTGCTCGGCTGGATTAGTCCCGAAACCACAATTGTCGAGGCGCTTATTGGTTTTACCATTGCTCTGGTAGCGGCAGAGAATATTGGCTCTAAAACTGGCGCTAACCGACCCATCGCCTATGGCGCAGCTTCAGCGCTTGGGCTGATGCTGCTGTTATCACTGACCGGGTTGATGACTTCATCTCTGCCACTGATCACCCTGGTGGGTTTAATAATCTTCACCCTGAGTTACCTGCCCGCCAACGGCGAATTCAGCACCTTTAAAATGCGCCCAGCACTGAGTCTGGCTTTTGGACTGATCCATGGCTTTGGTTTTGCCGCCATTTTGCAGGAAGTAGGCCTACCAAAAGAGCAGCTGTGGCCGGCGCTGCTAGGTTTTAATATAGGGGTAGAATTGGGACAACTGCTGATTGTCGCCGCCCTCTGGTTAATTTACCTGAGATTTAAAAAAAACAAAGAATTTACCAGTTCCGCGGCAGACCTCTGCTCGGCGGCACTCTGTGGCTTGGGACTGTTTTGGTTTGTCGCCCGCAGCTATGGGCCAACCATTGGCTAACAAATAAAAAGGATAACAGGAGGACTGCATGATGTTACAACGGGTACTTATGATCACTGGCGGAGTGGCAGCTGTGGCTGTGATTTTTTTCTCTGGCTTGGCGCCAGATGCAAGCTATAGGCTATTGCCCGGTTACTTTCCGGATCCGGATCAGGCCTGGAGTGAAACGCCTCTGGAATTTGGACAGGTCAGCGAGACCAAGCTGCCGGCAGAGGTCGTAGGCCAGCGAGCCATCGGCGCCACAAGAGACGACAAGCAGATACTGTTTGGTGATACCCATGTACACACCACCAATTCAGCTGACGCCTTTATGTACAGCTTGCCCATGATGCACGGTGCCTCGGGCGCCTATCCACCCGCCTATGCCTGTGACTATGCGCGCTTTGTGTCACAGCTGGATTTCTACTTTCTTACCGATCACGCCGAGAGCTTTACCCCGCGCCAGTGGCGCGATGGCATAGACTCAGTGCAGCAGTGCAATCGCCTGGCTGGCGACCCTGACAACCCTGATATTGCTGCTTTTGTCGGCTGGGAATGGACTCAGGTAGGCGGCACTGCAGAGAATCACTACGGCCACCATAATGTGCTGTTTAAGGATGACAGCACCGACCTGCTTCCGACACGACCCATAGCCTCTGTGGGTGTGGGCGTTGCCACAGTGGCCGCTCGCTCGGGCTCCGGTAAACAGTCCAGCCTGCTGGGGCTGCTAGATCCGCGTCACCGCGACTATTATGCCTCCTACAATGACTGGGTAATGCAAATGGCCGCTGTGCCCGCCTGTGATCCAGACACTCCCAGCCCAGAGCTACCGGCGGAGTGCTACGAAACTGCTGCCACTCCGGGTCAGCTATTCGCCAAGTTAGACCAATGGGGCTTTGACAATATGGTAGTGCCCCATGGCACCACCTGGGGCTTCTACAGCCCCCCCAATTCAAACTGGCGCCATCAGCTCACTGCTGAAAACACTGACAATCAAAAGACCCGCTTAATTGAGGTCTATTCAGGCCATGGTAACTCAGAGCAGTACCGAGACTTTGCTGTTCGCAAGCTCAATGACGCAGGAGAATGGGTCTGCCCAGAGCCCCAGGCAAACTATCTGCCCAGCTGCTGGCAAGCAGGTGAAATTATCCGCCAGCGCTGTCTAACGGAGGGTACTGATGCTGGGGAGTGCGAAACCCGAGCCATTGAAGCCAGGCATAATTTTGTCCAGGTGGATGGCATTCAGGGCTTTATGACCGTGCCCGGCAGTACGCCCGAGGAGTGGTTAGATGCAGGCCAGGCCCGTGATATTTTCCTGCCAGCATTTAATTACCGGCCACAAAAATCTGTGCAGTATGGCCTGGCCCTACAAAATTTTGATGATCCCAAAAATCCTTTGCGCTATCAATGGGGCTTTATAGGCTCTACCGATACCCATTCCGCCCGCGCCGGCCATGGTTTTAAACAGCAACAGCGGCTCAATACCTCTGATGCCACTGGTGTGCGCAGCCCGTTCTGGGAGACTATTTTTGCTAGTTCCTCGGTAAGGCCAGAGCCTGGCTCCAGGTCCCTGAATGCGGACGAAATTGACCCGGCTAGCGCTAAACTCTATGCCTCGGAATTCGAGCGCACCACCTCGTTTCTCAATGTGGGCGGACTGGCCGCGGTGCACTCTCAAGGCCGCAGCCGAGACGCTATCTGGGATGCCATGAAGCGCCGCGAAGTTTACGGCACCAGTGGCCACCGCATGCTGCTATGGTTTGATCTGTTGCAGGCAGGCTCTTCCCTGCCCATGGGTAGCTCAGTTGCCATGGATTCGGCACCCCGTTTTCGCGCCACAGCCATTGGCTCCTTTAAGCAGTTACCCGGCTGTCCGGACTATGTGGTAAATGCGCTGGAGAAGCGCCATCTGCAAAAAATGTCCCAGGGAGAATGCTATCACCCCTCCGATGAGCGCTATGCCATTGAGCGTATCGAGGTAATCAAAATTCGGCCTCAATCTGTGGCAGGAGAACCTATTGCTCCATTGATTCAGGATAGTTGGCGGCAGTTTGACTGCGAGCCATCGCCCCAAGGCTGCACCATAGAATTTGAGGATCCCGACTTTGCAACTGAGGGTCGAGATGCACTCTATTATGTGCGCGCTCTAGAAGAACCCATAGCCACCATTAATGGCGGCAATCTACGCACCAGTTTCGATGAAAATGGTCAGGCGGTGGATACAAATATGTGCTTTGGTGACTACCGGGTGGATATAGCTGACGAATGCCATCAAAACCAAAGCCAGAGAGCCTGGTCGTCACCTATCTTTGTCGACTTTAAACAATAATCAGGGGGAAATATGTCCACAGCACTAGTTACAGGCGCATCCGACGGCATAGGCCTGGAGTTTTGCAAAATTTTGGCCCGCCGCGGCTATGATCTTATTCTGGTGGCTCGTCGCGAGGCGGTGCTCAATGAAATCAGCGCAACTTTGATGACAGACCACGGGATTAGATGCACCGTTATTAGCAGTGATTTATCCAAATCAAACGCTGCGCAAAGCCTATTTAAGGCCATTCAGAAGCAAGGGCTTCAGGTCGATTTTTTAATTAATAACGCAGGCCTGCTGCACAATGGCTTTTTTACCCATTTAAAGCTCGCTGACCAGGAAAAAATGATGAGGGTCAATATGATGGCACTGACCTCTCTGTGCCATCTGTTTGCCAATGATATGGCCGCCCGACAGGGAGGGCATATTCTCAATGTCGCCTCTCTGGCCGCCTGGATGCCCATACCCAATCAAAATATCTATGCGGCCACCAAAGCCTTTGTGTTGTCCTTCACCCAGGCACTGCACAATGAGCTTAAAGCGGCGGGTACTGGTGTCACAGTCACTGCGCTCTGCCCCGGCTACACAGCAACCAAGATGATGGACAACCCCCAACAGGGCGCCAAACTGGCGATTCCTGACAGCATGATGCAGTCGGCTGCAGATGTGGCGGAACAGGGAATTAATGCCTGCCTCAAAGGCAAGGCAACCTGGATTCCAGGTTTTTCAAATCGGTTTACGGCAGCCATCACTCACCTGTTTTCAAAAATGGCACTGGCCCGGGTTGCAGGGAGCTTTTACCGCAAGAATTTAAGTCAATTCTCCTCACAATAAAAACACAAAGGAAAACTAGCATGGCTCAGAAACAACCCAAAAAAGTATTGATCACCGGTGCCAATGGTTTTATCGGCAATCAGCTGATGCAGTATTACAAGGCTCAGGGCATTGCCGCCGTGGGTGTTGACCTCTGTGGCAACGGCGATGACATTATCGAGGGCGATATTGCCGAGCCTGAAACCATCAGTGCGCAGCTTAGGGACTGCGATGTGGTGGTGCATACAGCTGCGCTGGTATCCAATTCGATTGCAGATGCAGATATGTGGCGCGTCAATGTACAGGCCACGGGCAATTTGGTGGCCGCAGCTGAGAAATATAAGGTGCGGCGCTTTGTGCAGATTTCGTCCATCGTGGCCTATGGTAATTCGGCTGAGGGAGAGCTGGACGAAACCCAGCCGGTACATGCTGATGGTGGCAGCTATGTTCTCACCAAGCTGGCCTCCGAGCATGCAGTGCTCACGGCCACCGCCAACAGCGCCATGGAGCTGGTGATTATTCGCCCCGGAGATGTCTATGGTCCTGGTAGTCGACCCTGGGTTATTCTGCCTATAGAGGCGATCAAAAAAGGCCAGTTTATGCTGCCAGCCCAAGGTGAGGGTTTCTTCCGCCCCATCTATATCGATGACCTGATTCGCGGCATTGCCCTAGCTGTATCCACCAAAGAAGCCAGTGGTCAAATTTTTAATCTGTCCTGTGAAGGTTATATGACTACCAAGGAATTCTTTAGCCACCATTACCGCTGGATGAACAAGCGCGGACCCCTGACCCTACCCACCAGGCTGACACTGATAGCTGCTGCAGCGGCCACCAAAATTGCCGACCTGACAGGCGGAGTTAACGAGGCCTCAACGGCGACTGTGACTCAGCTCTGCACCAAAAGCTGGTTCAGTATTGCCAAGGCTGAGAAAATACTGGGCTGGAAACCAGAGATGCCCTTTGAGGAGGGGATGCAGCGTTCGAAAACCTGGGCTCAGCAACAGGGTCTTATTTAATAATCACTGATCGCTGCGGTAGGAACCTGCGGTGCGGCCAGTCCACTGTTTAAAGCTGCGATAAAAAGACCGTGCCTCGGCATAGCCCAGCTCGTAGGCAATGCTCTCTAGGTTGAGTTGGGTGTTTTTTAGATAGTACAGGGCCAACTCCAGACGCAGCTCATTTAGCACATCGCTGTAATGTGTGCCCTCTTCCCCCAGCTTGCGCTGCAAGGTGCGACTGCTCATGCCCAGCTTTTCGGCTATCACTGTGCTTGACGGGGTCTGCTGTTTCAGCATCAATCGCAATAGGCTCTTCACCTGATCGGACACCCGATGATGCTGGGTGATCTCTGCTAAAAGACGCGTGGCGTGCTCCAGCAACATCTCAAGTAATTTTTCATTGGCCTGGGGCAGTGGCACATCCAACTCTGACTCTTTAATGCGCAGGCCACTGGCGGGCTGGTTAAAAAGTACCTCACAGCCAAACACCTCAGTGTAGTCTGTCAACAAGGCAGGGTCAGCTGGTGGTTCATGCTCAAACCAAACCTGATCATGGGGTGCAAAATTGAGAAAATTCCGCGCATAGGTCACCCATGAGCCCAGCACATGCTCAACCTCATGACGTTTGGCCTGGGGGCTACTAAATTTGCAGTGCCAGCGCTGCAAGGCAAAACCATCAGCGATTTCTACACTGGTCACACCCATATCGCCGACAAGTTTTTCATAGATAGGAATCTTGGCCTGGATCATGCGCAATGTAGAGCAATTCATGCAAATATAGCCCAGTACCGAATAGGACGAGGGCTCGATAAACTGGGAGGCATGCAGACCAAAACACTGGTCGCCGCTCACCCCAATCAGCAGCTCCAGCAATTGTTCCATAGCAGCGGCGGAAATATGGTTATTATTGTCTGCCAGTATTTCTACATCTATGCCGACCTGCTCCAGTAACGGCAAATAATCTACCCCGCAAGCCTGCGCCGATTTAAGATATTGATTGATAGCAGGCACTGAGGCCAGATTATTACCGCTGGTTTCCAACATAAGTCTGTTTATTATCCTGTTACTGAATACTGCGCATCAAGCCTGTGGCTGACCGAAATAGTGACTCAACTGTCGTACTGCGACAGTGATCATTTTCACCGTCGCTTTATTATGGACATTATTGAATATAGTATGACTCAGCTCTGTAGTTTAGGGTAGACCCCTAACCTCTTAACATTGACAGAGTATAGTCACCAGAGGGCGTTTTCTCCTGCGCCCTATAACTAAAAATAATACCGATAAAGGTGGGTAATATGCGACTCTGGAATGGCTGGGGAAATGAAGATAGCGAGCTAAAGATGGACCTTAACAGCGGCTTGAAGATGCTGCTTGGGGCCCTGGTGGGACCCGGAGTCTCACTACCTCAGGCCAGTCTACAAGAGGTCGTAGCCAAGGTGCCAAAGTCGCGGCTCGATACTCACCCGCTTATAAGTTTAGACCCTGAGACAAGAGTCCGTCATGCCCGTGGCCAGAGTCTGCCCGACTGGCTGGCAATGCGCAGCGGTGAAGTTGACAGCTTTCCCGATGGTGTGGCGCTGCCGGAGTCCAGCCAGCAGGTGCGCGAATTACTGCAGTATGCAGCGGATCACAATATCGAGGTAATTCCCTATGGCGGCGGCACCTCGGTGGTTGGGCATATTAACCCCAACGCCAGTCAGCGGCCCGTGCTAACTATCAGTATGGCAAACATGAACCAGTTGCTTGATCTCGACCCTGTCAGCCAGCTGGCTACTTTTGGCGCTGGCACTCCAGGACCGGAGATTGAGGCTCAACTGCAGGCCAAAGGCTTTACTCTGGGTCATTTTCCCCAGTCCTGGGAACTGTCCACAGTGGGCGGCTGGGTCGCCAGTCGCTCCAGCGGTCAGCAGTCATTGCACTACGGCCGCATTGAAGCCATGTTTGCCGGTGGCAGCATGGAAACCCTCAAAGGCACCATGGATATACCCACTATCCCGGCCTCCTCGGCGGGGCCAGATATTCGCGAGATGGTACTGGGCTCTGAGGGCCGCATGGGTATTATTACCCAGGTGGTGGTGCGGGTGACGCCAGTACCGGAAACTGAGCAGTTTCAGGTGGTTTTCTTCCCGTCCTGGGACGCTGGGCTCAATGCAGCGCGCAATTTGGTACAGCAGCGTGTCGCCCTGTCTATGGTGCGGTTAAGCAACCCCTTGGAGACCACCAGCCTGCTGCATATGGGGGCTGGCGAAGATACTGCCGGAGTGGCTGCTCTGGAAGCGGCCCTGGCCGAAAAAGGCATTGGCTCAGGCAAGGTAATGATGACCTT
>Ga0228672_1000360_pt1 | contig 24302 bp, 26 predicted proteins | sample 90DmetaG_FD_182788 | JGI IMG/M metagenome (GOLD analysis project Ga0228672, IMG submission 182788) | Seawater microbial communities from Monterey Bay, California, United States - 90D | ecosystem: Environmental > Aquatic > Marine > Coastal | place: USA: California | collected 2016-11-08 | reverse complement strand
ATAAACACCAATTTAATCCACGAAGGGGCCAGCTTAGAGGATGTGGTTGATGTGACTACTTTTTTGGTAAATATGAATGATTTTGCTGGGTATAATAAAGTCTATGCTGAGTTTTTCAGTTCAGAAACCGGTCCTACACGTACTACGGTTGCGGTTCACCAACTTCCACATCCTGATTTGGTTGTTGAAATTAAAATAATGGCCTATAAAAAACAAGCATGATCCGAATACAAAACTATATTGACGGTACGTTTGTAAATCCAATTAAAAATGAATGGATAGATAACATAGACCCCTCAGTTGGTTCAGTATATGGAAAACTCCCAAATTCAAATTCTGAAGATGTGCAAATCGCTTACGATGCAGCTCAAAGAGCATTCAACACTTGGTCTGAAACCTCCATTGAAAAACGGAGTTCTATTTTACTAAAAATTGCCCGTTTGATTGAAGCTAACCTAGACCGCTTTGCAGCAGCCGAAAGCAAAGACAACGGAAAACCTATTTCAGTTGCAAAGACTATTGATATTCCAAGAGCTGCGAGTAATTTCCGATTTTTTGGACATGCGATCACACAGTTTTATAGCGAAAGTCATGAAGCAAAAAGTGAAAAAACAATCAACTATACCTTAAGGCATCCTATAGGAGTTGTGGGATGTATATCGCCCTGGAACTTGCCCTTATATTTACTCTCATGGAAAATAGCTCCAGCACTAGCTGCTGGGAATTGTGTTGTTGCAAAACCAAGCGAGGTAACGCCATATACTGCTTTTTTATTGGGAGAAATTTGTTCCGAAGCGGGACTCCCAAATGGGGTTCTAAATATTGTACACGGATTAGGGACACAAACTGGTAAAGCTATTGTAGAACACCCTCATATTAAAGCGATTTCATTTACGGGTGGCACAGAAACAGGTGCCTTTATTGCCAAAACTGCAGCCCCAATGTTTAAAAAATTATCACTTGAATTGGGTGGAAAAAACCCAAACATCATATTTGCAGATTGTGATTACGAAAAAATGCTGACCATCACGCTAAAGTCTTCATTTTCTAATCAAGGCCAAATTTGTTTATGCGGAAGTCGGATTTTTGTTGAAGCATCTATTTACGAACAATTTAAAGTCGATTTTATAAAACGAGTTAGGCAACTTATTGTTGGACCACCTTCAGAACTATCAACACAAGTGGGGGCCTTAGTCTCTAAAACTCATTTAGAAAAAGTACAGTCCTATATTGAGAGTGTTGATAACAAAGAAAGTAGATTGTTATGTGGAGGTGAACGCGTCCATATTGAAGGCTTTGAAAACGGCTACTACCTATCTCCTGCTGTTGTTGAAGTGGATTCTAATCGGTGTAAATTAAATCAAGAAGAAATTTTTGGACCTGTAGTCACATTGATGCCTTTTAATTCAGATATTGAAGCTTTAGCCATAGCCAACGATGTAAACTATGGTTTATCTGCCACGGTATGGACCACTAATTTAAAACGAAGTCTGCTATTCTCAGAACAATTAGAAACAGGAATTGTTTGGGTAAATACTTGGATGCAACGCGATTTACGTACCCCATTTGGAGGTGTAAAATCTTCAGGTATCGGTCGTGAAGGTGGATTTGAGGTGCTTCGATTTTTTACTCAAACAAAAAATATATGTATCAATTACGAATAATAAACTGATGGACTTAAATTTAGAACAAAAAAACGCCCTTGTTTGCGGAAGTACACAAGGTATTGGAAAAGCAGCTGCTATTGCATTGGCTTCTGAAGGTGCTAAAATTACCCTAGTAGCAAGAAATGAATCCAAACTTAAAACTGTAATTGCAACACTTCCAAATGCAGATCAACACGATTATATTATTGCAGATTTTATGAATCCAATGGATTTAAAATCCAAAGTAGAAACCTATATTCAAACCAACCATGGTTTTCATATTTTAGTCAATAATACTGGTGGACCTCGAAGTGGTGCGATTATAAAAGCAAGTCTAGAGGAATTTGAAAATGCATTTACGCAACATCTTAAATGTAATCACATACTGGCACAGCTTACAGTTCCTTTTATGAAAGAAGAATGTTACGGACGGATTATAAATGTCATTTCAACCTCGGTAAAAGAACCCATTGAAGGCTTAGGCGTGAGTAACACCATCCGAAATGCGGTAGGAAATTGGAGTAAAACACTCTCATTTGAATTAGGTCAATTTGGGATTACAGTCAATAATGTATTACCTGGGTTTACAGAAACCGAACGATTGAATGAGATTATTAAAATTAAAGCTGATCAAGCACAAATGAGCATAGAAGAAATGACAGCAATAATGAAAAATTATACCCCTGCAAAACGCTTTGCAAAACCAGAAGAAACTGCCAATGCGGTTGTATTTTTAGCAAGTACTGCAGCCAGCTATATTAACGGAGTAAACATCCCAGTTGATGGTGGTCGTACAAAATCTTTGTAACTTGAAAAAATTAATTTAAAAACAATAACCTATGAGCAAAATAGTGTCTCCACTAAACATCAAAGCATGGATTGAAGCAAACAGAGCGTTATTGAAACCCCCTGTTGGAAACAAATGTGTATGGAACGATGGTGAATTTATTGTGATGGTTGTTGGTGGTCCCAATAACCGCAAAGATTACCATTATAACGAAACCCCTGAATTTTTCTATCAGCTTGAGGGGGATATCATTTTAAAAATAATTGATAATGGTGTTGCAAAAGATGTCCACATAAAAGAAGGTGATATTTATTTGTTACCTGCAAAAGTACCACACTCCCCTCAACGAGGAGCAAACACTGTTGGGATCGTTATTGAGTATCCACGACCCAAAGGCATTGAGGATGCTTTGGAATGGTATTGTGAAAACTGTAACCACCAATTGTTTAGAGCCCCTTTTGTTCTTGATAATATTGAAACCGATATGCCTGTGATTTTTGACCGCTTTTATTCGAGCGAGGAACATTGTACATGCACCCAATGCGGCACTAAAATGGAGGCACCAAACAAAATATAAATCAGATGAAACATTCATATCTAAATCTTGATTCCCAAAATAAATGATTAAATGAATGTAACATGTAACCGTTAAAAAACAATAAATAGAGATACATGAAACGCAAACTTCGCATTAACGGACACTCCCATCTCCTCCCTTATCCAGAAGAGATTCCAGAATTCATGAAAGAAAAAGAAATTTTCTGGGTAGATGATGAGCGTAAACACATGCTTCAAAAAGGTTGGAGCAGACCGGTAACGCATTCAAGTTTTTTCTTAGACGAAAAGCTGGAGTGGATGGATGAAAATAAAATTGATCATGCAGTAGTTTTAAATTTATCGCAGCTCTATGGAAATGGATTACGTTTAGAAGAAATGAAAAAAGCATTACGTTTTCAAAACGATTACAATGCGAAAATACAACAAGATAATGCGTCTAAATTTACCTGCGGATTTGTAGTACACCCTGGGTTTATTCATGGGGCCTTGTGGGAAATAGAACGCTGTGTCAAAGAATTAGGTTTAAAAGTATTGTGTTTACCCACCCACTTTATGGATAGCATTGGACAATGGCGAAGTGTATTTGACAAAGAAAATGATCCAATTTTTGAATTGGCAAACGAATATAATCTAGCAATTGAAGTGCACCCATACGATGGCGAAAAAATGATTAAACTCGAAAACACGTCTTGGCGTTTTCATTTAATTTGGATGTTGGCACAGTGTGGAGATGCTTACCACTTTTATACTTTAAATGGGATGCAAGAACGCTATCCAAACATCCGAACGTGTTTTGCACACGGAGGACAAATGGCACAAATGAACCTTGGCAGACGGATTCAAGGATTTGATGGTCGTCCTGATTTATTTGAAGGAAAAACACATCCTCGTAAAGCGGTTGGACACCCTAATATCTATTTTGATACTTTAGTTCATGATACCGATTCGTTAGACTTAATGTTGAAACGTCAAGGGAGCAATCAAGTTATTATGGGCTTAGACGATCCCTATCCTTTAGGGGAAATGGAAAGTGAAGCACAATCGTCTTATCCAGGAAAACTTCTAGACTTAGCTATTGATCGAAATTTAATATCCCAAACTCAGTACGATGAAATTTGGGAAGACAATGTTCTAAGATGGTTGTTCGGAGATGATAAAGTAGAAGCCGAAAAATTGATTCAAAAAATACATTCATAAATGCATTTTATTTCAGAGAAACTAGATGACTATGTCGTAAGGCATTCCGAAGAAGAACCCGCACTTTTAAAAGCGCTCACCAGAGAAACCTATCAAAAGGTTTTACAACCACGAATGCTTAGTGGACATTATCAAGGGCGTATATTGAGTGTCTTATCTAAACTCATTAGACCTAAAACTATTTTAGAGTTAGGGACATTTACAGGTTATTCAGCCTTATGCCTGGCAGAAGGGTTAGATAAAAATGGGGTTTTACACACGATTGACATCAACGAAGAGTTGGTGGATTTTCAAAAACACTATTTTGACAAATCTGATTATGGAGCTCAAATTGTACAACATTTAGGTTCGGCTTTAGACATCATACCAACCATTGAAACTACATTTGATTTGGTTTTTATGGATGCTGATAAACCTAATTATATTAATTATTTTCATCAAATTATCGACAAACTCAACCCTGGTGGTGTGATTCTTTCTGACAATGTGTTATGGAGTGGAAAAGTAATTGAACCCCTTGATCCCTCAGATATTTCAACTAAAATTGTCTTAGAATACAACAGATTATTAAAAGAAGATTCGCGTTTAGAAACCGTATTGCTTCCTATTAGGGATGGCCTTACTATCAGTATAAAAAAGTAATCCTAGAGGTTCCTCCGCACAGATCCAGTAAGATCTTTAACACTATCTTTTACTTTATCAAGCTCTTCTTTAACATCATTAGAAATGGAGGTGTCTATACCGTTTTTTTCAGCACTTTTTTGAATTTCTCCTTTGATATCATTGGTTGCGTCTTTGAGTGTACGCATGCCTTTCCCAAGACCTTTCGCGATGCTAGGGATTTTATCCGCTCCAAAAACGAGAATCACTATAAATAAGATAAACGTAATTTCGGTGCCACTAATAAATAAAAAGTGGGTGTGTATCATGGCACAAATATAATGAGATTTCTTTGATTCGACTGATTAATTTTGTGAGGAACTTAAAATCTGGAACGCTTTAAGTTTTTCCCCTAAAAATTGTAAAATCTCTACATCACTTCGATCTTTGCAACGTTGTTGAAAATCAGGTGAATCAGCACAGAAATAATAAAACTCCATTCGCTTGTCTTCTTTTAAGACATGTGTTGTAAAAAAAATAGGGCCTACAACTTCTTTTATACGTTGAATGGTTTTCTTATCATTGTCTAATTTCACATGTTCTTTTAGCATTTTTGTTCGACCAGAAATCATATTAAGAAATTTAGAGAAATTTAACCCTAGACCAATGACTAGGGGACCTGCATCGGCTTCAAAAAGTCGTCTTTCTGCTAAATTCAATCGTGGACCTGTATAGCCTGGAATACCCAGATCATAAAAATCCATAGGGCGTTCGGCATCAGCATTAGTTATGTCTGAATTTAAATCTCCTGTTAATATGGTTCCAACTGTAACCTCATCTAAGGCATTAATAGACTCCGAAAGGCTGACTATAATCGAACTACTATTAATCTGTTGGGCAGTCAATACAATAGTTTTAGGGATGTATTGAATGGATGAAAAATAAAGCGAATCTGACACTTTTCCTTCAATTATAAAGAACCCTTTTTCATCTGTCGTGGTATATCTGTAAGATGTTTTATTGATGACATGAATTCCTTCCAATTCACCATTGGATATGATCTGCCCGGAAAGCTCAACTTTTTGAGCGTGAATAGTCACTAAAAAGATCATACTAATGGTTATAGTATGGAGGACATATTGGACTGAAAAAAAAGAGGGTCTCAAATTGATTTAAAAATAAATTTATTGGTAAATTTACAAAAATTAATAAATGAAACATCCATTATTAATGGTTAATTACAATGAGATATGATAATTAGGATGTTTCATGTGATCAATGAAAAACAACAAATATTAACACATGAAACGACTCTTAATTGCGAGCACCTCAACAGTACATGGCAGTGGTTTTTTGGATTACTTATTAGACGACTTAAAAACACATTTTAAGACTGCTGAAACCATACTGTTTATTCCTTTTGCGCGTCCAGGTGGAATGTCACATGAGGCCTATACAAATCTTGTTCAATTGGCTTTTTCTAAAATTGGCAAAACCGTTAAGGGGTTGCATGATTTTGAAAATCCTCAGGAAGTCATAAAAAATGCAAAAGGTATTTTTACCGGCGGAGGAAATACCTTTGTATTGGTAGATCAACTTTATAAAAAAAACATCATAGGCACTTTGAAAACAGCCATTGAAACCGGAACTCCTTATGTAGGAACCAGTGCCGGAAGTAACATCTGCGGACTTACCATTGGCACGTCAAATGATATGCCAATTACCTATCCAAAAAGCTTTCAAACTTTGGGAGTTGTTCCGTTTAATATCAACCCACACTATTTAGATCCTGATCCAAGTAGTACTCATATGGGCGAAACTCGCGAAACTAGGATTAAAGAGTTTCATCACTTCAATTCGCAGCCAGTTATCGGATTAAGAGAAGGGAGTTATTTGGAAGTCGTCGGCTCAAAAATTACACTTAAAGGTCCTTTAAGCGCACGTGTATTTGAAAAAAATAAGACCCCGTATGAAATTGAGTCTGAGTCGGATGTGTCTAATTTGAACTAACCAATCTCCTTCACAAAATGATACCCTAGTTTCTGAAACCCATCTCTTTCATAGAATTTTTGAGAAGGTTCATTATCTATGTATGCATTGAGTTCAATTGCCTCATATCCTTTTGATTTAACATAGTCCTGAATCCATTTGATAAACTGTGTCCCTAAGCCTTTATTCCGATAAGTATCGTCAATAAAAACATGATCCAGTTCTACACTTCGCCCAGAATAATGTCGTGTACAAAACCATAATCCGGAAACTCCCACAAGTTCATCTGCATCATAAACGCCAATACATTCGTAATTCTGAGTAACCATTTCCTTGAAACGTTCTAAAAGAAGCGCCTCTGTAATTGAAGGTTTAGACATTTTTTTTACTAATGGCACCACGATAGCAATAGACTGTGCAGGAATTATTTTAAATTGGAATTGCATTTAAACACATTTATTGTTTCAAAAATACAATAATTATTTAGCATCAAATCCAACATCTCATCTGAATTCTATATAAATCTTCTTATCTTTGGGCACGTTATAACAACGCAATTTATGAACAAGAAAGTTATTTTAATGATTTTAGATGGGTGGGGAAAATCTCCTGACCCCAAGGTCTCCGCAATTGATAATGCCAATACACAATTTATTGATTCTTTATATACAAAATATAGCCATGCTAGCCTTCGTACAGACGGGTTACATGTAGGGCTTCCCGAAGGTCAGATGGGAAATAGCGAAGTTGGGCATATGAACTTGGGTGCTGGTCGTATTGTATATCAAGACCTCGCCAAAATCAACCTCGCTATTGCTAATGATACTATCAAAGACGAAACGGTTCTAAAAAATGCCTTAGAATATACTAAAACAAATCAAAAGGCAGTTCATCTTTTAGGACTAGTCAGTGATGGTGGAGTACATTCCCACATTAATCATTTATATGGATTATTGGATGTTATTGATGCAAATGGCATAGAAAACTCTTATATCCATGCATTTACAGATGGACGTGATGTGGATCCTAAATCTGGATATGGGTTTATTTCCGAATTAGAAACTCGCTTAGAATCGTCTTCAACAAAACTGGCAACAATCACAGGACGTTATTATGCTATGGATCGTGATAACCGATGGGAACGTGTAAAAATTGCTTACGATGCTTTGGTAAATAACCAAGGGCTCTACTCAAATAATGCCACAAAAACAATTCAAAATAATTATGATGAAGGGTTAACAGACGAATTCTTAAAACCCATCATAATGACTGATAATAACAACACGCCTGTGGCTAAAATTGAGAAAGGTGATGTGGTTTTATTTTTTAATTTCAGAACCGATCGAGGAAGAGAATTAACAGAAGTACTTAGTCAAGATGATAAGCATGAATACAATATGCATAAACTCAATTTGCATTATGTGACCATGACAAATTACGATGATAATTTCAAAAATATTGAGGTTATTTTTAATAAGGATAATATTACAAACACACTTGGAGAAGTACTTGAATCGCATGGAAAAACCCAGCTAAGAATGGCTGAAACAGAGAAATACCCTCATGTCACTTTTTTCTTCTCTGGAGGACGTGAAGCACCTTTTAAAGGGGAAGAACGTATTTTGAAAAATTCTCCCAAGGTAGCCACTTACGATCTCAAGCCAGAAATGAGTGCTTTTGAACTTAAAGATGCTCTTGTCACTGAACTCAAAAAAGAAACCCTTGATTTTGTATGTTTAAATTTTGCTAATGGCGATATGGTTGGACATACAGGAGTGATGGACGCTGCAATTAAAGCCTGTGAAGCAGTTGATATATGTGTAGAAGCGGTAATCACAACTGCTTTAGAACACAATTACACAACACTACTCATTGCAGATCATGGCAATTGCGAAACGATGATAAACCCTGACGGAACTCCAAATACAGCACATACAACAAACCCTGTTCCTATCATTTTGATTGACAAAGAACTCACTTCCATCAAGGATGGTGTTCTTGGTGATATTGCACCAACTATTCTAAAACTTATAGGAATTGAAAAACCCGAAGTTATGACCCAAGATAGCTTAATCTAAATTTATTCTAATGGACTTAACCAAAACCTTCACTCTAGCAATTGACTTCGACGGCACAATCGTTGAAGATGCGTATCCAAAAATTGGAAAACCAAAACTATTTGCTTTTGAAACCTTAAAAAAATTACAACAAGATGGGCATCGACTGATTCTTTGGACCTACCGGTATGGAAAAACTTTGCAAGAAGCCGTGGACTTTTGTAAAGAAAATGGTCTTGAGTTTTATGCTGTGAATTGTAGTTTTCCAAACGAAAACTATGACCCCAAAAAAAGTAGAAAAATAAATGCAGACCTTTTTATAGATGATAGAAACGTTGGAGGCTTTTATGGTTGGGGTGAAATTTATCAACTCCTATCCGAAAGTGACAACCCTTTATCTCTTCCAAAGAAAAAAAGATTTTTTGGACTCTTCAATGGTTAAAACTTTTAAGACAACTCTAACAAAATCAAGACTGTAAAACCAACTAAAAAAGTCTGTAATTAAGTATCTTTGTGCATAATTTTTTACTATGCTCACGCTTAAAACAAAAGAAGAAATAGAACGCATTCGCGAAAGTGCTCTTATTGTTTCCAAAACATTAGGAATGCTTGCTAGTGAAGTGAAACCTGGAGTTACCACCTTACATTTGGACGCACTCGCAGAAACATTTATTAGAGATCATGGAGCAATTCCGGGGTTTTTGGGGATGTACGGATTTCCAAACACACTTTGTATGAGTCCAAACGATCAAGTCGTTCATGGGATTCCTAACGATACTCCCTTAGTAGAAGGCGATATTATTTCAATTGATTGTGGCGCTTTAAAAAATGAATTTTATGGCGACCATGCTTACACCTTCTCTGTGGGTGAAATTGACGAAGACACTCAAAAATTATTAGATGTGTCTAAAGCTTCACTCTATGAAGGAATTCGAGCATTTAAACACAATAACCGTGTAGGAGATGTTGGGTATGCCATTCAAAATTACTGTGAATCTCATGGTTATGGGGTGGTAAGAGAACTGATCGGACACGGCATTGGTCGCATCATGCATGAAGAACCCGAAATGCCAAATTATGGAAAACGGGGACGAGGAAAAAAATTTCAAGAAGGAATGGTGGTTGCCATTGAGCCGATGATCAATATGGGAACGCATAAAGTTAAACATCACAAAGATGGATGGACAATTACCACAAAAGACAACAAACCTAGTGCGCATTTTGAACACAATGTTGCGCTTGTAGATGGACAACCAGAATTATTATCAACCTTTGCTTACATTTATGAAGCACTGGGTATAACGAGCAACGAAGAAGATGGATTAAGAATTAATCCATTAACACTTTAATTAACCAATTTATGAGTCGCTTAAAAATTATTGAATTACAACTAGAACCGTTTTGCAATCAACTCAAAATACATCCGTTATACAAAACACTTTCGACTATAGATGATGTGGCTGTATTTATGGAGAAACATGTGTATGCAGTATGGGATTTTATGACCTTATTAAAATCTCTTCAAAATCATTTAACCAATGTGTCTATCCCTTGGACACCAAAAAATGGTGGTGCTGCAGCACGGTTTATCAATGAAATTGTCATGGCAGAAGAAAGTGATGTCAACGAACTGGGAGTTGCGATGAGCCACTATGAAATGTATATTGATGCGATGAAACAGGTCGGTGCAAATACATCTGCAATAGATGTATTTGTAAATGCGATTGAAAATGGAGACTCTGTTGAAATTGCTGCCAAAAAAATTGATTTAGAAGCGCCTATTTTAGAGTTTATCCAATTCACAATGGAAGTTGTGAATTCCAATAAACCACACTGTATTGCTTCGGCGTTTACCTTTGGAAGAGAAGATGTCATTCCAGATATGTTTTTAGAAATTGTGAGCCAATCACAAACTCAAAACAATGAGCAAACGTATGGGAAATTGCTGTACTATTTGAACCGACATATCGAATTAGATGGCGATGAACATGGGCCTATTTCGCTTAAAATGGTGGCAGAACTCTGTGGTGAAGATGACACTAAATGGAACGACGTTTTAGAAACTGCAAAAGCAGCTTTAAAATTTCGTCTTAAATTATGGAATCACATTACTAATGCTATTTTAGAATCCAAAAAATTAGAAGTGCAAAACATTTAAATTTTGAAACTACTTTTTAAGTGTATATTAAATTTAATCCCGCGACCCCTACTCATTAAACTGAGTTATGTTGTGCAACCGGTTCTAGTTTTATTTTTAAGAGGAAGTCGCTATACCGATCCAATTGATGGGAAACAGTTTCGAAAGTTTTTACCCTATGGCTATGAAAACCAGCGACAAAATGTACTCTCACCTTCTACCCTCTCCTTGGAACGCCACCGTTTATTGTGGTTGTACTTAAAAAATAAAACCGATTTTTTTACAACCCCAAAAAACGTATTACATTTTGCACCCGAGCAAGCCTTTTACAAACGTTTCAGAAACATTAAACATTTTGACTATGTGACTACGGATCTGAATTCGCCCATTGCAACAGTCAAAGCAGACATTTGTAAACTTCCATTCGAATCCAATAGCTTTGATGTTATTTTATGTAATCATGTGCTCGAACATATTTTGGACGATACCAAAGCCATGCAAGAACTCTTTCGTGTGATGCGTCCGGGAGGTATGGGTGTGTTTCAAATCCCTCAAGATTTAAATCGAGACAGCACATTTGAAGATCATAGCATTACAAACAAAAAAGAACGTGCCAAAATTTTTGGACAATACGACCATGTACGTATTTATGGACGAGATTACTTTGACAAACTAAGAACAATTGGGTTTGAGGTGAATGAAGTGGATTATACTGCTGTATTATCAGATCAAGAAATTGACCGCTACCGATTGGCTAAAGGAGAAATTATTCCTGTGGTTTATAAACCTATTTCGTAGGGAAATTGTTTAAGGCTAAAACTTCAAAATTCTTATTCTTATTTTCAAAAATAAGATACGCTTGCAGCTCGGGATGTTGAGCCAAAAACGCTTTAACCCTTTCAACACCCATCGCCTGAAAAGCGGTAGCATAACCATCGGCCATCATACAAGTATCAGCAATTACGGAAACGCTTAAGATATTGGTCTTTGTTGGATAGCCTGTTTTGGTGTTTATGATATGGGCATAACGGTTGCCATTGGCGTCTAATTTAAACTTACGGTAGGTTCCAGAAGTTGCCATAGCTTTGTTGTTAAGTACAAGTATATTATCATAACTCTGTGAACCGTCAAAATTAGGGTTTTCTATACCTACAGTCCAGCCACTTTGTTTGGTTGTGTTGATGCCTTTTGCTCGGAGTTCGCCTCCAATATTAATGAGGTAATTGTCGTGGTTTTTAGCATCTAAAAACGCTGCAACAACATCTACAGCGTAGCCTTTGGCAATGGCATTAAAATCTAAATAAGGCTTGGGAGCCGTTTTAATGAGGGTCTTATCTTTTAACTCTATTTTGTCAAAGCCAACAAACTGCATTAAACTATCAATCTTAAGACTATCGAGTTTGGTTTTGTTTTCTTCTGATCCAAAATTCCATGCATTAACCAACTTTCCAATAGTAGGGTCAAATACTCCATTTGTGGCGTTGTATATGTTTTTTGAGGCCTTAAATACTTCAGCAAAATGATCATCTACAACATCTAATTGGTGTGTATTAACCTTAGAAATATCGGAGTCTGCCTGGTAATTAGACATGGAAGTATTGATTACAGAAAAAATACTATCTACTGATTTTTGATGATTTTCGTTGGTGTCTGAGGCATACGTCACATCGTAAAAAGTACCAAAGATTGGCCCGTTTAGTTTAGTAACCACTTGTTCTTCTTTACATGACAGACATGATACTATAATCCATAAGTAAAAGAAAAAAGGGTGTTTCATCTGTTTATAATTATTGTTTTTTTTCGGTCATACCTGCCTGCCTCAGGCAGGTGTAACATTCATTTAATCATTCCGCTGTGTATCGAAAATTTAGTTATGAATGTTTCATTTAATTCAAATTTGTTTCAATCACTTGTATCCCATTGTATTCTATAAGGTATTCTTCATCTAAATACACAGGCAAATCTTCGCCATTTGGGTTGCCAATTCCAACTCCAGCATACAGCACCTTTGCGTCTTTGTCCATAGCATGACTTTTGAAGGTTTCCATCCAAACGACATCGTAATTATTAGGGTTTTCGGGGAGTTTAACCACGCGAACTATGACAAAAAAGTATTGACTATTTTTATCAATACATACAAATTGAGGGTGTTTTTTAAGTTTACTATTAATGGCTACAAACTCAAAACCACGAGATTCTAAATCCTTACCAACGTGATTCATTGCTAAGTTGTGCATTTCTTGTTTTGAAAGTGGTTTACGCATAGGACAAAAATACAAAAAGCCCAACACAAGTGCTGGGCCATAGTATAAAAAGATTTAGAAGTGATTAGCCTCCAAAATCATCAAATCGAATGTGTTCGTCTGGAATTCCAAAATCTTCACCCATTTTTTGAACCGCTTGATTCATTAATGGAGGTCCACAGAAATAGAGCTCGATGTCTTCTGGAGACTCATGATGATTTAAATAATTATCGATCACACAGTTGTGGATAAATCCAACAAATCCATCACCATCACCATCAATTCCATCTTTTACTTTCCAGTTATCTTCTTCCATAGGTTCGGATAAGGCTAGGTAAAATTTGAAATTTGGAAATTCTTTTTCAAGTTGTTCAAAATGGTCTAAATAGAATAATTCACGTTTAGAACGTCCACCGTACCAATAGGTTACTTTACGGCCAGTTTTAAGGGTTTTGAATAGGTGGTATAAATGCGAACGCATAGGCGCCATTCCAGCACCTCCACCAACATATAACATTTCGGAATCACTTTCATTAATAAAAAATTCACCATAAGGTCCTGAGATGGTTACTTTATCCCCGGGTTTTTGAGCAAAAATATAAGAGGATGCAATTCCAGGGTTCACGTCCATCCAAGCATTTTTGGCACGATCCCATGGCGGCGTTGCAATACGTACGTTTAACATAATTTCACGCCCTTCTGCAGGGTAGGATGCCATTGAATAGGCACGCTCAACAGTTTCACTATTTTTCATTGTTAGTGGCCAAAGACCAAACTTGTCCCACTCCGCTTGAAATTTATCTGGAGTGTCGTGCTCTTCTGGGTGTGCAGTAATATCAATGTCTTTAAAGTCGATTTCACATTCTGGGATTTCAATTTGAATATACCCCCCTGCTTTATACCCCATATCTTCTGGGATTTCCACTACAAATTCTTTAATAAAGGATGCTACATTATAATTTCTTACAACGGTAGCTTCCCATTTTTTAATTCCAAAAACTTCTTCTGGAATGGTAATTTCCATGTCTTGTTTTACTTTTACCTGACACGATAAACGTGCACCTTGACTCAACTCTTTTCTTGAGAAGTGAGGTGTTTCAGTTGGGAGCGCTTCACCTCCACCAGAAAGTACATGACACTCGCATTGAATACAAGTTCCTCCACCTCCGCAAGCAGAAGGTAAAAATATTTTATTTCCACCTAAAGTGGATAATAATGTTGCTCCTGAAGCAACTTCGATTTCGCGTTCACCATTGATAAGGATTTTTACAGGTCCTGAAGGTGATAATTTTTGTTTCACAAAAAGTAGTACACTAATTAATACTAACGAAATTACTAAAAACGCTACTACGGTAGCTAAAATTGTTCCGGATGTTCCAGCGGCTAAAATCATCATATTAGTTAACTATTTTTATTTGGTTATCTACTTCTTTTTCAATTTCTATTGTTTCGGTTACGACTTCTTTTGGCGTTTCTTTCACTTCTTCGTCACCTCCTGTTAGCATTCCACCGAAGCTCAAAAAACCAATTCCCATGAGTCCTGTTACAATGAATGTAATCCCTAGCCCTCTTAGTGGTGCTGGAACATTAGAATAACGTATTTTTTCGCGAATAGCGGCAATCGCTAAAATGGCTAAAAACCAGCCAATTCCCGATGATATTCCATAATTTACTGCCAATCCTAAGGTTTCTATTTCACGCGATTGCATAAATAAAGACCCTCCCAATATTGCACAGTTTACTGCAATTAGTGGCAAGAAAATACCAAGTGAATTGTAGAGTGAAGGTGAAAATTTTTCAACTACAATTTCAACCAGTTGAACCATAGTTGCTATCGTTGCTATAAACATAATGAACGAAAGGAAACTAAGGTCATACTCTGCAAACTCAGGTCCTAGCCAAACGAGTGCACCAGGTTGTAATAAATACTGATCTAACAACCAGTTTAGAGGGACCGTAATGGCCAGTACAAAAATAACGGCTGCACCAAGTCCTACGGCAGTGGCTACTTTTTTAGAAACGGCTAAATAAGAGCACATGCCCAAAAAAACCGCAAACACCATATTATCAATAAAAATTGATTTAAAAAATAATTCGATGTGTTCTATCATTGTCTTTTATTTAAATTCTTACTAAAGAAATTAATCTTCAATTAATGTTGTGTTTCTACTGCGTTGTACCCAAATAATAAGCCCCACTATAATTAAGGCCATTGGAGGCATAAGCATAAATCCATTATTTTCGTACCCCGTAGAGTAAAGTCCGGTTTTTTCAATTGGATCTCCCAATACAGGAATCCCAAAAAGCGTTCCAGATCCTAGTAGCTCTCTAAAAAAACCGACTATTAAAAGTATTACTGCATATCCAAATGCATTTCCAATACCATCTAAAAAGGCTTTCCATGGACCATTTCCAAGAGCAAAGGCTTCAAAACGACCCATGATAATACAGTTGGTAATAATCAATCCAACGAATACAGAAAGTGTTTTACTGAGTTCATATGCAAAAGCTTTAAGAACTTGATCGACGATAATTACTAATGACGCTACTACGATGAGTTGAACTATAATTCTGATTTTTGAAGGAATGATGTTTCGCATTAATGAAATGACAACATTTCCAATTCCTAGTACAAAAAGTACAGCAATTCCCATTACCAAAGAGGCTTTGAGTTCGGCCGTAATTGCTAGAGCAGAACAAATCCCTAAGACCTGAATCGTAATTGGGTTGTTATCTGCTAACGGGTCCGTTATTAATTTGGCATCTTTTTTTGAAAGTAGTCCCATGTTAGTTCAATTGATTTTTTAAATTTTTAAAGTATGGTAAATACAATTTAAGGTCGGTCTTAATCATTGCAGAAACGCCATCTCCTGTGATTGTAGCCCCAGCTAATGCATCGACTTCATAATCGTCTTTTGTAAGATTTTTAGGGTCATTATTTCCTTTTGCTACAGTGATTCCTTTGAAGTCACCATTTTCTGAAAGTAATTTTTCTCCTACAAAATCGTCCATAAAATAACGTTGTTTGATATTGGCACCAAGACCTGGAGTTTCAGCAGCATGATCAAAAAAGGCGCCTTGAACAACCATGTCTTCATCAAGTGCAACATAGCCCCATATCGCATCCCACAGTCCTTTTCCTCGAATCGGGACAATGTAAAAAGATTCCCCTTCTTTTTCACCTACAAACAAAGGGAGTAATCGGATACCTCCATTTTTGGCTTTGGCTTGTTCTTTTTTGACATCAATAAGGTAGGCTTCCAAATTTTCTTCAGAACTACCATCCGCATTAATTATCAATTGTTTTGAGATATATTTTGAGAATTCTCCTGCAACTTTATCCGTTCCAATAAATTTAATATCAGTTGCTCCGTTTTCATTGATCCCCATTGCATATAGAATGTTTTGTTGTTTTTCCATACGCTCATTCTCTTGAATATTAGGTTTCAAGGAGGAGGCTGTAAATGCTAATAAGGATCCTACAACTACTACCATTGCTATGGCAAACAAGATTGTATATTTATTTGTATCTGTATTAGTACTCATAATTATGCAGTTTTTACTTTAAGACGTTTCATTCGTTTTTTGACATTTCCTTGAACCACATAATGATCTATGGTTGGAGCAAACACATTCATCAGAAGAATGGCTAAAAACACACCTTCTGGATAGGCAGGATTGAATACACGTATCATAATTGAAATAAATCCAATTAAAAAACCATAAATCCATTTTCCTTTATTGGTTTGAGCTGCTGTTACAGGGTCTGTTGCCATAAATACGGCTCCAAACAATATACTACCTATGATTAAATGTTGCCAGAACGGAACACTCATTAATCCGAAAAACTTGCTTGAGCTTGAAATCCAACCGGCATCTACAACACCATTAAAAATGAGTCCCATTGTAAGTGCCCCAATTATCGTACTAAAGATAATTCTCCAGCTTCCTATTTTTGTGAATATTAAGAAAAGTCCACCAAGAATAATCAATAATTTTGAAGTTTCTCCAACAGAACCAGGTATTATTCCCCAAAACATATCCCAATAATCGTATACTACAGAATTATTTTGAGCATAACTTCCTAATATGGTTTCTCCTGAAATGGCATCTGCTGTTCCAGCTCGTTCAACCGCTCCGTGTACCCAAACTTTATCGCCACTCATCCATGTTGGATAGGCAAAAAACAGAAAGGCACGAATGGTAAGCGCTGGATTTAAGATATTCATTCCTGTTCCTCCAAAAACCTCTTTACCAATCACTACACCAAAAGCCACAGCAACTGCAAGCATCCAAAGCGGTAAATCAATTGGAACAATAAGTGGCACTAACATCCCTGTTACAAGGTAGCCTTCTTCGACTTCATGTCCTTTAATCACGGCAAAAAGAAATTCAATTGCCAAGCCAACTCCATAAGAGACAACAACCAAAGGCAAAACTTTCCACATTCCAATGACTAAATTGCTCCAAGTCCAAAACGATGTCCCTAAAAACCCTTGAGCAGATTCGATTGTTCCCAGTGCCAAGTGGTGTTGATAACCTGCATTAAACATTCCAAAAATTAAACATGGAACCATGGCCATAATAACGGTATTCATGGTGCGTTTTAGATCATCGGCAGCTTTGATATGGGTACCGTTGTGCGTCGTTTCGTTTGGTAAATATAAAAAGGTATGTAAGGCATTAAAGGCCGGAGCCATTTTTGTACCCTTATACTTTTCTTTGATAGTGTGTAATTTGCTTTTTAAACTCATTTTTATCCTATTTCTTTAAGCATTAAGTCCAATCCTTCTCTTATAATTTTTTGATGTGGTTGTTTAGAAACACATACAAATTCAGTCAATGCAAAATCTTCTGGAGCCAATTCATACATCCCAAGTGCTTCCATTTCATCAAGATCTTGATACATACACGCTTTTAAAACTTGCATTGGATAAATATCTAACGGAAAAACTTCTTCATAAGAACCTGTAATCACAAAAGCTCTATGTTCTCCATTGGTATTGGTGTTGAGGTCGAATTTTTTATTTGGAGTCAACCAAGAAAATGTCAAAGCTCTAGATGTAGATACTTTGTCAAAAACAGGCTTATTCCATCCAAAAAACTCATAATCATCACCTTCTGGGATCACAGTTACAAGGTTGGAGTAGTATCCTAAATAGCCGTCTGGTTTAATTTCTTTTCCACTTAAAACATTTCCAGATATAATTCGAACATGAGCATCTTTTTCGATCCCACGATCATAAATCATCGTCGCTATTTCACTTCCAATTTTGGTTACTAAATAACGAGGTTCTTTGATTCCCGATCCAGCTAAGGCCACAATACGCTCAGCATTAAATTTACCCGTCAAAAGTAATTCTCCAATAATAACTAAATCTTGTGGGGTCACTGTCCAAACCACTTCACCTTTGTTGATAGGGTCAATTTTATTGATAAGTGTTCCAACATTTCCAGAAGGATGAGGACCTGAAATTTTATGAGTCACTACATCTTCTAAATTAGAGAAAAGCGAATGTGAATCTTTAGAGACACTCACATTTACAGCTCCAGTAGTTAATTTTGAAAGTGCTGAGACAGCAGCTTGCAATTCTGCTTTTTTGTTAGTAAGTACAAAATCATAGTCTGCTGCAAGTGGTGCAGAAGCATAAGCAGAAACAAAAATTCCTTTTGGTGTATGTTCTGGATTCGCAATAACATCATAGGGGCGTTGCGTGATAAATGGCCAACAGCCAGAGTCTAACAGCTTAGCTTTAATGTCTTCAGCTTTCGCACTTTCGACTTCAAGTTTTTGGTGATCCAAAAACGTTTGAGTTTTATCAGCTTGTATTTTGACTTCTAGAATACGACGTTTCTCTCCTCGTAATATTTCAACCACCTCTCCTGAAACAGGAGAAACAAATTGAATAGATTCATTGGATTTGTCATAAAAAATAGGCTCACCAGCTTGGACTTTAGCGCCCGCTTTTACTAATAATTTAGGTGTGAGTCCGTGAAAATCTGCGGGCTGAATACTGTAAAAGTTACTTTTGATGGCATCACTTTTTGTTAAGGCTGCCTCCCCTACTAACTTGATATCTAACCCTTTTTTAATTCGGATGTCGTTTGACATAGGTATTTTTTGTTGAATTATTATCTAAAAAACGCTGCAAAATTACAAATTAAATGTACAGTTTCCATAATATTTAACGACATTTTTTTAATTATACCTTACAATTTATTTTAGGCATAGAATTTGTTTATATTTACCTATTATTTTATCAGAATTACATGTTCAAATATCTCAATATTTCATTCATTTTTTTAACATCATTAATCTGTTATTCTCAAGTAGAAGAAGTTGAACCCGATGATTATATTAAAACCGTTACCTTTAAAAGTAATACCAACCAATCTGAACTGCCAATTTTAACTCTAAATGAACGCTTGTATTTAGAATTTGACGTCCTCAGTCCAGACGAAGAAGACTACTATTATGTTATTGAACACTATAATTATGATTGGACCAAATCTAACTTAATGAAGTCTGAATACCTCAAAGGGCTCGATAACGTAAGGATTGTTAACTATGAAAACTCCTTTAACACCTATCAGATTTACTCTAACTACCGACTCCAAATTCCCAATCAACAAACCCGACTCAAAGTAACCGGAAATTATTTAATTAAAATTTTTGATGACTATGATCAAATTGTCTTTAGTCGCAAGTTTATGGTCTATGAAAATCTGGCCAATGTTGCCATTCAACTCAAACGCTCGCGAGATGTTAAACACGTAAACACAAAACAGTCGGTGGACTTTACAATTAAAACGACCAACTTTAGTTTTAATAATCCAAAACAAACAGTCAATACTGTCATACTTCAGAACAACAACTTAAAAACTGCTATTTCAGGCTTAAAACCTCAATACCTTTTGGGTAACGAATTGATTTACCGATACACTACAGAATCCTCTTTTTGGGGTGGAAATGAGTATTTAAATTTCGAAACAAAAGACGTTAGAGGAACTAACTTGGGAGTACAATTTACAGATTTGGAAGACATCTACCACAGTTATTTATATTTAGATGTTAACCGCTATAACAGAGGCTACACTTACAACCCTGACATTAATGGAAGTTTTCAAGTGACAATTTTGGACCGAGAGACGCCGTCAATTGAAGCCGATTATACGGTTGTTCATTTTTCATTACAAAACCCAGAATTAGCAAATGAATCTATCTATGTTTACGGCGCATATAATAATTATGCACTAAACGAATCCAATAAAATGATTTTCAACCCAGAAAGTGGTTTTTATGAAAAAAACATTAAACTCAAACAAGGATTTTACAACTATAAATACGTACTTGTAAACGCTCAGGGAGAACTCGAAGAAGGTGTTATTAGTGGCGATTATTATGAAACTGAAAACAATTATAAAGTACTCGTTTACTACAGAGATTTAGGTGCACGCTATGATCGTATTGTTGGTTTTGGAGAAGGCACTTCTACACAAATAGGTAACTAATATGTTATGAAATTTAATTATTTACTGGCCGTTTTATAACCCCAAAATAATTGAAACAGCTTTTGATGAAATAATTTTTTAGTTTGACTAAATTTACTATTTTTATACACTATGACAGAACAAATCACCAAAGGCATCAAAATCTCCATTGAATCTGAATTTGAAGGAACTTTCTACAAAGATGATTGTATTCATTACGCATTCAGTTATCAAGTCACTATCGAAAATCAAAGTCATGAAATCGCTCAACTGATTGCAAGAAAATGGAACATCATGGAGGCATTGAATACAAATGAAGTTATCATAGGAGAAGGTGTTGTTGGTGAAAAACCAGTTCTTGTTCCAGGTGATCGACACACCTACACTTCTGGTTGTGTTTTGAAATCTCCGTTTGGAGCTATGAAAGGTAGCTACCAAATGATAAACCCTTCGAACTCAAAACAATTTAAGGTTATAATACCAACTTTTAAATTGAGTGCCTCATTTGCACAAAATTAAATTGCTTTTAAACTTAAACCTCAACTATAAAGTGTAATTTTACGCTTTATCATACATAAAGACTCACATATTAAAACATAAATATCATGGGAAAAGGATTTTTTAAAGTTCCAATTGCGCTAAACGAAGCTGTCAAATCGTACAAGCCAGGATCGCCAGAACGTGAAGAAGTAATCGCAACCTACAAAGCAATGATGAAGGAAACTTTAGAAGTGCCAATGTATATAAATGGGGAATCTATAAAATCTGGAAACACCCAGACCATGCATCCCCCACACGATCATCAACATGTTTTAGGGTCTTACCATACAGCAGAAAAAACACATGTAGAGTCCGCCATTGCAACCGCATTGGAAGCGCGAAAATCTTGGTCGCAATTGCCTTGGGAACAACGTGCCGGGATTTTTCTTCGTGCAGCCGAACTGATTGCAGGACCTTATCGTTCAAGAATTAACGCCTCTACAATGATTGGGCAGTCCAAAAATGTATTTCAAGCTGAGATTGATGCGGCTTGTGAATTTGTAGACTTCCTGAGATTTAATGTTCAATTTATGATTGATATTTACAAGGATCAACCACAAAGTACCAGTGCGGCTTGGAATCGTATCGAATACCGTCCCCTAGAAGGGTTCACCTATGCTGTATCGCCATTTAACTTTACATCAATTGCTGGAAATCTTCCAGCATGTATGGCATTAATGGGAAATGTAGTCGTTTGGAAACCGAGTGATAGCCAGGCGTATTCTGCAAAAATCATTATGGATATTTTTCAAGAAGCCGGTGTACCTCCAGGGGTGATTAATGTAGTCTTTGGGGATCCCGTTATGATTACAGATACCGTATTGGCAAGTCCCGATTTTTCTGGACTTCACTTTACGGGGTCTACCCACATATTTAAAGCGTTGTGGAAACAAATTGGAGCAAATATTCACAATTACAAAACCTATCCGCGAATTGTTGGTGAAACAGGTGGGAAAGATTTTATCGTTGCCCACTCTTCTGCTGATGCAAAAGAGGTTGCAACCGGAATGTTGCGTGGTGCATTTGAATTCCAGGGACAAAAATGTAGTGCAGCTTCAAGAGCTTATATTCCTCAGAGTTTGTGGCCAGAAATCAAAGCCTTTTTAATTGCAGAAATGAGCACTTTTAAAATGGGGGCGCCAGAAGATTTAACGAATTTCATAACGGCGGTGATTCACGAGGCTTCATTTGACAAGCTTGCAGGATTTATTGATCGTGCAAAAACAGATGATGATGCCACTATACTTGCCGGAGGAAACTATGACAAGAGCATAGGTTACTTTATTGAGCCTACACTTATTGAAACTACCAACCCAAAGTATGCCACAATGCGTACTGAATTATTTGGCCCTGTTCTAACAGTTTATGTCTATGAAGACGATGCTTTTGAAGCCACTTTAAAACTCGTAGATGAAACGAGCGAATACGCGCTGACAGGTGCTATATTTTCAACAGACCGATACGCAGCAAATCTGGCAACAAAGATTCTGGAAAATGCTGCTGGAAATTTTTATATCAATGACAAGCCCTCAGGGGCCGTCGTAGGACAACAACCTTTTGGAGGAGCTCGAGCTTCTGGAACGAATGACAAGGCAGGGTCTGCGCAAAATTTATTGCGTTGGGTCTCCCCTAGAATGATTAAAGAAACCTTTGTGACGCCTGCAGACTATCGTTATCCATTTTTAGAAGAGTCTTAAAAATAAAAAAATGAATATTTAACATAAAAAGGGTGTCTGGGAAGACAGCCTTTTTATGTTAAAACTATTATGATCTTTATTTTTTATACATTTAGTTTGACTAATTGTTTAATTTATTAAACAAAAATTGATAAGTTTGTTGAGCACACAAAAAAATGGTCATGAAACACTATGTTATTATTTTAGTATTGAGCTTAAACTTTACCCTTTTTGCGCAAGAACAATTAGCGAATACCACTCTAAAAACTCTTTCAGGATCAAACACAACACTTACTGAAATTGCTGCCATAGATGACCTCATCGTTGTTTCGCTTTGGGCAACATGGTGTGTGCCCTGCAAAAACGAATTGGATGCTGTTGCAGAAGTTTATGACGATTGGGTTTCAGACACAGGTGTAAAGTATTATGCAGTCTCTATTGATGATTCCAGAACTGCCAAACGCGTCAGACCAATGATAAATGGCAAAGGTTGGGAGTTTGAGATTTTATTAGATGAAAATAGTGATTTAAAACGGGCATTTGGAGTAAGTACAGTTCCCTACACTGTGATTATTAAATCGGGAGAAATTGTTTTCAAACATACTGGCTACACACCAGGATTTGAAGACGAGCTTTACGATCAAATCGTCGCATTAAAAGGATAATTCTTTTTAAATTTTATCTAATACAACCTCAAAACAGTTAGAGTGTCATTAACATTACACTCGATAAATATTTTTCAACGGAATTTAAACCCTCTTAAAATGCATAAACCAATTTTTGCAATTCTTGTTTTTTTTATCTCGATAGGAATCCAATCACAAGAAACAGAAGAAAAAAGTAGATTTGAAAACATAAAAGAACGCCTTAATGTGAGTTTCGAATCCAATTCGCAATGGTATTTAAATGATGACAAAACTGGCGACTTTGATGAAGATGAAAAATTAAGAGCAAATAGTTATCTCAGAATTGATTATCAAATTTCAGAACATTTTTCGAGTGGATTTCAATTGGAAAGTTACATGCCAGAACCGTTGCTAAATTACAGTAGATTGTTTGACAAAGAAATTGGTTTAGGAACATTTTATCTAAATTATAAAACAAAAAAATTAGACATTACCCTTGGACACTATTATGTGCAGTTTGGAAGTGGACTCATGTTACGCTCGTGGGAAGACCGCGCTCTAGGAGCAAACAATGCGCTTAGAGGAGGTAAAATCATTTACGACCCAACAAATTACTTAAGATTGACAGCACTTTATGGCAAACAACGCAAAGGGTTTAACGTTTCTGATTCCACCATTTATGGGTTTGAAACTCAATTTGATATTGCAGATGCGCTTCAACTCGAAAGTCTTAATACCCTCCAACTGGGATTGGG
>Ga0228672_1000358_pt1 | contig 24437 bp, 20 predicted proteins | sample 90DmetaG_FD_182788 | JGI IMG/M metagenome (GOLD analysis project Ga0228672, IMG submission 182788) | Seawater microbial communities from Monterey Bay, California, United States - 90D | ecosystem: Environmental > Aquatic > Marine > Coastal | place: USA: California | collected 2016-11-08 | reverse complement strand
GAAAATACGTATCAAGTCTAATTTCAAATTCTTTTACACCTAAAAATCCATTAAGTCTAAAATATGGATCAAGTATTGGAACTGAACCCATCGCATTAAACAAGTATACCGCACTGACCTACTTAATCAACAAAAAAGAAACACGCGAGGAGAAACTGGTTAGTCAAGTGATTACCCCAAATAATGACACAATAAATGACACTTGGAAAATTCAAGGATACTCATTTACTTTCTCTAGTGAAATTAAAGTTTATGATCTCCAACAAGATTTAGTTTTTTCTAATGTTGGAGCGTATCATAATGACTGGGACGGAACCGCACTTCAATCAGGAAAACCCTTACCCGATGGGAGCTACTTCTACACCCTTGAGCTGGATGGCATACCTCCCACTGAAAAGAGCGGTTGGATCTACATTAAAAGACAATGATTATGGATTTCAAAAAGTATTCTTTTTTGGGTTTTTTAATTGGCTTTTCAGTTTTCAGCTTTAGTCAAGAGCAAACTATTCTTCTTCTTTTTCCAAAACAAACACAAGGGATCAATCCAGCGTTGATTAGTATTAAAAAAGAAACCAACCTAGGGCTTGTTATCGATAGTCAATGGTTAGGAATTAAGGATGCTCCGAAGCAGCAAACCTTATTTTTTGAATCCTTTAGCAAAACTAAAAAAATCAATTTTGGTGGTTTAATTCGAAACCGAAATCGTTTTGTGGAAAATAGCACCCAATTTTTGGGTCAATTTTCATATCCGATACAGCTCAATTCTTTACTGATTCTTCATCTTGGAATTCAAGGAGGTGGAGATTTTTATGAATTGAATTTCGATTATTTGCGTTCGGTAGATGGGGTTGCAGTTGATCCTTTGCTTCAAAAAAAAACACACTTGATTCCAAACTTAGGAATAGGGTTTCATCTGAATGCTGCCAATTTCTCTTTTCAAGGGTCTTTCCCTCGCCTTTTGGGACGTCGTCCCATTCAACTTTTTCTCCCCAACCGACTTTATTATTTCAGCGAAATAGGATGGACTTCCCAAAGAATTGGGAGCAGCAACTTACTACAAGTCAGCCTTCAGTTTCACAACTTAGGAATTAATGAAATTATCGCTCAAGCCAAAGGAAGTTTTTCTCTTCGTTTTGGCGAAATATACCTTGGAATGAATTCGGAAAAAAGCATGGGAATTGGCTTTTTATTTCATTCAAAAAGAGTACTCAGTCTTGGATATGCATTCCAATTTCCATTTGCCCTAAATTCTGAATTAAAGCTAAACAATCATTCTATTTATCTACAGTTTAAACTAAAAAAACAAAACGCAACCAACGAAGTCTTATGATAACACCTATTCCTCATGAAAAATATTTCCCCTTCCATCATGCTCTTTCTTATCCTTTTAATCTTTGACGCTACAGCGGTTTCATCTCAAATTAAAATGGGTGACAATCCATTAACTATAGACCCTGCTGCTATTTTTGAAATCGAAAGCAAAGAACAAGGAGTTCTTCTTCCCAGAATGTCCTCTTTGGAACGAGATCAAATCGCTTTTGCGGAAATTCCCAACGGTCTTCTAATTTTTAATACCGATATAGATACTTTTGAATTTTATTCATCAATACAACAAAAATGGATCCCCATTTCATCTCATCTTCCCCAACTTTCATTGGTGGATAACAGACTCTCATTTTCTCCTGAAAATAAGATTGATTTGAGCCTTTATTTAGACAATACCGATACACAAAAAATAAGTCTTGAAGGAAGTATTCTAAAACTAGAAGCAGGCGGTTCAGTCGATTTATCTCCTCTTTTAAATAAAAATAGTGCCCAACAACTTCAGCTAAATGGAACCCAACTCCTTTTAGAAAATGGAGGATCGGTTGATTTAAATCCTCTACTTTCTATTAATACTGATGCGCAACAACTCTCCCTAATTAGTTCCACATTAATGTTAGAACGTGGGGGAAGCATCAATTTGTCTCATTTGAATCAAAACACAGATGAACAAAAAATAGATCAATTTCAATTGGTCAGTAATACTCTATTTCTCTCTCTGGAAAATGACAGCCAAATACCGTTAAAAGTAACTCTCCCTGAACCCAATCCCGACAATCAAAGAATTTCTTTGAGTAGTTCTACGCTAATGTTAGAAAGAGGAGGAACAATTGATTTAGCAACCTTTAGAGACAATACTGATGAACAGCAATTAAATTTAACTCGAGTCAATTCGCAAACCTTAGCCCTTGAAATAAGCAACGGAAATACCGTCCAATGGACCACTAGTGGTTCTTTAGAATTTTCATTGACCGCCTCTAATGTAATCAAAGTAGAAACTAAAAAAAGTCCTTTCAGTAAGAATGCTGGAGTCATTTCCAATCGGGATGGGGATTGGATGAATGAAAACTTTGTATTTGGAAGTGATCGCTTGGAAAATGATTCCTCCACAACACAAGACAATAAGCGCCTCTTTTTCTCTAAAACAAAGGGAGCTTTTAGAGCAGGCGTTGCTCAAAGTGATCAGTGGGATACATCAAATCTTGGCACCTACTCTGTCGCTATGGGGAGAAACACAATCGCCTCTGGGTTCAATGCTACTGCGTTTGGAATAAGCACCGAAGCTTCGGCATGGTATACGACTACTTTTGGTCAAGGAACCGAGGCAAGCAGTAGAACGGAAACCGTCATTGGAAGTTATAACACAAGGGTGACCAGCCTTGGCGGGACAAGAGATTGGAATCCCTTAGATCGTCTCTTTGTAATTGGAAATGGAACCGGAAGTTCAACAGCAAACAGATCAAATGCATTGGTCATGCTAAAAAATGGAACTACTCAAGTCAGTGGAGTTTGGACTGGTCCTGGATTTACAGTTATTTCGGATAAAAGAGTAAAAACAAATTCTTCCAAATTAAAACATGGGATTGAAACCCTCAAAAGAATAAAAACTTATCAATATGAATTAAAAACAATTCCATCTAAAAAGCGATTTGGTTTTATGGCTGATGAATTTGAAAAGATTTTTCCTGAACTCGTTACAACACTCAACGACAAAGAAAAACATAAAAGTATCGATTACATTGGGCTTATTCCAGTATTAGTAAATGCACTTATAACACAGCAAGATGAAATTGATCATTTGAAAAAACAACTTGAAAAGCGGTAAATTACCAATTCATGAAACCACCCTCTAAATCATAGATTTTAGTAAACCCAAGGGAATCCATTATTTTTGATGCCTTACCACTTCGATTTCCAGAGCGACAATAAATTAAAAGTGTTTTGTTTCTATCAAACTCAGAAATATTTTTTGTGAAATCAGCACTCTTATAGTCAACATTCAGCGCATTGTCAATATGCCCTTCTTCATATTCTGTTGGCGTTCTTACATCAATTATTTGAAATTGCTTTTCCATGAGATTTAGGTACGCTTCTTTATCAACAACCTCTATTTTATTTTGGCTGGGAGAACATGCAATAAATAAAATTAGGATGAATTTTTTCATAAAAATGTTTTAATAAAAATAAGAAATTAGGTGAAAACTTAACCACCAAATCATGGGAATTCCCTCAATCCAAAAACTAGTATAATATTTCGACTTTTCTGGAGTGCTATAATAAAGAGAAATCCCAAGCACTACATAGGCGATCAAAATGGGAATTACATCCATGAAATTGTATAAAAAAACGGATACAAACAATCCAATGCCAAGCAGAAGTAAACCTATTATTTTAGTTTTATGAATTCCAAACTGCTGAGGAATGGTTCTCAAGCTTAAATCGTCGGTAGAAACATCTCTAATCTCAAAGGGCAGTGTAGCCACCCAAACATAAATAAACTGAATGAGAGACCCTTTTAAAAATAAGGCAAAAGAAAGATTGTTTAGAAAAGCTAGAGGAGCTCCAACTGTTAAAAGTACCCAGCAGAGTGCTACTAAATGAATTTTCCAACCCTTTTTATTTCTCCAATTTGAAGTTTCACCAAAAAAAGGAATGGTATAAACAATCACCAAGAACCCTCCAAAAATTACAAAAATTTTGGTCTCAAAATTAAGAGTGAAAAATATCCCAAAAGCAACTAGGCCGCTGATGGAAGAAAGTGAAAGGATTCCAGCAGAATTCTTTCTTGTTGCGCCTGAAAAAAAAAGAGGAAAATATTTGATGAAATTATACGTAAAAAGCGTGCTAAAAAAAATAAATATTAACAACTTTTGACTATCACTTTCAGGCACTAAACCAACCGTTAAACTTCCTAAGCATGTGACAGCTAAAGCCACATGAATACTGGATTTAATATAAAAATCAAAACAAAATTTGAAAAATTTTAACACCTGTAAAGATCGAAACTTTACAGGAGTTGACCTTTGTTTTATAAAAAAAAAATAAGATCCTGAAAAAGAACAAAAAAATGTCCAACAGATATTCTATTTTTGTTGAAATTTAGAACGTATGAGAACGGATAATTTTGTTGAAAGACACATAGGACCAAATGAGGAGGAGATTAAGAAAATGCTAACTAAAATAGGTTTGGAATCCATTGAGCAACTGCTTGAAGAAACGATTCCAGAGGCAATCCGCCTGGATACTGGTCTAGATTTACCTGAAGGGATTAGTGAATTTGCTTTTTCAAAAATAATTCAAAAGCTAGGGCGAGAAAACAGTCTCTATGATACTTACATTGGTCTAGGATATCATGCAGCCATTATACCTGCCGTTATACAGCGAAATATATTGGAAAATCCAGGGTGGTATACAGCATATACACCTTATCAAGCTGAGATCGCTCAAGGCAGATTAGAAGCTTTATTTAATTTTCAAACCCTGATTTGTGATCTAACGGGAATGGAACTTGCCAACGCTTCTTTATTGGATGAGAGTACGGCTGCCTCTGAAGCAATGACGATGCTCTTTGGAGCGCGTTCACGGGAACAGAAAAAAAATAAAGCCTCTCATTTTTTTGTGGATGAAAATGTTTTACCCCAAACACTCTCCCTATTAAAAACACGGGCAACTCCTCTAGGAATTGAATTAATCATTGGAGATCCAGAAAATCAAATCTTTGGAGAACATTTTTTTGGTGCTATTTTTCAATATCCAGGAAAACAAGGTGCAATTCCAAATTTAAAGAAGTGGATTCAAGATGTTAAAGAACATAACATCTGTACTGTGGTTGCAGCGGATATCATGAGTTTAGTTCTCCTCGAAGCACCTGGAAATCAGGGAGCAGATGTTGTTATTGGAACCACACAGCGCTTCGGAATCCCACTAGGATACGGAGGGCCACACGCCGCGTTTTTTGCGACTAAAGAACATTACAAAAGAAATATTCCAGGTCGAATTATTGGTCAAACCCGTGATTTAGATGAACATCCTGCACTCCGTATGGCATTGCAAACCAGAGAGCAACACATTAAACGAGATCGCGCTACATCCAATATTTGTACCGCTCAAGTGCTTTTGGCAGTCATGGCTGGAATGTATGCCGTGTATCATGGACCTAAAGGACTTCAATACATTGCTAATGGAATCCATCAAAAAGCTTCACTACTGAATCAAAAATTAGAAGCCTTAGGTTTGAATCAAAAAAATGAATCTTTTTTTGATACCCTATCCGTTGAGACTGAGGCAAAAGCAATTAAAAGTATAGCCGAGCAAAAAGAAATTAACTTTTATTACCCTGATGAAAATACCGTTTGTATTTCACTCAACGAAACTACTTCTGATCAAGAAGTTGATCAAATTGTAAACGTCTTTTGTGATTATCTAAAAAAAGAGCATGTTACTTCTTCAAACGAGGCAGCTTCGATTAAACTTCCAAAAGATGACCTTAGAAAGAGTTCTTTTTTAACACATCCTGTTTTCAATTCTTATCACTCTGAAACGGCTTTAATGCGGTACATCAAGTCACTAGAACGAAAAGATTTAGCGCTAAACCATTCGATGATCTCACTGGGATCCTGTACAATGAAGCTCAATGCGGCCTCAGAAATGCTTCCCTTGAGTGATCCCAATTGGGGGGGAATTCATCCTTTTGTTCCGATCAATCAAGCGGCAGGGTACCAAAAAATGCTGTCGCATCTCACCGAACAACTCAATATAATTACAGGATTTGATGCAACTTCACTACAACCCAACTCGGGTGCACAAGGCGAATATTCCGGTTTAATGGTGATACGCGCCTATCATGAATCAAGAAAAGATTATCATAGAAATATTTGCATCATTCCTGCATCTGCACACGGAACGAATCCAGCATCAGCGGTAATGGCTGGAATGACAGTAGTGGTTACCGCGACCGATGAAAAAGGAAATATAGATTGGTACGATTTACAAGAAAAAGCACTCTTACACAAAGAAAATCTCTCTGCTTTAATGATCACCTATCCAAGTACACATGGGGTCTTTGAAACTAAAATAAAGGACATCACCCAACTCATTCACGACTGCGGGGGTCAGGTGTATATGGACGGTGCAAACATGAATGCGCAAGTAGGCTTAACCAGTCCGGCAGCAATTGGTGCTGATGTTTGCCATTTAAATCTACATAAAACATTTGCGATTCCCCATGGTGGAGGTGGCCCGGGTGTGGGACCCATTTGTGTTGCAAAACATTTAGCCCCTTTTTTACCTGGGAATCCTGTCATTCAAACAGGAGGAGATCAAGCAATCACTGCTATTTCTGGCGCCCCATTTGGCTCTGCATTAGCCTGCCTCATTTCGTATGCTTATATCAAAATGTTGGGTGGGTCTGGATTACAAAAAGCTACAGAAATTGCCATTTTAAATGCCAATTATATCCAAAAACGTCTTGAGGGGGCCTACGAAATTTTATATACTGGTGTTAAAGGAAGAGCAGCTCATGAACTCATTATTGACTGCAGGTCCTTCAAAGAAGTGGGTATTGAGGTCGTCGATATTGCAAAACGATTAATGGATTATGGTTTTCATGCTCCAACGGTTTCCTTTCCCGTGCCCGGAACCATGATGATTGAACCTACAGAAAGTGAAAATATTGATGAAATGGATCGCTTTTGTGAAGCGATGATTTCTATCAGGATGGAAATTGCAGGAGGCGAAAAAGAACACCACATATTAAAAAATGCACCCCATACTTTGGCAATGATTACTGCTGATCAATGGGACCTACCTTACAGCCGTCAAAAGGCAGCATTTCCTCTAGATTTTGTTCACAAAAATAAATTTTGGCCTACCGTCAGAAGAGTGGATGAAGCCTATGGAGATCGTAATTTAGTATGTAGTTGCCTTCCCATAGAATCTTATTCAAATAGCTGAAAAATAGTGTTTTAAAAAATAATTTTGACTGATTATTATAAATAAGATATACTTTAGGCATCGTAGCGTTTTTATGAAAACAAAGAGGCTAGCTATTCAAAACAATACCTTTGTATTTACATTATGAATATAAAAATTACAGGTACTGGAAGTTGTATACCCGAAAAGGCTAAACCCAATGAACAATTTTCTTCAAATTCCTTTTTTGATGCAGCTGGATCAAAAATCGAAAATCCCAATGAAGAAATCATAGAAAAATTTCAAGCCATTACAGGTATTGAACAAAGAAGGTATATAAAAGACGAACAAACTGTTTCTGACATTGCGCTTGAAGCGGCTTTAAAAGCAATTGATGATGCTTCTCTTGATGCAGAAACACTAGACTATATCATTTTTGCTCACAATGTTGGAGACATTGCATTAAACTCAAATCAAGTAAACACACTTCCGAGTTTGGCATCAAAACTAAAAGCAGGTCTAAAAATTTCGAACCCAGAATGTGTAGCCTATGACATTTTATTTGGTTGTCCAGGTTGGGTTGAAGGCATTATCCAAGCCAAAGCATTTATCAAAGCCGGAATGGCTAAAAAATGTTTGGTTATTGGAGCAGACACGCTTTCACGTGTTTTAGACCAAAGTGATCGTGACTCAATGATCTATGCCGATGGAGCAGGTGCAACCATCGTTGAAGAAACTGAAGATGAAGGTGGAATTCTCTCTCATAAAACAGTCACCTATACTTCGGACGGAGAGGCCGAATTTATCTTCTATGGCCCTGCAAATGATATCGGTGAAGGAACAAAATACATCAAAATGTTTGGCAGAAGGGTTTATGAGTTTGCGCTTAGTAAAGTTCCTTTGGCAATTCAAACTTGTCTTGAAGCTTCTGGAGAAGCTATTGATGATGTGAAGAAAATTTTTATTCATCAAGCCAATCTCAAAATGGACGACGCTATCGTGAAACGATTCTACAGATTGTATAAAAAACCTACCCCCAAAGATGTTCTACCCATGAACATCCAAGAATACGGCAACAGTTCTGTAGCAACAATTCCCACTCTCTTTGATCTGATTCGCAAAGAAAAATATCAAGGCCATGAAGTGAATGAAGGGGATCTTGTGATTTTTGCTTCCGTAGGTGCGGGAATGAATATCAATGCCATAACCTACAGAATGTAAAGCCCAAAAGGGAAACTAAATTCATCTTTCCTAAAGACGCAATAAACATAAAATTCTTACCTTTGGAGGGGTATGAAAATCCTCACACATATTGGAAGTTACTTTATAATGCTCAAGTTAACCTTTGGTAAATTTACCAAGTGGAAGATTCTCAAGCAGCTGATTTTAAAAGATATTGATACCTTAATCATTGGTTCATTGGGGATTGTATCTTTCATTTCTTTTTTTGTTGGTGGAGTGGTTGCTATTCAAACCGCTTTAAATTTAGAAAATCCTTTATTACCCAAAAATTTAATTGGTTTTGCTGCGAGACAATCTATTATCCTAGAATTTGCTCCAACTTTTATTTCGATCATTATGGCGGGTAAAGTAGGCTCCTATATCACCTCAAGCATCGGAACAATGCGAGTTACCGAACAAATTGATGCATTAGAAGTCATGGGAATCAATACCCACAACTATTTGATATTTCCAAAAATAATTTCCTTATCACTCTATCCCTTGGTTATCTGTATCTCCATGTTTTTAGGGATTTTTGGAGGTTATATGGCTGCGGTATATGGCGGATTTGCGACAAGTGCTGATTATATTGAAGGAATTCAAATGGATTTCATTCCCTTTCATATTACCTATGCCTTTATCAAAACTTCATTTTTTTCATTTGTTTTAGCGACCATTCCCGCATACCACGGGTATTATATGAATGGAGGAGCATTAGAAGTAGGAAAAGCTAGTACGGTTTCATTTGTCTGGACTAGTGTGGCTATTATCCTTTTAAACTATCTCATAACTCAATTATTACTTACCTAGATGATTCGTGTAGAAAACATAATAAAATCATTTGATGATGTTGAGATATTAAAAGGCATCTCTACTCAGTTTGAAAAAGGAAAAACGAATTTAATTATTGGTCAAAGTGGGTCTGGAAAGACTGTTTTTCTAAAATGCCTCCTCGGTCTTTTTAAAATCGATTCTGGAAGTATTCATTTTGAAGATAAAATGCTCAAAGAAATGTCAATAAAGGAACGTAGTGTTCTTCGACAAGAAATAGGAATGGTTTTCCAAGGTAGTGCATTGTTTGACTCGATGACTGTTGAAGAAAACATTATGTTTCCTATGCAAATGTTTACCAAAAAAGTAAACAGCGAGATTAGAGACAGAGCGAATATTGCGATCAAAAGAGTAAATTTGATTGACGCTAACACCAAGTTTCCAGATGAAATTTCAGGAGGAATGAAAAAGAGAGTCGCTATTGCTCGAGCTATCATCATGAATCCCAAATATTTATTTTGTGACGAACCTAATTCAGGTCTTGACCCTAAAACAGCTATACTAATAGATAATTTAATACAAGAAATTACCGACGAATATCAGATTACAACGGTCATTAATACTCATGACATGAATTCGGTAATGGAAATAGGTGAGAAAATTATCTTTTTAAAGCAGGGTAAAAAAGCCTGGGAAGGTTCAAATAAAGATATATTCCATACAGACAATAAAGCTGTTTCTGATTTTGTTTATTCTTCTGATTTATTCAAAAAAGTACGCGAAGTTTATTTAAAAGAAGAAACTACTCAAGAATCACCTCAGCGTGAGGACTGAAGAGATAAATTTTACCTGTTTCAATTTCCCTACATTCAATTCGTTTTCTTCTCTTTTTGATTTTTTCAAAACGCCGACCATTTGAGATTGAAAATATAAATCCGTCTTTAATTTCAAAAATATAAGTCCTCTCGCAATTCTCATCATACCCCTTTAGTGCCATCACTAAATCAAAATCTCTATCTGTGCTAGCCTTAGGGTTCTTCATATGTTTTGCCAAAATGGAACAAATTGGATCTGGAAAAACCGAAGGATTTAAAAAGGGTAATAAAGTTTCTCGATATGCTTGTTTCCATTCAGGTCCATGAGGCTTGACTTTATTTCCATATTGTTTTGAGACTCTAAAATGAGCTAGCTCATGAAGAAGTGTAATTAAAAAACGATAAGGGTTCAGTGAATTGTTTACCGTTATTATCGAGTTTTTATTCGGATAAAATCTAAAATCACCATGTTTACTTAACCTTTGTTTGGTAACCAAGACTTCTATCTGTGACTCTTCAAGTAACAATTTAACTTGAGCCTGCGCAGCTTTAGGAACATAGGTCAGAAGTGTATCCATTCCCTTTTAATTTAGGGGGTTGAGGAAGATACAGGGAGTACTTTACCGTTAAAAAACTGCTGTCCTTCCAAAGAAAACTTAAAGATATATTCAGCCATTTCCATTGCACTAAGCGGAGCCTGAACCCCAGGAAAAGCCTGTGCTAACATCTCGGTTTGTACAGCGCCCAGAGCTAGGGTATTAAATGCGGGACCCGTTTCTTTGTATTCCTCTGCCAACAATTCAGTAAGGATATTGACCGCACCCTTACTGCTGCTATAGGCAGCCAAACCCGGAAATTTCGAACTTCCCCCAATTCCTCCCATACTGCTAATGTTTACTACATGCCCGTCTAAAGCTATTAAAGGTAATAACAATCGAGTAAGAGAGGCAAGCCCAAATACATTTACTCCATAAATAGTTTCGAAATCCTCTTTTGATGTTTCACTAAAAGGCTTATTCAAAAGTGCTCCTGCATTATTGATCAATGCATCAATCACAATATTGTCTGCCCTCAGTTTTTTTGCAAAATTCTCTAGTGCCTTTTCGTCCGTAATATCAAGACTAACCGAATGAATCATTTCTTCCGTCTGCAAGCTTTTAAGGTTACGTGAAAGTGCAAAAACTGTGTGCCCTTTGGCTGCGATATGCTTTACTAAATCAAAGCCTATTCCTCTACTGGCCCCAGTGACAACAAAAGTCTTTTTCATAAATTATAAGGTATTGAAAAATTCCCCTAGATAAAAACGTACTTAGAGAAGCATCGTGATTGGATTCTCCACAAATCCTCTTAATGTTTGTAAAAATTGTGCGCCAGTAGCTCCATCTACCACACGATGATCGCAAGCTAACGTTAACTTCATTGTATTTCCAACAACAATATTTCCATTCTTAACAACTGGTTTCTGAACGATCGCACCTACAGACAAAATAGCTCCATTGGGTTGATTGATGATGGAGGTAAACTCTTGAATACCAAACATTCCAAGGTTAGAAATTGTGAATGTACTCCCATCCATTTCAGCAGGGGTTAATTTTTTATCACGAGCACGTATAGCATAATCTTTCACCGTAGCACCGATTTGAGGAAGAGTGAGTTCATTTGTAAATTTAACAACAGGAACTACCAAGCCATCCTCGACCGCAACTGCCACCCCAACATGTACATGGTGGTGTTGAGTAATCTGACTATCTTCCCACTTCCCATTTACTTGTGGATGTTGCAACAATGCGTGTGCTGAAGCTTTTACCACAATATCATTAAATGAAATTTTGGTATCGGGCAATCCATTGTATTGCTCTCTAAACGAAATCGCATTATCCATATCAAATTCAACTCCTAAATAATAATGTGGTGCTGAAAACTTGGAGGCAGATAATCTTTTAGCAATTGTTTTACGCATTTGAGAATTCGCGATAACCGTGACAGACTCCGTTCCGCTTGGAACAAAAGCTTGTGCAGCCCCTCCTTGCTGAGGCTGAAAATTATCTATGTCTCTTTTTATGATTCGACCATGGTCCCCTGAACCCTTAACTTGGTTTAAGTTCACTCCTTTTTCAGCCGCTAGTTTCTTTGCTAATGGGGAAGCAATGATTCTTCCAGACCCAGAAGAAACAACGGGGGGGGCTGCAACAGGTGTTGGCTTAACTTCAGCTTTAGGAGCTTCAACTTTTTCAACCACAGCTTCTGCGGCTTTGGGTGCAGGTTCAGCTTGATTTCCGTGAGCCGCCAATACGGTATTAACATCTGTCCCCTTTTTACCGATGATAGCCAAAACACTATCTACTGGAGCAGACTCACCTTCTTGTAATCCTATATACAACAAGGTCCCTTGATAAAAGGATTCAAATTCCATTGTAGCTTTGTCCGTTTCGATTTCAGCTAAAATATCTCCTTCATTGACGGTATCTCCTACTTTTTTATTCCAAGTAGCAACTGTTCCCTCTTCCATCGTGTCACTCAATCGAGGCATCGTAATGAGTTCTGCCCCATCAGGCATTGCTATATTTTCAGTTGGAGTAGTTTCTTTACTGGAGTTTACAGTTTCTGAAACACTTTGCTCAGAAGCTGATGCATCAGCATCGCCATGGAGTAATGATGAGATGTCCTCTCCTTTTTCACCAATGATAGCAAGCAGCGTATCCACAGGCGCTGTTCCTCCTTCTTGAATTCCAATATGAAGCAACTCCCCTTCATTGAAAGATTCAAATTCCATGGTGGCTTTATCGGTTTCAATTTCTGCAAGAATATCCCCTTCATTAATCTTATCACCCACTTTTTTGAACCATTTAGCAACAGTCCCTTCTTCCATGGTATCGCTCAACCTTGGCATATTAATTATTTCCGCCATACTCTATAATTTGTGTTTTATAAAAGGATAATCTTCTTGTTCGTAAACCGCATCGTACATTAAACTTAAATCTGGATAGGGTGAAGATTCCGCAAATTTTTCACATTCCAAAACGCGTTCTTTGATCGACTTATCCACTTGATCTAATTCGCTTTGGGTTGCATATTTTTTTGATAAAATAACTTCTTTCACTTGAGATATAGGATCAATTTTACGATACTCCTCAACTTCGTCTTTTGTTCTATAATGCTGAGCATCAGACATCGAATGTCCTCTGTAACGGTAGGTTTTCATTTCAATAAATGAAGGACCTCCCCCTGATCTCGCCAAACTTATAGCCTTGTCCATTACTTTGGCTACTGCTACAGGGTCCATTCCATCACAAGGTTCACAGGGCATATTATACCCTAATCCTAACTTCCAAATTTCTTCATGATTTGCTGTTCTTGCAACCGAAGTACCCATCGCATAACCATTGTTTTCAACAACGAATACAACTGGTAATTCCCATAACATTGCCAAATTTAAGGTTTCGTGAAGTGACCCCTGACGGGCAGCACCATCTCCTAAAAAACAAAGTGTTACATTATCGCGTTCGAAATATTTATCTCCAAAGGCCATTCCAGCACCCAAGGGAATTTGTCCCCCCACGATTCCATGACCTCCATGAAATTTAAATTCTTTAGAAAAGATATGCATCGATCCACCCAATCCTTGAGAAGTTCCTGTAGCTTTTCCATAAAGTTCAGCCATAACACGCTTGGGATCTACCCCCATTCCGATTGGCTGCACGTGGTTTCTATAGGCCGTAATCATTCGGTCTTTTCCAATCTCCATTGCATGGAGGGAACCCGCTAAAACTGCTTCTTGACCGTTATATAAATGCAAAAACCCTCTGACTTTTTGTTGAATGTAAACCGCTGCTAATTTGTCTTCAAATTTTCTCCAGAAAAACATATTTTCATACCAATCCAAATATGTTTGTTTTGTTATTTTCTTCATAAAAACCTCCTAAATATTTCTAATATCGAATGCCAAAATTACTCAATTATGTTCTATGAGTAAAATAATCCTCATTAATTATTCCTTCAAATATTCAGAACACTATTCCTGTGCTTCTTCTTGAGCAGCAACAGGATAATTTCCAACATCTAAGGCTAAAGAAAAACGTATGGTATTTTCTAATGGATTTCGAACATTAGAGGTCGAAAACAAATACGAAATATCTATATCCAAACTTTTAATATCAAATCCAGCACCCATCGTTAGATAACGACGTGCTCCTTTATCTTGACTTTCATTAAAATAACCCGTTCTTATAGAAAAGGAATCTTCAAAACGATACTCCAATCCGATTGCAGCTGTAATTTCTTTGAGCTCCTCTGAAGTCCCTCCAGGAGCATCACTAAAGGAGGTGAAAATTCCCTTTAAAAAGTCTATATCCGGTTGATTATATCCTGTCAAAACAAGTTCATCATCATATACTGCTGCTGGTGTAGGAACTAATAACTTATTAAATTCTGTATAAATCCCTAGGGCATTACTTGCATCAAAAAGAAGATCCAAACCGAAACCTACTTTAAGATTAGTTGGAATAAAACTTTTTTGTCCTCCAATATCATAAACTAAACGAGGTCCAATGTTTGAAATATTCATACCTCCTCTAAAAACAGCATCATTTGCACCCAAGTCAAAAACTTTACTTTCAAAAAATCCAGCAACATCAACACCAACGGAATTCGCTGAAGAAGTGTCGGCATCGGTTGCGATTTTTAAATCTGATCGGATATAACGTCCAGCGACGGCCATAGAAAAAGTTTCACTTAGTTTCAATGCATAAGAAACATCCAGAGTAAGCTCTGAGGGTCTTTCAAGCCCTTGGTCTACTATAGAGCCACCTATGAATTCGTTAAATTGGATGTCTCCAAGACTAAAATATTTTAGGCTTGTTGCCCAAGAACTTCTTTCATTTAGACGATTGTAATAGGTTATACTTCCTAAAAAAATATCATCAACTAGCTTACTGAGATAGGGAGTATAACTAAATCCCAATGCTTTTTCTGAGGATACAAAAGCATATTTAGCCGGATTCCATTGTTGTGAATAAGCATCTGCTGGAGTTGCTACTCCTAAATCTCCCATCCCTGCTGCGCGAGCATCAGGCGTGATCATCAAAAAAGGGACTCCAGTGGTTATCACACGATTTGAATTCTGTCCCAAGGAGAAAAAAGCTCCAAGCAGAAAAAAAACACCTGTTGTACGAATTACTTTTTTTAAATTCATTGTACTTATTGAAACGTAAATTCCATTGAAATGTTATGCGAGTGTATTTAAAAAAATAAGCTCGCACAATTCAATGCAATATTTTTAAATTTAATACGTTTTATCTTTAGTTTTATGCTGTTAAAAATTTTTCAAACATCTTTAAACTCAAACATTGATTATTTGTATATTGCAATACGTTTTAGAAACATTAACGAACTATATGAAAGTGAGTCATTTAAAACATTTATTATCCACAATTTCTCTTACCCTACTACTCATTAGTTGTGGAGGAAATAATACTTCTCGTGGAACAGGCTGGGATATCAATTCCAAAAAAGGAGGATTTCAATACAACGTAGACTTTGATGAACAAGAAACAGGTCCCGGTTTAGTTTTTGTTGAAGGAGGTACTTTTACAAAAGGACAAGTACAAGATGATGTAATGCATGATTGGAATAATACACCGAACAAACAGCATGTGATGTCCTTTTATATAGACCAAACTGAAGTAACAAATTTAATGTACCTGGAATACTTAAATTGGTTAGAAACAGTATACCCACCAATTGAAGACAATCGCTATCTACAAGTATATCAAGGGGCACTTCCTGATACACTTGTTTGGAGAAATCAATTAGGCTATGTTGAAGAATTAACTACAAATTATTTACGCCATCCCGCCTATGCAGAATATCCCGTCGTAGGTGTTAATTGGCTTCAAGCAGTGCAATATGCGGAATGGAGAACAGACCGTGTGAATGAATTCATTTTAGAACGAGAAGCCTATGTACAGAAAGATGTGCGTTATAATGAAATAGATGCTAATAGTACATTCAATACAGCTGCTTACTTAAAACGTCCTGAAACTGTTTATGGCGGCAAAATTGATAGTTTAGCTGGCAAGAATGGAACTGTCAAAAGAGATACAGCTACAGTAAATGTTTATGCTGGTGTTGAAAAAGGAATATTATTACCTTCTTATCGACTTCCTACTGAAACCGAATGGGAATATGCCGCTTTAGCCTTAGTAGGTGATCGTGAATACAACACCTATCGAGGAAAAAAGAAATATCCTTGGTCAGGGGAATACACACGTTCCAGTGATCGAAGAACAGAAGGTGATCAATTAGCAAACTTTAAACTCGGTAAAGGAGATTACGGAGGAATTGCAGGCTGGTCAGACGATGGTGCAGATATTACCATCCAAGTGAAACAATACCCTCCAAATGATTTTGGAATCTACGATATGGCAGGAAATGTTTCTGAATGGGTTTCCGATGTATATAGACCTATCGTAGATGATGAAGCAAACGATTTCAACTATTATCGAGGGAATGTATATTTAAAAAATGTAATTGGAGAAGATGGGAAAGCACAAATAATATCTCCAGATCAACTAGTATTTGACACCTTACCTAATGGAAAAGTACTTTTAAAAAGACTACCAGGGGATTTAGATCAAGTAGCTGTAGATGAAGAAGAAACTTTCTTGCGTCAAAATTTCTCTGAGAGTGATAATAGAAATTTTAGAGATGGAGACATTGAATCTTCAAGAAACTATTCAAATGGCAGACCTGAAGCTGGAAGCGATTCAAATCTTGAAACTAAGCTTATGTATGACGCACCCGTGAATGCTAAAGTAACTTTAGACGAAGACGGAAATAAAGTTAGATCAATTGATAAATCAGACAAAAGAACAACACTCATTACAGATGAAGTCAGGGTATACAAAGGAGGCTCATGGAAAGACAGAGCCTATTGGTTAGACCCCGCCCAAAGGCGTTATCTCCCACAATACATTGCAACGGAGAGTATTGGATTTAGATGCGCCATGTCAAGAGTAGGATCTAAAAGCCGTGTCAAGAAAAGTGCAAGGCACAAAAGACAAGGATAACAAAATCATCATCAAGCATCTTATTATTTAAGATGCTTTTTTGTTCTATGCAAATACAAAAATTATATTCGCTTTTTTTAGAGTCTTCAGGGATTTCGACAGATACAAGAACTTTAAAAAAAAGAGCTCTCTTTTTTGCATTGAAGGGTGAGAATTTTAATGGAAATTTATTTGCTGAAAAGGCATTGAATTTAGGGGCAACTGCAATTGTGGTAGACGATGCCAACCTAAAAAGTTTAGGTTCTAATGTTGTGTTTGTTCAGAACACATTGATCACTTTACAAAAATTAGCTGCTTACCATAGAAAACAATTAAATACTCCAATTATTGGGCTAACGGGTAGCAACGGAAAAACAACAACCAAAGAACTTATACGAGAAGTACTCGCCAAAAAGTATATGGTTCTAGCGACAAAAGGAAATCTCAATAATCACATTGGGGTTCCATTAACACTTTTAGAATTAAAAAAGGAACATGAAATTGCCGTAATTGAAATGGGGGCAAATCATATTGGAGAAATTAAAATGCTTTGTGAAATTGTATTGCCGAATTGGGGTTATATCACCAATTTTGGAAAAGCACATTTAGAAGGTTTCGGAGGGCTTGAAGGAGTCATTCAGGGAAAATCTGAACTTTATCAACATTTGATGAAACGACATCAGAAAATTCTGATCAACGGTGATGACCCTATTCAAAGAAAAAAAACAAATAATTATACTGTAAGTAGTTTTGGACAGGGTAAAGAAAATACTTTTCAAATAAATCCAGCTGAGGAAACAATTAATGGTCTCCAAATAAACTGTAATAATATAACCTACACAAGTGCTCTTCACGGTGCCTACAATCTAAATAATATTGCTGCTGCAATAACTTTTGGACTCTTACACAATATAACTTCTAAAGCAATACAAGCTGCAATTCATAGTTATCAGGCAACAAACAATAGATCACAGATAGTAAAAATAAAAAACACACTCCTTGTGATGGATGCTTATAATGCCAATCCTACGAGTATGGAGTTAGCTATTCAAGCTTTTGAAAAGGACGCATCAAGAAAAAGTGCTGTCATCTTGGGCGATATGATGGAATTAGGATCAGAGGCTGAAAAAGAACACCAATATATTTTAGATTATTGTTTAAAAACTAAGCTTACACAAATCCATCTTATTGGTTCCCAGTTTTTAAAAGTTAAAAACCAGAATGGAACCGTTCATAAACACAAAGATCTCGATACCTTTAAAAACCACATCAACTCCCAAACGAAACTAGAATTTGATAAAATATTAATTAAAGGATCACGCGCAATGAAATTGGAAACTTTACTCCCCTTTTTTGAGTCTAAATTTTAAAATGAGAAAGCTACTTTTATTATTGGTTTGTTTTTGCTTTTTAAATTGTCAAAAATCAGACGAAAAATGTGGGCAAATCATAAAAAAAGAAATCATTGAAGCAAATTACTACTTTGTGCTTCAAACGGATGAGTATATCAATTATTACAATACGCCACAAGACCCGACGCTACCGGACAACGGAGTTCGCCAAGGAAAGGTTTCGAAAGAAGTATACGATTCCTTTGAAATTGGAGATGAATATTGCTCAGAAAGTTAAGTTTTATTCTATCTGAGACCCTGTGATTATTTGTTCAACAATTTCTGGGTTTAACAAAGTAGAAGTATCTCCTAGATTGGAAATGTCTTTACTTGCAACTTTCCTTAAAATTCGTCGCATTATTTTACCTGAACGAGTTTTGGGTAGACCCGGAACAATTTGAATTGCATCGGGTTTGGCAATGGGACCAATAATTTTTCGAACGGTATTTTTAATTTCATTAATTAAAGTTTCATTTGTAATCCCTTCCGCATCACAAATCACATAGGCGTAAATTCCTTGTCCTTTTATATCATGAGGAAAACCAACCACCGCAGACTCAATTACTCTGGGGTGCTCATTAATCGCATTTTCTACCTCAGCAGTTCCCATCCGATGTCCTGATACATTTATAACATCATCCACACGTCCCAGAATTCTGATATATCCGTCATGGTCCCGCTTTGCTCCATCTCCTGTAAAATACATTCCAGGATAAGCTGAAAAATAGGTTTCCTTAAAGCGCTTATGGTCACCATAGGTGGTTCTTAGCATGGAAGGCCAAGGGAATTTAATACATAGATTTCCCTCTACATTATTTCCCTTTAACTCATTCCCTTCTGCATCAACAATAATCGGTTGAATCCCAGGCAAAGGTAAGGAAGCATGGGCAGGCTTGTTGGGGGTAATTCCAGCTAATGCAGAAATCATGATTCCTCCAGTTTCAGTTTGCCACCATGTATCAACCAAAGGACAATTTCCTTTTCCAATATGATCGTGATACCAATGCCATGCTTCTTCATTTATGGGCTCGCCAACGGAACCAATTACTTTTAAAGAATCTAATTTATAAGGCGCTAGAGGCTCTAAACCCTCAGCCTGTAGGGCTCGTATCGCTGTTGGTGCTGTATAAAACTGATTGACTTGATATTTATCTACAATTTCCCAAAATCTTCCTGGATGGGGATAGGTAGGGACACCCTCAAACATAAGTGTGGTTGCACCCGACAATAAGGGTCCGTATATAATGTAGGAATGTCCTGTGATCCATCCAATATCAGCCGTACACCAGTAAATATCATTTTGTGCATATTGGAAAACATTTTCAAAAGAATATTGGGTATATACCATATATCCCCCTGTAGTATGAACTACACCTTTGGGTTTTCCTGTTGACCCAGAGGTATATAATATAAACAGTAAATCCTCTGCATCAAGACTTTCAGCAGTATGTTCTATTGACTCATCTTTGATCGCATCATGCCACCAAATATCGCGCCCTGAAACCATCTGTACCTCTGCATTTGTTCTTTTACAAACAATTACTGTTTCAACTGTTGTCGTTTTTTCTAAAGCCTCATCTACTACGGCTTTTACGGGAATATTTTTAGCTCCTCTAAAATTACCATCTGAGGTCAAAACCATCTTTGCTTCACAATCAATAATTCGATCGGCCAAAGCAGAAGATGAAAATCCAGCAAACACTACCGAGTGAACAGCCCCGATTCTAGCACATGCTAACATGGCAATAGCAGCTTCAGGAATCATAGGCATGTAAATAATGACACGATCCCCTTTTTTTATTCCTTGTGCTTTCATTGCATTTGAAAACTGGCAAGTCAACTCAAACAATTCTCGGTAACTGATTATTTTATTTGCTTCGTTTGGATCATTCGGCTCCCAAATAATTGCTGCCTTGTCTCCATGTGTAAACAAATGTCTTTCAAAAATATTTTCTGTAATATTTAGTTTTGCATTTTCAAACCACTTGAAATGAGGTCCCTCATGCTCCCATTTAAGAACACTATCCCATGGCTTGTGCCAATGAAAAGATTCTGCAATTCTCGCCCAAAACTTTTCAGGCTGATTGACACTCTTTTGGTATTCATGAATGTACCCAGATAAAGATTGAATTTTATTACTCATAATTAAGTCTTATTTTTAATGCGCAGGGCTTGTAGGGTTTTCTGCCCCTCTTGGAGTTCTAATACGTTCAGTTAACGCAACAACTTCATTGGGGGGTGAAGGGGTTAAACGAGACACTACAAGTGCAATTACAAAATTTAAAATCATTCCCAATGTACCAATTCCCTCGGGTGAAATTCCCCACCAAAAGTTTTCTGGAAGCCCCGGACCCCCCAGTTGGGGTTTAAAATAAATGATATACGATGCCGTAAATAAGATTCCAATGATCATCCCTGACATGGCTCCTTGACGGTTCATTCGTTTATCAAAAATTCCCAAAATTATAGCCGGAAAAAAAGAAGATGCAGCAAGACCAAAAGCTAGTGCAACAACTTGGGCTACAAATCCTGGTGGATTCAGACCTGCCAGACCTGCGGCTACTACTGCCACTGCAATTGCAACTCGGGCAGCATAAAGCTCTCCTTTTTCACTAATATCTGGACGGAGGTAATTCTTTAATAAATCATGAGAAATAGAGGTTGAGATAACCAGTAACAATCCGGCAGCAGTAGAAAGTGCAGCAGCCAATCCTCCTGCAACAACTAAGCCAATGACCCAAGGGGGTAGATTAGCAATTTCGGGATTTGCTAGTACGATAATGTCTCGATCTACCGTTAATTCATTCAATTGCGGATCAGCAAGATATTGAATCGTACCGTCGTTATTTTTATCCTCAAATGAGAGTAAGCCTGTATTTTCCCAATTCGTAAACCATACAGGAACCTCAGCATAAGATTTGTTTGAAAGGGTGTTAATAATATTCGTTCGAGCAAAAACGGCAACAGCGGGTGCGGTTGTGTATAAAATTGCAATAAAAAGTAATGCCCATCCTGCTGAAACACGAGCATCTTTAACTCTTGGAACGGTAAAAAAGCGAACAATCACATGGGGTAATCCCGCCGTTCCAAACATGAGCGCTCCCGTTATAAAAAACATATTGACTAGATTCCCTCTGTCAATATTGGTGTAGGAATCAAAACCTAAGTCTCTTGAAAGTAAATTTAATTTTTCTAAAAGATAGACACCATCTGTTCCTTTAGAACCAAATCCTATTTGTGGTATTGGATTTCCGGTCATTTGCAAGGAAATGAAAATTGCGGGGACTGTAAATGCAAAAATCAAGACACAAAACTGGGCAACTTGGGTATAGGTGATCCCTTTCATCCCTCCCAAAACCGCATAGAAAAACACAATTCCAATTCCGATTAAAACTCCAGTGTCAAATGGAACGTTTAAAAATCGTGCAAAAGCAACTCCAACGCCTTTCATTTGTCCAACTACATAGGTGAAAGAAACAAAAAGAGCACATATCAATGCCACCAAACGTGCATTTTTAGAATAATACCGTTCGCCTATAAAATCAGGAACAGTAAATTTTCCAAATTTTCGAAGGTAAGGAGCCAAAAGAAGAGCCAAAAGTACATAGCCCCCTGTCCAACCCATTAGATATTGACCTCCAGAAAATCCCATAAAAGCGATCAATCCTGCCATAGACAAAAAAGAAGCTGCTGACATCCAATCTGCAGCAGTTGCCATTCCATTTGCAATGGGATTAACACCACCACCTGCAACATAAAACTCCTTAGTTGATCCTGCACGAGCAACTATCGCTATGATTATATATACTAAAAATGTGAGACCTACTAAAAGGTAAGTCCATGTTTGTGCACTCATAAGATATTAAAATTTAAATTTCATCAACGTCATATTTCTTGTCTAATTTGTTCATCAAATAAACATAAACAAAAATCAAAATGACAAATGCATAAATCGATCCTTGATGTGCAAACCAAAATCCCAAAGGGAAACCACCCAACATGAATTGGTTTAAATATTCAGCGAAAACAATTCCAAAAAGAAAAGAAACGGTAAACCAAATAACTAAAAGAATAGATAAGTATTTTAAATTGGTTTTCCAATAGGTATTTTTATTTTTTTCCATAATAGTTAGTAAATATAACTAATATTCTAAATTAATTTTAAATAAAGATATCTCTTAACTATAACTTTATAGTCATTGGCCAACCTTTAAATTGGGATGCCTCTGAAGCTGTGACATCCGCCTCTCTTGGCCAGCATTCAAAGGTCACTTCTTTAGCGGTGTTGTTAAATCGAATAAATCCAAAGCCGGCTCCAAATGATTTTGATTCTGGATTGACATAGGCATGCATGGTTATTCTATTGTTAAAACCGTCTAAATACTGCCCTGTCCATGGAAGAATCGAATTATTATTTCTTCCTGCTTTTTCGTCTTCAGGCCACCACCATCTGCTGTAATAATTATTTACAATTGCAGGTACTACAAAAGCCCAAGGCCCATCGTCAAAAGTATTGATCCCATGCTGAACAACCGTGGCCAAATGTTGATCACCAGCAATATGAACAGCGTTTGCTTTTCTAATACGCTGTAAAGCTTTATTTCTCCCTGTTTGTGGCCAACCATTAGAATCTAGGTCAGCATGTAAACGGTTTTCTTTATCTCCGTGAAGATGAGCGCCACCACAAAAACCTGTTGCTGAAAGCACTACTTTCATTTTATCCGTAGTTTCAGAATCATTACTCCATTGATCTAAAAAAGCTAACTGCTCTTCTCCCAACAATGTTAAACCAGGTAAGTCTATGGATTCAGGATCATAACTAGTATTTCTAATGTGGTCGGGTCGCGGCCCCTGTTGTGGAATTTTACCGTTTGGACCTGATTTAAACTTTCTGTCTTCTATAATGGCAATATCCAATCCACCCAAAAAAAGACGCGTATAATAAGTTTGTATTCCTTGTGCTAAAGGTTGATCAGAATAAGGATCAGGTAAATGTGATGTTTGACAGCGTTCAACCATTTTCACATACTCGGGATGATGAAAATAACCTCCATCATTTCCTTCGGAAAGTATCGATTGTTTTCCTCCTTCTCCCCACAAGTTTCCCTGACCTATATCATGATCATCCGGGATGGTGATACAGGGTCTATTTCTAAAAGTCTCCCTAAATTGCAGCCCAAACTTTAACCAAGCAGCTGTGTGTTCCTTATGGTCATAAGACTGATCTCCTGCAAAAAAAATTAAATCTGGATCTAATGCATTTATGTTCCTGACATAGTTTTCCCGATTACCCCTATCTTTATTACTATTACAAGACAAAGCTGCAATAGAAAGCTCTTCTTTATCACTTGGTTCTTTTCTTATAAAACCCTCAAAATAGGCACTCTCTCCATGTAAAAGTCGATAACGAACCCCCTTTTTCATATTCCAATTTTCAACAGAAAAAGTAGTTGACCAACCTAATTCATTTAATTTTTGTGATTGAATTACCTTCCATTGATTGTCAATAAAAAATGCAAGTCGAACCTCTCTGGTTTCCTTTGGAAATAATGGAAATAATTGTGCCGTAATTTTTAATTTATTATTCGCCGTTGTATAAATTCCAAAGGCAACAACATCCTCTCTGGGCACTTTCAAATTTATAATTTTATTATCGGTTCTATTCCACCAATCATTGGTACTTAAGGTGTCTAAGCCAGTAAAAGGAGCCTTGACATAGTTGTTCGTATTGTATTTATTACAATTTGTTAGCAAGAGGAGACCAAGGACAACAAAGAAAACACTAAAATAGAGACTCTTAAAAGAAAAAAACGTTTTCATACTGTGATGATAAATTTTTTTGAGTCATCAAGATAGGGCTTTTTTGAAGAATCTAACTATCAGTCTTTAAAGGGGATGTTTGATCGAAAACTTCTGTTGATCCAATCATACGTTTCTTTCTTGAAATTACTTTTTTTAAG
>Ga0228672_1000351_pt1 | contig 24795 bp, 26 predicted proteins | sample 90DmetaG_FD_182788 | JGI IMG/M metagenome (GOLD analysis project Ga0228672, IMG submission 182788) | Seawater microbial communities from Monterey Bay, California, United States - 90D | ecosystem: Environmental > Aquatic > Marine > Coastal | place: USA: California | collected 2016-11-08 | reverse complement strand
CTCAGCTGTATTACTAGAAAAAACAACTATGAATATCTTATTATTTACTTTATCGAAAACAATGAAGTCTTTACAAATCATCAAGGATATATCAGGCGCGTTGATATCATTTCCTTGTTCTTTTCTGGATACGCTACTTTCAAAATAACATACTGATTCAAAGGAGAAGTGTCCTACAAGTCCTCCACAAAAAGAAGGTAAAATCTTTGGTATAAATACATTATAAGAAGAGAAATAATCTTCTATCCAATTTATAGGGTTGGTGTCATGATGTTCACTTTCCTCTATAAAGTTATTATATTTTTTTATCTTACTACCGAATACTTCTATATATTCGCCAGAAGAACAACCGATTATTGTATATCTACTCCAATTTTTATCTCCTTCAAGAGATTCGAAAAAAAATGATTTTTTTTGATCAAAATGCTCGCTGTATACATCAATTGCTTCTTTATCAATTGTATCTAATTCTTTAATCAGGGGTATTAAGGTAAAACCGTCTTCAACCTTATTTGTAAAATCAATAAAGTCCATTTATCTTTACTATGATTTAGAAATAATTTCTCTCATTTGAGAAATAGTTTTTTTATAATTTTCAGAATTGAAAATAGCTGATCCGGCAACAAATGTATCTGCTCCACATTCTGCAATTTTACCGATATTATTTGTATTAATACCTCCATCTACTTCCAATCTAATATTTGGGTTAACAGCATCAATCATTTCTTTAACTTCAGAAATTTTTTCATATGTTGATTCAATAAATTTTTGTCCTCCAAACCCAGGATTTACAGACATAAGCAAAACCATGTCTATCTGATCAAGACAATATTCAAGAACAGAGACGTTTGTAGCAGGATTAAGAACGATGCCAGGCATACATCCATTATCTTTGATTAACTTTATTGTTCTGTCTACATGTTTAGATGCTTCTGGGTGGAAAGTTATGTAATCTGCTCCCGCTTTCGCAAAATCAGGTATTATCTCATCGACAGGACTTATCATTAAATGAACATCTATAGGTGACGCTATACCATAATTACGAAGAGACTCACAAACGAGAGGTCCTATAGTTAAATTAGGGACATAATGATTATCCATAACATCAAAATGTATGAAGTCTGCGCCAGCTTCAATAACATCAGATACGTCTTTTCCAAGGTTTGCAAAATCTGCTGATAGAATTGATGGAGCTATTTTATAATCATTCATATATATACGTGGTTGAAGTCAGTATAAGTCATTCATTCGTTTAATTAAAATAATTTTTTTATGATAAAATACTCATAGAAAATTAATAAGGATTTTAAAAGGAGAAATTATGGAAATTATAAGAAAGTTACTCATTACTGCAATATTTTTTATTAGTATGCCTGTCTTTGCTGCAGATCATACTATAGAGATGCTAAGCTCTTCAGATGGACAAATGATGGTCTTTAAACCAGCAGTTCTTAAAATTAATCCCGGTGATACAGTTACATGGAAAGCTACTAACCCTGGACATAATACAGCGTCAATAAATGAAATGAGTCCTGATAATTCACTTCAGTGGAACGGTAAAATTAATGAAGAAGTAAAGATTACTTTTTCTAAAGAGGGTATCTACGGGTATAAATGCACACCTCACTATATTTTAGGTATGGTTGGAATAGTTTCTGTCGGAGATAATACGGTCAATCTATCAGCTGCAAATGAATATGCTATTAATGCTGAGAAAAAATTTGCAACTAACAAAGATAGGTTTTCTAAATATATAAGTGAGCTTAAAAATTAATGGCTCAAAATGATACTTATTTCCTAGAGAATAATCCGCTGTTCTCTGGGAAGATTAGACAGGTATTTAATTTTTCTCAAGACGAACTTCTCATAAGAACATCAGATAAAATATCTGCCTTTGATTTTGTGTTTGATGATGAAATTGATTCTAAAGGATCATTACTTACAAAAATAACAAAACTTTGGTTTAAAAAAACTGAACATATAATTGAAAATCATTTATTAGATGATGGCCATCTTGAAAATTTGATACCTGAATCATATGAATCTTGTATGCTTGTAAAAAAGTGTCGACCTATTAAAATCGAATCTATCGTTCGTGGTTATATATCCGGTTCGGCTTACAATCAATATATTGAAAGTGGGATGGTCTCAGATATTCGTATGAAGTCAGGTCTAAAGCTAAATGATAAACTTGAAGCTCCAATTTTTACACCATCAACAAAAGCTGATGTTGGAGACAAAGATGAAAATATAACATTTTCACAGGTGAAAGAGCTCATTGGTGATGATAATGCAGATTATATCTATAATAAAAGTATAGAGCTTTATAAATATGCTCATGAGTATGCGCTTTCAAAAGGACTATGTCTTATAGATACGAAATTTGAATTTGGTTATGATAATCAAAATAATATTATATTGATTGATGAAATATTTACACCTGATTGCTCGAGATATTGCTTAGCAGAAGACATGAATAAAAAAGATGTAAACTTTTTTGATAAACAGTTTTTCAGAAACTACCTAAAAGAAATAAACTGGCAAGAAACACAAATTGATATTCCAGACATAATTAAGAATACTGTTATTTCAAGATATCAAAAAGTATATAATATGCTCGTCAATGAATAAGTATCTATTTTTAACTGGAACTAATACGGATGTAGGGAAAACCTTCATAGGTACAAAATTAATAAAAGATTTTAATAAGAAATATAACTACCTAGCATTCAAACCTATTGAAACTGGATGTAGAAAAAAAGGAGGTAAACTAATACCAGAAGACTCTAGTAAGTATCACAGTATACTAAGTAAAGTTATGACATTAGATGAACTGAATCCTTTTAGATTCATCCCACCCGTTTCTCCATACCTTGCTATTAAGAGAGCGAGAAAAAAAGTTTTTATAAAAGATTATTATAAAAAACTTAAAATTATTTCAAAAGATGTTCCTGTATTAATAGAGGGTGCAGGTGGTGCCTTCTCACCTCTTGCGCTAGACGGATTGAATATTAATCTAATGAAGATGATTAAGTCTATTAATATTTTAATCATTAAAGATGAATTAGGATGTATTAGTTCAGCTATCTCTAACGTACTAGCCTTTGAGAAATATAAAGTAAGATTAGATTTACTTGTTTTGAATACACAAAAGAAAAATGATATGGATAATCTAAAAGAGATTAAGAAATATACTGATATTCCAATAGTTAATTACACGAAGCCTAGCGATATAAAAATTATTCAAAATAATATTTATAAACTTCTATAATTCACCGATAGATGCTTTTGAACATCTACTTGCACGTTCTATAAGAATCTTTTGAGCATTTCCTAAATTTGCATCATCTCCCTTCCAAGCTGCAAGTGCTGCGGCTTGAATTGCTCTTGCATATGAAAAGGTTACTCTCCATGGCAAGTTATTTTTTTTGTTTATTATGTTTAAATGCTGTTCTGCTTCTGAATCACTTTGTCCGCCAGATAAAAAAGCAATTCCACTGGTCTGTTCTGGAACACAATTGGATAGACAGTCAACTGTCATATCAGCAACAGTATTATTGTCAGCTCTTGAATTATTGTCTTGCCCAGAAATAACCATACTCGGTTTCAGTACTGTTCCTGGCAGATATACATTCAGCATATCAAGATTACTAAATAATGATTTAAGTGATTTTCGTGTTATCTCATCACATTGCTCTATAGTATGAGATCCATTTATAAGTACTTCTGGTTCTACTATAGGTACTAAATTATTTTCTTGGCAAAGTGAAGCATATCTTGCTAATGAATTCATATTAGATTCAATACAAGCTTCAGACGGGATATCCTTTTCAATTGTAATTACAGCTCTCCATTTACAAAACTTTGCGCCGTTTGCATAATAGGAGGCTAATCTCTCTCTTAATCCGTCAAGGCCTTCTGTGATTTTTTCATTAGGATGACATGAAAAATCTTTAGCTCCTTTATCTACTTTAATTCCAGGAAGTATACCTATTGAGTTTAGATAGTCTCTAAACAGAGTTCCATTTGACATCTTCTGTTCAAATGTCTCCTCGAATAATATAGCTCCGCTTATATAGTTTGATAATTCAGGCGCTGTGACAATTAACTCTCTATATCTTCTCCTATTAATCTCATTGTTTTCAGTATTTATTGATTCTAAGCGTTTAGCAATTGTTGGGCTACTTTCGTCCATAGCTAGAATACCTTTTGGTTTAGTCATCATTTTAATTGCTGTTTGTTCAAGAATGCTTTTATCCATCTCACTATCTCCTATTCGTTAATTTCTAACATATTGCCGACTTCCACAACCTTCATGGCATTTGTGCCGCCGCTGGTTCCAAGAAGATCGCCCTTTGTGATAATAACCAAATCTCCTTTTTTGACTGTCCCGATTTTCTTCATGAGACCTATTACCTGGGAATTTGCCTGTGCATGATTTTCCTCTAACTTATCTAATTTTATAGATTGAACACCTTTATATAAACATATTCTTCGAGCTGTTTTTATATTTTGTGTCATTGCATAAATAGGAATGTTAGATTGTACTCTAGACATCCAAAGTGCTGTTGAACCTGTTTCTGTAAGTGCAGCAATAGCCACTACTTTAGTTAATTTAGCACTATAGACCGCTGATAATGCGATTACTTGATCCACGGGAAGTGTTTTAGGTACAACTCTATCTACAGATAACGGCCTTATGTATGCCCCTTCTGATTCGATACATATTCTGCTAGCCTCACTAATTACTTCTGATGGATACTTTCCTACTGCGGTCTCGGCTGAGAACATGATTGCATCAACACCTGATGTTACTGCATTCGCTACATCAAACACTTCTGCTCTAGTTGGCACTCTATTTGTAATCATAGATTCCATCATTTGAGTAGCAACTATAGCTATTTTATCAAAAGATATAGCTTTCCTTATTAAAAATCTTTGAGCAGCAGGTAATTGCTCAATTCCTATTTCAACACCAAGATCTCCACGAGCAACTAATAGCCCATCGGAAGCTTTAGTAATCTTATCAATATTCTTTAAAGCTTCATTTCTCTCAATCTTAGCAATTACTTTAACATCCTTATTTTTTAATATATTTTTGATCTCCAAAATGTCTTTATCATCTTTCACAAAGGATACTGCTATGTAATCATATTCATAAGATAACGATTTTTTAAGATCAGATTTATCTTTTGAGGTTATTCCTGAGAGTGACAAACCGCCACCTTTTTTGTTTAATCCTTGATGGGGTTTTAATTTACCTCCCCTTTCTACGGCTGTAAATATTTTTTTAGATTGAACTTTTTTAACTCTAAGCTTAATCAAAGCATCGCTAAGAAGCAATTCATCGCCCTCTTTTACACTTTTATATAAATCTTTATAGGTTATACCTACTTGTTTTTTATTTCCGTTATCATTTATTTCTGCATTAATAATAAAATTGTCACCACTTTTTAATGTAATGTATGGCTTATTTGAAAGTCCTTTAATTCGTATTTTTTGCCCTTGAAGATCTAACATTATTGCAACAGGTCTGCCAAGTTTTTTCTCTTTAGACCTAACTAAATCAATTATCTTTTTTGCGTCTTCAATCTTTGTATGTGACAAGTTAATCCTGAATACATCTGTCCCTGCATTCAACATTTTTTCTAATTTAGCTCCACTAGAAGATGCCGGTCCAATGGATGCAATAATTTTAGTTCTTTTTTTCATATGTTATAAATTCAATTTATTTAGTATAGGTAGAGACCCTTCTTCTAAGTAAGTAAGAAGTGAACCGCCGCCTGTTGATAGACAACTGTATTGATTTTGTAAATTTAAGTTTTCAATGATAGGTAGTGTATCACCACCTCCTATAATTGAAAAACAATTATGTTTAGCTATTGTTATCGCTAATTCTATAGTCCCCTTGTCAAATGGTTTTTTTTCAACATATCCTAAAGGGCCGTTCCAAAAAACAGATGATGATTTATTAATAATAGATTTAATGTGATCAAGACTTTTTTCACCAACATCAAAGATAATATCACTTGGTAAAATATCATCTTCGTCTATATTTTTAGGTTCCGAGTTTGATTCACATGTGTGATCAATCGGTAATACAATTTTAGAAGCTAAATTAGAATTCAGTATACTTTCAGCTTCATTCACCAAATCTTTTTCGTAAAGTGACTTACCTATTTCCTTGCCTTTTGCTTTTAAGAAAGTATTTAATATCCCTCCGCCAAGAATCATAAAGTCACATTTATCTAATAATTTTTTTATTACAACCAATTTAGTTGAAACTTTTGCACCAGAGATAATAATTGTCATGGGTTTTGAATTTTCATTAATAAGCTTATTAAGCGTTCTAATTTCACTACTAATGTTGTGTCCAGCATGAGTTTTAAGATAATCGCTAACACCATATGTGGTGCATTCTTTTCTGTGCGATACTCCGAAAGCATCAAAAACAAAATGGTCTGCTAATGTCGAATAGGCTTTAGATAAATTTGAATCGCAAGATTTCTCGCCAGAATTGAATCTTACATTTTCAAGCATTGCAATTTTATAATCTTCAAATTTAATCTCATCTTTATATGAACTGAAAAATTTAATATTCATATTTAGAAATTTAGATAAGTATTTACATATTGGTTTGAGTGACAAGGTTTCATCATAAACGCCTTCTGTTGGTCTTCCCAAATGAGAGACAATAATAATCTTATTATTATTTGATAAAAGTTTATTAATTGTTTCAAGTGACTGTCTAATCCTGAAATCATTAACGATAGTTCCATTTCTCATCGGAACATTAAAATCAAATCTAACTAGAACTCTTTTTGATGAAATACTATCCAGTGTCACTTATTTTACCCAATGCATTGTGACATCTAACATTCGATTAGAAAATCCCCATTCGTTATCGTACCAAGCACAAATCTTATATAACTTGTCATCAGAAGCTCTCGTGAGACTTTCATCAAAAACCGATGAATATGAAGAGTGATTAAAGTCAATAGAAACTAAGGGTAATTTATTGTAACCAACTATATTCCTCATATCGCCTTCCGAGGACTGTAAAACAAGATTATTAAGCTCATCAACTGATGTTGACTTGCTAGTATTGAAGCATAGATCGACAACAGAAACATTAGTAGTTGGAACCCGTATTGCGAAACCGTCTAGTTTTCCATTTAAATCTGGCATGACTAGCCCAACTGCCGCTGCAGCTCCCGTATTAGTTGGTATCATAGATTGTGTGGCCGAACGTGCTCTCCTTAAATCTGTGTGATAGACATCTGTTAAGACTTGATCATTTGTATATGAATGAATTGTTGTCATTAATCCATGCGTGATTTCTAAATTTTTATGAATATTTTTAATCACCGTAGCAAGGCAGTTTGTTGTACATGATGCGTTTGAGATAACTTCTTGCTTATCAGTAAGAGTTTTATGATTCACGCCATATACAACAGTGTTATCAACTTCTTTTCCTGGTGCTGATATAATGACTTTCTTAGCACCTGCTTTTATGTGCCCGCCTGCTTTTTCTTTTGATACAAATATACCTGTGCATTCATAAACGACATCAACATTTAATTTGCTCCATGGTAATTTTTCTGGGTCTCTTTCAGATGTAACAAGTATTTCATCAGAGTTGTTAATTATAATTTTGTCACCACTTACACCAACGGATGTATTGAATTTTCCGTGAACTGTATCATGTACCAATAAGTGCGCATTTATTTTGCTATCACCTAAATCGTTTATTGCAACAATCTGAATATCTTCATATTTACTATTTTCATACTTAGCTCTTAATATATTTCTACCAATTCTTCCAAACCCATTTATAGCTACTCTTACTGTCATTTGCTCACCTATTTTCTATTTATTAATTTCTGTATCTGTTTTTTTACATTACTTACGGTAAAGCCAAAGTGCCTCATGACATCACTGCCCGTGCCAGATAACCCAAAAGATTCCATCGTTATCATCGATCCCTCTTTACCTATATATTTATACCAACTCTGACCTTTACCAGATTCGACAGCGAGAATATTATCAAAGTTTTTAGGAATACATTTATTTTTATATATTGAACTTTGTCTCTCATATAACTCTTGGCATGGCATTGAAATAACACGGATATCTAAGTCCTTATTCTTAAGTTCTGTTGCTGCTTGAAGTGCTATAGATACTTCAGAACCACTTGCAATTATTATTCCATCTGGGGTATTGCTTGTTCCATAAACTACATAACCACCTTTGTTAATATTGATATTTTGAATTTTTGACTTTGGTAATTCATCTAGAGTTTGCCTTGTCAAAGCAAAAGCCGAGGGCCTTTCCTGCGATAATAGAGCGTGTTTCCAAGCTACTGCAGTCTCTTGTGTGTCTGCTGGTCTCCAGACATCCAGGTTTGGGATAAGCCTAAGTGATGAAACCTGTTCAACAGCCTGGTGAGTTGGTCCATCTTCACCCAACCCAATTGAATCATGAGTAAAAACGTAAATTATTGGTAATTTCATCAAAGCAGACATTCTTATAGCATTTTTAGCATACTCTGAAAAAATCAAGAACGTACTAGCAAAAGGTCTCATAGCGCCATGAAGATATATACCGTTTGAAATAGCAGACATTCCAAATTCTCTTACACCATAGTAGACATATTTACCTGATGGGTTATTTGGGGAGAACGCTTCCATATCATCATAATACGATAAGTTTGAACCCTTGAGGTCGGCTGAACCACCGATAAGTTCTGGCATATATTTACCAAATGCAGACATTACAACTTGTGAAGATTTTCGCGTTGCCATTGCCTTGTGGTTTGTAGTAATAAGTTTATTTAAACTATTTATTGCAGTTGTAGGTATTTTTTTTCCTATCCTTCTACTGAGCTCATTATATTCTTTTGGGTATAGTTTTTTATACTTCTGTATCTTCTTATTCCACTGATTTTCATATTTTTTACCTTTGATACTTGCATCCCAACTAGTGTAGATTTCTTTTGGTATTTCAAAAGGCTTATATTTCCATCCTAATCTTTTTCTTACTACTTCAGCCTCATCATTACCAATAGGTGCTCCATGTGCTGCACAAGTCCCTTGGTACTTTGGAGATCCATAACCTATAACTGTTTTACAACAAATAATGGTAGGCTTAATATTCTGATTTTTTGCAGCTTTTATCGCTTGTCTAATACTTACAAAATCATGTCCATTGACATTTTTTATAACATTCCATCCATAGCTTTTAAATCTAGATGGGATATCTTCTGTGAACCACCCATTAATGTTTCCGTCTATAGAAATGTTATTCATATCATAAAAAACTATTAATTTATTAAGCTTCATTGTCCCGGCTAAAGAGCAAGCCTCATGAGAAACTCCCTCCATTAGACAACCGTCTCCTGCAAAGACATATGTATTGTGATCTATTACAGAATTTCCGGATTTATTATATTCTGCTGCTAAATTTTTCTCAGCTAATGCTAAACCTACTCCGTTAGCAAGACCTTGTCCAAGAGGGCCTGTCGTTGTCTCTACACCATCTGTAATATCGCACTCTGGATGCCCTGGCGTTAATGAGTTTATTTGTCTGAAGTCTTTTATATCATCAATTGTTAATCGATAACCTGTTAAGTGGAGAAGAGAGTATAAAAGCATTGAACCATGGCCATTTGATAGTACAAATCTATCTCTATTAAACCAATTCGGATTCTTTGGGTTATGTTTTAAAAATTCTCTCCATAAAATAGTAGCTATATCAGCCATACCCATTGGAGCTCCGGGGTGACCAGAATTAGCTTTATTAACTGCATCAATACTTAAGAATCTAATAGCATTTGCTAAAGTACGATTATTCACCTTGCCTCCATTTAATTGAGCACCCAACACTTGGTATCTGTTTTGCAGGTCCCTTCCCAGTTCGTGCTATCTCTATCATAGCTTTAAACAAGTCGCTTGAATTGGCAGACATCTGTGTCGATGTTTTTCTATCATCAAACCTACCTCGATACTGTAACTCTAGATTACTATTAAATCCAAAGAAATCTGGGGTACAAACAGAATTATATTTTCTAGCAATCTCTTGTTTATGGTCGATGAGGTAAGGAAAGCTAAAACCATATTTCTTAGACATCTTCTGCATGTTTTCAAATGAATCATCAGGATATGCATCATAATCATTAGAATTAATCGCTATACAACCAATACCTTTCTTTTGCATTACACTTACCTCAACAGCAAGCTGATCTAGTATGGATTGAACATACGGACAATGATTACAGATGAACATTACAAGAGTTGCTTTCTTACCTTGGCACGATTCAAGGCTATAAAATTCATTATCAACACTTATTAACTCAAAATCATGAGCTTTCATGTCGTAATTACAATCAGGTGTATAGGTTTCTACCATGAATTATCTTGAAAAATCTAATTCCGACCCTAGAATTAACTGGAAATCGGGTTTTTTATGTTATTTACAATATTATTAGTGATATAATATCTCACTTTCGAAGAAGAATATATCTATGCCAAGCAATAATTTATCTAAAACTAAACAAAAAGAAATAAAAGATCTCATAGAGAAGGGAAGAGAACAAGGCTTCCTCACCATTGGTGAAATCAATGACCTTTTGCCAACCAATCTATATGATGGTGATCAGATAGATGGAATTATCAAGCTGATAACAGATTTAAAAATTAAAGTTGTAGAAAGCAACAAAGATATACAAACAGAAGTTGTTATTGGTGATGAAGAAGTAACAGATGATGATGACAACGAGATTACAGAACAAGAAGCTGTAGAGGTTTTGTCTAATCTTGATGAAGAATTTGGAAGAACATCTGATCCAGTAAGAATGTACATGCGAGAAATGGGTACAGTTGAACTTCTAAATAGAGCAGGTGAAATAATAATTGCTAAGAAAATAGAAGAAGGTCAAAAATTAATCTATCAAGCAATACAAAGATTTCCCGAATCAATAAGTTATTTCCTAAAGTTATTTAAAGATGAGGAAGAGATAGAAGCACAAATTTCTGATTACATACTAGATGTAAAAGAAAAATCTGATGAGGAATTTAAAACAGAACAAATTCCTGAAGCACCTACTGCATCTGCGGCATCTGACAAAGAAGATGAGATAGAAGATTCAGATGAAGAAGAGGAAATTATTGATAACTCCCCTGACAAAGAACTTGTGTGTCAAAAAGTTTTACTGATAAAAGAATATTTCGATAAATATAAATCACAAAAGGATCAGGCAAAAGCAGAGAAAATATTTGATAAAATAAGAAATGAAATTTCTAATTTTAAATTCACTAGTCTATTTATAGAAAAGCTAATAGCAAGAATTGAAAATATATCAAAGAATATTGTTAAATATGAAAAAGATATGTTTTCACTTTGTCTTAAACAAACCTCATTATCCAAAAAAGAATTTGTCAAACTTTTTAAAAATAATGAGACAAATATAAGCGTTCTTGATGAAATAAAGAGTAATCATCTCAAAGCTAATACTGATCAAAACCTTTTCGTAAAAGAATTTTCTAAAATTAATAAGAAGTTAATGCTCATAGAGTCTGGGCAAAGGATATCCATACAAGAAATTAAAGTAATTAATAAAGCTAGAAGAACAGGTGAGATTAAAGAAAGAAATGCCAAAAAAGAAATGGTTGAGGCGAACTTACGATTAGTTATATCTATAGCAAAAAAATACACTAATCGTGGATTACAATTCTTAGATTTAATACAAGAGGGTAATATTGGTTTGATGAAAGCTGTGGACAAATTTGAATACAGAAGAGGATACAAGTTCTCAACATATGCAACTTGGTGGATTAGGCAGGCTATTACTAGATCAATAGCAGATCAAGCTAGAACTATACGTATACCTGTACATATGATAGAGACAATTAACAAACTTAATAGAATTCAAAGAAAACTTCTGCAAGAAAATGGCAAAGAAGCAACTCCTGAAGAACTCGCTGAGCATATGGATATGACTGAAGAAAAAGTCAGAAGAGTTTTAAAAATTGCCAAAGAACCTATATCTATGGAGTCTCCAGTCGGTGATGACGAAGACTCTCACTTGGGTGATTTTATCGAAGATGAAAATGCAGAAAAACCTCTTGATCAAACCATCAATGATGGCCTATCTGATTCAACTCGCGATATTTTATCTAGCCTCACACCAAGAGAAGCTAAAGTTCTAAGAATGCGCTTTGGTATTGATATGAATACTGATCATACCTTAGAAGAGGTTGGTAAGCAGTTTGACGTAACAAGAGAAAGAATAAGACAAATAGAAGCTAAAGCTCTCAGAAAACTAAGACATCCCTCGCGTGCACAAAATCTTAAAAGTTTTCTAGATAATGACTAATCTTGCAATTTTTGCCGCTGGATGTTTTTGGGGTATTGAGGAGAAGTTCTTATCACATCCCGGAGTATTAGATACAGAAGTTGGTTATATCGGTGGCATAACAAAAAATCCAGATTATCATGATGTTTGCACTGGCAGTACAGAACATGCAGAGGCGGTTCGCGTAAAATTTGATAATGATATTTTATCTTATCAAAATTTACTGAGTTTATTTTTTGACATACATGATCCAACAACTCTTAATCGTCAAGGGCCTGATATCGGAACTCAATACAGATCAGAAATTTTTTGTCTAGATAAAGATCAATATTTAATAGCAGATGCTTTCAAAAGAAATTTAAATATTGATAAATTTAATGGTAGTATAATTACCTCAATTAGTATGGCTGGAACTTTTTGGATTGCCGAAGAATACCACCAGAAGTATATTAGAAAAAAGAAAAATATGATTTTATGAAAATACATCAGGGCCTGTAGCTCAGTTGGTTAGAGCAGTGGACTCATAATCCATTGGTCGCAGGTTCGAGTCCTGCCGGGCCCATAGAGAACATGGATAGTCTTAATAGTCAAAAAAAAATAATCATTGAATTAAAAGAGCTACTTGTTTCACACAGGCTATTTGCAAATAAATTAAGTATTGAGCAAGTAAGAGTATTTATGGAATCTCATATATTCTCAGTTTGGGGGTTCATGAGTTTACTAAAGTCATTACAAATTGGAATTACAAGTAATCACATACCTTGGGTGCCAAATGAAAATACAAAAAATGGATTAACTAACTTTATAAACGAAATAGTTTTATGTGAAGAAAGTGATGACATTGATGGAATTGGTTATACCTCTCACTTTGAGATTTATCTTTTAGCCATGGAAAATATAAAAGCTAATTCAGAAATAATAAGAAAACTAATAAAGAAACTACAAAAAGGAAAATATAATAAAGAATTTATTAGTGAATTAAGTATACATAATGAAGTTAAGGATTTTATAAATTTTGATCTTGAAGTTTCTCTATCAAAAAGTTTACCAAAAGTTGTAGGATGTTTTACTCTTGGAAGAGAGAAAGTTATTCCTAATATGTTTAGTTATATTGTCCCTTGTATAGAAGAAGATGAAAATACTAAATACTTACTCACATATTTGAAAAGGCACATAAGTGTAGATGGTGATCGTCATGGTCCTTTATCTATTAAACTGCTTGATGCAATTTGTGCAAATGAAAAAGATTACTGTTTAGCTTATAGTTCAGGTATTAAATCTTTAGAGCTAAGATTAAAGGTGTGGGATAGGATCTCTTATGAATTAGGTATTGATAATATATAACTATATGTTAATATACTTATATAAACCTCCGTGTATACAAAAGCTGGCATGAAGCCGGCTTTTTTATTTTACTAAAAGAAAAGTTCCAGTGCGAATCTCATAAGATGACACTTCTTCTTTTGTATTAATTCCTAGAATAACGCTAATAGCTCTTATGGTATTACCGTGTGAGACCACTAGTATATTTCCAGCAAGAGGTAATGAATTAATAAAACTTGTTACCCTTAAGCTCACATCTTTTAAACTTTCTCCATTTGGTGGACTCGTATCCCAACCTCTGCGTGCTGAGAGAAATGCTTCATCTCCAACTTCATCTCTTACGCTAGTTTTATTTAAACCAGACCAGTCTCCATAACTCCTTTCCTTTAGACGGTCATCATATTTTATTTCGATGGAATCCCCTATAATGCTGATTGCTGTAGTTGATGCTCTTTGAAGTGGAGAACTGAAAACATAATCAAATGCAATATCAGAAAATTCTGCTCTAAGGTTTATAGCAGCAGCCATACCCTTCTCGGTTAACAGTGGATCATGCCAACCTGTAAAAAGATGTTGTTTGTTATACTCAGATTGAGCGTGACGTACGAACCATATTTTTCTATTTTTTTGAGAATTCATTTCTTATTTGCAATATCATTATATACTTCTTCGTTATTATTAGATATTTTTCTTACTTTAAAATATTTTGAAGAATATAGACCAATTTCATACAAAAGCCACATAGGCAAAGCAAGAAGTATTTGCGATATTACATCTGGTGGAGTCAACAACATACCTAGAGTAAACGCGCCAACAATAATATATGGTCTTTTTAAAGCTAGCTTCTCTTTTGTAGTAATGCCGGAGGTTATTAATAATACTGTTACGATTGGTACCTCAAAAGAAAATCCAAATGCAAAAAATAATGCAATAACAAAGTCTAAATATCTACCAATATCTGTCATAACTGCAACGTCAGTAGGAGCAATGCCAATGAAAAAAACAAATATTAAGGGAAACACTACAAAGTATGCAAATGCTGCTCCTAAATAGAATAAAATACTGCTAGATATGATTAAAGGAAAGATAAGTTTCTTCTCGTGCGTATACAATCCAGGTGCTATGAATGACCATAGGTGATAAAGAATATATGGGATTACAATGAATATTGATAAATAAATAACTAGTTTGAAAGGAATTAAGAATGGTGATGCTACATCGATTGCAATCATCTCACTTCCATCCGGAAGTGCGTTTAATAAAGGTATAGATAAAATATTATATATCTCTCCTGAAAATGGAATCAAGAATATAAATATTACTAAAACAAATAATAGTATTTTAGTTAATCTACTCCTAAGTTCTAATAAATGAGGAACAAATGAACTTTTATTCTGGCTTTTCTGGCTTGTCTGACTCTGACTCATTTTGTGTCTCTTTAATTCTTTTTTGTAATTCTGAAATAGATAACTCTTGATCTTTTAATATAGAATTAATATCAGCACTATCAACTTCATTGTCAATTTGATCTTTTACGGAGCTGAAATACCGTTGTAATTTACCAAACTGTTTTCCAAGGTAAGAGGCAACTTCAGGAAGCTTTTCAGGGCCCAATACAAACAATGTTAGTAGGAATAAAAAAAATAATTCCCAAAAACCAATATCAAACATTATTAGGAATTTTTATTTTTATTGTCATCATCAATTGATTTATTACTTGGTGTATCTTCTTTGGAAGACTTCTTAAAACTTTTCATTGCAGCGCCCAAATCAGCACCAACATTCCTAAGTTTTTTTGTACCAAACAATACAACAACTATAATTAAAATAAGTAATATTGACCATGGAGATATTCCGCTAAACATTATATAACCTCATCATTTTCTATTATTTTTCTCTTCTATTCCGGAAGTACCAAATCTATTTTCTAATTCTTCTAATATCGTAGCATATTTAATATCATGTGAAGCTAATAATACTAAAACATGAAATAATAAATCAGCAGATTCATCAATCATCCTTTGTTTATTCTCATATGTGGCTTCTACAAGCTCATTTGCTTCCTCAAGTACTTTGCTACACATATGTTTATTACCTTTTTCGTATAATGAAGCAACGTATGATCTACCTCCCTTGGAGATTTTTCTATCTTCTAAAATTTTATCTAGTCTATCTAAAATATTTTTCATTCGATTATTACTAGTAATTATCTTACTAAAATACCTTTTGCTTTCAAGTAATCTTTAGCTTGGTTTATTGTATATTCACCAAAATGAAAAATACTAGCTGCTAAAACAGCATCTGCATGCCCTTTGACAATAGCTTGATATAAATGGTCTAGATTGCCTGCGCCACCTGAAGCAATTACAGGAATATTGACATTATTTGAAATTTTGCTGAGTATCTCTATATCGAAACCATCTTTGGTGCCATCTTTGTCCATACTTGTTAGTAAGATTTCACCGGCGCCCCTTTGCTGGCAGTCAAGGCACCATTCAAAAGCTTTAAGATCAGTTTGTGTTCTTCCGCCATGTGTAAAAACAACGTAATCATTATCAATTTTTTTTACATCAACTGCTATGACAATACATTGTCTTCCAATCTTATCAGTTACATTATTTATGAGATTAGGGTCATTTACTGCAGCAGTATTAATTGTTACTTTATCTGCCCCAACTGATAATAAATTTCTTACATCTTCAAATTCCTTAACGCCACCACCAACTGTTAAAGGAATAAACACTTCATCAGCAACTCGCTCTACGACACTTAATATATTATTACGGCCTTCATGTGAAGCAGTAATATCTAAAAAAGCAATTTCATCAGCACCTTCATTATCATATTTTTGGGCAATTTCTACAGGATCTCCTGCGTCAATAATATCTACAAAGTTCGTTCCTTTTACAACTCTTCCTTTATCAACATCCAAACACGGAATAATTCTTTTAGCTACACTCATTAATAGCCTCTGATAATATAATTTTATTTTCATAGAGGGCTTTTCCAATTATCATTCCATTAATTTTTGACCTATTCATAGCTAGTATGGTTGTTACATCATTGAGAGTTGTAACGCCACCGGAAATAATCGCATTTGTGGTAATATAATTTAAGATTGTATTTATTGATGTTTCATTAATACCATCCATCATGCCGTCCTTGCTAATATCAGTAATTACAAACATTTTAATGCCATTCTGTTCTAGAAATTCAATGAATGATTGTATATCTTGTTTTTCTGTATTTTCCCATCCATCACCTGCAAGATTCCCATCTTTAACTGCAATGTCTATGGCAATGCGATTTCTAAGTGACTCATTCAAAGATAAAATAAATTCTTTATTTTTTAGAATTTTTGTCCCAAGAATAATTCGATCTATCCCATGATTAAGGTATTTTTCTATTGTTTCTATAGTCCTAATCCCTCCTCCAATTTGAATAAAGATTTCAGGAAATAATTTCCTGATTTCTAAAATATTTTCTATATTAACTGGGTTACCTGCCTTGGCGCCATCAAGGTCTACTATATGCAGAAACTTCGTACCATTATGAATCCAATTCTTAGCAATACTCTCTAAATTATCTGAATATATAGTTTTTAAGGAGTAGTCGCCCTTTGATAGTCGAACACAATTACCATCTATAATATCTATTGCGGGATATATTATCATTCCAATTCTTCAGTCCAATTAATAAAATTTGATAGGAGTTGAAGTCCATACTTAGAACTTTTTTCAGGGTGAAACTGGCAAGCTAGAATATTGTCCTTGAGAATAGAAGTAGTGAAGTCTACTTGATAATTAGTACTAGACAATATGCTTGATTCAGTATTCGCCTGTGCGTAATAACTATGAACAAAATAAAAGAAAGATTCATCCGGAATACTTCTCCAAAGTGTATGATCATATTTTCGTTTTACTTTATTCCATCCCATATGTGGAACCTTCATATCTTTGTGGATAACCCCTCTAAAATCTTTTACATCCCCATCTATTAAAGAGAAGCAATTCACACCTCCGTTCTCATATGATTTTTCGAATAATATTTGAAATCCAAGACATATACCTAAAAATGGCTTATTCAAAATATGTTTTTTCAAATCAGGATAATCAGAAGAAAGTTTTTCCAAGCATGAGTTGGCAGCACCTTGTCCTGGAAGGACCAATATTGATGCATCCTCAATATCCTTTGAAGAATGTGCAATTGAAAGATAGTAGTTCTTGTTTATGACTTTTTGAAATGATTTTAAGACACTATGGAGGTTGCTCATCCCATAATCTATGACAGCGATTTTCTTCATTAAAGAAATTCTTTAGTAGACGGTATCTTATCTATATTATTTTCATCAAAAGAAATAGCCATTTTTATAGCCTTACCAAAAGCCTTAAATATTGTCTCTGCAATGTGATGAGCATTTTTTCCTCTAATGTTATCAATATGTATAGTAGCTTTTGCGTGATTACTGAACCCATGAAAAAATTCACTCAAGAGTTCGACATCAAATTCACCAACCCTCGCTCTTGGGTAGCTTACATTGTAAATAAGTCCGGGACGGCCAGAGAAATCAATCACAACACGAGATAATGCCTCGTCAAGTGGAATATAAGCATAGCCAAATCTATGAATACCTTTTTTATCGCCAAGAGCTTTATCAAAAGCTGCCCCCAAAGTGATTCCAATATCTTCTACAGTATGGTGAGCATCTATTTCTAAATCACCTTTTGCATCTAAATCAAGGTCTATTGAAGAATAACGTGTTGTTTGATCAAGCATATGTTCCAAAAAAGGTAAATTTGCAACAAGATTACTATTTCCAGTCCCATCAAGATTTAGAGCAAGTGAAATATCTGTCTCTTTTGTTTTTCTGCTTTCTCGAATTTTTCTCATGCTATATATTAATATATTATTGATTACTTAGCCATTTCTTTACAAGAGTTATAACTTCCTGACTATTGTCAGCATGATAATGATCTGATGATTTAATTTTAATCTGTTGTGATTTAGTATTAGTTTCTTTTATGTACTTATTCCTCTCAGCCGATTTTTTTAAAACTAAATTAAAATCGTTTTCACCATATAAATCTAACATAGGGACTTTTATTTTATCATATGGATATTTATAAATGAGGTTCTCTCCTTTATCCACAGCTCCACTTCCAATCAATATTAATGAAGTTATGTCTTCAGATAAGTCCATTTTTTTTATAAATGACATAAGCATATGAACGCCACAGCTATGAGCAATTATAATTATTTTTTCATTCTTATTGCGTATGTACTCCATAGCAGAAAAAATTCTTTCATCTGAATCATAAAATATTTTTGTATAATCTAAATAGGTAGATTGTTTTCTTAAAACTGGTAATTGTATGCTATAAGTATTGTAAGAATCACTCATACCAAGCCTAACTGGATAAGCAAGATTCTGCTCATTTGGATTTAACCCCCGTCCATGCAAATATAATACTGCAGTTTTATAATCATCATCATGTATTTCTAACATAGAATATTTACCAAACTTATAATCAACATAATGATGTTCACCATCAAATATCTCACTCAAGTTTTGTTCATAAATCATCAACTCTCTACTTTTATCTGGAGTATGTGGTGGAGTGCCGAAAATGACACTTGGAAATATTAAGAAAAATATTATGTGTTTATATTGCAAGGTCGTCAAATATTTTTAATATCTCTTTGCTTATCGTTGGCTCTAAAAGAGAGTGTCCAGAATCCTCAGCAACGATTAATTGTGATTTTGGATAGGCCTGATTAAGATCATATGCTTGTCGAATAGGGCACACCATATCATATTGTCCATGAACAATTGTGCATGGTATATCTAGGATTCGATTTATATTTTTTATAATTTGATTCTCTTCAATAAAACAATTATTTATAAAGAAATGAGACTCTATTCTAGCTAAAGAGACAGAGCATTCATCAAATGCATTTATGATATTTTCAGTTGGATACAAACAAGAAGATCTGCCCTCCCATAGAGACCATTTCTTGCAAGCCTCATAAGACAATTCCTTGTCCTCTGAAAATATCATCCGATGGTACTCGGTCAAAATATCATCTAATTTTGATTTATCCACTATAGAGATATAGTCTGACCAATAAACAGGATAAACCTCTGATGCTCCATATTGATAAAACCATTGAATATCAGCTTTTCTACAGAGAAATATACCCCTTAATATTAATGATATTACTCTACTTGGATTAGCTTCAGCATATAATAATGCTAGTGTTGATCCCCATGAACCTCCATAAATATGGACTTTTTCAATATTCAGAAAATTTAAGATCAAATTTATATCTTCTATTAATTCTTGTGTTGAATTTTGAGAAACCTCTCCATATGGTTTTGACTTACCACAACCTCTCTGATCAAATAATATCAAACGATATTTTTCAGGGTTAAAATATTTTTGATATACTGAAGATACTCCAGCGCCAGGACCACCATGCAAAAAAATCAATGGAATGCCGTTTTTATTTCCATATTCTTCGATAAAGAGTTCATGAACATCGCTAACAGCAATGTAATGTGTATCAAGTGGTTTGCTAATTTTGTAAAAGTTCATAAGCAATTATATCTTATATATATCACTACCATCAGGTCTATTTTTATAAATTCTTAGTGTCCACATATATTGTTTCAAATCAATCATAATTTGTCTTTCTAAAACAGATAGTAATTTAGAACAATCATTTTTAATGTTGTCTGATGGAAAATTTTCTAGCTCCTGAAAAACTTGAAAATTATATTTATGTTCTTTTATATTATAAGTACAAACACATGGCAGTACTTTCGATTGCGTTATTTTAGAAATCTTACTGACCGATTTAAGCGCAGTTTTCTTTGTATCGAAAAAATCAGAGAAAATTGAATCCTCAACACTTATATCTTCATCTGCAAGAAGATAAAACACACTAGGTTTTTTCATTTTTCTAATTATACTTTTGATACTACCAGTTTTGTTACGGGGATAAATGACAGCCTTATCTGTGTCCTTACTTCTGGATCTTCCAACAAACCAGTTTAACAGCCTATTCTTGAACGGTTTGTACATACTAAGAACATTATATCTTGATAAAGCTCGGCCACCAAAATCTAAAGATAATGTATGAGGAGCAAGTAAGATTATACTTCGATTTTGTTTTAAATGCTCCTCTATTAAATTTAAACCTTTTTTATCAATTATTTTTTGAAGTTCATTGTCTTTTTTCCACCACAGTAATGGTAAGTTGACATACATATGTCCAAGATTTCTAAAAAATGATTTACATAGCTTATCTCTTTCTTTAGTACTCAGCTCGCTAAAGGTTAATTTTAAATTAATATCAACAATTGATTTCTTTGAAGAACCTATGTTGTATAAAATTTTTCCTACCAAGTCGCCGAATATAATTCTAGGATGTTTTGGTAAATACACAAATAAAAAACTTAAACCAAGAAAAAGCCATGTGAGCCAGTAGCGAGGTGTTAAATAACTATATACAAATAACTCACCATTATTATCTGGTTCACCAAATGGATTATTTTTTGAAATAAAAGGCTTTAACATACAATTAGTATTTCCAAAAATAACGTGTTACTAAAACAATGAAAGTATATATCTCAAGCCTTCCTATAATCATCATCAATGAAAGTATTAATTTAGAAAAATCATTAAGAGCTGAGTAATTGCCATAAGCCTCACCAAGGGCAGGTCCAAGGTTATTTATACATGCGGCAGTTGCTGAAAAAGACGTTATGAGGTCATGCCCTGACATCATGATTAACAACGATGATATAAAAAATATCATAATGTATAAAATTATAAATGATAAAATGGTTTCAATAGTTACATCTTCTACTTTTTTATCATTCACTTTTATAGATATTTGAGCTTTAGGATGTATCACTTTTAATAATTGTTTTTTAATAGATTTGAGAGCAATAGTAATTCTGATAACTTTCATACCTCCACCGGCTGATCCTGCACAAGCACCTATGAAACTTGACAAAAATATAAGTGTAATAATAAACATAGGCCATGAGCTATATTCTGTCACAGTGAAACCTGATGTGGTTACAAAAGATAATACATGGAAGATTAAATCTATACTGTTAATTGATGATAATCTCCCTCCTATCGAAAAAAGGAGCACTAAAATAAGAAGGCCGATAATTATAGCTAGGAATGTTTTTGTTTCAGAATTAGAAAAATAATTATTAAAGGACTTTGTTTTATAAAATAAAAAATGTAGAACAAAATTTAATGCTGACAAAAACATGAATATCATACATATTATTTTTATATAGTCATTCGAGTAATATCCTATACTTTCATTATGTGTAGAAAATCCACCTATAGATACAGTAGAGAAGCTATGTCCTATAGCATCAAAATAATTCATGCCTGCAAGTTTATAAAAAATCATACATATAAACGTTAATATAAGATAAACACCCCATAAACTTTTAGCAGTTTCAGTGATTCTCGGAGACAGTTTATTATCTTTAATTGGTGATGATGTTTCAGCTTTATACAGGTACATCCCGCCTACGCCTAAAATAGGTAATATAGCCAAAACTAGTACAACGATTCCAATGCCTCCCAACCATTGAAGTAATTGGCGGTAAAGAAGAAGTGGTCTACTTAATTCTTCAATATTGGTTATGATAGTTGCGCCGGTTGTTGTCCAACCAGATGTTGATTCGAAGATTGCATCTATGACGCTAAGGTTTAGATTTTTATCTAAGATGAAAGGAACAGAACCAAAAATACTTAATACAAACCAAAAAATTGCAACAATAAGAAATCCCTCTTTTATCTTAATTTGTGATTTTTCTTTTTTATTAGGAAAGTATGTAATTAGTCCAGAGAAAAAAACTATCAAAAATGATTGCAGAAAGTTATCTACACTTTGAGAATAATAAAAAGATATTATTAAAGGTATTAATAAAAAGAAACTAAAAATTATTAAAATGATTCCTGTAATCTTAAGTATTTGATAATAATTCATTTAGAAAAATCCAATACTTACTTGGAGTAGTTTAGCAAGTTTAGAAAAATCTTTTTTATGAAGTAGATAAATGATTAATCGGTCATTACTCTTAATATTAAGATCCTCATTTAGTAAAATGATTTTTCCTTGTCTGTACACTGCGCCAATTCTACAGCCTGATGGTAGTTCTAGCTCTGATACTTTTTTACCAACAACTTTAGAAGTTTTACTGTCACCATGGATAATAATTTCTAACAATTCTGCTTCTCCAAAACCTAAAGAATGGACTTTAACTACGTCACTTGTTCTTACAGACGCTAAGATAGAACCAATAGTTACATCCTCAGGAGAGATGACCACATCAATCTCTTTGGATACTAGTTTCCTATATGACAGCTTATTAATTATTGCTATTGATTTTTTTGCTCCTAAATCTTTAGCTAGTTTTGCTGATAATATATTCATTTGATCATCATTTGTAACACTACAAAAATAATCCACTTCTTCAATACCTTCATTATCCAATAACGACTCATCCGAAATATCATCATTTAATACAACTGTGTTTTCTAATGACTCTGATAGATATTTAGATCTAATTAAATCTTTTTCTATAATCTTTGTCGAAAACTTTTGCGAGAGTTTAGCAGCTAATGTCATCCCGACAATTCCTCCCCCTGCAATCATAATATTCTCGATACGAGACTGGTTTTTGCTTAGTTCACTCATGAATCTCATATTTTCTTCTGTTGCAATGAAAAATAAATCATCCCCTGTTTCAATTATAGTCGACCCATTCACAGGAAGAACTTTTCTATTTCTATACAAAGCAATTACTTTAACATCTACATTTGGAAGATGTTTTTTAAATTCTGATAACTTACGACCCGATAGAGGACCATCTTTTAAAACTGTAGCTCCTATCACTTGAAGTTTTCCATCAGCAAAATCATATGCTTGAAATGCTCCTGGGTGTTCAATTATATTTTTGATAAAATCTGTAACCAATTGACTCGGGCTAATGATAGAGTCTATAGAAAATAAATCTAAATCAAAGCCAGATGCACTTACTTGAAATTCTGAGTTACGCAATCTTGCTATTACAGTGGGTACGTTAAACATCTTCTTTGCTAAGTGGCATGAGACTAAGTTAACCTCATCGCTTGCTGTAGTTGCGATTAAGATGTCACAATCTCTCACTTCAGCTTGTTCTAAAATTGATGGTGATGATGCATTGCCATGAATAGTTTTTATATCATTATCATCTTGGAGGTCTTCTAGAACAGATGAATTGGTATCGATAAGGGTTATGTCGTTTCCATCATCGGTAAGAATTTTTGCTAGAGAGGAACCTACTTGTCCTCCTCCTAATACTGCTATCTTTTTCATAGATGTTTCTGCTGCTAATTCTACATCATAAAATATTTAAATTATAATGATTTATATTAAATATTAACGCAATTATGGATAAGAGTTTTTTTAATAGTATAATTAGAATTATACAAATCTCTATTCGTTATAGGTTTTTTACCTTTTAGCTGAAGCTTAAGGATAGATAAAAATCCCCCTTTAGCGGCTATTATTAATTCATTTTTATTAAAACTTGCTACTGAACCAAGAGGATAGTCATGGTTTTCTTCACTACACTTTGCATCAAGTATTTTTATTTCCTCTCCATACAAATCAATACGTGCCACTGGCCATAAGTGAAGAGCTCTTATGTTATTAAATATTAGTCGTATATTCATATCCCAACTTAAACATGCATCTTCTTTTGTTATCTTCTTGGCATAAGTTGGTTTTTCATTTAATGTACTTCGGCTATATTCTTTAGAGCACATTTTATCTATCGCTTTTGAACAACACTCAATAGCTATATTAGTTAAATTATCTTGCACAGAGGTACAATTATCTGATTCTTTGATGGTATACAATTCGTTAACTATTATTTTTCCTTCATCAATTTTTTCATTAATCTCAAAATAAGTAATACCTGTAATAGCCTCATTATTTATCAAGGCATGCTGTATAGGTGCTGCACCACGGTATGCTGGTAACAAAGAGCAATGAAGATTCATAATACCAAACTTGGTGGTATCAACTACAAGCTGTGG
>Ga0228672_1000341_pt1 | contig 25136 bp, 25 predicted proteins | sample 90DmetaG_FD_182788 | JGI IMG/M metagenome (GOLD analysis project Ga0228672, IMG submission 182788) | Seawater microbial communities from Monterey Bay, California, United States - 90D | ecosystem: Environmental > Aquatic > Marine > Coastal | place: USA: California | collected 2016-11-08 | reverse complement strand
CGTTTCGGCTGCATAAGCATAATTCAGAAGTTTTGGGCAGGATTCAGAGGCACATACAATTGCGAAATGAATTCGCGGATCGTCCATAGGTCTTAAAATTTTATGTTCAATGGTATTCAAAGACATCATTTTGCCGTTAATTTTAAAAAAGGTTTGACCCCATGGATCGTTTAAATCTTTAATGCTTTTTAGTGGATAATTATCAAGAATTAATTGAATTGTATATGCATTATACGCATTGATCCAATAGGCCTTTGTTTCTGCATTACTCCAGTTTTTGTTAGGAGCATGATTTGCTAAATTGTCAAGGTAATTTTTCAGAGATTCTCGGTTATTTTTAAATGCTCTATAATTTACCTTCCCAGATTCCGAAACATGGAGTTGTAAAATTTTGGTCCATTCAGAATGGTCTATTTTTTGTGCACTAATTGTCCATAAGCACAGTGTTAATACATAGGTTAATAGTTGTTTCATTTTTAGGATTTAACAGCAGCCTCCACCATCGTAATGGAATGTAGATTCGCTAATGTAGATATCGTTACGGTTTAAGTTTGCTAGGGCAGCAGCGGTTTTGTCGCATATGGCCAAGGGTTGATTTTTTACTAAAACATGCCCTGCCTTATCATCAAAAAAATCGTCCTTTCCATAAAATATAGCGGCTTTTCCTGTAAAAACACAAGGTCCATCTTTGGGCATTGGATCTTTGATCGCAGCAACTTCAATCGATTCAATATAAATTAATTCTTCAGTATCATAATGAAGTGGATCTAAAACTCTATACGGTTTTCGAGCTCTTATTTCGATAGTGCCAAATCCGGCATCCGTAAGCATTTTCACATATTCAGCGATTGGAATACTTCCACTCAAACACAAAGCTCTTAGGCGTTCGTCTTCGCGTAGTGTTTTGTTCATGGGTTGTTCGCAAGTGGGATCACTCATTACCAGTTTTCCGTGAGGTTTTAGCACCCGATACATTTCTGAAATTGCTTTTTTGAGTTCTGCAACCTTAAAAATATTAAACAAACAGTTTTGTGCTGCCACATCGATACTGTTGTCTTCAGCGGGTAAGTTGAGGGCATCCCCTTTTTTGAGGCTCACAAAATCTTTATTAAACCAAGGATTTTGGGCTTCGGCTTCTGCAAAATTTTTATTGGAAGCCTCTAGCATTTCATCAACGACATCTACGCCCACTACGCCATCTTTTTGACGACTGAAATAGGCAAATTGCAGTAATTCCATACCGCCACCAACACCAACATACAGGATTTTTGGGTTGTTAGTCAGATCGCGAGCGTGAACCGTACTTCCACATCCATAATTCATTTCTTGCATAATCTTTGGGATTTTTAATCCTGGAAGTTCCCAAATGGGATTGGTAGTACAGCACAGTCCAATATCAGGACTGAGAGCGGCTTCTTTATAAACGTCGTGGGTAGTGTCTAGGTAGCTCATTATTATAAGATTTTTATTAATTCTTTGAATAGGGTTATCATATGAGGTTCGGCTTTTGAAGCCATTTCAATAATTTCCGAGATGTCAACGGGTTTTAAGTTATCAGGATCACATTCATCCGTTAAAACAGATACAGCAGCCACTTTTAGTTTAAGGTGATTTGCCACAATAATTTCCGGAACGGTACTCATTCCTACAGCATCGGCCCCCAAGAGTTTTAGCATTTTGTACTCGGCACGGGTTTCGAGCTGAGGTCCAACAACACTCACATACACACCTTTGTGAAGTTTGATGTTGTTTTTAAGAGCGATGGACTCAAAATGGGCATTGAGTGTGCAATCATAGGGTTCGCTCATATCTGCAAAACGTTCTCCTAAATGTTCAACTCCTTTAAATGCTAATGGAGATCCGCCTTGCAAGTTAATATGATCCTCGATAAGCATTAATTCTCCTTTATTATAATCTAAATTAAGTGCGCCAGAGGCATTGGAAACCAAAAGTGTCGAAATGCCTAAGTGTTTCATAATGCGAACAGGATAGGTGACGTCTTGTAGTGTATAGCCTTCATATAAATGAAACCGACCCTGCATCACAATGGCTTTTTTCCCTTCAAGAATTCCATACACCAATTTCCCTTTATGAAACTCAACCGTTGCTGTTGGGAAATTTGGAATTTGATTATAACTCACTTCTTTAATAATCTTAATATGGTCTAGAAGTTGTCCAAGTCCAGTACCCAGTATAATACCAATTTGTGGAGATTCAATTCCTTTTTCTTTTAGGTAATCTGTTGTTTCTTCAATAAGTTTAGTCATCTTTTTTTATCATTTTTAACAGTTTTGGGTGTACTTTAAGATCTTCAAATGTATCAATGTCATTCAAAGCTTCCAAAAGTTTAACGTTTTGTTGTTTTAAGTCGTTTAAAGTAGCCTTTAAAACAGAGTTCGTTCCCCACGCTTTATTTTCAAATACAGCTGAATGTAATTCTTTCATTCCTAATAAATAGTATCCACCATCTAGTGATGGTCCAATGACTATGTCATGGTCATCTAAATCCTCAAAGGCATCCTCAATGTGAGTTGGGTTCAAATCATATAAATCACTACCCACAATCACTACCTTTTCATATGAATCCTCAAAAGCCATTCCAAAGGCATGTCTCATTCGTGCACCCAAATCAAATCCTTTTTGTAGTTTTTTAAAATAAAGTGTCTCATTCCACAAATCGTTTTTTTGAATTTCTTCTGAGTAATATACGACTTTATCATATGGTATGTCATGTAACACAGATTCGGTGTGACTTAGTAAAATGGTGTAAGTTTTTAAGGCAGCACTAGCTCCGATAGTTTTAGCAAGTCGAGTTTTGATCTTTCCCAGCTCGGGATTTCTTACAAAAACAAGGATTAGATTTTTAGTCATAAACTTTAGTACCTTTTATTAAGTAAGCACCCCATTTCTCGGAATAGGCATGTACTTTTGGAGTTTCTTTATTGTTGTTGTAAACCTTTTTGCCATTATTAACCCATTCAAAAATACCACCATACAAATTATAGACCGCCGTGTAGCCTTCTGCGATGAGTTGTTTTCCAATACGCTCTGAGCGTACACCAATAGAACAATATACTACAATCGTTGTGTTTTTGTCATGGGTTAATTTTCCTATTTTTGAAATATTTACCTTTCTAAATCCTACATGAATAGCATCCTTTAAGTGGCTAATATCGTATTCTTCTTTCTCGCGTGTATCTAAAAGGAGGGGAGCTGGAGTTAACTCAGCAAGTTGATCGCCATATATATACTCTACAGAATGGTCGTTGTAGGTATCCAAGACTTCTTTGACGGAATCTTGGCTAGTGCCTAAGGCGCATAACAGTCCTATTGCGATACAAAATAGTTGCTTCATTTTTTACTAGGCTATGGTTCCTTGACAACTACTTCCTGCGCCAGCTGTGCAGCCATAGCAATGTTGCGAAATACAAATTGTGCGCTTATTGAGTGTGTCTTTATTGAAATCTTTAATGTGTTGAACTGAGCTGTCAACTTTTAATTCTAACATTTGATTAAAATCACAATCATAGAGCCAACCATCCCAACTTACGGATAGCGTGTTGGTGCACATCACATTATCCACAGCTGCGGGGTTAAAGGCTTCTACCAGATTATACATATAATCTTCATAATTTTCAGACGCTATTAGGTAGTCTAAAAAGCGACTGATTGGGAGGTTGGTAATTGAAAATAAATTATGAAAGTGAACATCAAATTTTTCGGACAACGCTTTTTTGAAATCCGTTTCTAAGGCTGCCTGATTTCCAGGTAAAAATGCTCCAGATGGGTTGTAAACCAAATCGAGTTTTAGCTTAGAATCTGGCATACCGTAGCCAACTGCGTTTAGCATTTTTAGCGCCTTAATAGAGGCATTGAAAACACCATCGCCACGTTGCTTATCTGTTTTGTCCTCTGTCCAATGTGGCATTGAGGAGATCACATGTACGTTATGAGTTTTGAAAAATTCGGGTAAATCGTGATATTTTTTATTGGCAGTAATGATGGTCAAATTGGAGCGCACGATTATATCGTTCACACCAACTTTTGTGGCTTGTTCTATAAACCATCTGAACTGTGGATTCATTTCGGGGGCACCGCCTGTGAGATCTAGTGTATGCACACCAGTTTGTTTGATCACCTCCAAACATTGTAGCATCGTTTCTCGGGTCATGATTTCTTTACGATCGGGGCCTGCATCTACATGACAATGTGCACAAACCTGATTGCACATATAGCCTATATTTATCTGTAGGATTTCTAATGGTTTTGGTTGTAACGGAAACTTGTTTTGAGTTTTTAATTTTGAACGAAAAGTAGGGAGTTCCTCATTTTGAAAAATTCCGTTAGATAAAATTTCTAATTGACGTTTTGCATTGGCAAGTTCATTTTTACGCTTTTTTAGGGATTTTAATTGCATAGACTACATGGATAATTTTTTATACTTATTCATCATCTGTACACTATGTACTAGAGTGGCTCCACTTTCTATCGCAGCACCAGCGTGGACTGCTTCCATCATTTCTTCTTTAGTAATGCCGCGTTTAAGACCATCTTGTGTAAAGGCATCTATGCAATATGGACACTTAACAACATGCGATACAGCCAATGAAATCAGCGATTTCTCGCGCGCACTCAAGGCTCCTTCTTCAAAGACACTGCTATAATAGTCAAAGAATTTTTTCCCGAGTTCTTCACTCCATTCCGTGATATTTCCAAATTTCCGCAAATCGGAAGGGTCATAATAAGTGTTGCTCATGTTTTTTTTATTTAAGACTGTTTTTTTAATATGCATTAAAACTAATGAAAATTCTCCGAAGTTCCTCAAATTCTCAAAAATCTATCGAAAGATCAAATCACTCTATTTTCTGATGATTTGCTATATTTATAGCGTTTTAAATGTTAAATTTGAAATAGTTATGACACAACATTAAATATAACTTACTATACATAACCCATACAGTTTATTATTGTTTTTCTACTTAACAAAAATTTATGGTTTCGAAATTGACAATTGTAACAGGTTAAAATTGACAATACTTGCAATTAATTCCAGTATAGTTATCAGTGTAGTTATTTTGTATTGGTGTATTTAAGAATTATACAATTAGTTTCAGTTAAATTTGAAACTTAACAATAACTTAAAATTAATTAACATGAAAAAAATTACACTATTATTACTTTTTGTGAGTACTTCACTTTTCGCACAGTTAGAAGGTTCTTGGAGTTTTACAGCAGATGCTGGAGCTATGGGCGTTGGTCCTAATCCAGGAGATTACACTTGGTGGTCAAACTCATCAGAAGATGTCACAACAAGAGCATGTTTATTTGATGATGAATATGTGTTTAATGCTGATGGTTCATTTGCAAATGTACTTGGAGCTGATACATGGTTAGAGACCTGGCAAACAGGTGTTAGTGAAGAAGGCTGTGGAGCTGCAGTTGCACCACATAATGGTTCAAATGCTGCGACTTACACAGTTGATGCAGCTGCAGGAACAGTTACGATTGTTGGATCTGGAGCTTACTTAGGTCTTAATAAGGTTACTAACCAAGCAGAAGACGGTGCACCTACTAATGACACTACAGTTTATGGCTACGTATTATCAGAAGATGGAAATTCAGTAGATTTCACAATCCAAGGATTCAATGCTGGTGTTTCAACTGCAGAATGGATTTTTAGAATGACTAAAAATTCTGATACTGCAAGTGTTGAGGATTTCGCAACCAATTCAGTAATAATGTATCCTAATCCAGCTAGAGGCGTTGTAAACTTTACATCGACTTCAAATGCAGATTTAGATGTTGCAGTTTATGATTTATTAGGAAAAGAGGTTTTACGTGCAGATGCGGTACAGTCTCAACTTAATATTTCGAGCTTAAACCCTGGAATGTATTTTGTAAATATGACTCAAGGAACTACGGTTTCTACTAAGAAACTTTTAGTAAAATAAGGTTTAACCAACCAATTTAATTTTTAAAAGGACCTCCATTTGGAGGTCTTTTTTTTTGCGTTTTATTATTTTTGTTTAGTAAATTAACCTTTTAAAAATCAAAACCTCACAAAAACAAAAAAGCAAGCTTTATGTTTTCGCTTGCTTTTGATTTATTCGTACTCAAGGTGGGAATCGAACCCACACGACCGAAGTCACTGGATTTTGAATCCAGCGCGTCTACCAATTCCGCCACTTGAGCTTAAGTAGATTGCAAAACTATAAAATAATTTTTTTAATCCTATTAAAAATAGTCGCTTTTATCCTTTAAGTGTTCAAATAAATTTCTAAATTTGCACCTCGATTAAAAAACCAGTTTAAAGTACTCAAAAACAGAACGCTATCATGTCTAATGTAATTCCAGAGCCAAAAATATTTACCTGTACCAATTCCATGGCACTCGGTAAAAAAATTGCAGCTTCCTACGGAATCCCTCTGGGAAATGTAATTACATCGACCTACAGCGATGGTGAATTTCAACCCTCTTTTGAAGAATCGATTCGTGGTACACGCGTATTTTTAATCGGTTCTACCAATCCAGGTCCAGAAAATTTAATGGAATTATTGTTGATGCTAGACGCTGCAAAACGTGCGTCTGCTAGACATATTACAGCCGTGATTCCGTACTTTGGGTGGGCACGTCAAGACCGAAAAGACAAACCAAGAGTACCTATTGCAGCTAAATTAGTGGCTAAAATGCTGGAAACAGCTGGTGCTACGCGTATCATAACAATGGACCTACACGCCGATCAGATTCAAGGGTTTTTTGAAAAACCAGTCGATCACATGTTTGCGTCCACCATCTTTTTACCATATTTAAAAAGTTTAAACTTAGAAAACCTTACCATAGCTTCCCCAGATATGGGAGGATCTAAACGTGCTTACGCCTATTCAAAGGCACTCGAAAGTGATGTCGTAATTTGTTATAAGCAACGTGCCAAAGCCAATGTAATTTCTCATATGGAATTGATTGGCGACGTTACAGGCAAAAATGTAGTATTGGTCGATGATATGGTGGATACCGCTGGTACCTTAACAAAAGCGGCCGACCTCATGATGGAACGCGGTGCGTTAAGTGTAAGAGCTATTTGTACCCATCCTATTTTATCGGGGAATGCGTATGAACGCCTCGAAAATTCAAAACTCGAAGAACTTATTGTTACAGATTCTATTTCGGTTTCTCAAGAAAGCCCTAAAGTTAGAGTCCTAAGCTGTGCTGATTTATTTGCGGATGTGATGACTAAAGTACACCAAAACGAATCAATTAGTTCAAAATTTATAATGTAAAACAATTAAACACTAAATAATAAAAATGAAATCATTTACAATCAATGGATCGAAAAGAGAAAGCGTGGGCAAAAAAGCAACAAAAGCCTTACGTAATGCTGGACAGGTACCTTGCGTATTATACGGAGGAGACAAGCCAGTACATTTCTCAGCAGAAGAATTGGCATTCTCTAAACTTGTATACACACCAAATGCGCATACAGTTGTGATTGCCTTAGGAAGTGAGTCGTTTCATGCCGTTCTACAGGACATTCAGTTTCACCCTGTAACAGACCGCATTTTACACATCGACTTTTATCAGTTATTTGACGATAAAGAAATCGCCATGGACATTCCAGTTCACCTTATTGGAAAATCTCCAGGGGTTGCCAACGGAGGATCTTTACGTCGAAACAAACGTAAGCTTAGAGTGAAAGCTTTACCAGTAAACTTACCAGATTTTATTGAAGCGGATATTTCGCCACTCAAAATTGGAAATAAACTTACAGTTGACCAATTGGCAAATGATGCTTACAAGTTTTTACACCCAGAAAACACAGTTGTGTGTCAAGTGAAACGATCTAGAGTTTCAATCGACGAGCTTGAAGATGAAGAAGGAGAAGAAGTAGAAGAAGGTGCTGCTCCAGCAGAAGGTGCTGCTCCAGCAGAGGCCTAGACCGTCTTTAAAATTAGTATTACAAAAGCATTCTGTTATTCAGAATGCTTTTTTTATTTTTACATCGTGAACCTGTTTTTGTTTTTCAATCCGCTAAAAAATGAGTAATTTTCGCTATAATTCAAAAAGTTTAAATGCGTTCTCTATTCAAAAGGTTTTTTAACAATAAACCCAATATAAACACTACTGCAGAAATGTCTAAAAAATTCTTGATTGTTGGATTGGGAAATCATGGCGCCGACTATGTCAACACCCGACATAACATTGGGTTTAAGGTGGTAGAGAAATTAGCGCAGCTAAATGATGCTCTTTTTGAAACCAAAAAACTAGGAGACTTGGCAAGCTTTAGGTTTAAAGGCCGCACCTTTCTACTTTTAAAACCAAATACCTACATGAATCTGAGCGGTAAAGCCGTGAAGTATTGGTTAGAAAAAGAATCCATTCCGCCCGAAAACCTATTGATAGTTACAGACGACTTAAATCTACCATTTGGAACACTTCGTCTAAAGACAAAAGGTAGTGCAGGAGGGCACAATGGACTGAAAGATATACAAGTCAAACTAAATACATCTCAGTACAACAGACTCCGATTTGGAATTAGTGATGAATTTGCTAAAGGAAAACAAGTAGATTATGTACTTGGAAATTGGACGGATGACGAGACTGAAAAACTCAAAGAACGTTTGGAGCATTGCAGCGAATTCATCAAAAGCTATGTAATGGCTGGAATTCAAAATGCAATGAATACATTTAACGGCACCTAATTTTTTCAGTTTCAATATCCTTATTTGACAGGCCCTTATTGTCAGAGATAAAAAGTCTAAACGGCTATTTATTAACTTTTTATTTTAATTTTATAAATTGTTTTTTGTAGTTTTACAACAACCAATTAAAATAAAAATAATGAAGAGAATTACTTTGAAAGCTATTTTAATGGCTTTATTTTTTACAACTACACTTTCTTTTTCTCAAACAAACTCGGACAATCAAACATTATTTGGTCAGGAACTTACTGATGCCAATATTGAAACCCTTGATGAATTTGGTAAGATCCGTTGTGGAAGTGTTGAGTATGAACAGTACCTTAAGTCGTTAGACCCACAGAGAGCAACTAAAGAAGAATTTGAATCTTGGTTAGCGCCCAAAATCGAAGAGATTAAAGCGCAAAGATCTAATGGGACCTCCATTTTGATGACTTTGCCAGTGGTATACCATATTATAACAGACGGATTTGGATCTGAGAATATGTCTGAAGCAGCTATTCAAGCTCAAAATGACCAATTAAACCTAGATTTTAGTAACAGTTCAGGAAGCCCCTTTTCGGTGGCTGCAGATACGGAAGTGCAGTTTTGTTTAGCTACACAAAATGAGACCGGATCAACTCTCATTGAGCCAGGAATTAATAGAATTACCGATTTTGGCGATGGACCTTTCGAAAGGCTAGAATTCGAAAACACTATAAAACCGCAAACCCAATGGGACCCAACTCGCTACTTTAACATTTGGGTGGGTGATTTAGGAGATGGTCTATTAGGCTATGCACAATTTCCAATCAGTTCAGGGCTTCCAGGTTTACCCTTTGGAGGGGACTCAAGCACTGATGGTGTTGTCGTAACCTATGAAGCCGTAGGTTCTGTTGCCAATCCGAATCCTAATGGTGGTCCTTACGGTTTAGGAAGAACCCTAACACATGAGGTAGGACACTGGCTTGGTTTAAGACATATTTGGGGCGATACAGGCAGTTGTGATAATGACGACTATTGTGCGGATACACCCGATGCTACAAATTCTAATGCAGGATGTCCAACATTAGACAGTTGTCCCTCGGATGGCCTGGGAGCTGACATGGTCGAAAACTATATGGATTATTCTAACGATGCTTGTTTGAACACCTTTACGGCCGACCAAAAAACAAGAATTCAAGCTGTTTTGGCAAATTCGCCAAGACGAATGGAACTCGGAACTTCCACAGTTTGTGTGCCAGCTGTCACCTATGATTATGATGGAGGTATAGAACTTGATAATTTGAATGTTGAGGAGTGTGGCACAACATTTACGCCCACTGTAATAGTTAGTAATAATGGAAATTCTAGTTTAACTTCTGCAATAATCAGTTATCAAATAGATAGTGATACGCCTACCACGCAGTCATGGAGTGGCTTTTTATTTTCGGGGTCAAGTGAAACCGTGACGCTTCCTACACTAAATATTTCTGCTGGAAGTCATACCTTTACGGTAGAATTAACAAGTCCAAATGGGAATGCAGATCAAAATACTGTGGACAATACAGCGATGTCGAGTGCATTTTCAGTATTCTTTGATACAAACACCGTTAATCTTACATTACTGACCGACGATTATGGTTCAGAAACCTATTGGGAATTTAAAGATGGCAATGATACTGTTTTATACTCCGGGGGTGGATACGCAAACAATATCACAGTTAATGAATCCTTTGATGTCACTGTAGGGGGTTGTTACGCGTTCACAATTTATGACACTGCAGGTGATGGTATTTGTTGTGCTTATGGAATAGGAAACTATACATTAACAGACAGTAATTCTAATGTGATTGCGACTGGTGGTGAATTTGTAGATCAAGAAACAGTATCCATGACTGCTGCAACCACTTTGGGAACCGAGAGTTACTTGTTAGACCGTGAAATTACGCTCTATCCAAATCCAACTACAAATGTGCTCAACATAAAACTTGGTACATCAAACAACTTGCCTGATAACTACACGATTTATAATATGTTAGGTCAAGTTGTTCGTCAGAAATCTGTTGTAACACTAAACGATTTAACGGTGAATACATCCAGCCTAAGTAAAGGCATGTATTTTATAAAAATAGCAACAGACAGTGCTTCGATGTCTCTGCCGTTTGTTAAGAAATAAACCATTCAATTTATAACATAAAAAAGGAGCCATTCGGCTCCTTTTTTATGTTTAATAGATTTCAATAATTAACAGGCATTAGATACACTTTGAAGAATTTATAATAAAAAAAAACAAAAGTGAATACTCTTAAAATGAAGTCCTTTTTTTTATCTTCGTGCTTTATGTTTCCAATTACAAAAACGAGCTGTTGAAAATTAAAGCCGCAATCGATTACGATCAAATAAAAGATTCTGTTGTCACGATTGGCACATTTGATGGCGTCCATAGGGGACATCAAAAAATAATCAACCGTCTTGTAGATATTGCGCATACAGAACATCTTCAAGCATTGGTCTTGACTTTCTTTCCGCATCCTCGAATGGTGGTTCAAAAAGACACGTCCATAAAACTTATTAATACCATTGATGAGAAAGCAGATTTAATTCAAAACCTAGGTGTCGATCATTTGGTTGTCAAAGCATTTACAAAAGAGTTTTCAAGATTAACCTCCCTCGAATATGTACGCGATGTATTGGTCAATAAATTACATGTCAAACACATTATAGTAGGCTATGACCATCACTTTGGTCGAAACCGTACCGCCAATATTAATGACCTTAAAGAGTATGGTGCCTTTTATGGATTTAAAGTTACTGAAATTAGTGCACAAGAAGTAGGAGATGTAGCAGTCAGTTCCACCAAAATAAGAACTGCATTGGGAGAGGGTGAGATAAAAATTGCCAATCAATTTTTGGGCTATAATTTTATGATTAATGGAATGGTTGTTAAAGGGAAAGGCTTGGGAAAAACCATTCAATTTCCAACCGCAAATTTAAAAATAGCGGAATCGTATAAACTCATTCCTAAAAAAGGGGTCTATCTCGTTCAATCTATTATTAACACCAAATTGGTGTATGGAATGTTAAATATAGGCACCAACCCCACTGTCAGTGATGCTAATGAACTTTCTGTAGAAGTGTTCTTTTTTGATTTTGATCAATCGCTTTATGGGGAAGTTCTTACGATTCAATTTCTAGATCGGATTAGAGATGAAATTAAGTTTTCGGGGCTTCAGGGTTTAAAATCACAATTGGAACAAGATCAACAAGCTGCTTTTGCCAAAATAGCCCTACTCACAAAAAACTAATTTAATTTAGAGGTAAAACCAATTCTTGTTTTATTCTAAATGATTAAATTTGCTTCTTAAAATAAGAGTCATGTTACAAGTATCCTTCATTAGAGAACACAAAGCGGAAGCCATAGAGCGTTTAAGCAAACGTACAAACGATGCCAAGTCGCTCATTGATGCTGTGATACAATTGGACGAATCTCGCAGAGGATTTCAAACACAAGTAGATACAATTTCTTCGGAGTTGAATGCGATTTCAAAAGAAATAGGAGAGTTGTTTAAATCTGGACAAGCCCAAAAGGCTAATGCATTGAAAGACAAAACTGCGGAACTGAAAACTACTAAAAATGTCCTTTCTGAGGAGTTGAATTCAACATCTGAAGCCCTTCAAACCTTATTGTATAAAATCCCCAACCTTCCAAATTCAATAGTTCCTGTTGGTAGCACTGAAGAGGATAATGAAGAAGTTTTTAGAGCAGGAACCATTCCAACTCTCTCTGAAAATGCATTACCCCATTGGGAGTTGGCCAAAAAATATGATATTATTGATTTTGAATTGGGGAATAAAATTACTGGTGCAGGATTTCCTGTTTATAAAGGTAAAGGCGCCCGATTACAACGCGCATTAATAAATTATTTTCTAGATAAAAATACTGCTGCAGGTTACAGTGAAATTCAAGTACCACATTTGGTTAATGAAGCTTCAGGTTTTGGAACTGGTCAATTGCCTGATAAAGAAGGGCAAATGTACCACGTAACTGCCGATGATTTATATTTAATTCCAACAGCAGAAGTGCCAGCAACCAATATTTTTAGAGATGTGTTAGTACAAGAAAACGATCTCCCAAAAACGCTGACCGCTTATACGCCCTGTTTTCGTAGAGAAGCGGGAAGTTATGGTGCACATGTTAGAGGATTAAACCGTTTACACCAATTTGATAAGGTAGAAATTCTACGTGTCGAACACCCGTCCAAATCCTATGAAGCGCTTGATAGAATGGTAGAACACGTAAAGTCAATTTTGGACGACCTTAAATTACCTTACCGTATCTTAAAACTCTGTTCAGGAGATTTAGGATTCACATCCGCATTGACCTATGATTTTGAAGTTTTTTCAACCGCTCAAGATCGATGGTTAGAAATTTCGTCAGTCTCTAATTTTGAAACTTTTCAAGCAAACCGCTTAAAATTACGTTTTAAAAATAGCGAAGGCAAATCAGAACTCGCCCATACACTCAATGGAAGTTCGTTAGCATTGCCACGTGTTTTAGCAGGGATACTGGAAAATTACCAAACTGATACAGGGATTCAAATTCCTGAAGCATTAGTGCCTTACACAGGTTTTACAATGATTGAGTAGTGGACTGCTCAATCGCTATCTGGGCATTTACAATAGTTACAAAAACAACTTGATGAAAACGATAGTCGGTCTTTTTTTTAGTATGTATTGCTTAGTCGCTTCGGCTCAGGTTAATCCAGAGTTGGCTAAAGATTATTTTGACGAAGGTGCATTTGAAAAAGCATTAACGTTGTATCAAAAACTACACTCCAACCAACGTTCGAGTTCTTATTATTTTCTTAAAGTGATCGAGTGTCATCAACAACTCAGTCAGTATAAAACCGCTCAAAAAGAAATTGAATACCAAATTAAACGTTATAAAAACCCACAATATTTGGTGGAACTGGGATATAATTATCAACTTCAAAAGGATTTTATACAAGCAGATTTGTATTATAAACAAGCCGTGGAAGCCATAGAAATTCAACCCAATTATGTCTATACAGTAGCGCAAAGTTTTGAGAACCACTCATTGGTTGATTATGCAATTCAGGCGTATGAAATCGGTTTAAAAACAGCACCCAACCCCGCTTTTTATTATCAATTAGCAGGCTTGTATGCAACCCAACAAAATATCGAAAAAATGATGGAGCGGTATCTTGACTATGTCGAAACAAATCCTCTCTACATAAATCAAGTTATGCGTTTGCTCTCTGAATATATTTCTGAAGATGCCAGCCAACCCTACAATCAATTATTTAAAAATGTACTATTAAAAAAATTACAACTCAAGCCTAACACGCTTTGGAACCAATGGTTAAGTTGGCTTTATGTTCAACAAAATGAGTTTAAAAAAGCATTCTTACAAGAAAAAGCAGTGTATAGACGTGCCCCTGAATCTTTTCAAGGGTTGATTAATTTGGCACTTTTGGCACAAGAAGCAGAGTCTAATGAAGTGGCACTTTCTATTTTTGAATTTATCATTCAAAATGCCAAAGAACCCCGTTTGCGTATTCAGGCCAACTGTAGATATTTGGAGCTTCAGTTAGAGCAGTCTGACCCCAATGGTTATGAAGACATAAAAAGACGCTATCAAGCCCTGTTAGAAACCTATAAGTTCGGTGTTGAAACCGTAGTATTGCAATTGTCATATGCACAGTTTTTAGCTTATCATGATCAAAATCCCGAAGCAGCTATCGCATTTTTAAAATCCGCTCTAAATACCAATTTAACAGATTTGGCATCTTCAGAACTAAAAATGAAACTCGCTGACATTTTGGTAACACAAAACAAGTTTAATCAGGCATTGATTTATTACACCCAGATTCAGATGCGTGTTAAAAATAGTACGCTGTCCCAAGAGGCTCGTTTTAAAGCCGCTAAAACTAGCTACTATAAAGGCGATTTTGAGTGGGCAGAAACTCAGCTGAAAGTACTAAAGTCGTCTACCTCTCAATTGACCGCCAACGATGCCTTAGAGTTACAACTTTTAATTTCGGATCATAAAGGAAGTGACTCGCTTCATACCGCATTAAAGCTGTATGCCAAAGCAGAATTATTAAGCATTCAAAACAAACCAAAAGAAGCCCTTAAAGTTTTAGAGACCATTCTTGAAAACCATAAAACAGATCCTATCATCGATCAAACGTTATTGATGCAAGCACAATTGTATGAAGAACAAAAGGAGTATTTTAAAGCGGAAGCGAATTATTTGCGAATTATAACAGATTATAAAGATGAAATTTTAGTGGATGACGCATACTTTTATCTGGCAGAATTATACAGAATAAAACTCCTGCAAATAGAGAAAGCAAAACTTAATTATGAAACAATTATCTTTAAGCACGAAGATAGTATTCATTTTGTGGAAGCACGAAAACAATACCGCATTTTGAGAGGAGACTCAATCAATTAACTTAGACCAGATTACTAATGATAATTTACAACGTAACCCTTAATATTGATAATAGCATTCATGACGAATGGCTGGAGTGGATCAAACAACACATTCCAAAAGTACTGGCAACAGGGCTCTTTTTAAAAGCGACGTTTACCAAAGTTTTGGTCGAAGAATCTATTGAAGGATTAACCTATTCAATTCAATATTTAGCCCAATCAAAAGAAGCCTTAGAATCCTACCACAAACAGTATGCAGCTGATATTCAAGCCGAAGGATTGCAAAAATTTGGCGATAAAATGTTAGTCTTTAGAACCGAATTGGAATGGATTGATGAATATACAGTAAGCGCAAACTAATGACTGTAAAAGCAAAAAAACACCTAGGACAACATTTTCTTAGCGATGAAATGATCGCGAAGCAAATAGCAGATACCTTAACGCTAGATGGGTACAAGGATGTCTTGGAAATTGGACCTGGAATGGGTGTTTTGACGAAGTATGTTTTAAAAAAACCAGTGACAACTCATGTTATTGAAATTGACCAAGAGTCTGTAGAATATCTACAAGCAAATTTCTTAAACTTGGCCCCTCGAATTATTCAAGAAGATGTTTTGAAGTACGATTTTAGTAGCACCTTTGGAACACGTCCTTTTGGAATTATTGGAAACTTCCCTTATAATATTTCAACTCAAATTGTATTTAAAGTTTTAGAGAACAGAACTCAAATACCTGAATTTGCAGGCATGTTTCAAAAAGAAGTGGCCCAGCGCATTTGCGAAAAAGAAGGCAGTAAAGTATATGGCATACTATCGGTTTTAGTTCAAGCATTTTACGAAGCAGACTATTTGTTTACTGTTCCACCATCCGTATTTATACCCCCTCCAAAAGTAGAATCTGGGGTGTTGCGACTCACCAGAAAAACCAACTATTATTTGCGTTGTGATGAGAAATTATTTTTTAGAGTTGTTAAATCTGCATTTCAACAACGTCGAAAAACATTGAGAAATAGTTTAAAAACCTATAATTTATCGGATAATTTAAAAGCAAATACTATCTTTGACAAACGCCCAGAACAACTGAGTGTTCAAGCGTTTATAGATTTGACATTAGCAATAGAAACGGATCAAAAACCAATTTAATTTTGGAAGACACTAAGGAACATATCCCTTTTGAAATTAGCGAAACTTTAATCGATGCCCTTAATGGATTCATAGATTCTAAGGACGATAAAGCCGTTTTGGAGCAATTACAAGACCTGCATTATGCGGATATTGCCGAAATTCTTGATGACTTAAACCTCGATCAAGCCACCTACGTCATCAAACTTTTAGATAGCGAAACAACTTCCGATATTCTTGCAGAACTTGAAGACGATGTTCGCGAAAAAGTATTGAAAAATCTATCTGTAAAAGAAATCGCAGAAGAAATTCAAGAACTCGATTCGGATGATGCGACCGATTTAATCGCCGATTTATCTCCAGAGCGAAAGCAAAAGGTGATTGCCCAAATAGACGATAAGGAGTTTGTTGCAGATATTCAAGAACTGCTAACGTATGACGAAGACACCGCCGGAGGATTAATGGCCAAAGAGCTGGTTAAGGTCTATGAAACTTGGACCGTTGCGGGTTGTTTACGGAAAATCAGAGCACAGGCCAAAGATGTCAAGCGCGTACATTCAATTTATGTGGTAACTAAAGAAGAAAAATTGATAGGCCGCTTATCGCTAAAAGATCTATTGATTGCCGATAACGAAACCAAAATAAAAGCTATTTATATCCCAAAAGTGGATTCTGTCCACGTGGACGAAGCGGCTGAAGATGTCGCTAAATTAATGGCCAAATATGATTTGGAGGCCATACCTGTTATCAACGATGATAAGGTCCTTTTAGGGCGTATTACCATTGATGATATTGTGGATGTGATTATAGAAGAAGCGGAGAAGGACTACCAACTTGCAGCAGGTATTACACAAGATGTTGATGCAGAAGATAGTATTCTAGCGCTTACCCGTGCACGACTGCCTTGGTTGTTTTTAGGCCTCTTGGGTGGAGTTGGAGCTGCAATTATAATGGGTGGATTTGAGACTATCATTGATGATTTTCCTTTAATTTTGTTATTTACGCCATTAATTGCTGCCATGGCAGGAAATGTTGGTGTTCAATCCTCGGCGATTATTGTTCAAGGACTGGCGAATGATGAGGTAAGAGGAAGTGTCAACAACCGGCTAATAAAAGAAATGTTTTTAGCCACTCTAAATGGAATTATTTTAGCCTTGTTTTTATTTGTTTTCGTTTGGATCTGGAAACAAGACATGCGCACCGCCCTAGCAATATCATCCTCCTTAGTTGTTGTGATTGTTGTTGCAGGAATTATAGGCACTTTTATTCCGTTATTTCTTCACAAAAAAGGAATTGATCCTGCCATTGCAACAGGTCCTTTTATCACTACAAGCAATGATATTTTTGGAATATTGATTTACTTCTCGATTGCTAAACTTATCCTAAACATCTAAGATGAACGTTTTACATCTTGACTCCAATCACCCGCTATTAATTGAAAAATTAGCAGCTTTAGGACATACAAATCACGAGGATTATTCCAGCCCAAAAGAAGCCATTGAAGCTAAGATTCACACCTACGACGGGTTGATTATAAGAAGTCGGTTTCGTATTGATGCTAAATTTTTAGACAAAGCCACCAATCTCAAATTTATAGGTCGAGTAGGAGCAGGTCTAGAAAACATTGATACAACATACGCTCAAGCCAAAGGGATTCAACTTATAGCTGCACCCGAAGGCAACCAAAATGCCGTTGGAGAACATGCACTTGGCATGTTGTTGGCGTTGTTTAATAAGCTGCATACCGCCGATCGAGATGTACGTGCAGGAGCGTGGCAACGCGAGGCCAATCGTGGAGTTGAACTCGATGGAAAAACAGTTGGCATTATTGGCTATGGACACATGGGAAAAGCATTTGCAAAAAAACTACGTGGTTTCGATGTTGAGGTGCTTTGTTATGATCTCAAACCCAATGTTGGCGATGAAAATGCACAACAAGTTTCACTACAAACACTGCAAGAAAAGACGCAAATTTTAAGCCTTCATGTCCCGCACACTGAGTTGACGTTTCAAATGATCGATGCGAATTTTATCAGTCAGTTTAAACACCCATTTTGGCTTCTTAATACCGCTCGAGGCAGTTGTGTGGTCACTACAGACTTAGTCGCTGCTTTGAAATCTAAAACTGTTTTAGGCGCAGGGCTGGATGTGTTAGAATATGAAAAATCATCATTTGAAACTTTGTTTTCAAATACACCACCTCCTGAATTAGAGTATTTGCTAAAAGCGGATAATGTGATCGTATCCCCTCACGTAGCAGGGTGGACCGTAGAGAGTCATCAAAAATTAGCGCAAACTATTGTTGACAAAATTGTCAACTATTTTCATTAAATTTATAGACTCAAACACTCTAAATTATGAACTCTACATCCAAAACCCCGTTGGAATACATCGCTCAATTGCCCGAAAATCGAAAAACTCCTATTCAAAAATTAAGACAAACTATTTTGGAGTATTTAGATCCAAAATTTCAAGAATGCATCAATTATGGGATGCTGGGATATGTGGTGCCATTTCCGATTTGTCCCGATGGATATCACTGCAATCCAAAGCTCCCATTACCGTTTATGAATTTGGCATCACAAAAAAACTTTATCGCGGTGTACCACTCGGGCATGTATGCCAAAAAAGAAATTTACGACTGGTTTGTAGCAGAATATCCCAAGCATTGTACCACAAAACTAGACATGGGAAAAAGCTGTGTACGCTTCAAAAAAATGGATGATATCCCTTATACCCTTATTGGGCAACTTGCTGCTAAAATGTCTGTCGATGAATGGATTACTCTCTATGAATCTCAAATCAAAAAATAAAGAAATGAAAACACGTGTCACAGGATTAGGAGGAATTTTTTTTAAAACCAAAGACTCAAAAGCTACAAAAGCATGGTATGCAAAACATCTTGGATTACCCGTTGATGACTATGGGTGCACCTTTTGGTGGACCGATCAAAACGGTAAGGACGCTTCTACACAGTGGTCTCCTTTTAAGGAAGATACCTCGTATTTTGAACCAAGTAAACAACCCTTTATGATCAACTATAGAGTAGAGAATCTTAACGATTTGATAACCGTACTTAGGTCAGAAGGTGTTACTATTGTAGGCCAAATACAAACGTTCGATTATGGTAAATTTGCATGGATTTTAGACCCTGAAGGAAATAAAATTGAGCTTTGGGAACCCATCGATAGTGCTTTTAAAAAATAATAAAATAATTATGAAAAATATATTAGTTCTTTGTACAGGAAACTCATGTCGCAGTCAAATGGCACACGGCTATCTAAATCAATTTGCAGCAAACCAAGCCAATATTTATAGTGCTGGGATTGAAACACACGGAATCAACCCCGGTGCGGCAGCCATTATGAAAGAAGACGGCATTGACATTTCAAAACATACCTCTAATCATGTGGATGAATATGCAGATGTGGATTTTGATTTTATCATCACCGTTTGTGATCATGCCAATGAAAACTGTCCGTTTATTCCAAGTACCAATGCAGTGCGCTTGCATCATAATTTCTATGATCCTTCTAAACTCATTGGAACGGACGAAGAAAAACACGCTGCATTCCTAAAAGCACGTACCGAAATTAAGGACTATATGAAAGCATTTGTGGCGGAGCGGTTTTAGTTGACTTCTTTAGAAGGCCCAAACTTCCGTTCCAATTCTGCCTGAAATTCTTCCAGTACGGGACGCACAGTACTATCTGGAAGGTCAGCAATACGAATGTACATCAGCCCATCGACTGCATTATTAAAAAGGGGATCCACATTAAAGGCAATCAAACGTGCATTTTGTTTGATGTATTTCTTGAGAAGTACCGGAAGTCGTAATGCTCCGGGTTCAATTTCATCAATAAGTTTATCGAACTTATTTAAATCGGCCTCGGTAGCATCAAACACAAAGTCTTTATCGGCATCTTTAAGCTTCACTTTAAACGCTTTTTTGGGTTGAATGTATTGTGCCAAATAGGGGTCGTAGTAATGCGATTTCATAAACTCAATCATCAAAGATTTAGAAAAATTTGAAAATTGATTACTAATACTCACCCCACCAATAAGGTATTTGTGATCTGGAAATCGCAATGTTGTGTGTACAATACCTTTCCACAATAGGAACAGCGGCATGGGTTTTTGTTGGTAGCTTTTAATGATAAAAGCACGTCCCAACTCAATAGACTGACTCATCATAATATGAAGTTCGGGTTCAAAACGAAATAAATCTTGCAGGTAAAACCCATCAATACCTTTGGTTTTAAAAATTTCAGCTCCTAAGCCCATTCGGTACGCACCTGCGAGGCATTTGGCTTCGCAATCCCACAAAAACATATGGTGATAATAGCTATCAAAAACATCCAAGTCAATCGCCTTATTTGTACCTTCTCCAATTGCTCTAAACGTAATTTCACGCAAGCGTCCAATTTCGTGCAAGATAGTTGGTATTTTTTCCGCAGCTGCCAGATAAACTTCGTAGTTTTTGCTGGTTAATAGCCGGTGATTGTTGGCTTTTAGGGTTTCAATTTCTACACACATCTCATTTGTAGGAGCTGGAGTCACAATTTTTTTTGGAGACTTAGTGACCTTCAAACTTGAGGAAAGATTCGTTAAGATTTTAGGGGTTTCAAACGTATTCGAAAGCATATAGGTTTTTCTTCTGATAAAGTCCGAAAAACCTTCTAAAGTATCCTGCTCTTTTTGCTCTTTTACAAGGATTGGTTTTCCAATTCTGACCTTAATAACCCGTTTTTTCTGTGTCAATAATTCAGAGGGGAGTTTGGCGGTTCGTAGGCCATCACTCAATTTTGAGAGGTGGTAAAACAAACGACTGTTCTTTGCATGAAAATATATAGGAACAACGGGAACTTCGGCACGTTTAATGAGTTTCATGGCGGCAGGTTCCCAAGGTTTATCAACTACCAATTTACCATCTCTATAGGTAGAAACTTCTCCTGCTGGGAATATCCCCAAGGGATGGCCGTTTTGTAAATGGAGCAAAGCATTTTTAAAACCAGTGATACTGGATTTTGCATCTTTATGATTCTCAAACGGATTTACGGGCATGATGTACGGTACTAAGGGTTTGATACGGTGTAATAAAAAATTTGCTATAATTTTGAAATCACTGCGTTGTTCGAGCATTAATTTTAATAATAAAATCCCATCTACTCCACCCAAGGGATGGTTAGAAACCGTAATATATGCACCGTCTTTTGGGAGTCGTTTTAAATCTTCTTCAGGGATCTCAAATCGAATTTGAAAATCGGTTAAAAGTCCATTTAGAAAATCAAGATCACTTTTGTGTTTGTTTTTATTATAGATTCTATTGATGGTAGAAATCTTTAATACTTTCATTAAAATCCAGCCAAAAAAGTTACCGATAAATCCATACTTATCAACTTTAATAGCTTTTGCAATTTCTTTGGAGGTTACTATGCTCATAGTTCCAGTGGTTTATTCAAACCTAATTGTATTTGGATTAGACGGATTCTTACCTTGTTATAATCTGAACGATTTCGGGTGTGATTTGTTTTAAAAGGATTTCTTTATTAGCCTCTAAATCTTGAATGGCTTGTGTGTTATAATGTCTAATCGTGTACAGCTTAACCGCTTTGTGTGATGTCACTTTATATTTTGCTTTTAAATGTAATAATAACCGATCAAGATTGTCATAGTTATTTTCGATACACACTGAAAAACTAATTGCCGAATTTTGAATCATACTGACTTTCATTTTATAATCGTGTAGTAAACTAAAGATATGACTGATGTTGTCTTCAACAATATATGAGAAATCAAGTGATGAAAGCGAAATCAAAATTTGATTTTGTTTTAAAATATAACAAGGGGTTTTTGGGTTTAAGGCTAAATCTTTTCCAACTTTCGTCCCGTTGTTTTTTGGGTTCATAAAAGATTTAACATACAAAGGAATTTCTTTGCGTTGAAGTGGCTGAAGTGTTTTTGGATGGATCACTGATGCCCCATAATATGAAAGCTCAATAGCTTCAGTGTACGAAATTTGATGTAATAATTCTGCATGTTCAAAATAGCGAGGGTCTGCATTGAGAACACCAGGGACATCTTTCCAGATGGTCACACTATTCGCGTTTAAACAATAGGCAAAAATTGCTGCTGTATAATCACTACCTTCACGTCCAAGAGTTGTTGTAAAGTTATTAGAGTCACTCCCTAAGAAGCCTTGAGTAATGTTTAATTTTGAGGCGTCCACATGATTTGAAATCAACTCTTGAGTTTGATTCCAATTTACTTTTGAGTTTCGATAATAATCGTCTGTTTTTATAAACGTTCGAACATCCAACCAAGTATTTTTGATGCCAATTTCGTTTAAATAATGGCTAATAATTGTGGTAGAAATCAACTCGCCAAATCCAATAACTTGGTCATATACAAAGTTATAGTTGGGCGATTTGTTATGCTCAAAAAAGAGGGAAATTTCTTGAAAAAATGTGTCAACTGTTTTAAATACGCTGTGGTGTTCGTTTTCAAACAAGTCGAGTAGAATGTTGTTGTGAAATTTTTTAATGTCTTGTAATGAACTTTGCAATTGGTGTTTGGCATCAAAATAATTTGCAATTACGGTCTCCATTGCATTGGTTGTTTTTCCCATCGCCGAAACCACAATGAGTGTATTATCATAGCCAACGGTTTCTAAAACACGCACTAAATTTTTTACGCCTTGGGCATCCTTAACAGATGCACCCCCAAATTTAAAAATTTTCATTAGTTTAGATTTGAGATGTAATTTTGAATTCCTTGTTCGTCTAACTGTACAACATTCCAGTCGCGCATTACACGAGCCCCTTTATTTTCATAGAAATCAATTGCTGGAGCATTCCAATCAATGACTTCCCAACACACACGTTTAACCCCTTTATCTACAGCATGAAGAATCACTTGGTCCAAAAGTGCAGATCCTACTCCATGACCACGCATACGTTCCGAAACAATCAAATCTTCGAGGTGTAATACAGTGCCTTTCCATGTCGAAAATCGAGTGTAAACCAAAGCAATACCAATCACTTCTTGATTGGCTTCTGCCACAAAACAATCAAATTCAGGGTGTTCTCCAAATCCTTTGGTTATTAAGTCCGCTTCTGTAACTTCAACGGCGTTTGGCTCTTTTTCAAAAATAGCGAGTTCGGTAATCAAGTTTAAAACTTGCTGCATATCACTCGGTACTGCTTTTCTAATGTGATAGTTCATTGTTTGTGTTTGAGGAATCAAAGATACTCAAAAGCCTTTTAAAATTATCTAACAAAACCACTACGAAAACGTTGTAGTTGTTTAAAAATTTAGATATTTGTAAAAAATTTGACTCAAAATGTCCCAAAAACATCAAACACTAGGTGAATTTATAATTGAACACCAATCCTCTTTCAAATATACTTCAGGTGAATTATCACGACTAATCAATTCTATTCGTTTGGCTGCTAAGGTGGTCAATTACGAAGTTAATAAAGCTGGCTTAGTTGATATTTTGGGAACTGCTGGTGATATGAACGTTCAGGGAGAGGATCAACAAAAATTGGATGTTTATGCCAATGAAAAATTTATTCAAACCCTTGTCAACCGGAATATTGTATGTGGTATTGCTAGTGAAGAAGAGAATAGCTTTATCGCGATTAACAGTAACGATCAAAATCATCAAAATAAGTATATCGTATTAATGGATCCTTTAGATGGTTCATCCAATATTGATGTGAATGTTTCAGTTGGAACTATTTTTTCTATATATCGCCGTGTGACGGCAGTAGGAACGCCTGTTAAAGAAATTGATTTTTTACAAAAAGGAAGCGAACAAGTCGCGGCGGGTTATATTATTTATGGCACTTCCACCATGTTGGTCTATACTACAGGCGATGGCGTTAACGGTTTTACGCTCAATCCAGCAATAGGTACGTTTTATTTGTCGCACCCTAAAATGCAATTTCCAGAACATGGCAGGATTTACTCTGTAAACGAAGGGAATTATACTCATTTCCCACAAGGCATCAAAAATTATATTAAATACTGTCAGATGGAAGAAGAAGACCGACCTTATACCTCGAGATATATAGGGTCGTTGGTTTCTGATTTTCATCGAAATATGATTAAGGGTGGGATTTATTTATACCCTACAAGTTCTAAAAATCCCAATGGAAAACTTCGCTTAATCTATGAGTGTAATCCAATGGCGTTCCTAGCCGAACAGGCCAATGGCAAAGCCAGTGACGGATTTTTGAGAATTATGGATATTACCCCAACAGAGTTGCATCAACGCGTACCCTTTGTTTGTGGCAGCAGTGCCATGGTGCGCAAAGTGGAAGAATTTATGCGTGACTCCCAAAATTCTTAAGTATTTAATTTTTAGATAGTCTAAAAGTAAGGTTGTAACTTTGTGAAAATTTTAAATTAAATGCACAAAGCAGGTTTTGTTAATATTATTGGAAATCCTAACGTAGGAAAATCAACCTTGATGAATGCCTTTGTAGGCGAAAAATTATCCATTATTACATCGAAGGCGCAGACTACACGCCATCGAATTTTGGGGATTGTTAACGGCGATGATTTTCAAGTGATTCTTTCGGATACCCCAGGAATTATTAAGCCAGCCTATGAATTACAAAACTCAATGATGGACTTTGTAAAGTCTGCTTTTGAGGATGCCGATATTTTAATTTATATGGTTGAAATAGGTGAAAAAGAGTTAAAAGATGAAGCCTTTTTTAATAAAATTACAGCCTCAAAAAAACCTATTTTATTGTTGTTAAATAAAATCGATAATTCTAACCAAGAACAATTGGAAGCCCAAGCAGAGCTTTGGCAACAAAAGGTTCCGAATGCAGAATTTATTGCAATTTCGGCACTGGAAGGGTTTAATGTAAAAAATGTATTTGAT
>Ga0228672_1000338_pt1 | contig 25199 bp, 20 predicted proteins | sample 90DmetaG_FD_182788 | JGI IMG/M metagenome (GOLD analysis project Ga0228672, IMG submission 182788) | Seawater microbial communities from Monterey Bay, California, United States - 90D | ecosystem: Environmental > Aquatic > Marine > Coastal | place: USA: California | collected 2016-11-08 | reverse complement strand
AGAATTTACCATTGACCAACTTCAAGCCTCTAACGACTTTTACGAACGCTTTCAGTCCGAAAATCCAGAGGAAATCCAACCCATTGGAATAAAACATGTCAACCTCAAACAAGCATCTGCCAAAATTGCGGCTCGAATCCAAAACCAGAATGAAGCGGTAACTTCACAACAGATTACCACCGAAATTCCAGAGATTCTTAATGATGCAGAAGTGGTGCATTTACATAATCACTCCCAATTTTCAGTCTTACAATCCACCATCAGTATAAAAAATTTAGTAGCAGCAGCAGCAGATCATCAGATGCCTGCCGTAGCAATTACCGACCATGGAAACATGATGGGGGCCTTCCATTTTGTCAAAGAAATAGGCAATTATAACAGAGTCATTCGTCAAAAAAATAAAGCTGCAGAAGAAGCCAATGAGCCTGTAAATGCTCAAGAAATTAAAGGGATTGTAGGCTGTGAATTCTTTGTTTGTGATGACCACACCAACAAGTCTCAAAAAGACAACGGCTATCAAGTCGTCTTTTTGGCAAAATCAAAGAAAGGCTATCACAACTTAGTGAAAATGTCTTCCAAAGCCTATACCGATGGATTTTATTATTTACCAAGAATTGACCGCAATATTGTGGAAGATTATAAGGAAGATTTAATTGTCCTAACCGGGAATTTATATGGCGAAGTTCCTTCCAAAATATTAAACGTTGGCGAACGTCAAGCCGAGGAAGCCCTGTTGTGGTGGAAAGATAAATTTGGAGCCGATTTGTATGTGGAGCTGATGCGCCACAATCAAGAGGATGAAGACCGCGTCAACCCAGTACTGATACGTTTGGCACAAAAACATGCCGTCAAATTAGTAGCAACAAATAACACCTATTACATCAATCAGGAAGATGCCAATGCTCATGATATTTTGTTATGTGTAAAAGATGGCGAAAAACAAGCCACTCCAATTGGACGCGGACGAGGCTACCGTTACGGACTGCCAAATCAAGAATATTATTTCAAATCTTCAGAAGAAATGAAATCCCTTTTTAAGGATATTCCTGAAGCCATTGTGAACATTCAAGAAGTGGTTGATAAAATCGAACCTTTTGAATTGGCACGTGATGTGTTACTACCAAAATTTGACATTCCAGAAGAATTTATAAATGCATCCGATGAAACAGAAGGCACCAACTTTGGAGAAAATGCCTATTTGAAACATTTGACGTATTTGGGAGCCGAAAAACGCTATGGAGTGCTCACAGACGATATAAAAGAACGGATCGATTTTGAGTTAAAAACTATTGAAAACACAGGATATCCAGGGTATTTTTTAATTGTAGAAGATTTTATTCGGGTGGCACGTTCTATGGACGTATCCGTAGGACCCGGTCGTGGATCGGCAGCCGGATCCGTAGTTGCTTATTGCCTTTGGATTACAAATATCGATCCTATTAAATACGACTTACTTTTTGAGCGGTTCTTGAATCCCGACCGTGTGAGTATGCCCGATATTGATATTGACTTTGATGATGAAGGTCGTGGACGTGTGATGGATTATGTCATCCAAAAATATGGCGCCAGTCAGGTGGCTCAAATCATTACCTATGGGACCATGGCAGCCAAGTCGTCCATCAGAGATACCGCCAGAGTTTTAGACCTTCCACTAGGAGATGCCGATCGCATTGCCAAGCTAATTCCTAATATGGCGAAGCTGAACAAAATTTTTAACACTCCAGAAAAAGAGCTTAAAGCTAAGTTCAGATTGGAAGATATGGAATTGATTAATCAGTTGCTCAATTTGTCGGAAGGAGAAGACTTGGAAGCAGAAACAATCAACCAAGCACAGGTGTTAGAAGGGTCGCTCAGAAATACAGGAATTCACGCCTGTGGGGTGATTATAACTCCTAGTGATATTACAAATTATGTTCCCATAGCCACAGCCAAAGATTCTGATCTGTATGTGACCCAGTTTGACAACTCCGTTGTTGAAGATGCAGGGCTGCTTAAAATGGATTTTTTAGGGTTAAAAACCTTGACACTTATTAAAGACACTGTTAAAATTGTCAAAGCAAAACACAATGTCATATTGGATCCTGATAATTTTCCATTGGATGATGAGCTCACTTATGAGTTGTTCCAAAAAGGGGAGACCGTCGGGGTATTTCAGTATGAATCTCCGGGGATGCAAAAACACATGCGGGATTTAAAACCCACTGTCTTCGCCGATTTAATTGCAATGAACGCCTTGTATCGTCCTGGGCCAATTGAATACATTCCGAGTTTTATTCGCCGTAAACAAGGCGATGAAGAGATTAGTTATGACCTTCCAGAAATGGAAGAATATTTGAAAGAAACCTATGGGATTACGGTCTATCAAGAGCAAGTAATGCTGTTGTCGCAAAAATTGGCAGACTTTACTAAAGGTGAAGCCGATGTTTTGCGTAAAGCCATGGGAAAAAAACAAATTTCGGTTCTCGATAAGATGAAACCGAAGTTTATAAATCAAGCAGCTGCCAAAGGAATGGCCGCCGATAAACTTGAGAAAATATGGACCGATTGGGAAAAATTTGCAAGCTATGCTTTTAACAAATCCCACTCCACTTGTTATGCGTGGATTGCGTACCAAACCGCCTATTTAAAAGCCCATTATCCTGCTGAATATATGGCAGCAGTGTTATCTAATAACATGAACGACATTAAGCAAGTTACCTTCTTTATGGAGGAGTGTAAGCGCATGAAATTAAATGTTTTAGGACCAGATGTTAACGAAAGTTATTATAAATTCTCGGTCAACAAAGATAATGCAGTGCGTTTTGGAATGGGAGCCATAAAAGGAGTGGGGCATGGTGCTGTTAAAACCATTGTAGAAGAACGTAAAAATGAAGGCCCTTTCAAGTCCATTTTTGATTTGGCAAAACGAATCGATTTAAGAGCGGCAAATAAAAAAGCATTTGAAAATCTAGCCAATGCAGGCGGTTTTGATTGTTTTGCAAATACCCACCGTGCACAGTATTTTCAAGATGAAGGCGATGGAATTACGTTTTTAGAAAAAACCATTAAATATGCCAACCGCTACCAAGAAAATAAAAACTCAGCACAAGTCAGTTTATTTGGGGAGTCGAGTGATGTTCAGATCCAAGAACCCGTAATCCCACCCTGTGAAACTTGGGGAACAATGGAAAAATTAGCCCGCGAAAAAGAAGTGGTAGGAATTTATATTTCTGGACATCCTTTGGATGACTTTAAACTAGAAATGCAAAATTTCTGTAATGGTGATATTTCTGTATTTCACGATATGCCAAGTTTTATAAATAAAGAAATCTCTTTTGGGGGAGTGGTGACAGATGTCCAACACCGCGTTAGTAAACAAGGAAAGGGCTGGGGAGCTTTCACAATCGAAGATTATATGAACAGCCACGAATTTCGAATTTTTGGGGAAGAGTATTTAAAGTTTAAACACTTCTTAATGCCCAATAATTTTGTCTTTGTTCGCGCTTTAATTAGAGAAGGATGGACTAATCGTGATACAGGTGCTAAGGCCGATCCTCGTCTGCAATTTAATAGTTTTCAGTTGCTGCATGACATCATGGAGTCGTATGCAAAAAAACTATCGATTCAGTTAAATGTTAAGGAAATTTCAGAAGAAAAAATACAAAGTATCAAAGATCTTTTGCAAATGCATTCGGGGAATCACAACTTAAAATTTGTCATTTATGACGATGAGGAAGAATTAAAATTAGAAATGAAAAGTCGCTTACAAAAAATTAAAATATCACAAGAATTGTTGGAGGAACTTAAATCACAAGAGGTGTTTTATAAATTGAATTAGGGTTGTATAGTAATCAACAATTTAATCATAAGTAAAACAAATCGTTATCGATTTAGATTCAAAGTTTTTTAATTAGTTTTGTACTGTATTAAAAGCAGTTTAAATATCATTTTATGATAAAAGGGTTATTAATACTTTTTACGGTTTTTGCAGTGGTCGCCCTGCTAAATGTTTCGTCACTCAGATTGATGAAGATGGAAGCGGTTAAAAAAGCAAAATTCCGAAAAGTATTCTTTTATTTTTATGGTCTGTTTTTAATTTTTACGGGCATCTTGAATTGTATTGAACAATCAGAGTTGAACGTCATTTTTATTGTTGAGGTCATTTGTGGTATTGTTTTGCTAATAGCGAATTATTTAGGCAAGATAGAAACAAATGAATCCATGTGATCAAAACGACCAAAGACATTAAACTAAATAGAAACACATAAATTAAAATAATAAACAGTTAAATAGAAATAGTATGGCATTAGAAATTACAGACGCAAATTTTGAAGAAACAGTACTAAAAAGTACAAAGCCTGTATTGGTTGATTTTTGGGCAGCATGGTGCGGTCCTTGTCGAATGGTAGGGCCTATCATCGAAGAAATTAGTACAGAATACGCTGACAAAGCCGTAGTAGGTAAGGTCGATGTAGATGCAAATCAAGAATTTGCAGCCAAATATGGTGTTCGAAACATTCCTACTGTATTGGTATTCCAAAACGGAGAAGTTGTAGGTCGTCAAGTAGGCGTTTCCCCAAAAAACGTATATACTGAAGCCATCGATAGCTTATTGTAAGCACATTTTTAAAAAGAGTTTAAAAAAGGTTTGTCTTATTGGCAAACCTTTTTTAGTTTAGAGCCTATGGACATTCAAAAGGAATTACAAAAAGCCTCTGGGTTTTTAAACTTTGATTTGCAAGCCAAATCCATTGTAGAAGGCTTTATTTCTGGGATGCATAAAAGTCCCTTTCATGGATTTTCAGCGGAATTTGCCGAGCATAAAATTTACAACAATGGCGAAAGTACACGTCATATTGACTGGAAATTATTTGCCAAAACTGACAAGCTCTATACCAAACGTTTTGACGAAGAAACCAACTTGCGTTGTCATTTGATTGTGGACAACAGTAGTTCCATGCATTATCCAAAATGTGATCAACTTTCCATTAATGAGTTAAATAAAGTTGGATTTTCAGCTCTGGCAGCAGCAGCAATGATGCAACTTCTAAAAAAACAACGCGATGCTGTAGGGTTAAGTATCTATTCTAATGGGATTGATTACTACGCTCCAGAAAAAGGCAGCGAGCGCCACCACCAAATGTTGATGGACCGGTTGAATACCACTGTGAGCAACCCTCAAAACAAAGTAGATACCAAAACCTACGAGGTCTTACATCAAATTGCTGAAAAACTTCATCGTCGTTCGTTGATTTTTTTGTTTACAGATATGTTTCAGTCCGACCAAGATTCAGAACACTTATTTGAAGCCTTACGTCATTTAAAGTACAATAAACATGAATTGGTGTTGTTTCATGTCTATGATAAAGCCACTGAATATAACTTTAAATTTGAGAATACCCCAAAACGGTTTGTGGATGTAGAAACTGGTGGGTCTGTAGATTTATATCCAGATGCATTACAAGCAAATTACACCTCCGCTATCGCAACCTATTTCAAAGATTTACGCTTAAGATGTGGGCAATATAAAATCAATTATGTGGGTGTTGACATTCAAGAAGGTTTCAACAAAGCCCTGACCACTTATTTAGTCGAGCGTCAAAAATTTATTTAATTTTGATTTTAGTAAAAAATATAGTCAAAAATAGTTGTGAAATAAAAAATGCAATGTATATTTGCAACCGCATTAACGCAACGGTTTGGTAGTTCAGTTGGTTAGAATACCTGCCTGTCACGCAGGGGGTCGCGGGTTCGAGTCCCGTCCAGACCGCTAAGTATTTTTAAGAAAATATAATCAGTAAAAAAGACGTTGTGTTGTGATAATCAAATGATTATCCGTGGTTTGTGACAAAACCAGTGAGAAGCTTTCCTTAAACGGAGGGCTTTTTTTATGTTCAGTTCGCATTGGTTTTGAGAATACGAATTGTCATTAAAAAAAAACATAAAAAAGACGGTTCATTCGAACCGTCTTTTTTATTTAGTTGTTTTAGTAACTTATTCTTTGGTCAAATCAAATTTCTGACCACCAAGATCCAACGTGAACATTGTTTTTTCCGCATTAAATTGAATGCTTAACCCAGCTTCTTCCATAGAAAATTCACCACCACCTTCGCTTTCTAAAGGTAATGCAGGTTGTCCTTCTGCTTCAAGAACCAGTACTCCATTATCCTCTAAAACAGTAATTTTCATTGGAAATTCTGGTGCAGAATAAACCCCTAAGTAATCTGTTAAAATTTCAACACTACCAGCACCATCAGATGCTTTCCATTTGTTGTTTTTTGAATTTACATCAGGTAATGCATAATCAGGGTCAATGACCACTTTAGCCAATTCTTCGTTAGTGTCCACTTTAAATTCCCAAATTACATTACGTTTCCAAATCTCAACAGGTAATGTTTTTCGAGTGACTTTTCCACTTATGGTTTTTAATTCTAGAACCACAGGCATTGGCATTTTCTCGAGATTTTCGATCGTTATAATAGCACCTTGTGTAGGATCATTTTTTACATATTTTACTTCTCTAACTGCTTGATCTAACTTCCAGCTGTTAATGAACCATGACCTCCAAAACCATCTTAAATCTTCTCCGGCCACATTTTCCATAGTTCTGAAGAAATCATCTGGTGTTGGGTGCTTGTAAGCCCATCGATTGATATAAGCTGTGAAGGCCTCATCAAAGCGTTCAGGCCCTAAAATTTGTTCGCGCAACAATACAAGCCCCATACTTGGTTTATAATACGCCAAAACCCCTAAGTTTCGTTCTTTTAAGTTATCTGGCGAAGTATATATCGGTTCGAGGTTTTCATTAACAAACATGCCAGACATACGGTGCATGTTTGATTTACGTTCTTTGTATTCACCGTTATTAAATGCGTCGGTACTTAAAGAATTAATAAATGTATTAAATCCTTCATCCATCCAAGCATGCAAACGCTCGTTTGAACCCACAATCATTGGAAACCAAATGTGTCCAAATTCATGATCTGTAACACCCCAAAGTCTTTCATTTTTACTTTTCCAGCTGCAAAATACAATACCAGGGTATTCCATACCACCCTGATTACCTGCTACATTAATAGCAGCAGGGTATGGGTATTCAAACCATTTTTCTGAATAATGTTCTACCGAAGCTTTTGTGTATTCTGTAGAGCGTGCCCATGAATCCATAGTGTTACTTTCAACAGGATAAACAGACATTGCCATAGATGTTTTACCGCTTGGCAAGTTGATGCGTGCAGCATCCATAATAAATGCTTTTGATGTTGACCACGCTACGTCTCTAGACTTTTCAATTCTAAACTTCCATGTCAGTCGGTCTTTTTCTTGGGGTCTTGAGTTCGGATCGTTTATTTCTTCAGCAGAACGAATTAGAACTGTCTCATCACTAGAAGCAGCTTGTTTTAAACGCTCTTGTTGTGTTTTGGTGTAAACATCTTCTGGGTTTAATAGAGCTCCTGAACATACGACTAAGTGATTGCTAGGGACATTGATATGAACATCAAATGTTCCATATTCCAAATAAAACTCACCAGCTCCTAAGTAAGGCAGTGTGTTCCAACCAGAAACATCATCATAAACACACATTCTTGGGTACCATTGTGCCAAATTGAAAATGCGTCCATTTTTGGTTTCTAAAACTCCCATCCGATCTGACCCATAATCTGGAGAAGTAAAAGAAAAATTAATATTTAAGTATATTTTACCACCATTAGCTGCTAAAGGTTTTGGTAAATAAATTTTCATTCTTGTGTCAGAAATATCATATTCGACATTCACTTGACGACGTGCATATTTTCGTCTTTTTCTGTCATTGTCATAAAAAACGCTGACTTTACCAATTTCATATCCACCATCAAAATCTTGCCCTTTGGCACCGTTTCGACTTCCACTCAGTGGAATAATTGCATTCCCTCTAGAGTCTTTTTTAAACAGGTTTTGATCAACTTGAACCCACAAAAATTCCAAATCATCTGGACTGTTATTGGTGTAGGTTATGACCTCAGATCCAGTAAAGTGTTTTGTGTCTTCATTCAATTTAATGTCAATTTTGTAATCGGCACTATTTTGCCAGTAGGCATGTCCAGGTTTTCCGCTTGCAGAGCGTGTTGCTGTGCCATTTTTAGTGTAAAAATCATGCCCAAAAGCATCGTTGTAGTTGTAGTTTGAAGTCTCTTTTTCTTGCGCTAAAAGTGACGAAGACATGAGAGCTAAACCACAGAATAAAATAGAAAAATACTTGTTCATAATGATAGAGTTTGTTTTTGAGTGTGAAATTAATATAAATTATAAAATAGTGATAAAAAGTTTTGTTAAAAGCGATGCGCCCTTAAAAAACGACGGATTTATGATCCCATACTATAGATATAAATAAGCCCAAATAGATAATGGCCACCACAAATTTAATAAATGCAGAAGTTAAGAATCCTAATAAACTTCCAAAAGCCGCTTTTAGGGCGGTTTTGGAATCGGCTTTGTTTATCAACTCCCCGACAAATGCTCCAACAAAGGGGCCAATAATAATACCTCCAGGAATTGGAGCGAGTAAACCAATGATGAGTCCAATGGTCGTACCAATCATTCCCGCTTTGGTACCTCCAAATTTTTTAGTGCCAAGGGCTGGAATAATGTAATCTAAAATCCAAATAAGAATTGCTATAATTAGCGTTATAATTAAGGTTACAAGACTGACTTTAATTTCGGACATCAAATACAGCACCAAAAGCCCTAGCCAGCTTGTGAAAGGTCCTGGTAAAACAGGTAAAAAACTTCCAATGATTCCTAGAATCATTAAAGAGCTAGCGAGTATGATTAAGAAAATATCCATAGGTTTTATGTGTTAGACTCTAAGAGCGTTCCAATGTTACAAAATTTAACAGTTTGTTAAAAGAATTTAAAAGACATTTTGTTCATAATAGATTATTTTTGTGGCAAATTTAATACTATGCAATCCCTTTCTGAACTTATCAAGTTAATAACCCTCGAAAAAATTAATGATCACACCTTTATTGGTAAAAATTACAAAGCCCCTTGGGGTCGTGTTTTTGGTGGGCAAGTTTTGGCACAATCGCTTCATGCAGCCTATCAAACAGTCCCTGAAGATCGATATGCACATTCGATGCATGGCTATTTTATTTTAGGTGGAAATATTGATGTCCCAATAAAATATGAAGTTGATGTGATAAGAGACGGGGGTAGTTTTACAACCCGTCGTGTGGTAGCGTTTCAAAATGAAAAAGCAATCTTTAATATGTCGGCATCCTTTCAATTAAAACAAGAAGGTGTCGATCATCAAATTTCGATTCCCAACGTGTTTCCACCAGAAGAATTGATGAATAGCCACAAACAAATTGAACAATTCAAGGACGTTATTCCAGATACTTATAAGCGTTACAAATCGTTTTTACCAAAAATATTTGATTTTAAGCCTGTAGATAATATGCTCGCCAAGTTGGTCAAAAACAGTCCTCCATTTGATAATATTTGGTTTAAGACTTGTGAAGAATTAGCAACCAATACTCCTCTTCAACATCAAATATTGGCCTATGCTTCAGACTATAATATTTTGCGTCCAGCATCCATGCCACATCGCGAATTTTTAAATACAAAAGAAGTATTTTATACCAGCTTAGATCATGCCTTGTGGTTTCACCGTGATTTTGACATCAGTCAATGGCTCTTGTACGCCATCGATAGTCCGAGTGCTTCAAATTCGAGAGGATTTTCGAGAGGTAGTATATTTGATGCCAAAGGGAATTTAATCGCTTCTGTTGCTCAAGAAGGGCTAATGCGTATTCTAGATCAAGGTTCTAGGCCAGGGACTATTTAATTTATAGAATAGCGTTCATCTCCTTTTTAAAGGTGTCAATATCAACACGATCAGACACCAGTTTTAAGGACGTACTAACCACTTTTGAAGCTATTTCCAACGGAAATCCCAGCCCAATTACTAATTTAGTGAGCAGTGTGACTTCGTATATATTTTTAAGTTTGTCTGCATAAACCATACGTGCTAAATCATAAAGGCGTTCAATACGTTTTTCTAAGGAAGCTGGAGGATTGATTGGATGCGATTTATAGTCGTTCAAGATGGTTGCATAACGTTCTTTTGAAATGTCTAATTTTTGGGAAAGTCGATCTAAAAAAGCTTTTTCTTCTTGACTTATAATACCATCACTAAAAGCAACTCTCACAATGGATGCAAAATGATCTTGATTTCGAGTTGTGAAACCACTATTGAATAAATTTGAAAAGGACATAGGTTTGTAAATTTAGGTTCTCAAATTTACAGTTTTTTTTTAAAATAAGCAGAATTTTAAAAAAGGATTACCTCTTAATTACAATAATATTCAAAGACTATTATATATCTTTGCAAAAATTTTTTAGTTGAGTAAAATTAATCTTTCTCAAAAATTCCAACAGTCTTTGATTCATCAAAATCTGAGCACTGTCATATCTACATCCAAACAAAAAACACATTTAAAAGGTGCTTTAGGCTCCTCGCTATCTTTCACAATTGCCAGTGTTTTCAAAACCACTACACTCCCGTTTTTATTGATTTTTGATTCTAAGGAAGAAGCGGCTTATTATCTTAATGATTTAGAAGTGTTACTCGATGACAATGAAGTGTTATTCTATCCAGGAAGCTATCGAAGACCCTACCAAATAGAGGAGACAGACAACGCCAATGTATTGATGCGTGCAGAGGTGTTAAATCGGATGAGTTCCCAAAAAAAACCTGCACTCATCGTTACCTATCCAGAAGCACTTTTTGAAAAAGTATTGTCCAGAAAAGAACTTGAAAAATCGACTTTTAAAGTAGCAGTAGGTGAAATATTAAATTTAGATTTTTTTAATGAAGTTCTTTTTGATTATCAGTTCCAACGGGTCGATTTTGTCACTGAACCCGGAGAGTTTTCAGTGCGTGGGGGGATTGTGGATGTATTTTCATTTTCAAACGACGAACCTTATCGAATCGAATTTTTTGGAGACGAAGTTGACAGTATTCGAACCTTTGATATTGAATCTCAACTCTCTATAAAACCTATTAAAAAACTCCAAATCATTCCCAATATTGAGCATAAATTACTCAACGAAACCCGACAAGGGTTTTTAGAGTATAGTGGTTCAAAAACAGTAGTGTTTGCTAAAAATATCCCAGCGTTTTTAGCTGCAACCGACACACTTCAAGAAAAAGCTACGGAAGCCTATAATGAACTTTCTACTGCGATCAATCATAGCCGTCCAGAAGATTTGTTTTGCACCTCTGCTGATTTCAAATCTCAGTTGTTAGACTTTTCAGTAGTTGAATTTGGAAATAACCCTGTTTTGGCTCTTAAAACGGAGCAACAATTAAAGGTTCAAGTCAGCCCTCAACCTTCATTTAATAAGCAGTTTAACAGAATCATTGAAGATTTAAATTCTCATCACGATTTGGGCTACCAAAATTACATCTGTTGCTCGAACACACAGCAAGCGCAGCGGTTTTATGATATTTTTGAAACTATGGATACTGATGTGCACTGTAATATCATTGTGTTATCGTTGTATCAAGGATTCATTGATCACGACAAGAAAATTGTGTGTTATACCGATCACCAGATTTTTGAACGTTACCATAAATTTCAGCTTAAAAATGGATTTACGAAAAAGCAATCCATAACTCTTCAAGAGCTAAACAAACTCGAGATTGGGGATTATATTACCCATATTGACCATGGAATTGGGAAGTTTGGAGGCTTACAAAAAATTGATGTTGAAGGCAAAAAACAAGAGGCTATAAAATTATTTTACGGCGAACGTGATGTATTATATCTCAGTATTCATGCCCTTCATAAAATCACAAAATTTAACGGGAAGGATGGCAAGCCCCCTAAAGTTTATAAGTTAGGAAGCAAGGCTTGGAAAGTATTAAAACAAAAAACAAAAACAAGGGTTAAAGAAATTGCTTTTAATTTGATAAAACTCTATGCCAAAAGGAAGTTAGAAACCGGATTTAAATATAACCCCGATACGTCTATGCAGCTTGAGTTGGAAGCGTCCTTTGTTTTTGAAGATACACCTGATCAAATAACAGCTACGGCCGATATCAAATCAGATATGGAAAGCGATCGCCCTATGGACCGTCTGATTTGTGGTGATGTCGGTTTTGGGAAAACAGAAGTCGCATTGAGAGCTGCTTTTAAAGCCGTTGATAATGGCAAACAAGTGGCCGTTTTGGTTCCTACCACTATACTCGCATTTCAACATGCCAAAACGTTTAAAGCACGTTTGAAAGATTTTCCAGTAACAGTGGATTACATCAACCGATTCAAAACAACCAAACAACGCAAACAAGCTTTAGAGCAGTTAGAATCTGGGCGTTTAGACATTATTATTGGCACACATCAGTTGGTCAATAAATCAGTGAAATTTAAAGATTTAGGCTTGCTAATTGTCGATGAAGAACAAAAATTTGGAGTGGCAGTCAAAGAAAAACTCAAAACCCTCAAAGATAATGTAGATGTACTCACACTCACTGCCACCCCCATTCCGCGAACCCTTCAATTTAGTTTGATGGCAGCACGAGATTTATCGGTTATTACAACACCACCTCCTAATCGTTTTCCGATTGAAAGTATAGTTATACGCCTAAATGAAGAAGTTATTCGCGACGCTATCCAATATGAAATTCAACGGTCGGGGCAAGTCTATTTTATTCACAACCGAATTGAAAATATTAAAGAAGTAGCAGGACTTTTACAACGCTTGGTACCCGATGCCAAAATTCGAGTTGGACATGGTCAAATGGAAGGACGTAAATTGGAGCAATTGATGCTCGATTTTATGGACGGTCAATTTGATGTTTTGGTCAGCACTACCATAGTTGAAAGTGGCTTAGATGTACCCAACGCCAACACAATTTTAATTAATAATGCCAATAATTTTGGGCTTAGCGATTTACACCAAATGCGGGGGCGTGTAGGGCGTAGTAACAAAAAAGCGTTCTGTTATTTTATCACTCCCGAATATCATGCAATGACCGATGAGGCACGCAAACGTATTTCTGCATTAGAGCAATATACAGCTCTTGGAAGTGGCTTTAATATTGCCATGAAAGATCTAGAAATTCGTGGGGCAGGGGATTTGTTGGGAGGAGAACAAAGTGGATTTATCAATGATATTGGATTTGAAACCTATCAAAAAATTCTCAATGAAGCCATTGATGAACTTAAAGAAACCGAGTTTAAGTCGCTTTACAACGAAGATATTAATACCAAAGAATTTGTAAGAGATGTAACTCTTGATTCGGATTTCTCTTTATTATTCCCTGACGATTATGTTAATAATATTACAGAGCGTTTGAGTTTATATACTCAATTAAATACATTAAAAACTGAGGAAGAATTACAGCATTTTGAACGTGATTTGATCGATCGATTTGGTGCGCTTCCTACACAAGTAGTGGATTTGTTAGATAGTGTTCGTATCAAGTGGTTAGCAACAACTCTAGGATTTGATAAAATAGTAATGAAAAATCACAAACTAATCGGCTATTTTATCAGCGACCAAAACAGTCGTTTTTATCAAAGTATCCATTTCTCAAAACTACTACAATACGTTCAGGCACACCCACAAAGTTGTTCCATCAAGGAAAAGCAAATGCGTCTTGGACTGCGTCTTTTGATGCGTTTTTCTAACATCAATTCGGTGCAACAAGCCTTAGAAGCCTTAAAACCTATTTTAGCATAACAGTTAATTCCATATTTAGGTACACTCAACTATTTGTTTGGGTTTTGAGCAGTAATTACAGTAAAACCGTACTTATTTTGAATCAAAAGTGATAGAGCGCATTTTTAATATGCTTCAGTTCGGAGTGTTGTGATGTAATCACAATTGCAATGATATCGAAGCGCACTTCCACATCTAAATTTCTAGAGGTTACAAAATAATCTACTGTTTTGATAATGCGTTGGATTTGTGCTGGTTTTAGAAATTCTTCTGGAGATCCAAAATCTAAAGTGCTTCGGGTTTTAACTTCTACAGCTGCTAAACAGCTTCCTTTTTGTGCTAAAATATCTACCTCTCCTTTCAAGTAGCGAAAATTATGTGCCAAAATTTGGTAGCCTTTGGAGGTCAAATACTCAACTGCCATACGTTCTCCCAAAATGCCACGTTCGTTGGACTTAGATATTGGTTTTTATTCTCTTAAAAATTCATAGTCCCGTTCAACTTTGGCAATACGAACTTTGTAGTGGTTGTACCACCGCTTTTGACCTTCAGTTTGAGCGTTCTGATGCTCTAAATTGTTTTTCCAATCTTTGATGGATTCCAAGTCTCTCCAGTAAGAAATGGAAATCCCAATTTCGGACTGTGCGTTTTCCATAGCCAAAAAACCATCCTGTTGAACAGCGAGTGCATTCATACGCGCGTTCATTTCGGTATAGCCTTTGGTATCTGTTGAACGCAGAGAACTAAAAATAACAGCATAATAGGGAGGTGGTGGGGTGTTTGAAGTCATGCTAAAAGATTAATCTATAAATAAGACTCGTGTTATTGATTTGGTCACTTCCAAACGCACATTTCTTCCAAAATAAAGGGCACGATTTTCGAGTTCATGACCAGCAGGAAATCCAAAGGCTACAGGCACTTTTGTATCCTTGAGAATTTCTAAAATTGTAGCTTCAATTGAGGATCCCCAATTGGGGTCATTGATTTTAATTCGACTCATATCGCCAATAATCACACCGGCACAGGATTTAAAATAACCAGCACGTTTCAAACTTTGTAACTGCCGATCGATATGGTATTTGTACTCATCAATTTCTTCAATAAAAATAAGTTTTCCGTTGGTGTCAAGTTGAGTATCACTTCCTAGTGCAGCTGTTAACAAGGATAAATTTCCTCCTATAAGTGGTCCTGTTGCAGTTCCTGGTATATTGTCAAAATGTCCCTCGATTTCATACGTTTTTAAGGTTCCAAAAAGCGCTGCTTTTAGTGTGGATATAGATTGTTTTATAGCGTTTGCATCTTCAATAAGGTTGATGCACATCATGGCATGTAAACTTTCATAACCTAAATTATTCAAAGCGTTGTGAAGAACGGTAATATCGGAATAGCCAATGACCCATTTAGGGTGAGCTTTAAACCCTTTAAAATCTAAATCATCAATTATTCTAAGTGTGCCATATCCGCCACGTGCACACCAAATTGCTTTAATGTTTGGATTATCTAAGGCTGTTTGTAAGTCGCTTGCACGTTGGGCATCTGAACCTGCAAAATGATGAGCTTTGGTTTGGAGGTTTGTTCCGAAAATCACTTCCAATCCCCAATCTTTCAGAAAGATTTTTGTGTTTTGGATCACTTCGGAATCCTGTTTTAAAATACCAGCAGGAGCAACAATAGCTACCGTGTCACCGGGTTTTAAATAAGAGGGGCGAATCATTTTTAAGGAAGTATTGGAAGATAAAGAAGAGGTGTTAGATAAGGACATAAGCGTCTTGTTTTGTTCTGAATGCATCAGCAATAAAAGGCACCATAGTAAAGTATTAAGCATCATTTTTAAGGGCTTTTTGTAAAGATAGGAATTTCTATAAAGTTCTGTTTCAAATTGGACGTAATATTGTGTATTTTTGTGCTCTTAACTTAGAATTCAATGTCAAAACGTTTTACCATAACTGCCGCTTTACCTTATACTAATGGTCCAATACATATTGGTCATTTGGCCGGTGTGTATGTGCCTGCGGATATCTACGCACGTTATTTGCGTTTGCAAGGCCACGATGTGGCTTTTATTTGTGGGAGTGATGAGCATGGAGTACCCATTACCATCAAAGCAAAAAAAGAAGGTATAACCCCTCAAGATGTTGTAGATCGCTACCATGAGAATATCAAAACCTCCTTTGAAGACTTTGGGATTTCTTTTGATAATTATTCTAGAACTTCTGCAAAAACCCATCACCAAACGGCATCGGAATTTTTTAAGACACTTTACGATAAAGGTGAATTTATTGAAGAAGTTACCGAGCAATTATACGATGCTGAAGCCAATCAGTTTTTAGCCGATCGTTTTGTAGTGGGGACTTGCCCAAAATGTGAGTATGAAGAAAGTTATGGCGACCAGTGTGAGGCCTGTGGAACAACACATAATGCTACGGATCTCATCAACCCAAAATCAGCAATAACGGGAGCAATTCCTACCTTAAAAGAAACCAAACATTGGTTTTTACCGCTTGACAAACACGAAGCATTTTTAAAGGAATGGATTTTAGACGGGCATAAAGCCGATTGGAAACCCAATGTATATGGACAATGTAAATCGTGGATAGATGAAGGCTTGCGTCCGCGTGCCGTAACTCGCGATTTGGACTGGGGTATTCCTGTTCCTGTTGAGGGAGGCGATGGAAAAGTACTTTATGTATGGTTTGATGCGCCTATTGGTTACATCTCTTCTACCAAAGAATGGGCTCAACGTCAAGGTAAGGATTGGAAACCGTATTGGAAAGATGAAGATACGACTTTGGTGCATTTTATTGGAAAGGATAATATTGTGTTTCATTGTATCATGTTTCCAGCAATGCTCAAAGCAGAAGGGAGTTATATTCTTCCAAAAAATGTACCAGCCAATGAATTTTTAAACTTAGAAGGTCAAAAATTATCAACCTCCAAAAACTGGGCGGTTTGGTTGCCGGAATACTTAAAAGACTTTCCAGAAAAACAAGATGTATTGCGCTATGTATTAACCGCAACTGCTCCCGAAACAAAAGACAATGATTTTACATGGAAAGATTTTCAAGCCCGTAATAATAACGAACTTGTAGCTATTTTCGGAAATTTTATTAATCGTGTGGTGGTACTCACCAATAAATACTATAGCGGCCAAGTGCCCAATCCTAATGCGTTGTCTGATATTGACAAAGAAACTCTAGAAAAAGTAAAAGCCTTCCCTGATAGTTTATCTAAATCCATTGAGCGCTACCGTTTTAGGGAAGCCAGTCAGGAACTGATGAATCTTGCACGTCTAGGAAATAAATATTTAGCGGATGAAGAACCGTGGAAAATAATCAAAACAGATCCCGAACGTGTGCAAACGATTCTGTATGTAGCCCTTCAGATCTCAGCAGCTTTGGCAATTGTATCTGAACCTTTTTTACCCGCTTCTTCTCAAAAATTAAAAACAATGCTTCAGTTGCCTACTAATTCTTGGCTAGCGGTAAAAAGTGGTGCAACTCTTTTAGAACCTGCACACCAAATAGGAACTGCTACCTTATTGTTTGCTAAAATTGAAAATGCAGAGATTGAACAGCAACTAGAAAAATTAGCTCAAAGTAAATTGGAAAACAAAATTGCTAATAAAGTTGTAGAACCTCAAAAAGAAACGGTTTCTTTTGAAGAGTTTTCTAAATTAGATATGCGAGTTGGGACTATTATTTCGGCTGAAAAAATGCCTAAAACTAAAAAGTTATTGGTTCTTCAGGTGGATACCGGGATTGATATTCGTACGATTGTTTCTGGGATTGCGGAGAGTTTTACAGCAGAATCTGTGGTTGGAAAACGCGTGACTGTCTTGGTAAATTTAGCGCCTCGTGCCTTGCGAGGGATCGAAAGTCAAGGGATGATTTTAATGACCGAAACACCAGAAGGTAAACTTGTTTTTGTGAATCCTGATTTGGCGCATGGTACCACAAATGGGCTGAAAATTAGTTAGTATTTGATGTGTTATTCTTGTTCTTATAATTATGCCGCCGGATTTATAATATCGACTACCAACTAACGAAAATATATTAACCTACCAGCAGTTATTTTTTACAAACACCATTTAATCAGGCAATTATGTTATTTACCCGCAACTTCTCAATAACTAAAACAAGAGCATAGTTTCCACCTGAACCCTTACCCTTTGTCATTCCGACTCTCAACCACTTGCCCTCCTGCTTTATTCAAATTAAAATTTTGTTTGAACTCTAGGTTATAGTACCTTAGCAATCAATATTCAAAATGCGTTTATGTCAGGATCTAATATTACTTTAAAACAATTGTCCTCGATTTTGGGAGTGTCTATTTCAACAATTTCAAAAGCATTGAATGACAGCCATGAGATTAGTGATGTGACCAAAAAACGCATTGTTGAAATGGCTAAATTGCATAACTATCAGCCAAATAAAATTGCGGTAGGGCTTAAATCGGGAAAAACCAATACTATTGCAGTGGTGATACCGAGTGTTCAAAATAGTTTTTTTGCTCGAGCTTTGTATGGCATTGAAAGTTTGATTTCGGAAACTAACTTTAATATCATTGTGTGTTTGACCAAAGAATCACATGCCAAGGAAGTGGAAACATTTAATATGTTATCTAATGGGGTAGTGGATGGTTTTATCGTTGCGGTTTCAGAAGAAACTCAGAATTTACAACAATATGATCATTTTATGAATGCGATTGAAAATGGAAAATCGGTTGTCATGTTTGATCGCGTTATAGATTCGGTTAATTGTGGTAAAGTAACCACTAATGATTTTACGGCCTTGTCAGAAGCAACACAGTCGCTCATCGCTTCCAAACGCAAACACATTGTGTTGTTATCCACGATTCACAAATTGAATGTAGGTAAACAACGGACCCAAGGTTATATAAAAGCGATGCATGCCGCGGGGCTATCGCCAGTAATTTTAGAAGCCGATGTGACAGATGCAGACTCCGTAATGAGTACGTATTTAAATTCCAATTCAGTAGATGGAATTATAGGTTTGGACACCGATTCGTCCTTGTCTGCACTAAAAGCCGTAAAAGTATCTGGGCGCCAAATTCCAAAAGATGTGGCAGTCATTGGATATGTTAGTGAGCGTATGGCGCACAACCTTACACCAGAACTCACAACGATTAACCAGCACAGTTATACAATTGGAAATGCTGCAGCACGAATGGTTATGGATTCGATTAAAACCAAATCTAAGGAGATGCAGCAAGTAGTCGTGAGTTCTACTTTGTCGGTTCGGAAATCGTCTTAAAGTATTTCAAATTATCGGTGGTGCTTGTTAGTAACACCCTCAAGATTCTTTTAATATCAAATTAAAACAGCCTAAATTAATGATTCAGGCTGTTTTTGGCTCGTGGGTTTATTCAGAGAGATTTTTATTTGCTGAACATCACTACCTCGTTAACAATTACTTCAGTGATATAGCGTTTATTGCCTTCTTTATCGTCCCAGGAGCGGTTTGTAAGCTTCCCTTCAATCGCAATTTCTTTGCCTTTTGAAACGTATTTTTCAATTATTTCGGCAGTTTTGTTCCATGCAATAAGGTTATGCCATTCGGTTTTTGTTTGTTTTTGCCCATCAGCGTCTTTGTAATACTCGTTTGTTGCCAATGAGAATTTAGCCAATTTTTTACCATTTTCTAAAGTGATGATTTCTGGGTCGTTACCCAAGTTTCCAATTAACTGTACTTTGTTTTTAAGTGTGTTCATAATTCGTAATTTTAAGGTTATTACAGTTTTACTATCGAACGATTCGACACTGCAAAGATGTGATGGTTTTCAAATATTAGTCGGTAGTTACCTGTTTAATTTCGTTTGTAGTTATTTGTAGTCGTTTGTAATTGACTAAATAAGTTCTATATTTAGAGTCTATAATCAGTATTTAATTCCTATGAAAAAGCAATGCCCCGAGTGTAATGATCTCATTATTGGAAGAACAGATAAGAAATTTTGTAGCGATGGTTGTCGCAATAGTTACAACAATCGTATAAATAAAGACCAGAAAAATTTGATTCGTAATATCAACAACCGATTGCGAAAAAATTGGCGTATTCTTGAAGGGTTAAATCCAAATCAAAAGACAAAAACCACAAGAGATAAGCTCATTTCAGCAGGATTTAATTTCAATTATTTCACCAGTATCTATACTACCAAGTCAGGGACGGTTTATTATTTTGTGTATGACCAAGGTTATCTGCCTTTAGAAAATGACTATTATGCCTTGGTAAAACGAGAGTAGTATATTTAAAGTATATGAGCAGTTCGATTATCTACTAATCACTCCCGTTCATTACGCCATTTGACCGTTGGTTACATGAGCATTGTACAAACTTCAAAGGCTCTATATATTTGAAGTATGTAATTTAATATCTTACTTTAAAAAGTTAAATTGGTTAATTTTTGAAAAACACTGCTCTTGCAGTGTTTTTTTTATTTAAAACTTACTGTAGAATCTTTTTGGTCTCAAAAAATCTATTACATTTGGTTTAAAATTTTATAATAATGAAACAAATCAAATTCACATTTCTGATAGCGCTTAGTTTTTCACTGTACATTCAGGCTCAAAATCAGTCAGCCTTAGTCTCTCATTACAAGGCTTATTATGCTCAAATGCAGCAACAAGGCGATATCCAAGGGGTGATAAACGCAATGACACACTTAGTGTTGTTAGAGCCTAACATAAAACGTAAAGATACTTTAGCAGCACTTTATATGAACGAAGGGAAATATGTGCAAGCTTTAAATCTAATTGGTATTGAACAACTCGAATCGGATACCAATTTAGCCACTGAAGTGAAAGCGGTTAGCTTGAAATCTCTAAATGAGCCCAAACGTGCTATTGAACATTATGAAGCGCTTTATAAGCAAAATCGAACCGTTTCTCTTGCTTATGAATTGGCAGATTTAAAAATTCAAACAGACGACATTACTGGGGCAACCTTACACATAACCTATGGAATTGCAAATGCAACCAAAGACATGATGAGACCATACTATGAAACACAAACACCTTATCAGGTTCCGGTACTCGCAGGTTTTATGTATCTAAAAGCGATTGCTAAATTTAGAGAAAACCCTAAAGCAAACCACGATGCTTCGATTTCAATCTTAAATGAAGCACTAGAACTAGCCCCGAATTTTAATATTGCGAATTTAGCTTTGGAAGCTATCCAGGCCCAAAAAGATGTTCAAAAATCAGAATAGTTTAGAACTAAATAAGCAAAAAAAAAGCAGCGCGATAGCGCTGCTTTTTTTATGAGAAATTACCAAATCCGAACACGTTGTTCTTCTGGAAGGTACATTTTATCACCTTCTTTGATGTCAAAAGCTTCATAAAACGTATCAATATTTTTTAGCGGCTGTGTAGCACGCTGTATCCCTGGAGAATGGGGGTCGGTTTTTATTTGTCTTCTTAAAGCATCATCACGAGTTAACGTTCTCCAAACTGTTGCCCAAGACATGAAAAACCGTTGTTCTGCTGTAAAGCCATCAATATCTTCTGGTCGTCCGTTAGTTTCAAAAAACAGTTGAAGTCCGTCATAAGCACCAAGTACACCTCCAAGATCTCCTATGTTTTCACCTAAAGTGAATTCCCCGTTGATAAACACGTTGTCCATTACCTCAATTGTGCTGTATTGTTCGGCTAAGGCCTTTCCACGTTTCTCAAATTCGATTAAATCTTCATCAGTCCACCAATTATTAACGTTTCCATCGCCATCAAATCGTGCTCCAGAATCGTCAAATGCATGTGAAATCTCATGACCAATTACCGCACCAATCCCACCATAATTTACGGCTTCATCGGCTGTATAGTTATAAAACGGAGGTTGAAGGATCGCAGCTGGAAACACAATCTCATTATTTAAAGGATTGAAATATGCATTTACAGTTTGAGGTGGCATGCCCCATTCCGATTTGTCAACAGGCTGTCCAATTTCGGCAATATTTTTTTTCAGACTCCATTCAGAGACCGCCAACATATTTTCTGCAAAGCTATTGCCTTGTTTGACTTGCAATTCAGAATAATCTTCCCACTCGTCTGGATAGGCAATTTTAACAGTGAATTTATCAAGTTTTTCAACGGCTTTGGTTTTGGTTTGATCACTCATCCAGTCTAATGCCTGAATTCTGTTTTGAAATGCTTTGATCACATTTGCAATCATTTTTTCAGCCTTTTCTTTTGCTTCTGGTGGAAATTTAGCTTCTACATAAAGTTTTCCAATTGCTTCTCCAACAGACCCATTTACCGTTCCTAGTGCACGTTCTTCCGCTGCACGTTGTGTCTTAGAACCACTAAGTGTTTTGCTATAAAATTCCCAATTAGCTGTTTCGATCTCAGGGGTTAAATAACCTGCGGCATTGTCGAGTGTGCTCCATGTCATTAAAGTTTTGATATCTTCAATTGGTGTTTCGCTTAAAAAGCTGTTTAAAGCTTTCATATACTTTGGTTGCATAACTAAAACAGTGTCTAAGGTTTTAGTTATTCCCATATCGCTAATAAATTTTTTCCAATCAATTTTTGGAGTGATGGCACTTAATTCTTTTATAGAAAGTGGATTATTAAAGTTACGAATATCTCGACTTTGCACTTTGTCTAGCCGAGGTTCTGCCAGTTGTGTTTCGAGTTCAAGGACGCGTTGAGCTGCTGCTTGAGCTGCTGATTCATCATAATTAATAAATCCAAACATCCGAGCAACATGCGTTTTGTACTGCGCTCTAATTTCTTTTGTTTTTTCATCTTGATCGAGGTAGTAGTCACGTTGCAAACCCAATCCACCAGGGAATACCCAAGCGGTGTTCATGCTACTATCGTTCAAGTCGGCTTCTGCACCAATTCCTGTAAAAGGAGCAGAAACTCCGACCGTTTTTGCATATACAGTTTGCATGTCTGAAATGTTTTGAATGCTATTGATCGCATCCAAAAGTGGTAGAATAGGAGTGATGCCTGCTTTTGTTCTGGCTACAGAATCTAGTTCGGATTCAAATACCAATAAGGCTTTTTTCTGATCGGACCCTTCTTCATAAGTGCCCAATTCTTTTGAGGTTTTTAGAATATCAAGTACATCTTTTCGAGTTGATTTTCTAAGGACTCCAAAACCACCCCAACGTGATTCGTCATCTGGAATGGTATTGGTTTTCATCCAATTACCGTTTACATAATCATAGAAATTATCCTTTGGATTTACGGACGTGTCCATATTTTCCAAGATAATCCCAGGAATCTTTTCAGCTTTAGAAAACTGAGTGTTCTTTTCGGATTTGCAGGCATGAAAGCTCATGAAAGCAAATGCACTTAGTAGGGTAAGTTGTTTTAAGTTCATGTGATTGTTATTTTAATGTGTTAATAAAATAATTGCAATTTCTACAAATAACTAAAAATAACACAATTATACAACACAATTAACATAAGTTTAATTTCATCAACATCATGTTAAAAGGTTAATTTTCAATGACTAAATTGGTTTAATAATACGTTGCGCTTCTTTTTCACGCATTTTATTTATTTGGAAAATTAAATTATTGTGAGATTCAATAAGACCGATTTTCGTTTGATCTAACTCATTTAAGTCTGTGTTTTCAACGCTGTAAAGTTCGTGTAATTTAAGGGTTAGAGTTTCTGTGACTTTAACACGTGCCAAGATACTATTAGTGTTTAAAAGGGTGGGGATACTTTTTTTGATATCTAAAAACACTTGATTAATGTCTTCCACAGGCATTTTAAAAAAAGTAGAATCTCCATGTTCTAGGTTCTTCATTGCTGTATCAATAGTCAGGTAGTTATTCCACTCAGAAAATTCTTGACGTACGGAGCTGTTTAAAATAGGAATGACCTGTTCTGGAGTTTTGTCTTTAGCAACAGGGTTTTCGTTAACTTGTGGTTGGGTAAGTGATTCAGAAGAGTTTTCTTTACAAGCTTGAATCCAAAGAAGCTGGCATAAACAAAGTAAATAATATAGGATTTTATTTTTTTTTGATTGTAAACTGCCCACGCTCTGTTGATATTAATGTTCTCACAAATATCTAATAAAAAAATTGAAATACATAATGAGGATATCACAAGACAAAAAAGCCCACTTGAATAAGTGGGCTTTTGAAGTGGTGCCTCCAGGAATCGAACCAGGGACACATGGATTTTCAGTCCATTGCTCTACCAACTGAGCTAAGGCACCTCCTCGCATATAGCGGTTGCAAATATAACGCAATTTTAATATTCCCAAAGTAAATTTTTATAAAAAATGGTTTTGTAGATTTACAGTCTAAACAAGAAATATGAATTTAATAATTGACATTGGAAATACAGTAACTAAACTGGCTGTTTTTCAATCAGATAAAATGATCATAGTTCAAACTGTGGCGACTACAGAACTGGTAGCTGAGGTTGAAAAATTAGTTGAAAATTTTCCTGAAATTAAACAAGGATTGCTGTCATCAGTCAAAATAATTGATAATTTAGACTTAGAAAGGCTTCAAAAGTTGCTTCCAATCACAATATTAGAGGTTTCATTAGAGATGCCTTTTAAAAACGATTATGATACGCCTCATACTTTAGGAGTTGATCGTTTAGCATTAATGGCAGCAGCAGTTGATCAATATCCCAAAAGCAATGTTTTGGTGATCGATGCTGGGAGTTGTATTACGTATGATTTTATGGATGCCAACCAAAACTATTTAGGTGGAGCCATTTCACCTGGTTTAGAGATGCGTTACAAGTCGCTAGAAGCATTTACATCAAATTTACCGCTACTACAAAAAACAGTTCCAAATCAGTCTATCGGAAGCTCCACTGAAGCCTCAATTCATTCCGGAATTCTTTATGGGATATTATATGAAATAGAGGGCACTATTAAAGCGTATCAAAATAAATATCCAGATTTAACAGTTATTTTAACAGGAGGAGACGCAGATTTCTTGTGTAAGCAATTTAAAATTAGCATATTTGCGCATTCTAATTTTCTTTTAGAAGGACTTAATTTTTTACTAGAATTCAATTCAAACTAATGATAAAAAAGTTTTTAATACTCATAACCGTTGTGTTTTCAAGTCTCTCATATGCGCAACAAGGGTCAAGTTCACCTTATTCCTTTTATGGCATCGGAAGCTTAAAGTTTAAGGGTACGGTAGAAAATCAGTCTATGGGAGGATTAAGTGTATATTCTGACAGTATCCATATTAACTTACGAAATCCAGCCTCTTTTGCGGGTAAAAATCTAAAGTCATTTAATAACGAAGCAAGACCAGTTAAATATACAGTTGCGGGGAGTCACTCCGACATAAAACTCTCTAGCAATACACAAACTGGATCATCGAGCACAACAACGGTAGATTATTTAGCGATTGCTATTCCACTTGGAAACTTTGGAGCAGGATTTGGTATTTTGCCCTATTCTTCAGTTGGTTATAAATTACAATCTACAGACGACGACGTAATTCAGTATAAATATAGAGGTGAAGGGGGGTTAAATAAAGTATTTTTAGGGTTAGGTTATCAATTG
>Ga0228672_1000337_pt1 | contig 25233 bp, 35 predicted proteins | sample 90DmetaG_FD_182788 | JGI IMG/M metagenome (GOLD analysis project Ga0228672, IMG submission 182788) | Seawater microbial communities from Monterey Bay, California, United States - 90D | ecosystem: Environmental > Aquatic > Marine > Coastal | place: USA: California | collected 2016-11-08 | reverse complement strand
TGTAAAAAATTATTAGTCATAATACAATTATAATTTAGTTTTTAAAATAATTACAGTTTCTTTAATAGATGAAACAGCTTCATCTAATTTTTTAATACTAGTTTTTAGCTCTGATATTTTTTTATCATCTCTTTTTTCAATTCTTTCCATACGTTTTGTTGTAATGGTTACCATTAATAAAGAAACTAAAGCTAAAAACTCAGGAACTTTAGAAATAATTTCAATCATTTGTTCATTCATCGTCTTTTGATTTCCAATCTTTTAAAATTACAGCTTCAATTGTATCCATAGTACCTTTTTGTTTATGTTGATGCTCTTCAATTTTCTTTATTGACTTTTGAATAATATCAACATCTTTTTCTATTTCTTCAACATCTTTTTTAAGAAATTCTTTATCATTTTTTAATTGTATAACATGGCTTTTTAAGCTAGAATCAATTTCAGCCAATTTCTTTTCAGCTTTAATATGTCTTTCATCATTATGTTTTATTAAAAACGGTATACCTTTATAAAAAGCTAAAAACCCGAAAAAAGCTAACACGCATAAAGGACCATTATTTAAAATAAAATTAAAAATATCCATTCCTTTTATAATTAAAATAACTTACTATTTGATTCCTGCACAAAATTATGTAAATTCATAAGAATCGTATTAAATTCTTTTTCATTACAATCAGTGTTAGACTCATTAACATTTATAATAACAAATATATAAACTATGTCCATATAATTCTTTATTGCGATAAAACCTACTTTTTTAGGAGTTTCATACGAATTAGTTATTAAAGTTTCAACTAATTTATATTTTTTTAATTTTTCTAGATTATTAAAATAGATAGGATTTGAAACACCTTTTTTAATTAGTTTATAAACATCGTTGCTTACAGAAAATGTTTTTCCCCAATTGGTATTTCTAAATTTTACACTGACAGGCTCAAATTGACCTTTGGAATTTTTTATAATTTTTATCTGATCGATAAATCTTAATTCTTTTTTGAAGAACGAGTCTTTGAAAGATATATAATTAATAAAATAATCATCCTTACATATTGTTAATTCTTGTGCTGCTTTTGTTATCACATTAGAATTAAATTCATCAATATTAAATCGACTTTTATATTTTAATCCTAAAATGACTAAACAAAATAGCAAAAACACTATTGCAATTTGTCGACATTTAGTTTTATAATTTTCCATATCATTAATACTTAAATAAAATTCTTTTATTACCTAAATTACCATGAAATAAATTAGCAGGTGTAATTTCTAATGGATTACCATTTTCGATATGGCTTATATCTATTCCTTGATCTTTTAAAAATAAAGCTTCAAGCCATGAACAAAATCCTCCATCAGTTTTAGGTTGTTTAATTTTCTTATCTAAAGAATCGATATCAATTCCAGATTTAGCCGCTAATTCCTTAGAATATGGAACTCCATAATATTTTTTCTCAAAAGCTTTTGCTTTAGTTTTATTTACTTTTTTATCTATAGTTTCTATGTAACAAATACCTTGGAAAGCTTTTAATTTATTGAATAAATCATTTTGTTCCATCCCTCTTTCCATAGTTGCTTCAAATACTTTAGCAACCCATTTGCCATCTTCCTCATCAAATCTGAATCTAGAAATATGATTAACATGATCAATTGATTCATCTCCATTAAATTTATTTAAAAGCTTTGTAGTTAATAACAAAGGATTTTTCCATAAATTATGAAAATTACAATAATAAGAAAAATACAATACGTGTATTTTATCTTTATCTAAAACATCTATTGCTGTTTGAATATTTGATTTTAAATATAATATTTCTAAGTCCTTTTCCATTGTTAAACATTTAAGTTCTGATTTTTTAAATAATTTGCTGTAAAATCATAAGCTTCTACTTCTTCTATTGTAGATAGATTTTTTATTGCATGAATATGAGCTTTATAAACACCGTAATTAGTGTTAACAACATTTAGCATAAATATATACAATTGTCTCAATTGAACTAAAGTAATTTCAATTGATCCTCCATTATAGAAATATTCAAATATTGCACTTTCTTCAGTTATAACATTTAATTTTATTTGTTGATCTAAACTTTGCATTTGTTCAGCAATTAAATTTCTACCATTTCCTGATAATGATAAAATGAAATAATCATTTATTTTCATTTCTCTTATTTCAGAAGAATTAAAATGGTAATTATCTAATTGCTGTAATTGATATTCTATTTTTTCTTCTAAAGTAAATTCAGGGTCTGGCGTGTTGCCTTCTGCTATCCAGTCTTGCACTTTGTCATAACCAGTTGCACCATATTTTTTAAAAATAGTGGAAACCCCATTAACTAAATAACTATTTTCTAATTCTTTTACTGTGTTTATAATCATAATTTATTTATTAAAGTTCTGAGTTCGCTATATATTGAAAAAATAAGCCATTTTTACTAGTAGAGCTGTCAGTACTGACCGCAAATGAATTAAACCCACTATCTGATACAGTGCCAACTTGATTATTACCAACTCCAGAGTACCCTATCTTGCCTGGATTTCCAGTGTTATCATATAAAGTAATAATAGGTAAAGCCCTTTTAGGTGTTTGATATTTACTGTATATAGTCATTACGCCACTAGTGGGGTCCCCTACCCTTAAATATACTATACCCTCCGATACGGCAGAACCTGGAACAGTAGGTAAATTATAACTTTTTTCATAATAACGCTGGCATAATTCTATTTGTTTTTGTATTGATATTTTTTCAAATTCAGTTGCTATACTTCCAACTTCAACTTGAACGCCAGCGAGGCGGAAGTTGTTAGCTGTGTTGTCGCAGGCGTTGACTTGGTTTGAGGTTGCAAATTTAGCTCCTACGGTCGTAAGCCAACTATTGGCTATATCTTGGAAATTAGAACCTGCTGCCAAGACAAATCTAACCCTTAAACCAATTAAAGTCTCATAATTCCAACCTCCAGTAATTGGGGGTGAGGCAACTGTAATGGTTTTAAATTCCCATGTATCACTTGCGTTTACTGTATATTCAGATATATATTCTCTATCATCTAAATTATTACCAAGCCCGATGCAATAAGTTCCTATTTTAGTAGCTTTAACCCAAAAAGAAATTGTGAATACTTTTGCGGCAATATTTAAATAATTATAACCTTCTATTCTATGCTCTAAAACTGCAAAATCCCCAGCACCAATAGATGCTTGAGCAGTTGTGCAGCCAATAAGTAAAGATTTAGGGATTACCCTCCCTGCCTGCACTATTGTTGGAACATCTGAATCTTGCGATATATCGTGAACACTAGTTCCAGATAAGAAGTAAGCCCACCTATCTAGTGTATATTCTCCGTTACTTATAGAAGGAAAAGAAGTGCCTCTTTGCGCTATTTCAAAGTCTCCGTTAATTATTAGGTTTTTATTAATAAAGTTATTTTGTAAAATAGATGCACTAGAACTAACTATTTTCCAACTATCTGTTCCATCGCAAATTAATTCTAATTGTCCATATTTTTTATTAATATCAATTGACGTTTGACCATCAATTATATCTGTTCCACTTCTTTGAACAATTATTTTATTTACAATATCTACTGAACCTGATTCATCAATAATAATTATTTTTGCTCCTGCTTCTACAGTTGAAGCTGCAGGAAGCGAAAATGTTCTAGCTGTAGACATAGTTCCTATTTGAGCAACAACCTTATCTGTAGCTAAAATAGTATAATTTGCATCATCAACCGTAACTCTTCTATCAATGGATAAATTAGCTCTTCCTTCAGCTTTATTTGCTGAACCTAAAAAGGTAACAATATCTGCTGAATATTGAGCTTCGATTTTTGCTAATAATTGAGCTATTGTGACTTTTTTATCAATACTAGACTCGTTCAAATGTAAATACGCAGCATCTAGGATTGTTCCTGTTTTCGCTGGTAAACCTGGGACTGTAATATTTGCCATAATTTTCTAACTAATTTTAAAATTAATACTAAAAGCTTTAATATTTGCTGCTGTAGCACCTGATATAGGAATAGTCCCATCTGCATCAGCAGTTCCAAATGTTAAAGTATTGTTGTTTATTATTTTTGTTGATGCAGCCGAAGATGTTGGCTTATCAGCAAAACCTAAAACATAGTCATCTAAATTTGTGCTATCAAAAGCAACAATAAATGAGAAATGACCATCTTTTGTTAATCCGGTACCTACACCGTCAACAACTTCTACCATATCATTTGTGAACTTACTCCACAATCCTAAAACATTAAACATAAAATTTAAATGATTTAATGCATAATTTCCATCTAAACTTCCGTTTTGTTTTAGTTCATCTGTTGGCTCTAATTTGTTACTTCCACCTTGTCTAGTTTCAGTAGCATCATCAGTTGCCCATTCTATTGTATTATCTGGTTTTACCGACATAATATTAAATAATTAATTATTGATAAGCTAAATTTGCTAATCCTCCATCAGTAATATTTTGATCTTCATCGTAACAACCTAAAATTGCTCCTGTATCTGTGACCAAAGTATCTCCTGTGTCAGTTATTAAATCTAAATTTTCTACAACTCCAAATTCTCTTCCACCGAAAATACTTTGGAGTTTATTACTTTCAACTCCTGATTCATAATCAACAACAAATTGTGATCCTGCATCATCTACAAGATCATCTCCTGAATCAGTTTGTAAATTCGCTTGTGTAGTTTCAATTTCTGTTGCAATAAATGGAATTTGACCATCTGATGCATAAATTAAAACTGCAACTCCAGCAGCCGACAATCTATCAATTGTTGTTTTGATATTTGTTGGCAATGTTTCTCCATTTGTATAAATAGTATAAGCAGCAGGAGGATTATCTGAATAAACAACTTTAGTAGCATTTGTAACTATAGTTAAAATTTCAACAATATCTTCTACAAAAGCTCTAGAAGTATTCTTAAATATTTTTAAAGTTAAAGCTGAACGATAATCAGCATCATTTCTACCATTTCTTCCTTCTACAATAATATGACCAATTAAATCTAATTGTTTTCCTGACGAAGTTGTTATATTTAAAATAACTTTCAAATCAGCAAATACAGTATCTAATTCATCAAAAGTACTAGCAGCAACCTGGAGAACTTTATTAAAATTCTCTGATGATTTAAATTGCTCAATATTTAATTGTTTTATAGTATCGTAAATGCTCATTATAATGTAACGTCAATTCTACTTAAATCAAATAAAGGTTTTTCCTTTATTGAACAATTAATATTAGAAGCACCATAAGTTGGTGTTCCTCCTGCTGTTGCAGTTGAAGCAATAGTTATTGTAGCAGATCCTATACCCTCAATTTCATACAAAGGCTTATAGAATTTTTGTGTTACAATAACATCTCCTATATTAAAATAATCTTCAGCAAATTCTAATATCGATTCTTTTATTGCAGCTTCACCATCAGCAGGGAAGTCTTCCTCATTATTATAAGAATCAATAACAACTTTGACCCACATATATAAATTACTAGGCCTTGAAAACTTAATATTATGAGGAATATCTTGATCGTCTTTAACTTCTACTGTAATATCTCCATGAGATTTTATTCCCGCAACTTTCATTTGGAATAATTTAGCAGCAATATTTGCATTAGAACCACCTTCAGCAACAGTTTCAAAAGACTTAGCAGGAATATTATCTGAATCAGTAACTAAACTATCATTCTCATATACTCTACAATAACTTACTCCAGAAACTTCATCTAATATTTTTGCTCTAATAGCATCAACAAAATTAAATCCTGCAACAGCAATATCTTGTTGAGTTCTTAATCTTAATTCTTGATCTGTTTCAATTTCTCTTCCGGTTTCTCCTGCGTAATAATTTCTTACAGAATCTAAACCAGATATTGCTGTAGAAATTGCATCAATTGTTTCAGCTGCTATTTCATTTTTACCTACTTCTAAAGCTGTAACTTCTATTTGAGATTGAACTTTACCAACAGTCATTTTAGAATCTGCTGTAATATCATAAATATCATTTTTGTCAGTAGCTTCAATTGTCATTAAGCCAGATCCTTCGTCAGTTATGGTTAAACCAATTGTGGCAGCTTCAACAACAGCTTTTAATCCTGCTACAATTTCATCAGCTGTAGCTGTTCCATCAGAAATATAAGAGTAAGTATTACCGTCAATATAAAAACGATATGTTGCGTTATTACTTACGGTTGTAACTGTTATTTGAATCCAATTACATTCACCTTGTGTAATAAATTTATCTTCTGATGTTTTAAATATTAATCCTGTTGAAGACTGTTTGACTTGAGTATTTGAAGGAATAGAAGTAGCATTATCTCCTCTAAAGCTTACATTAGAAGTTGATGCAGAAGCTCCTTTTTTATCTATACCTACTAAGGAGACAGCATTTTCCAATGGAACTCCAGATGCACTATTTCTATTTAACGAATTATAAGTGTCTTCTGCAGTTTGCCATAAGGAATCCGCCATAGATCCAATAAGACCTATTAAAATGGAATTAGGTGAATCTTCACTTAAATCTGAATCTTGACCAAATAGCGTTTTCCATCTGTTTTCTAAATCGCTTATGATTTGTTCATTAGTTTTTCTAACAAAACCGTTAGTTGTAACACCGTAAGTCATGAACTAATTAAATTGAATTTCTAAATAATTAAATTTTAAAACAAAACTTCTTCAAAGTACAACCAAATTCTCGGTTATTACTGAATTGTTTATTGAAACTATATTGACTGAATATTGAACTTTACGCTCATTTTCATCGTAATCAATAGAACTTTCAACAATTTCTCTAACCCCTTCTACATCTAAAATTTGTTCTCTTAATATACTTTCAATAATATTAAGATCTAAATTTTTGCTTCCTAATATATCTTCAAAATATGGAAGACCGTGTTCAGAGTTTAAAAACCATTCGTCTTTAAAGAATTTTAATCTCATTCTAAGTCTTTGTGCTATTTCTTCATCAGTGTTACTGCCTGAAACAATAGCTAATCTTTTATTACTAAAATAAAGATCATTGTTAGAATCTAATGCAAATGTGCTCATAATATCATAATAAATTAAGTTACAGGACCAGTATTAGAAGGGCCAGAAGTTACACCTGTGTGAGTATGATTATCATAAAGCTGATTATTTATTTTTACATCCCCGTTTAATTTTATTTCAGGAGCTTCTACTTTTATTTCAGTAGAACCGTTTAATTTTATTTCAGGAGCTTCTACTTTTATTTCAGTAGAACTATTTAATTTTATTTCAGTAGAACCTATTATATTAATAGTAGTGCTACTAATATCTATTTCTGAAGAAGGTTTTAATTTTACTTCTGAACCGTCATATTTAATAAGTAAATCAGTATTATTAGCAGCAGGAGATATTTTGCTAAAAGGATTTAATCCTAATAAAGCAATAGCATCTGTCAAATTATTTTGCCTAGGATCATCTGGAGTAACTTGTTCTCCATTTGAAAGCCACTCTTCTAAACTTTTTTCAGAAAATACTAGTAAAACTGTATCATTAATATTGACAGGAAATGTAATAGAAGCGCCACCAGAAGCAGGATGCACTACTGGAACATTATATATCGCAGGAAGCTCAATAACCTCTCCATCGTTGTATTTCTGATTTAGAGATGGTTGAACTTTTGCTTTTTGTTTTGTATAATCATATTCTAATATTTTTGCAGGCATACAAATATGCATATCAGCAATCTTATTAGCAATAATAATATTTAATAATTCTATATTTCTTATTGTCATTTTTGTATTGCTTGAATTTGACATAACCAATTACTATCTTCAGTATCACCGTTAAATTTAACTGACTTTACTAAAAATGTTCCATCTACTTCAGAACTTTGAACTTTAATTAAATTCTTTGGCTGAATAGAAGGAATAATTAAACTATTTATTTTCCATCCATCTATTAATTTATTTTCTTTAGTTTTTGTTTTTACAGATTTTTCTTTAAATCTTTTTGGCTTATCTATCAATCCTGTTCCTGGAGATAAAAACTGAGCTATTGTTTGTTTATTACTTTCATTCGGCTTAGTTATTATTAAAATATTATTTGCTATTGTCCATTGGTAACCTATTCTTGCTAAAATAATATCTAATGCAGTTCCAGGTGCTCCTATAAATGAAAAACCTTGTTTATAAATATAATTAGGAAGTAATGAATAATCGCTTTTAGCTAAATTTAATTCTCCTACAATTTTTTCTATTATTTGTTTAGTATTAGAATTTTCTGTAAATGAAAGAGATAATTTTTTACTTGTTAAAGGAATATAACCATCTTTTAAAGTTATTTTAGTAATAGTATCGAATCCATTAAAGTCATGTTCATATTCAACAACATTTCCTATAAATAAAGTGCTTAATTCTTTTCCGTCATATCCGATTTTTAATATTACAGAAACATCTTTTTGCTCTAATAAACCGATAGTTTCTTCTGATAAATTATAAATATTAACTTTTCCTGTGTTAGTTTCTTTATTATCATCCATATCTATATCAAAAGAAACTCTAACACCATCTAATAGCTTACCATCTGTTGATCCTAGCTTTTTAATTATAACTTGTGCTTTTCTTTTAAATAATCTACTCATATTATATCAATTCAATTTCTTCTTGTGTTAAATATAATAATTTAGCTTCTCCTGACGAAAAAGAATTTCTACTAATTGTAGCAGAAGCATCAGCTATTTCACAATAAAAATCGCCTGAAGGAAAATTTACATTTCTATGTGTAAATAACAAAGGATAATTTGCAACCAATTTAATATTAGAAACTAATAAATTATCATCTTCATCATATAAACTCATAGTCCAAAAACTTCCTGCAGAATTATATAAAAACAGCAGTTTAAATATTTTTGAATCCAATTCAATTATTAAAGTATGGTTTGGATTGTTTTTAATAGGAATTATTGTAGCCATAATATTTAAAATAAAGACTTAATAAATTGACCTAATGATATTTTAGATGGAGGAGTAAAATCTTTACTCTCACCAACTTGTCTACCAAAAGAACTTTGTTTTTTAGCACTATCAGTTTTTATTGTTAAATTACTAATTGCTATTGTTTGACTAAAAACAATTCTAGCTTCTTTAAATGTTGCAGTAAATCTAAATGTTTCACCATCATTTGCATCATTTGGCATATCTAGATTTGTCATTACCATACTAGAATAGCTTTTAAACTTCATTACAAGAGCTATCGGCTCTTTATTTTTAAATATCCTATATAATTCATCATGAGCTTCTTTTAATCTATTTGGAATATTTCCTGAAGCTAAAGTTGTAATTTGTTTTATTTTAGAATTTTTTAATGAAAATTTACTAATGATTCCTGTAATTATAATTTCTGTAGGCTCATCTTTAGCATTATCAGTATTAAATCCTCCTTCAATAGGATTGCTTGTTAAAGAAACTTTTTCAGATATATTTCTTGAGCTAACAATATCAACTTCTAATTTACCTATTTTCTGGGTAAATGGTTGTTTAAAAATTATTGCTGCTGCATTTGTAAAAAAACTCATTGTGCGCCTAATTCAATATAAGATTGCCTATTTTCCTCTTGTAATGCTTGTTTGATAGCATTCTTTATTCCAGTAGTATCTGAACCAGACATTCCAGGAGGAATATTTACCGTTAAATTATTGTTTACAGTTTTTTGATTATTAGCAATAGAACTCATATTAGTTGTATTTGCCATAGAAGCTTTTGCTCCTGATGCAATATCAACTTGATCGTCACCTAATCCTACAAAATCTTTAAAAGAAGCTTTTAAATTACCTAATTTGCTAGATATATTTTCTATCTTAGCAAAAAAACCTTCTTTTAGTTTATTCCCTAATTCTACTATCCAATTATAAACAATTTTTAAATCTTCTATAAAGTCTCTTATAAAACTAGAACTAACTTTAAATGTATTATATAAAGATATAGCGACACTGTCAACTATATCCCTTACAGATTCAAATTTTGAATATAAAATTATTAGCGCAGTTATTAAAAGACCTAAAGGATTTTTAATTAATAAACCAAACAATATTCTAAATCCTAAAGCAGCTATTCCTAGTAATTTTGCTAATGTTCCTATTATTAATAATAGAGGACCTAATCCTGCGACCAATAGCCCTGTACCTAATATTACTTTTTTACCTTGTTCGTCTAATCTGGCAAAATTATTAGCAACTTTCATTAACCAATTAGCAAAACTTCCCATTTTCTGGTTAACTTTAAAAACCTCATCCATACCTCGACCTACATTTATTCTTAACATATAAAAAGCATTACTTATTCTATTAGTACTTGCCCTTATTGTTTTAGCTCCTTTTTCTATAGATTCTCCATATTTTTTATTTATTGTATCAGCAACTTTAGATAATATTTTTGAAGAAACTTCACCTTTTTCAATTAGTTTTAAAAACTCAGCAGTTCCCATATTCATGGATTCGGCAAATAAAGCAACCGCCCCTGGAACTGCATCACCTAATTGTAATTTCAATTCCTCTGACATTATCTGTCCTTTCGATTGCATTTGCTCTAACGATCTAACAACCCTTTTAGTATCGTCTTCTGTAAGACCTAAAGCGACAGATAATCCTAAGAAAGACTTTATCACTTTCCTATTAGTTTCTAAATTATCTTTTGAAGCTGCTAAATATTTAACATAAGGTTTTACAGCGCCTGTAAAAGATGAACCTAATTCTTCAGTTATATCTTTTAAATACTGAATTTCATTTGTTACTGTTTGTTGAATAGGTATGCCATCACTATATCTTTTTAAAACTGAAGTTAATGAAGCTTCTAACGATTGTATATCTGCTATAGCTTTAACAGAAGCACCTCCAAATGCAGCTAACGGAAGAGATAAAGTTAATCCGATTTCTTTTCCTAATCTAGTAAAAGATTCTCCTGTAGATTGTAAAGATCTTGTTGTACGTTTTAATTTTGAATCGATTTGATTCAATGCGTTTATTACAGGCTTTGCATTTGCCTCGAAAGTAACTATTAATTCTTTAAGACTTGTTGCCATCGTTATTATTCATTTTAATTTCTGCCTCTTTTTGCTTTTGAAATTCCAGATGATTCCTAAAATCCAAGACTGCGTTCATTTTCAAAGCATCAATAAAGTTCAGATTTTCTATTTCTGAATAAGTTATAGCTTTATCTAAAACAAGTCTCCATACTATTATTTCATCTAAAATTTCAGAATTTAAGCCTTCAATTAATTCTTTTTCATCTCGCTCAATGCTTGCTGGATGGATTCTTCCATCGGTGCTAACATCGGGATCTTCTTTACCAGGATGGTAAGAATATTTAGAGAAAAAAAACCATTGAAGTCTAAAACCTCCATAGCTAATTCGATAGTTCCGTCTAAATTATTTTCAAAAACTTTGTTAAAATTGGTTTGATTATTTAATTCACCAACATCAATAGCAGAGCAATTCTTAAATAATTTCATAAATAATTCACCAGGAATTCCATAAAGTATTGTAGCAATTCCTTTTATAACTCCAGTGCTATTTTCTAAAGCAACATCAGAATCTAATTGATTTTTTACTCCATCAAATAAATCCTTTCTTAATTTAAGTGCTTCTAATGCATTAAATTGGATAATATTTATATCAAATTCACCGATTTTAATAGTTTTTGTTTTTAAAGCCATAACTTATACAATTTAATTATTAATCGTTTCCTGCCAAATTAACCAAATAATCAGATCCTGTTCTAATAGTCCATTCTCTTTGCTTTGCTTCATTTCCATAAGAAATAGTTGGATTTTTAACAATCCAAGCAGTTTTAGCTGCAACAAGACTATTACCTGATCTATCTTTAATTAACAATGGAAGAGGAGCACTTGCAACTCTGTCAGCATTGTGAAGTCCAGATAAAACTTGGTTAGTAGGAGAAGTTTGTCTTAATCTTAAAACAATAGTTAAGAAATTTGAATTATTTTTAACTCTATCAACATGGCCATCAGCACCACCCATAGAGTTAAAAGCATCATTTTCCTCTGATATTTCAACAGAATCACCATCAGCAAATCCTGTTATTTGAGCTACGCCAAATATGACACTTAGCTTTTTAAAATCGAAAGTTCCAATATTGTTTGCCATAATATTAATCTAATTAAAGTTATTAAACTGAAAGGTTACCACTTATTGCAATCTTATTAACTGCTCCAGCTAATGTTGCTGTAAATGAAACACCTGAAAATAATCTCGCCAATTTATCAGCAGATGAAATATCAGCAACATCAGGAACAGTTATTGTATATTGACCAACACCGTCAGCATCAGCTGCAATAAAGTCATTTTCTACTCCTTCGTCTAAAATTTCTCTTATTTTATTTTCAATAATATCACCACCAGCATCAGTATAAGGGATTTTTTCAACGTTAATCAAAGTTGAATATAAATTTTCTTGAAGTCTTGCTTGTAACCAGTCAGCGCCTCTAATTACGTCAATCCATTCACCTGAAGCAACTTTACCGTATCTTGTTATTGATTGTCCAGCAAAAGTTTCGTATGTATTACCATTGTTTGTAAATACAGCAGATGATTGTGATGAAAGTAAATCGTCAGCAATAATTCCTGTAAGTGACTTAAATGCCCAATTTGATGATCCTGGAGTTGTTGGTAATTGACGACCTAACCAAGCAGCATCAGCAAAATAATTAGCAGTATCACCGTTGTATATAGTAAAAGTTCTATCATAACCTAATTGTTTCAATTGATATAAAATACTTCCTGTGTCAGCTGAATCAAGATTATCGGCATCAGAACTTCTAGCAAGAAAGATTCTTTTAAGAACTTCGATTTTTCCTGCAGCACTTAAAATATCAGCTTCAACAGCAGATGTTATTGCAAGCGCATACCAAGTAGAATTGAAATCAAAACATTTTTGGATAGCGTTTGCCCAAGTTTCTGATGCAGTATATGAACCAGACCCTGTAGCAGGAGTCGCTGAAGGAGTAGAAGCAGCAGTATATTGGAAATTATCATCATCAATTTTAGTAATTTCAAATGTTCCATTATATTCAGCTTCATTAAATCCAGTAACTGTTACAGAAGCACCTGACTCTAAGTTGTGAGCAGTTTTATTAATGTTAACAATATCTCCAGAAGGATTTGTTGCAGCAGTAATAGCTGTTGAAGTAGCAACAACTTTTTTACCAATCATTATTGAAGCCGGTGTTTTTTCTTGTGAGAATGCAGCAGAAGCCATTTTATATTCTGGATCTGACGATGCAAAATCAACTGCAACTTCAGTTATATTAGCGTAACTTTTTACGCGTCTATCGAGTTTCACGCTTTCACCTAAGAACATTGGAGTTCCGAACCCTTGTTGTGTAATAGTCTTAGTTGAAAGGCTAATTGAAACATCTATTATTTGATCTAATTTATTTGACATAATTCAATTTCATTTTAATTATTAAAAAATTATTCTACCGTCATTTCAATAGTAGATGGATCCTTTTGCTGATCACCACCGAGCTCACCAGAGATTTCAATAGAATTAACTACCTGCACACTATCTTTTGTATAAGAAGAATAATTTTTAGAAATTCTAAAAATTAGTTCAGCAACCGATCTTGTTTCAAAACTTTTATTAATAGTTGTAGTTATATCCACAGGATCACTTTCAATATTAACATATGCTAATTTATTTTGACACAATAAATCTAAATTACTTGGTAATTCAAGTTTATTAATTAACTCTAATAAAATTCCCATTCCATCTTCACTTATACAAGTTAAAGATAAAACAATTTCTCTATCACCTTGAGTTTTACTTAACTCTCCAGCATTAGGTTTTGAATAGTAATCAGTTCCACCAACAAATCTAACTGATGATATTTTCATAGCAATGTAATCACCATTAGGAGTTGATGCATTTTGATCTGACCATATAACTTTTTTAGCAGTTAATGTATTTATTACTGTCGCTAATGCCGTTTTTAATCCTACTATATTTATGCTCATACTCTAACTTGATTCAGGTGGAACACTATCATTCGTTGTCCTTTTAGCAACAAATATTTTATAGTGGTTAATAACATTATTTTTCCAAGGATATATTCTAACAACTTCAAATTCATCTCCATCTATAATAACTATATCTGCATTTACTCCATTACCTTTTTCTATTCCATATAATTCTGTAGAAGTAAATATTTTTTTTGTCTCTAATTCCCTTCTGTTTTCAGGAAGTAATAACATTTCTGATCCTGTCATAGGCTGAACACTAGCAGTTATAGTAAATTCTGTATCAGGCCCGGAAACTTTAAAAAAACCCGCGGCGTCGTAATCTCCTGATGCTCTTCGTTTTACCGTCAATGTGTGTTTTCTAAAACTGCTCATTTTTTTAATATTTTAAAAGATATGCTTTTTAATAATTGCCCTGTTTCAATTAATGGATTATCAAAACCTTTATTTTTTATAGTTGATAAAGCATTTCCAGGATCTTTAAATCTAATTATTGTTTTTTTAATTTGATTTTTTTGATATAAACCTATTAATCTTAATTCTCTCGTTACATCAAATCTTCCTGACCTTATTAATTTTGGTATTTTTGAGAATTTTTTACTTATTTTTTTATAATTTTTATTAAAAGTACTTCTTAAAAATGATCTTTCAGGAATAACAATATTTCTATTTTTTCCAGCTTTTGTTGTTCCATATTCATTTACAATAGCTTTGATGAGAACATTTTCTCCTGATTCTTCAAAAACGCCTACATCAACTTTTTTAGAATTTAAATCTTGAAAACTTTTTTTATAATTATTATAACCTTTATCTATTACTTTAAACCCCATGGTTAATATAAAAATTAGGAACACGAGCTTTTAATAATCTATTGTAAGAATTCAAATATTGAGTAGTGTTCATACTTACATTTGGATTATTTCCTCCACCATAGCTTCTACTTAAATCACCTTCTTTTTCTTGAGTTAAAACTCCTCTAGAATTTCCGTCTCTTGAGCTTAGCTCCAACAAATGGCAAGCATAATACGCTATAGCCAAATTATAATTATTGGTATCACTGAATAATGTAGCATCAACTTCGTTTTGAGCAATACTTATAAATCTATTTTTTTTATCTGTGGAATTATCAGCATCTATTGTTGGAGCAATATCAGCAATCCACTCAAGAGACGTAGTCATTACTTAGCAGCTTTAATTTTCTCAATTATTTGTTTAGCATTTAAGCTTTTAGTTTCAATATCTAAAGATTTAGCAATTTCTACTAAAGTTTTTTTGTCTTGAGCTTCAAGATCAATATCAGAAATATCAATTCCTTCTTCAGAATTATCTTCTTTGATTGCTTCTTCAACAACCTCTTCAGATTCTTCTTTAACTTCATCTTCGATCTTTTCTTCTTTTGGCTCTTCTTTAGGCTCAACTTTTTTAGCTTTTGCTTTAGGTTTTTTCTCTTCTTCAGCTACAATAACTAAACCAGAAGTTCCAACCATTGCTTCATACATTGGATGAGCTTTAATTAACTCAAATTCTTTATCGGTTAATTCGTTTTCACCGTCTTTTAAAACAATAGTTCCTTTAGTAGTTCTGAATCTTAGTAAACCTTTAGTTCTTTTTAAAATTTTCATAACAATTCTTATATTAGTTAATAAATCTATAAAAGCCTAGAAGACTATTGTCCTCTAGGCTAATTTGGATTATATACCGTAGCTGTAAGAAACAGAATAAGGGAAGAATACTCTAGTTCCACCACATCTTGCTTCAAGAATATTTTTTGTTGCAAGATTTTTGATTTGAGGAGCATGAGGCATTAATCTTATAGGAAGAACACCTTCTAGTTTTTCTTCTGAATTATTATAAAGAACAAAACCAGATTTAGTTCCATTTACAAAACCATTTTTAAGTTGTTGAACCCAATCTACAGTTACGCCGTATTCTTGTTCAATATATTTCAATATTGACATACCAGAATAGTTAGTAGTATCAAGAGCTTTTTTCTTAATTAAATGATAATTTGTAGCATCAAGTAACATACGAGTTGGAACTTCATTACCGTTACTTACGTTAATCATATCATTAATCGCTTCTTCAACGTCAGCAAGAATATTTGCAGCAGTTTTAGTTGACCATAATGTAGATGAACCAGATCCAGTAGCAGCTACAGCATCAATAGGAACATTAGAGTTATTAAACATTCCAGTAATACCGTATTTTGAATCACCAAAACCAAGCATTTTTTCAACTTTTTGATCTACAGCTTTTCTAGCAGCTAAAGCTTTATTGGTAATTACAGATCTACCAACATTTCCTAGCATTCTGTCTTTTCTCATATCCTGAACAGAATAGATATAAGCATCAGCTAAAGATTTAATTTTGTTAGTATACTCGTTACCGAAAACTTCGATTGTTTTAATATCATCACCAAAATCTGTGATAATATCTGCTTCACCAGTTGAATCAAGAACATCATAAGTATCTTCTTCAGCACCTTCTGGAATTGAAGTATTAATTGGTAATAATCCACCATTTAATAATTTCAACTCAGCATAAGTTGGCATAAAGATTTTTTGACGAACGAACTCAAGGTTTCTAGCAAAAAAGAAAGCTTCGTCATTTTTAACAAGACCCACTTGTTTAGCGGCATTCTCGTAAGACATAAACTCAGGAGAAGACGTATCAATCTTAATTTCCTCTCCGTTGTCTAGTTTAAATTTTTGAATAGGCATAATATTATTCTAATTTAAAGTTATTAATTACGGTTGGTTAATTTCTACTTTTGCTAAAGCAGGAGAACCAGTAGTTCCAGTAGCAGCACTTACAAATTTCGCACTAGAAACAGCAAGGTTTCCAGAAGAAGCATTTGTAAATTGACCTTGGTTAGATTCGTTTGATTTATCATTATAAACGTAAACTGAATCACCATAAGCAACAGTAGCAACAACCTCAACAAAAATAACACCTTTAGTTAGAACATTAACAGCGTCATTTATTTGGTATTTGTCATCGCCTCCGATTGTTGTTGGTTGACCATGTCTAAGAGCAGCAATACCTTCAAAAGTATCAACTGAACTGTAAACAGTAGTTGAACCTGCTTGAGAAGCACCACCTGCAACAACTACATCAGAAATAGTGATATTTGAAGCAGCATTATCGACAGTGATTAATATTTCACGTCCTGTTCCTGCAACAGCGCTAATTCCAGTTAAAGCATCAATTGCAGCAATTACAGCAGCAAAAGTTGCAGCGTGTGAAGTTGCAAAAGTAACTTGAGATATAGCAACACCATTAACATTTAAGTCAATTGTGTTTCCAGTAACAAAGTCAGCATCAAAAGTTAAAGAAGCTTTTGATTTGAATATATTCTTAACGTCAACACCAGGAGTAATTCCTTTAACAACAGCTCTACCAAATTCGATTGCTTGTTCAGCATTTCTTGTTTTGATATTACTATCTTCTAAAGTAGCTACTTGACCTTTTTGGCCAACGTCTAGATAATTTTGATATTTAGTAATAGGCATAATATTTATTATTTAGAATTATTAGAACGTTTAAGTAAGTTTCTTTGTAAATCTTCATTGCTAAGAGCAACTTCAGAATCCTCAGAATCTTTTTTGGAACCAGCAATTTTCATATTTTTGCCAAGGTTAACATCTTTTTTAATGTCAATCACAGCATCAAAACGAGCATTGATGTATTCATCACTTTTTTCATCAACTTTAAATTCTGGTGAAAAAGCAACAATAACTTTGGTTTTAATATCTTTATCAGATAAACCAGAAAGATCCTCATCTTCTTTTAAAAATTCAGAAGCTTTCTTTTCCAAAGAAATTCTTTGTTTAACTTTAACAGCAATTTCTTCTGAATCATCTTTATTAGATAATTCATCAACTTTAGCTTTTAAAGCGTCTCTTTCGCCTTCCAAAGAATCTACTTTATTTTGTAAATCTTTTTCAGTGTTTTTAAGGTTAGAATTGTCTGTTTCAAGAGTATCAAGTCTTGAAAAGACTTCCTCTGAAACTTCATAATCTTTACCGTCTAATCTTATTTTTTTCATACTTAGATCATTATTATTGAAGTTATTAAAAACACAAATGGCTTCCTGCCCATCAAGTCTCAACCTAGCTTTATCGCCAGCTCGACCTTGATAAACAATGGCCAGATGATTCCCTTTTATGTTCGTTTGAACATAATCATATTTTTCTCCGTTGTGAACACCGTCTTTCTTAACAAGATTAACTTTATATCCATAAGAAAGACCTCGTTTACCAGAGTTTATTGCATCTATTACTTTTTTATCAGTTATTTTTAATTTAGTTAATAAATAACTATCTTGACGTTTTATATCTTCACCAGTAAATCCAACTGCTAATTTTTTAGCATTATCAGCATTAACCTCTTCTTGTGGATGATCGTCAGTAATAGGAAGTAATTTGAATGAGTTTATTGCATCATCTTTAAAGACTTCGTCAGCAAGTCTAAGTTCTCTTTGAACAGAACCATCAGCTTTCATATAATTAAATACACCTGTTCTAGTGGCTATAGCATATCCTTCTAAATAGCCTTCAGGTGTTTTTGTTAATTTAACTTCATCTAAGTTAAAATTATCATATCTGATTGCTTCTACAACATCAATATTATTTTTCTTAATATCGTTTGTCGAATTATTGTTATTAGGCATCAATTACTATTAATTTTAATTTTCTTATCAAGTTCAACTCTTGAAAATAAAAAAGCTTGAAATAATTTATATCCTTTTCTTTTTACAATTTCTAGTGTTTCGTAGTCTGCATAAAGATGATATCTTAAAACATCATTGGCAACAATATAAACTAAAACATTAGATTCTTTTGATTTAGCATATTCTTTTAAAATATCCTCGTAAACAAAAAACTCTTCATCAGTTGAAAAATTAACATAATGCGTTATTGCATAACCATCTAATTCAACTGACATCATAGCTAAAGTGCCAGGAAGCTCTTTTATAGTTTCTATCCTTATAATTTTAACTTCTTTTTCATCTTCAAATTCCATATCATCCTTTTTAACTTTTCTCAAAGCTAAATCAGAATCAAAAGTATAATCTTTCAACCTTTGTTGAAAATCTACTTTATAAGCAAAGTCTCCCATACCTGCGCATGAAATTGTAAACAAAAGAATTATAATTGTAAATATTTTCATAATTCTATTTATATTATACATGTTAAAATAAAAGTAAACATTTTATTAGTCTTTAATAAAATCATATAAATCAATAGAAAAATTAGTTTTTAAGAAGTTTTTACAATACTCATACATTAAACATCCTTTAAAAATAATTCTAGAATCTACATCATTATGCATACAATGTTCATTAATATCTATAATTATTTCATTTTCTAGTTCAGTCAAGTAAACTTGAGTTTTATCTTTATTATATATTAGTTGGATCATATTAAGCATTTATATAAAAAGTTTTAACACCATAAGCTATAGCAATATCATGTTCAATTTTACATCCTCTAGCATTAGACCATCCTGGTAAAAATATAGCTATATCTGCTAAAGCTAATCCTTCAGATATACTTTTACCTAAAAATTGCATAGCATTTCCATTATAATTATCAAAAAATGTATTAATAACTTCTACAACAGGAACTTCTTGAAGACCTTTAGTTTTTCCTTCATTAATTTTATTATATTCATGTTCAAGATATTTATTAAACTTATATAAAGCTGATTTTTTAGCTTCACGAATTTCAAGGTCACATTTACCGTTCATCGGTTGAGATATAAATATTTTCATAGTTTATTCGTTATTTTGATTGTTATTACCATTGAAACTTTCTAAATCAATTTTTTCTTTTATTTCAGTTTCAATAGAATAATTACCATTGCCAAATCTAGATTCTCTAACTTCATTTGGATTATATACCCCGTTAGCGATATAGATTTGATCGGTCTCAGCTTGTTTTTTTCTCATTTCGACTTTTTCTTCATCAGTTTGTTGCCATAAAGAATTAAATACTATTGAATGCTCTTTATTTTGATCTAATTTAGAATCTTTAGAATAAGAAATTAATTTTGTTAAATACTCTAATTGAGTTAACATTTCTTCTTCTTGATCCGATTTGATTCTATCATAATAAAGCCTTGTTTCTTGATCTTTATTTGTATTTAAGCCTTTTGAAGTTGTTCCCATTAAAATATTTGTAGGAATACCTGCCATAGCCGCTACAGTTTCTTGAATTTTAGCAAATGCTTCTGAAACGCCTCCTGTTAAAGATTGCGAAACAACATCAAAATCTTCTTCTGAGTCTAATACTAATGTAGTCGAAACAGATTTAGCTAAGTCAAATATCTGTGCCCTTGCTTCTAATTGTTTTTGGCCATCAGGATTTGCTAATAACTGCATTAAATTTTTTATTTTTAAAGTATCAATGTTGAATTTTTGGAATACTTTAAGTAAAGCTTCTAATGAAAGGCCATAATTTTCAAATATTTCATGTAAAGATTGTAAAATTGATATGCCCCAGAACTTTTCGTGGTTTGGTTGTAGACCTAGTTCGTCCGCAGGATAATATTCACCTGTAAAAACTAAACATCTTGACTCATGAACAACTTTTGGGATTGCACCTTCAGAATAAATAGTAAAGTATTCAGGCTCTCCATATTTTTCTGATAAAGGATCATCGTAATAGTTAGTTTGATCAATTACTACATTTTTCCTACTAAAAAACTTTAATTTTTTAATTGAATTGATATTATTAACATCCACGGGTTGATTAGGCTCTAAACCGTCTTCTATTACCATAAATATAATAGCTCCTCCGAACAACTTTGTTGCTTTTATAGCTTTCTTAATCTCAAATTTTGTTTTAAGATTTTTCATATAACTAAGAATATTTGCTTCAGTATCCTCTGGTATAGTTATCCATTGTCTTGTCATATCATCTGCTAATAAGTCGATATATTTTTTAACAAGGCCATTTCCTACATACAATGCGGCAAATAAGTTGTCATCTGCTAAAGTTAATGAAAAACCATTATTACCTGATGTTTTAGTTCCTAATTTTTTAGCAATATCAATATATCCATCATGATTTGTTGATTGTAAAGTTTTATTGTTATTAGTTTTAACTAATTTTTTCTTTGTCATAGTCTATTTAAAATTGAAGTTTCTTTTAATAAAGCTGAATAATCCATAGGCTTTAATCTTTGATCAGCTGGATCAAAAAGTAAATCTTTTATTGCATAAGTTAACGTATCAACCTGATCTTTTTTATTTGCACCTTTCTTAGCAGAAAAAGTTAATAGCTCTTTTTCTAAAGCTCCTAACCAAGAAGCATCTTTTGGAAATAATACTTGGTGAGATTCCATTCTAGGTAAAATATCATTTGCCCTTGCAACTTTATCTTTTTCAGGATAAAGCTTAGTCACAGGTATGTTTGTCTCATCCTCTAACAATTGGATAAGGCCTATGCCTGACGATTTATCCTCTACAGCAAATTTTATTAAAGGTGAATCATGCTCATTAGATTGATGTTTTAACCAAAAGTCCTTAGCAGCTCTTAAAAGCTTAGGAGTAGTCATTTTATTTCTAAACACGTCTATAAGATAAGCATATTTTCTTTGATTCTTAGTTAAAAGCCCCCAGCACATAAACACTGTGTAATCGTTATTCCTGCCTTCTTTTGACGCGGTGTCAGCATAAATTGCTAAATAATCCATCTTAGGCAAAAACTGGTAATATCTAAACCATTCTCGACGGAATATCTCACCGTCATCAGGATAAGGATTTTGAAAAAATTGAGCTTCTAAAGCTTTTGTGCCCATTAAATAACGATCTTCTTCTAATTCTTTATCTCCATAACGCCTTGGCTCTAAATACGATCCTGCTTTATTAACATGTAGAAAATTATTAAAAGAATAAATCTTAGATCTTCTAGCTTTTATTGGAATTATTACATTTTCCCAGGAATCGTCTACAAAAGTTGCTGTAAAGTCAGTTGCACCTAATCTTTGTTGAATATTTAATATTTGGCCTTTTTTTCTATTATTAAACCTTGAAAACGCAGTAGTTTTAGTCCATTCTAATATAGATTCGCTTTCTACTACCGACATAGATTGTCTTGGATCCATTAAATCATCAAAAATAAGTATATTTGCACCTTCACCTGTAATAGAACCCATTGCTGAAGTTGCTAATCTAAAACCACCTTTAGAAGTAACAAAAGCGTTTTGTGTATTTTTAGTCTCAGATTGATCTATTTTCAATGTCCTTGACTTAGTATCAATATGGAACTTAGGAAAAGCCCTATGGAACCAAGAGGAATTTGATATCGCCCTTGCAAAAGAGTGTAATTTTTGCGATAATGATGCGGAGTGAGATATAGAAATTATCCTTTTTTCAGGATTTAGCCCTAAATACCACATTGAAAATGCAACATTACATAATGCTGATTTACCGAACCTAGGAGGAATATTAATATTTAATTTTCTTATTTCTCCATTAGCAAATGCTTGTAAATATTCACAAAGCAGCCCTATATACCAATTATCTAAATATTTTTCACCTCCATCAAATTTTTCAAACGATTGCTCGTAAAAACATTCTAATTTGTCTCTTACAAGAAAATCTATTGTTGAAGGATTATAAATTTCTGGCATGTATCTATTATTTATATAAATTATAATCTTTTAAAATATAATTTATATAATATAAAAAGTAAATCGAAAAATTTTTCTGGATTTTCCCGGGGACTATTTTTATTTGAATTCCGTTTCCGGAAAATTTTTTTGGGATTTTTTTCTGGAAAATTTTTTTGGGATTTTTTTCTGGAAAATTTTTTTGGGATTTTTTTCTGGAAAATTTTTTTGGGATTTTTTTCTGGAAAATTTTATTATTGAATACTTTTAGAGAAGAGAGCGCGATTCATAAGAATCATTATTACCGCGATCGTTTTAAAATTTAGCCGCGCAATATAATTATACGCGGCCAGGATAATATTATTTATTATTTTTATTTATATACATTGTATTTATATTTATATTTATATTTATAAATTAATTTTTATTTAATTTATATAATTATTATAATATATTAAATTATAACTGTACACACTTTTTTTTATATATTTTAAAATTTATTTTATTTATTTTAAAATAATTGTTTACATTTATAATTTAATATATTATAATAATTATATAAATTAAATTTTATTTTAATTTATAAATATAAATATAAATATAAATATAAATATAAATATAAATATAATGTTAGAATTTTTAAAAGAATTAAATAATAAATTCGCCGAGTTAGATAAAAAATTAGGCGATCTCCAAGATAACGTTAAAATTTTAAAAGAATCTGCGGACGATTTAAAATCAACAATATAAATATAAATATAAATATAAATATAAAATGACTAAAAATATAGAATTAGATATTATACCTATGTGCGATGAAGAATTTAAATTATTTATTAATAATTTAAATAAATATAATTTAAAATCAACGTTCATCGAAGATAATACGCAAAATCCTAATTGCAATATTATTAAATTATCAGGATCTTACGGCGATATAAAATTATATTTAGAAAACGAATATGCCACAGACAATGAAGATTTAGAATTTTTGCTAACGCAAATCAACAACTAAAATCAACAACTAAAATTTATTTTATAATATATTAAATAAACTGTTTACAGTTAAAATTTAATATATTATAATAAATATATCGGTAAAACGATAATATAATCAATATAAATATAAAAATAAAATGTATATAAATAAATTAAAAGATCTATCCAGAAATAATATAAAATTTTTATTAGACAACTTAGAATATAAATTAAAAAATCAACAAAATTTATACTACGATCGAGATATTGATACGATCGTGCTATCTGATCCTAAATTCACATTTAAATACAAATGCAACACTAGTTCGCTAGAAAATAACAAAATTATTCTTGAAATGCCTAGTTATAAAGGCGATCCTGTAGAAATTTATAATAAAATCAACAAAAATACCAACCATTTTACCTCGATGCTATATGAATTATGTGAGCTTATGGCAAATAAGGCCGATGATTTAGGATTATAAATATCCTAAATCAACAACTAAAATCAACAATATAAATATAACGATAAAATCATGAAAACATTTGACAAATATAAACAAAATTTAAAATATACTTACGGTGATAAAGGCCTAGAAATATATTCATATGGCAATTTAGTTGCTTATTATGATGAAAAAATTGATCCTAATGCATTAATTCAACCAAAATATTATAGCGTAACAACTCAAAAGCATATAAATTACGCGGCTAAATATTTCAATTTTAAATTAATTAAATCATTTTAATTTTTTGGCCTCTTTCTCTAATTGTCTCTTAATTAAATCAATTTCTTTAGGAGACAATTCTCTTTCAGCATTTACAGACGCGTCTATAACGCTTTTCTGGGTAGCTTTTCCCTCCACTCTGTCCAGTATATCATTGATCGCCTGTAATTTGATCTGAGGGCTATTTTTCTCGTCCTGGAGTATATCCAAAAATGTAAATGTTTCTAAACCAATCTCTTTTACAATTTTTGCGGCCTCTTCATTTCCATTTAATTTTAATTCTCTGGCCTTCAATTCTGTAAAAATTTCTAGGCCTAATTTAAATCTTTCTTTTAGCTCTTTTTTCTTTTTAGAATTAACCCTTAATGCCTCTCCTCCCATAGCTCCTATCCTCTTTGCTCTTTCTTCTCCTTTCTTAAATGGCTTCAAATTTTTAATTCCTTGCTCAATAGAATTCTTATGAATATTCATTTTATTTAATATAATTTAAAATTAATAATATATAAAACTAATTTTAATTGCACAATTCCAAAAGTAAATATAAAAATCAACAATAAAAATCAACAATAAAAATCAACAATAAAAATCAACAATAAAAATCAACAATAAAAATCAACAATAAAAATCAACAATAAAAATCAACACGAATTTACCAAATTAGTGAAGGTTACGAGGTTACAAGATAAGTTACAAGACTTGTAACCTAAACCAAGGTAAATCCCCCTTTGCCTAACACGCCATGAGGTTACAAGTTACGAGTTTTTCCCTTATAAGCCTTAACCATTTTATTTTTTTTATTTTATATTTTTTTATTTATCATTCATATTAATCTCTATTTATCTTGTAACTTGTAACCTTTTTATAAAATAATAATAAAGAAAGTCAACAATTCTATACCCTCAGAGCCGATAAAA
>Ga0228672_1000336_pt1 | contig 25442 bp, 16 predicted proteins | sample 90DmetaG_FD_182788 | JGI IMG/M metagenome (GOLD analysis project Ga0228672, IMG submission 182788) | Seawater microbial communities from Monterey Bay, California, United States - 90D | ecosystem: Environmental > Aquatic > Marine > Coastal | place: USA: California | collected 2016-11-08 | reverse complement strand
TTGCCAAATTTTCTGCTTCCTTTCCCAACCAATCCTTCACCATTTTGGGCATCACCTTCGAAGAGACAACATTTGCTAACCATACAGGTGCCCCCAGATTGAATGCCCCAGTTACAATCGAATGCATCGCTGTGTCAAACATCGTTCCCTCGAACAGCCCAAGCAAAGCAGAACTGCCCGCGACTACTCCAGTGACTGATTTTGGAATAACTTCCGCATGTATACGTCGCACGTAAATTGCAAGGATACAAATGGCAGACCACGACTTAGGAGAGTGTTTGAACTGAGCCGCTGCGAGTTTCAAACTATAAGCAGACAAAGCAATGGCAGCAAGGGGCCGATATGTGAACTCTGGATTGAGTGCATACTCGAATATTCCATTCCTTACGTCTGTATGGTATGGTAGCGTTTGCATTGCAAGAATGGTTGCGAATCCGAGTGCCTTCCGATTCTTCTGAACCCAGCCTGCCACCTCGTGGCCTTGAACGCCCACATTCGCTCCATTAGCTGAAATTGACATGAAATCCGAGTGCACGTAATTGTTCCCAATGGGTGGTCTCCAAAGCATTCTTCTTCGTGACGGATTTGCCGTTCTGACTGATTCGTCATAAGCCCCCTTCCTTACCTCCTTCCTCTCATCCCATTTGATATTGCTTAAGGCAATCATGTAGCTTTCAGAACCTTCCTTACGCAACACGTCCTTATGCTGGCTGTGTCTGGACACCAGTCGAGAAAACTCTCCAAGCGAAAACCATTTATACGTTTTCCATGGTTTCATTGGGCGTCCTCTTGAAACCGACCTCCAAATCGTGTGGATTATTCCATTCGGTTCTTTCGCGTGGCCACCCAGGTATTTATTAAGCATCGTCCACACTTTCGAGCGTCCCTTTTTTTCATTGAGCTCAGTTTTCTTGCTCTCCAACGACTGCATTTTCCCTTCAGGAACATCTTGTGTCTTTAAGCCCTCGATTTCATTTTCCTCGTTGCGAATTTGACCAATCAAATATGCAATTCTGTTGTTTAGTGTCTCTTCTGCCTGGTAGAGAATGTATGCAGTTTCCGAAAATTCGTCTGCAGACATCTGATCGACCGATTTGAACGTCCAGCGATCATTATCATCGGGTTCGAAGTACCAAAGAATAGTGGGCACAATTATCTTTCCTTTGACCTTCTTGTCCATATTGTGTACAACTTTCTCGTAGAAGGCATTTATAATTGGTCGATCGTCAGTGGACGAGACAATCAACTCGTCGATCGGTTTGACCTCTTCTATCCACTGATCCAATGTACCTTTATCAAAGATACGTTTGTCGTCTGCTGCGGAATAAATGGCGAAGGCGAGATATCTCTGGAGGACCATCCGGGGTTGGATTGCTTTATCGTATGCGTCTTTTAGCTGTTGCTCTGTTGCATGATATCTTGCTTCTTCCAGTGCCACTCTATTGTCGTGGACTTGTAAGGCATTGTATAGTTTGGAATCGTCCTCGTCCTTGTAGTTTTCTATAATCTGGAGTCTTTGTTCAGCATTTAGTTTCCTCTTTTGTTTCCGGACTTCATCTTCTTCGGCTTCCCTCGGTCGCTTCTCCACCCCGATCATTGCACCACCCACGAGTTCATCAACGTCCCTCAAGTCAACGTCGTTCATGTCTGGCTCCGATTCGTCCTCCGAGTCCCCGTCGTCTCCGGCGGTTGCATTCCACGAGGAGGTCAGCGGACGGTCCCCAACCATCTTTTGCATCCCGCGTTGGACTTCGGAACGAATCGTCGCAGAAGGGCCGGAGCAAAGCACGCGAGACGCGCGCGTGGCCAATTCGACGAGGCGGTTGTCTTCGGCTTGTGGTGCCAACTCTGTAAGTTCCAATGAGACCTGCATAAAGTCGACAACGGTGCTGGCCCCCTTGGACGCAAGATTCATTGCCAGTGCGTCCATTTCTGCCCGAGCACGAGTCTCTTCGAGCGACGATTGAGGCATTCTGAGCTCGATTTCTGGAGAGGGGATGATGTCAACACCGATATGGAGCGGCACGACCTCTCCAGGTCGCATCATCGCCTTCAAGAGGGGGCTGTGGTCGGCGACGTGGCCCACCCCGTTGGTGGACACCTCGACGGCAAATTGCGCCATGCATGAGGCTGGTATGGCGTACACATCTCGCAGGTCGCTGTTTTCCAGTTGAAGTACACCGAAGCCCGCACGGTACCTTTTTGCCACCAATTCTTGTCCACGGAGGGCGTGAATCGAATACCGTACCCTGTCGACGTTGAGACGGTCGTCTGCAAGGCACACCAGTAACGCGTCGTGTGGATCGGGAGCATCGGACGTCAGTGGGTTGACGCGCGCAGTGCACCCAATCTTGCCATCTTCTTGCTTTGAACACTGCATGGTTGCGCTGCCCACGCAATAGATCGTATGGTGTATGTGCAGGTCGTTTGCTTCAAGTCGCTCGGCGAAGTGCAATCGCGCCGCCCTATGGTCGACCACACAAACTCCTAACCATGCGCTCTCGTGGACGCCGTGCGTGTTGCGCAGCACCTCCAGGTCCTCGTATGGGTTGTTGCGTACCAGCTGCTGCAGCGGAACGGCGTCCTGCCACTTGTGATTGAGGTCGATTGGCGACGACGCGTTCGGGTGGGTGAGTTCACTCGGGTCTTCTATCGCCATATGCCCCGCGCCGCCGTGGTACATGAGCGCTTCGCCCGACGCCAGCTTGGAAAGGTCACCAAGCGACGGAGAAGCTGAATCACTGTGCGCGCCAAGGGCATCGCGAACTATGTCGAGTGGTCGGCCGTACAGCGCCGGCATGCCACAGACCTCTTGCACCAGAAGCACCGCCGCAATCGTCGCCGCGGCGTGCTGCTTGCCAACTTCGAGCGCATTCGAGTGCTTTGACTGCGCATTCATCAGCTCGTACAGTCCCGCACTTGCCAGGAGACGCCACGTGTACAGCCGGTCTGCCTCGCCAGCGAGCGTCACCGAGGAGAGCGTCATATTGTCAAGCGTGTCGATCCCTGCGAGACCGAGGTGCGCGAGCAAGTGCTTGCCGACGCGCTTGAACACGTCATTTGCATTCGTGTCCGCTCCTCCATCTAGGACTTCGTCCACAATCTTGCCATGTGCCCCATTTCCATGCGTGCGTACGTGCGCCAACATCGTGTGTAATCCCACGCGCATGGCTTTGGAAACCAAAGACACGGGGTCGGCTTTGGTATCGGATGCAAGCGACAGAGCTATTTTCGAGTCTTTCCACTTTGCGCTCGCGGCAACATCTCCACACGACAGTGGAAGCAGCAGAGACGCGATGGCGTGGACTGCGTTTGTGGCGACTTCCAAAAGCTCGTCGGTGGACAGCTCCGACGTCTCGGCTGTTGACCAGTTTGTGTCTGCCAACAGTGTTTGTCGCTTGTTCTTTGCATTGAGTATGTGCCCCTTGTGGCCCTCTACGTCCGTCACGAATTCGCGCTCCTTGACTGCCTTGCGGACCACCCCATGCAGTTCAGAACTGATCATTGAATCGTGCACAAAAGAGGGACGAGAATGTGCACGCGAGGGGGAAACGTAGAGAAGCGCTTTGTGCAACTCCGTGATTGCCATCGTGGCGTCCATTCGAATCGGATGGAGCCAACGTTCCGGCGTTTCTCGCGTGGGCAGTGTTTTGACGTTGCAAATGCAGCGCGATACGCGAGCCACACACTCAATCATGTGCGCAAGGCCACTGCGAAGCCCAGAGTCGGCACTGCGGAGTGATTCCGCCTCCGATCCGGAAATGTGGGATCGCATTTGCGCAGAAGTCAGGATGGCAGACGATGTCAGCGCAATGGCGTTTGTTCCGTGCAGCTCTGCCAGCGCCCGCATACCAGCACCACGCTCGGCTTCCGCGTCGTTTGAATTATCGGCAATGTCCTTCTCCAGTTTGTGCAGCAGGTCATAGCACGCGAGAAGGGCCTTTCCGAGGATGGTATCCACGTGTTGTGTGCTGAGAACCTCTTCTTCTTGCCGCTGTACGACTCCCGTCCATGCCCCAACTTCGATGGGACCAACAGGGACGCGGTGCACGATGGTTCCCAGATTTACCAAGGCTTTCTTGTAGTCGTATGTGGCGACTGTGAGCATGTCTGCAGTTTCTTTCGGCACGGCGTGCATCGCCAACACGTCGCTTGGCGTTATCATCAGCTTTACGGCTCCCGCGTGGCCAATGCCCTCGTTGAATGCATAAAACTCGGAGGCGGGCTTGTACGCCCCATACCCACACGTGACCCCCACCGTGTTGCTAAACGCACAGCACAGCACTTCGGCAAGGCGCATCTTGTGTTGGTACAGGAACTCGTCCTTGTCGGTGTCCAGGTGCCCCGCTTCAAGGTCGTCTTCCAGAACTCCGAGCACTGACCCGAGTGCGCCCGCGATTGCACGGAGCGGGTGCGTCACTGGGAAGCACGGCTTCATCTCCGGGGCATCCGGTGCATCCCCTTTACCTGGTGCCTCCGACATTTCATCCGGTGGAGTAGGGGGTGGAGGGGGGCTCCACCTCTCCACAAACGTCTTGCAAACGAGCGCCGTGGCCGTAATCGCGTTCTTTGCTTCTGTATGCGCCGCCCTCTCCACATCGTCGTCATGGTTGCGACGGTGTGTGCGCAAGACCATTTGAAGACTCCATACTTCGCGAGCAAGCTCCACAATGTCGTTGGCGTTGTCTTCGCAGGGATCGATGCTCTCGAAGAGGCGCTCCGTTTCCTTGAGTGGCAGAGGGTGCCCTCCGCCGGTGCTATGCAGTAGCTCGTCTTCACGAAGCTTCCGTTCGACTGTCTCATTGAATTCCAATCCGAACGTGTAGTGTTCTGTGGTCGTGTGGGGGTTGCCAACACATTCGAATGCGACGCGGTTGCCGTCCACTTCCACGCCGTCGATGTCTGCATAGTACTTGGACTTGAACACCTCCGCCGCCACCTTCAGCTTTGACACTTCGACCACGACGGGCTTGTCTCCAAACTCTTTGGTCAAGTCCAGCTTCACCGACGCGTCAACCGGGGACGCGTTCTTCAGCGGATTCACGCTGTCCTTGACTTCACTGAGCAGTCTCCCCTTTGTGTCGCGGGCAACCCGATGCAGCTTTCTCGGGAGCGTGCTTCCCTCTGGTTGCGCATGCCGGACAAGCGTGTCCATGATCACGTCGAGAATCCGCCCCGAGTCGACGAGCACCGTGAGCATAGGCAGATGCCCCTCGGGAAGCGTATCAATTTTGCGACTTGGTCCCACAGTGATGGTTGCAACGTTCTCTGGACCAAACTCGACTCCGACGTGGAAGAGGAATTTGTGCTTCAGGAGCCCGTTGTCAACCATCATTGGTGGCACCGACTGGTCAGGGACCACGTGAGCCTGGTTGACGACCTCCTTGGCCACTTTCATCAGTCTTCGAACCATTTCGACATGCGCGCAATTTGCATCCACTGCACGTTGCACAATGTTAAGCAAGTGTTTTGCGCCGGGGTCCACGAGTGGTGGCACCGTGCGAAGTCCGTTGGCTGTAGGTGCTCTTGGTACCAATTGCGTGCTTTCATCCGCGTTTGTCAGCAATGCAGCTCGTAGCTTTTCCCATCCCTCCTTTGGCTGCAGACCAACTTCGGCACCGGCGAGGCCCGTCACGGGCGCGGCGTCAATTGATACCTTGCAGTCTTCCTTACCCGATCGTTTAATGCTGCCAACGACCAAATTTTGTCGAACCCCTTTGTCGCTTAACTGAGATGCAGTGAGTTCTGGGGGGGTCTCTAGATGTTTCTTGAAGTGGATGTCTAAAGAGCCAAATTGTTCAACTTTTGTGGTAATGTTTCCCAGCTTGATAGCCAGATCCCTAATTTCCTTTGATTTTGAGTCCAAGTTGAGACCGTTCAATGCATCAGTGGGGACGTTAACCGCATTGACGCCGTTCTCGAGAGTTTGGTCCCACCCAGTCACCGCACCGGCGATCGCACAGTACACACCGGGCGCTAACTCCTTTGTGGCGTCGACCATTGTTGATTGGCGTCGCTGTTATACGTACACGTGCTCGGTGCTCTTATTGCAGCACGCTGGCCAATCACTCACTATGACAGAGTCGGCACCCCCTGCAGTTCAAGTGGTCGACCGCATTCGGTCTGGAATTAGCGCACACGGGGTCGACGTGGACGTTTCTGCAGTTGTTCGTGATCGCAACGGACAGCGCGTTGTACGCCTCCGCCCCAAATCGGGGGGTGGCATCAACCGCATTGTTGACGCAATCGGTCGGATGGCGCCTCTGGCCCAAGTGGCGTCGCTCACTTCGGAGGTCGACGGTAGCGACGAAGTCGAACTCAGACTTCCCACGCGAAAGCATCTGATGGCACGCGCTTTTCAAAACGCAAGGGGAGACTGCCTCCCGTGGCTCATGTGGAAAGTAGCACAGGCGCTCATCCTGGTAGCTTTTGCACTCTGTCTCACCGTGATAATGCAGCACATGTAGAAGTAGACTACTTAAGATCTTACTTAATGCAGATACACCAGACGCACTGCCATTTTTGTGAAAGCGAGCGTGTTAAACCAAGACAGCCAGCCAGCTGTATTGGTGCCACGCAGGCAGTCTATGGCCACAATAAGGACACGTCCGCTAAATGGCTGCGACCAGGCATTCAGGACGCACACAAATTGACATGAAGTGCGAATTCTGTCTACCATGCCACAAAATGCGAACCTCGCGCATGCTGAACAGGAATACGTGTAAAAGACATGTCGCGATTGCGACGAGATTGCTACAGGCGCGCGCCAGGCACGTAGCACGCAAACGGAAAGCAAACGAAAGCAAACTCCAGGCATCTCAATCGAGAATTTCGACCATGGCCGCCAAGAGCATGGGGGTGCTTGGAGACATTCTTACGCATTACAACGTGCGATGGGGCGTGTTTTTTAGTTGTGTGCAGCAAACTGCATTGTATGATTCTTTCCGGAGACGTGCATGTGACATTGAGTGGGGTACCAGTTGAACACACGCTGTACATCTCACACGTGTCATTCTTGCATAATTTTGTACATCTCATGCGATAAAGCCATATAAGATGGTTTTAATATAAACACTTTAGTTTGAAGGTAGACAAACAACGGACAAACCAAATGTCTAGAGCCCGAATATCTACAACGACATCATCTGTACATCGGTTGCATGAGGTACTGGGTGCTACAATTGCTACAGAAACCCCGAATGCACAAACCTCCTGTTGGAAAGTGACTGCTCAATTCATCCAAAACAAGTACAGAGCCATCAGCCAACTTTATTGGCAGGGTGAGTTAATAGTAAATTTGGTTGAAGAGACCAACGTGTATAAGACAGACGACCTTCTCAATAACACATCAGAAATGATGAAAGCGATTCAGGACTGGCAGACAGAGACTGAGTTGACGATGGTTGTGAACCACACTCTTTTCGACCAACCAAAGTCGAAGAGTGACTCTATTCGAGCCGACAATATACGCCACGAAACTTGGAAGGTGCTCCAACAATGGCTGCAAAATACATGGGTTCCCGTCAACTCATCACCGGCTCCTGGCTTTCGGAGATGATCGCACTCAAACAACAATTCCGTCGTTCTCGCAGATCGGCTCAACCATGTCCCATGTGAGGTCAAGCGCCTTGCAAACCTCGATGCACAGCGATCTTGCGCAGCCTTTCTTCAGAGCCTGCAGTCCTGCCCATTTATAGTCGTCACAAAGAACCAATCCGCTGCTAAATGTACCGTCATTCTTCTTAATGACAATTTGAAGCGAGGACGGCATTGTGTTGTCCACTCTCCACGACTCGATATCATCGGGTATGTGTCGGCGGTCGTGCCAATACATGGACGAAAACGAGAGGATGTTCATCATACCGAATTTAGTAGACACATACACAAGTACTGACGGATGTTCTTTCGTTGTGGTATGGCGCACGGCTGTTATCGCGTGGTCGTTGAGAAACCCGTTAACAAAATAACTCCCGCGCTCATCTTTCGGTAACTGTTTGAGTTTTTTTTTCAAATCAAAATTAGGTACACGTATTGAATTGCAGTTTGTAACGCACTTCTGTGTGTTCTCTGGATCCATCCCGTGCGTCGATTTGTGCACGACAGAAGTAATGGGCATGCAGTACTCACGGAATTTCGCAGTATCGACATTGTATATCATGCTATTTTGTATGCGACGGACAGCGACTTGTCGATACGAGTGAGTTCGGTGACACACCTGCGTGTCACCAGAGCACCGAGTATTTACCTTGCCTGCGTGTCACCACATTAAAATGATTAGCGATCCTTTGTGGTCAATCTACATTTCCCCGATCCCCGCCAAGTAATCGCCCGCGATGCGCTCTGCGGAGCTGGGGTCCTCCGCGATCGCTTTTATCGCCGCATTCGCGCGGCGCAGAGTGCTCTCCGGCTCCTCCGCCGGCTCCTCCCCACAGAGATCGCTCTCCACCGCGAACGCCACGATCGCGCGCGCCATCCCCTTCTCCTCGGGCGTCTCCAGCTTGATCCGACTCTCGTCGAACGGCACCAAGGTCGTGTCGCTCGTACTGGCGTACCCGGCGCGGCTCCCGGCCCTCAAGTTATAGCCGCGAGGATGCAAGGTGTCCAAACGCTCGATGTACAGCGACTCGTTCGCATCCAGCGACTCGAGGGAGCAGCACACCAGCACCTCCGTCTTGAACGCGTCAAGACCGCCGTGCGCCTTCAGCGCGTCGCGGATCAGTCGGCAGCCAGACGTCGGAAACGCGTGCTCCGACGCGCGCTTAGACAGCGACCGAGTCGTCTTCCCCACATACCGCTTCCCCGAGGGGCACGTCAGCGCGTAGATGATACCGGTACTCTCTCCACCAGGGCGCAGCTCCGTGGTGTCGGTGGTCTCAGCGGTCTCAGTGCTCTCGGTCGTCCTCTGGCGCTTCTTGGGCTTCTGGTGGGTATTGCCATTTTTCTTCAATGCTTTCTTCATGATGCTCTCACCACTATATTTTCCAGCAAAGACATCTCGTACCCCCGCAACAAACTCGTCCTGTAGCAGATTAAACAGTCTACCATTTTCTAATTGATCCACCTCACGCCTTGATTGTTCGTCTTCTTCTTCGAGTTTTCGCATTTTTTCTTCCAGTTTTCGCTTTTTTTCTTCCCAGTTTCGCTCTTCTTCTTCCAGTTTTCGCTCTTCTTCCTTTTGTTGCACTTCTTCTTCCAGTTTTCGCTCTTCTTCTTCCCTTTTCCACTTTGCGGCCCGTCGATCTATCCTATCGTATAGTGCTTTTGTCTTCTTATCATTTCTTTTCATTTTCCCCCTCAACAATTCCATTGCCTCGTCTGGATCCTCTGGAAGAATATAATCTTCATCTGACGACAACTCTGTATCATCTAGAGAGGTCATTCCACGTTGCGACGTCCTGTCGGATGTCTGACGTGTGTATTGAGTCTGCTCATGGATTAGCGAGCGTGTCCATACCTAGTTCAGACCAGTTCAGACCAGTTCAGACCAGTTCAGACCAGTTCAGACCAGTTCAGACCAATTCAGACCAACCGTTCGCTAGCTCCAAATATAACAAGCTTGCCCGAGGTAAGCATGAAATGGCATAATCCGTCATGGGCCGCACGGGCGAGTTTGACAATTTCGTAAAGTTGCGGACATACGAACGACGACCAAAGACATCCAATGCAGAAGGCGTCAAAAGATACTGTGTATTTTGCTGCCCCACATGCAAGGGCGAGATTGAAGTTGCCGAAAGTGCAGTACAAAACAAGAAGGCAATTGCTTGCCGAAAACACATAGAATTCCACTGCAAACTGTCCAGTGTTAACAATGAAAGCCAGCAAGCCACCGATGCTCTTCCAGACTCTGTTTTGGAGGAACTAAGGAGCATGAAAAGCGTAATAGAGGAAAACTCCAAGTCAACCAAGATGATCGAGCAGACAATTTGGCATCTTGCTGAGCAGTATGGTCTGGCGCGACCAGTTAGTTTGCATAACTTTCAACAACGGATGGACGCACATCTCGAGTTGGTAGAAAAGGAGCACAACGAGCAGCTTCAATTGACTTACAGAGAGCGCGACGAGCTCAAGGAAAACTACCAGGCACTTGCCAATCAGTGTGCAGAGATGAAGGAGAGCCACCGTGTGGAGTACGATAAGAAGGAGGTGGTCCTCCAGCGGGAGTTGGTGGAAACCCAGAATAAGGTGCTGGAGTCCCAGAATGAGCTGCTCGTGTTGAAGGACAACCATTTGCAACAACTAAACGAAGAGCGAGAGCGGCACGCGCAAGAGGTGGCTGCGCTTCGAGAGGAGCTCAATGATGAAAAGAAGCGGCACACTGAAGAATTGCACAACGCTAAAACCCAAGACAGCAGCGACCTGGAGGCTGCAACAAAGAGGTACGCCGTCTGCACAAACAAGAAAGATACGCGTATCGACAAGCTGAGGACGGATTACCAAAAGGAGATCGACAAGCTGAGGATGGATTGCCAAAAGGAGCTCGGCAAGCTGCAGCGGGAGGTCGCGAAGCTGAAAGGCGAGAATCTAAAGCTTGCGGAGAAGGTGAATGATCTGGAGGAAAATAATGAGGCGCTTAGGACGCGGCAACTAACGTCGGATCGGTACGGGAAGGAGTCCCTGATCGCGTACGACAACATCAGTAGTGGAAAGCGGCCGCGGGACATACAGACAGAGTTGCGTATGAGGGAAAAGGCGGGGAAGCACTTTGGTCTCGAGCCGTCGGACCAAATGATGGCCCAGTACAGGCAGAACTTTCCGCAGACTACGGGGGTGATGAGCTCGCCCTCCCGGTCGCGCAGCCCCTCGCCGTGTAGGTGACAGTGCGGTAGCACGCAGGGAGAAATGGTAGTGGTGTCACGCAGGTAGATTGACTGGTCACAATAGTGTAAGTGTTATTACTCAAAAGTGTACTCACTCGACGCACACAAAATGCCCCTCTGTTGTGCAAAAGCTCGCGCCCCCGTTCGCGCTCGGGTTGCGCATGTCTCTCAAGCTGGTGTTCAGAAGAAGAAGAAGAAGAAGAGCAAGACGTCCGACGTCTCTGTGCATTTTGGTGCAGTGGTGCATCCGATGGCACACATACTTCAAAAGAGCATTCCTAAGCCACAGGTCAGTCGCGCACAGCAAATCCGCAAGCGTGTCTTTGGAAACGCCACGCTCAAGAAGAATACACGCGCGCGTTCCCTTCTTACGGCGGTTTGCCACTTGGATCCGGACATCTATGAGCGACTTGTGCATGCGATTGAAGATCAAAGGGGCGACGATACACCAAACAATGTTCGTGAGCTGCTCAATCCTGAGGAGCGTGTGTACTCTTTCTCAAGTGGCCCGTGCACCTACGGGACTCGTCAAGGCATTCCTGACCGAAAACCGATGGGCGGCACGGGATGGGTGAAGTTCAAGGTGAATGGTATCGACAGCGACGACCCGCGGCTGCAATGGTCACGAGGGTTTCACGGACCAGACCCCAAGCCGGTCATGCCGATCCTTAACGACGGACTGAGCTCTCCGGCAGACAGAGGATGCCAGCCTGCGCATGGCCAGGCCGGCACGGACAGTTCGACACAAGGCCGTACCATCTACACCTCTCCCTGCATTGGATATGCGGCCCACCCAACCTACACGCCGCTGATTAAGACTTCCAAGGGCAAGTATGCGCAGATTGTTCTGGAAGTGCGCGTCGACCAAGAGCGCGTGTTCAACAAACTGCAGACAACACTCGGCAAGCTGTATTGGAAAGATGGCATTCCATTCGACGCCCAGTTCTCACTCGATGACGTAATGGAGTGGCTTGTGGCTGATCGAGATGCTGTGCTGATTACGGGTGTGATGTTCCGAGAGATGGGAACAAAGACCGAAGAATGCCTATCTCGCTACGGGGAAGTTGCTTGCTCGTTCAGCGACAATGATCCTGCTGCTGAGTATCGGTGGACCGAGCATCTCGCTGCTGCCATCGAACAGAAGATGTAAAACAACAATCCTTCCTCCCGGTCGCGCAGCCCCTCGCCGTGTAGGTAGCGCGATGGAATGCAGTAGATTGGTTGTAATAAAGGGGTAAATAAAACTGTCCATAAAACACTACGTTGAATGATTCCGTCATTGCATCGACTGGAAATGCCCACACAGACGGTGGGTATGCCGAAACGCGACCGCGAGGATGAAATTTATTTCAAGGCGTACAAACCCGGGCGTTATCGTGAACTGTCCAACCTCTTTGGTCCAGTGGAATGGGCTTACCAGCGGGCAAAGTTCAAAGAGGGCTCGCTTGTGTACTCATGGCTTACGGAAGGCGAAGAGAAGTCTCGTGCAAGAACGTGGACACGGGGCGAATTTGACGCTGCACGTGCAGCGATGAAACATACTGGCAAGTCTGATTCCTACGTAACACCAGACGGCTACATCGCCGCGGGACTGCTCGCACAGTTTACTTCACAGATAGCAAAAGATCCAACGAGTCTACTTGCGCGTCAGCGGCTTGCACACATCTACGGGAGGAAGTTCTCGGAGAAAGACGCGGAGCAATGGCATGCACAAAACGTGAATCCGCCCCTGAGCGACGAGGACAAGTACGCCTTTATGCTACAACTCCTGAGAGACAAGTACTCCACGGACGAGTACTACCGTAACCTGCTCATATCTACCGGGAGCCTGACTCTTCATGAGGCCCGGGGCCGTGGTGCGCCAGGGGATTGGGCCTACCAACCGCTTACAGAAAAGGGCAAAGAAAAGGGTTTTGATGAGGGGAAAGACTGGCTTGGCCAGCTGCTGATGAAAGTTAGAGGAGAGTTAACCACGTGATAGGTAGCATTGAATGATTGAGTAATAATAAAATGTCGTTGACTAAGCTAAAGTAGTGCGAGTGTTCTTTTGAAAATGTTGCCTTCCTTTTCACGCCTGTCGGTCGATGCGCTTGCACCGGCCAAAGCACCCAACCGTCAGAAACCCCCAATACGCAAGACCCCCCGGTACCAGCGTGGCATGCCGATTGGAATGATGGAGGGGAATGATGACATGGCCGTCGAAGATTTTCAGCAGGCCTCTGCACCTCAAGGAAGATGGGAATCTTATTATCCACAAGATGTCATTCCAGATCTGACTCCTTCAGAGGGAGGAGACCATTTGTATCCAAACCTTACGCATAGCTTATTACAAGCTATGGGCGATCGAGGAACACTGTATCATTTGGAACTTGCCAAAGAAAGTGCTGGCTTAGTTGTTCCATCAACGGAAATGCTCGATGCCGCTCGTAATAATGTCACCGCACAACTTGAATTTGCCCAAGACCACCGGTCCTTGCTTCCGCCAGCATGGTTGGGCTACCAGATGCGAAGCGGAGAGATGTTTTACATTGGTCCTCGCATACACGAAACAACGGGCAATACAGTGTACGCCGCCAGCGATATCAGGATCGCATGGTGTGTTTACATGGGTATGCCGCTGTTGAAAGCTGGTGTAAGCTGGGAAGACTTTAAGAAGCAGATGGTCGCATGGGCGAGGCTGCAAGAAAAGAAGCGGGTGAGAGACGAAGCGATTCGAGCAGAGGATATTGCTTTCGAGCAGGCTGTCAAGATTAAGGTGATGGAGATTATGAATATCGACGAAGACGGATATGCATCGAAAATGACGCAAAACGACCCTTACCTCATTCAGATGGCAAAGATTGCAAAGAAGGCGCTGCTGCAAGAAGCCAAGATTGCCAAGGCGAATGCGAAGCGTGCTAGGAAAGACGAAGTAGACGCGGCCCAGGCACTGGCCAAACAAGAAAAGGAAGATGCCAGGCAGGCGAGACAGCAAGCACAGGCACAGGCCAAACAAGAAAAGGAAGATGCCAGGCAGGCGAGACAGCAAGCCCAGGCACAGGCCAGACAAGAAAAGAAGGATGCCAAGGATGCCAAAGTAATGGATGCTGTATCTAAAGCTGTTGAATATATGGTCGGCAAGTTAGAGAAGGATGCACAGAAGGAAACCGACCGTTTGAAGGCAATGCAGGAAGCCAAGGAAAAGAGGATGAGTGAACTACAAGAGAAGCTTCGTATGTCTTCCGAAGAGGTCAACAAGATGTCACCGCAAGAGATAGCAAATGCGCTGAGGCGACGCACGTATGAAATCAAGAAAGATGATGCACGGCGGGAACAGGAAGAACGACAAGAGTGGATCAAACAGTTCATTGAAAATCTAGACATCTTGAGTCATTCGGCGCTTCGGCTACGCGAAGACGACGATGAGGGGGGACACAAGGGAGACCTCAATGAACCACTTCTGGAAGATGTAAAAAAAGTACTTGACCAAGCCAAGGACGCAAACGCGCCTGACGACGATCTCGCAAGGGGTCTCATGAGTGAATTAGACGGACTTTCAGGAATGGAGAATACGTTTGATCGTCTGCAAAAAGAAGGAGATGTCAACATTGAGGAAACGACACAGAGCCAATTGATTTCACTGTGGGAAGAGCAGGAAGCCGAACTTCAGAAAGCGGGCCTCAAATCTGACTCCAAACTTGCGGAGTACGCTCGTGATAGAGTCGAAAACGAGATAATCGCGCTTGCTTCATTCATGCGCGGACAACAGCTTCGTCGCTGCAAACTTGAGTTCGAACTGGCGCGATCGATCCACGCGACCAACGAAACAATCGAGCTCGGTTCCATGTTTGACCTGACAGAGAACATAAAGGCCGCCAAGGGGGCTGGGAAAAAGACCACTGTCGAGGCCGACTTACAAGAGGAAGGGTTAATGACAAGTTCAAAATTCCAGTCCGTCAACGGCCAGCTTCAAGCCACGTTCTGTACAACAGGATTTGTTGCCACATCAATGGTTAGCTGGGCACAAGTGCGTACTGTGCTTGCAAACTTAACACTCGCCGCGCTGTCAGATAAGGATCAAGCGGCCAAGGAGAAAGCGGTATCCATGGTGCTATCGTTTTATGACACACATCTGAATGGGTCAGTTGAAGAGTGGTGCGCAGAATACATCGATGCCGACGACGAGGGCGAGGGCGAAGAGTTTGAACACGAAAATGTGCAAGGCGGGATAGTACAGGGAGGAGAAACCGAGTACGCACTTGCAAAGATGCAACATTCGATATTTGCAACTGAGAAGGACAAGAGTGCGTTGAAAGATTTTGACGATTTCTATTCGGAATCGAGTAAGGACCCTTGGGTAAAGGGCCAGTTTGCAAAGTACGAAGAGATGGCGAAGGAGGAACACGATGAACAGATGTACACCTTACTAATGAACGGAGGAATTACAATGAATGAACTTGTTCACGAAAACCAAAAACGCGCAGCAAATGGCACAGAGTCTTTGTATCCTCCGGATAAGATTGAGGGTTTGCGTGAGTATTGGATGGATTTGTTCGCAGCGGTGAGAAGGGGCGATCATCAGTTGAGCGATCTCGATAAGAATGAATTCAACGACGAACCCCTCATACCCGTCTATTACATTGGCCTATTTGAAGACACGTCAAAATTTCCAACAGAAGAAGAGTTTGAGCTGATGTTGGAGCAACCGTACGGAGAATACGCCGCCGAGATAGAGAAGGTACGTGCAGATGGCGTCAAATTTTATCGTGCGAAGCGTAACATGCGTTCAGAGGAAGAAGAACTGGAAGAAGACGTCGACGTCGACATGGGCGACATGATTACAGAGGAACTTCAGCAGACAAGCGAAGCTCGTACTTCGTCTCCACCCCCACCGAAAGTCGTCCCAAAGAAGGTCCCGCCAAAACGGCGCGGCAACAAAGCCATAGCTGCGGCAAACATCGCATTGGTAGATGCGTTCATCGAGGCGAAACGGAGTATTGGTTCGATGTCAGCGTGTGTTGCGCGGTATTAGAAGAGTGATACACCCTCTTGTACAAGAATATATATTCTATGGCTAGCAAGTGTTCATCTAGTTTTGGCCGAAACCAGTACTTACTAAAGTAATATATATTCTAAGACAGCAAAAGTGGATTGTAGTTGTATTAGTAGACACTCTGTGCGAGTAGGACTGGCTCTATTGGGACTAGTGGGAGGCGAGGGTTGGGGCCCCACATTGGGACGGCCAGGGGGATGGAAGATGCGATCTTCACAGGGACTGCCGGTCCATAGCACTCTTTGCTAAACCGCACGCCGGGGGGTTTTGGATGAAAAGTTCCCTCTCGCTTCGCCTGGTCCCTCGAAGCTTGCAGTTGGGCGTCTTTTGCCTTGCGGGCCTTGCCGCCATCCCCAGCGGCCACGTCCTGGCAATGCCTGGTCCGACGTTTTCGCTCTGCCGCGCGCTCTGTTTTTGTCATGTTTTTGTACAACTTCTTGTATTCTTCCACACTAACCCCCATATGGCGTGCCCACTCACGCGGATCGCCCTTGCGCCGCTTTGAGGGAGGAGCGTTCTCGCCTTGTGTGTGTTGGCACTTGCTCTCTCCATGCAAGTCATGAACCATGATTTTTGCAATGTTGGCGTCGTGGCACTGTGTCATTTTGTGTGCGTGATGTTGGTGGTTCGTGTGTTTCAACTTGTTTGTGACAAGACCTATATCAGCCTGCCTGCGTGCTGTCAATAGCACATCGATGTTCCGAGAAGTGTCCACTATGTGTGGAGGCCACAAGTGCCACCCCTTGTACCACCGGTGGACCCTTAAAAGGGGCCCCACTCTGGGCATTACCAGAGTGCTTACAGCAAACAAACATACAAATGAAGCGAACCTTTCATGTCTCGCGACAAACCCTAGCACTCTGTTTTGGGCGTTGCCAGATCTGTTCCGAGAAGTGTCCACTATGTGTGGGGGCCACAAGTGCCACCCCTTGTACCACCGGTGGACCCTTAAAAGGGATGCCCCTCTGGGCATTACCAGAGTGCTTACAGCAAACAAACATACAAATGAAGCGAACCTTTCATGTCTCGCGACAAACCCTAGCACTCTGTTTTGACTACGCAACCATGCGTATGCGTATTTTGTTCGGACCTCCTTGAATGAACGGTGCGTGTGCCATGCGGAGTGCCTCATCAAAAAAAGCGGGTTTTGTCATGAGGCTGGTCAACACCGCATCTGGTTCGGCAAGTTTGTACTTGTCACACAGCGTGCGAACGTGGTTCTCCCACTTTAGACAGCGCCAATCGTTTTTGTCCCCAGGCATGTGCATGGGGAGCCGCTGAGCACCATCGCACAACTCTGCGGATACGAGCAGCATGGCAACGTCGATGTTGAGTAGTTGCTTCAATTGCACAAGGACGTCGTCGCGAGCACGTCTGAGAATGGCAGGTGGGAGAGGCGCACAGACGGCCTCCCTCATTGTCCTCGCGATGCGCGAATTTCGCCGAAGCGCTTGTGAGAGCGACAGTGTGATCATGTCGCGCGTATCGGTTCGCTTTCCCCATGGTGCGACAGGGGTGGCTCGAATGCACTCTCCCGTCAGCACAGGAAGTAACCCTCGCATACACACCCTCCATTCGGCAAAACACGAAAAACAACAGAAACGCCGTAGCTGCGTGGGATAAATGTCGTCGGCGGCGCCACAAAGTCGCCAATAGTCAATCTCGTTCTTGTCGCAGATGTCGTGTAGAATGTCAATGAGCGCGCCTTGGTCGTGCACACCGTTCCCGTAGTTATCATCAACCAGACCTCGGTAAAAGACCCGTCCGCACGTCCTGAGGTTGCACTTCCCAAACATGTCAACGCGACTGCTCTGGTGCACACTGTACGCAGTTGTGAACAGACAGCGCATGTTCGCTACAAAAACTTGGACTTTACGGGGAAGCATCGACAAGTCAGCGCATTGTACGTCGGTGTGCAGCAACTTGTGCAGCCACTTTGCGTTCGTGTAATTGTTTGGTACCATTCGACCTTCCAGTGCACCGATTACGTGGCGCATGTGTCGCGTCACTCGGTCCATCGACCACATTCTGGCTCCAGACCCGTTAGAAGAGGGCTTACCAACGGGGTGGGTGGCATGCAACGACCTTTCGCCGTAGATAAGCGTCAAGCATCTCGGCCATGCCCCAAGGAACCACCTCTTGTCGTAGTCGCGCTTGGCATTTGATAGCCAGGACGGGACTCTTTCAGGATAGTGAAATGCCAGAGAGCGTTCGTATCCCATGAGCGCAGAGTGCAACACAGGATCTCGGCCACGAAGCGCCGAACACTCTTGGTTCAACAGTGGAAAACGCAACAAGGCTGCCGAAAGAACCCATCTCAACTCTCCTTTCAGTCGTTCGGGTGTGCTTTGGTCGGCACATGAAGTTCGATTGCACGTTTGATGCGAGCTTATAGTGTCACACAGCAAGTCCAGTAAGGTATCATACAACACGGTGCATATGTCTGTAAAAAGTGATTCTGATGCTGACTTTACGCTGGACTGTATAGCAGTCGACGCTACACTCAGATGCTTTACTCGTCTTTTCTTGCGTGAACGATACATGCCATTTGAGTCAACACACACATGCTACGGTTGTCACCGATCGTTTAGCGAACACAATTCGACCAACCGACTACTTGCTGTCAGTGCATAGTAGGTTCTTTGTCTTCAAGATACTCACGAAGGTCTCTGAACCGTGACTCATCCTGCAGACTCGTGTTCATTACGTCATCTGTGAGCAGCGACTTTTCGTTGCAAAACGCCTTGAACATGTCATAAACTTCTTTTGGTGAACGTTCGGCATAAGTGTACATCGCTTGTGCAACTGCATCATTAGATGCGCCTTCAACCGTGGCATGCCCGAGGAGGAACTCGATATCTTCAACTTCCAGCTCCCATCGATCTGCATATTCAGTGAGCCTTTCCATAGTCACGATTTCAGTTCCATTCTCGATGTTTTCTTTTAGACTCTCCCAGTTCGCCGGAACTACCCGCCGATGGCGTCGGGGCATAATCCTTGAACCAATCCGCATGTCGACGGAACCGCCCGGGTCGTTCATGAACAACAGCGCATCGGCCGCATCGGCCTCATGCTTGTTGCTTTCCGCTTCATAATCATGGATTACACGTTTGAGCTCTGGGTATATCCATGGATTTTGCTGGAGGAGCCGTGTGTAGTGGTCGTGCGCTTGCTTTCTATTTGGTCCGACGAGCGTTTGTTGAGCAACATTAGCTACTGCCTTGTCGTATTGCTGCAGTATGTTCTCGAGATCGCTTAATACCTTAGCTGCGTGCTCTGGAAACAGGGAGTCGAGCTTGCGACGGAAGTGAGCATACATCTGGGCATGATCAAAGCTGTTGTTAGATAGCACAACTCGTGCAACTTCAGTTGTAATTTCGGGATACAGAGTTATGTCCTCGTCAATGATCGCAAACCATTTTTTGACGGCCACATTGAGTTCGTTCGGGACCAATGTTGCAAGTTCCAATTTTGCAGTATCGTGTGCGCTCTGCCTGTATCTCAGCAGTACAGCATCCAGGCGCGGAACAATACTTTTCCACTCTCCAGTGCCTTTAGGATCAGGATTGTTAAAAAAGTTTGCAGTGTTGAAAGCGAAAATGACGTAGTACTTATAGATCGCTCTCTTGACATCTTCACCCAAATCGGGACGGTAGAGTTCTCCGGGACGGTCTCCTTTTGGGTTTTGGAGTTTGAGAGTTTCTAAGAAGTCTGCAAGATATTTGTCTGATGCTTTGATAGCATTGTTCCACTTTGCTTCAAAGGTTGCATTGTTTGGGTCCAGCTGATACTCGTGGAGTATCTGATTAAACAGTTGAAGTGATTTCCACCAATAACTTATTGCTGGATCTTGCAGAGTGTATTTTTGTCCTTGTAAATGAGTCCACAAATTGTGTATTGATTGATTGAATCCAAAAGACTCGTTCAGGTGCCATATTTTGGAGTTAATATCAGACTTGAGCTTCATGCCACCGTCGGTCACCTCCCCGTAGATGGTTCCAATGTCCGCGGCTGTGTTCATTGATGGCTTCTTGTGAATTGTGCCAATATCAGAGATCGGTTTGGACATCTTGGGCTGTGGGAGCAGTTTGGGCCGCGGAAGCGGTGGCTTGTCGGCTGCTCCAACGTCAGATAACTTTGACAACGCGGGCGTGACGGACATCTTCTGCATGCCAACGGTCAGGACCGCATCGATGCTCAGTTTTGCCGATGGCTTTGGCCCCGACTCAGAACGGCGTGCTGCACGAACGCTCATGGGTGCAGTGTTGTGTTAAACTCTGCGCATTACAGTCTTATACAAATACGTCACGCTACATGTCCGGTTTCACACGTATGTGCATGTGTCGAACTCACTCGTGTATATTTGCCAAAAGTGCGCCATAGACAGACATTTGAGGCCGCCAACTTTTGCACCCCTCCCAGTCAGGGAGGGTCCATACTCGGTGCTCAAATGTCTGTCTATGGCGCACTTTTTCTCGAATTTTTGCCGCCGCGGGGAACATCGATTTTGCGGGTTATTTGACCGAAATTCCACCGACTCGGAAAGTGTGCAAATTGGCCATCCCGCTCGGCGGCATTTTTCCACACAAAAGTGCGCCATAGACAGACATTTGAGCACCGAGTACGGACCCTCCCTGACTGGGAGGGGTGCAAAAGTTGGCGGCCTCAAATGTCTGTCTATGGCGCACTTTTGGCAAATATACACGAGTGGGTTCGGTGTCTGTGAAGTGACATTAAACTTGGTGTACGATACGGCAAGCAGGATTGAAACAGGAAAGCGCCATTGCTATCCCTGCTCTTCGCTCTCATCGTCGTCGTCGTCCTCTTCGTCGTCCTCGTCGTCCTCGTTGTCGTCCTCTTCCCCTTCCCCTTCCAGGACAATCCAGTGCTTGCCGTCTGGACCATCTAGGTCTTCCTGTGTTGCGTAGCCCAAGTACTCGGGCACAAGTATTTCCCTATCGAGTGCTGCCTCGATCTCTCCTTCAGTTGTTTTGACTACTTGTGTGCACTCGTCGCCCCACTCTTTGCTACATTCGAGCTCAAGTGACTCGTTGCACAGCAGCAGCGCTTCTTGCTGCATCCGTTCGATCTCTTCGTCTACTTCTTCAAGAGGCCAATTCATTCGAGCGGCTGTTTGTTCGAATATAGCCACTTCGTAATTTGCCTTTGCTCGCTGATACTGGTTCATGGCTTCTGCCGTCGAAATGGATGCGTCAACGTGTGGCGCCTCTATCGGAAGCACTTGTCTATCCAACAACTGTTGCAAGGCATCCTTGTGAATGTTCTTGTGGGGGCCTGCAGTGACATACCCCTCAGCGTCGACAAGATTCCAGTCCAAGACGTCACTGGCAAAAAGTGACTTGTCAATCTTGCGCTCCGCCTCTTCGATTCGATCTGCGCGCTCTTTTACATTCTGGTAGTCCGCCTTTTGTTCCAACGCTTGCTGTCGAGCCTCCTCATCTTCGAGCGCTCGTACTGCCATTTCATGGAACTCCTGACGAAAGTGAGACGCTTGGTCTATGTCGGTGAGCTTCTGGAATCCGCCGTTTGCATGCAAGTGGTCTATTAGCAAGTACGTGCTGTGAAAAGGCCGCTCCAGAATTCTCTTGCTTGCCCGTGCCGCCTCTTGTGCTTGAGTTCGTGTCATCACATTGAGATAGATCTGGGCTTCAGTGCACATGTCTCCGTCTACTCCAATGCCGCCCATCCCTATGTCGCGCGTGATGCAATTGAGAGTAGATTTGAGATCGTCTCTGCCATTTCTCCCCGCTTGAATGTGAATCGATTTTCTCCATTTATGTCCTTTGGGCAATGAAAGGGTCTTGTCTTCCTTGACTGCTTCCGAGATGGACCGCGCAGAGCGGAGGCGCAGCTTGAGTGTCTCGCTTGCATCGGGTGACTGGAGGATATGCGAGACCATTGCCGCAAGCGTGAAACTGTCATCAATATGATCATCGGCGAACGCGAATCCGTTCGATGGGCCCGCGTGTGTGTTGGCATATTTCGCGATGGATAAGGAGACAAGTTTCTTCCACTCATGAACCGCGCCTGCCTGTTCGTACCCAAAATAGTCCATGAACGTCTTGTGGTAGTCCTCGAGTGTTGGTTTGCACGGTTCGCCGATGGGGATGGTTGTCATCGCGTTCGGCGCTGGGACCATTGCCGTTGATGCGTCGATCCTCCGTTTTGTACCCTTGGGTGCCATCACACGTCTGCGTCCACACCAACACGGACCGCATCAGCAGCGTCACACACGTGCATTCTTTGGGCGAAACCAACAACACGTGCGCGGTTGTGGCGACACTGTGGCGACGTTGTTGCTGAGACCGACTTGCGCGAAGCGCGTCTCAGCAAGGTGGCCTTGCGTACCTGTCCGTGGGATCAGACGTCTGGTGTTTGCAAGCTGGAAGAGCTACCTGCGTTGTACCACCCTGTAAAGCTGCCTGCGTGCTACCAGATCGCCGCTTGATGGCCTGCTTGGAGTGGCGGTTCTTTGGATGTGACGCAATAAATATTGAATATACACACACCATGAGTACCAGACAACAACATGACCAGCGCCGTCCGCTTTGGCCCGCTGTCGGTCGAGACCCCATACCCAAATAAGGGACTGCTAGCGCGTATCATTTGGCCGGTTCTGTGCATTAGGGTTTTTGTTGTATGCATGCTTTTGAGTATCACCGGAGTGGTATTCGCGACGCACGCTCATGTCAGTGCGTCTTCTCACTGTCGTCTACGTTATGAAGGGAACCAAAACGACATCACAGAACAGAATCTGCAGGGGTTTGCCAAAGAGGCGGGATGGTCACTCACTCACCCCGAGTCGCCATATTGCAATCGGTGTCCTCAAAACGACAGATTTCCGGTGTGGATGGCGCCGATCGACATATGCCTACGGTTCAAGTTGGGCGAGTCACACCCACTATGCAACAGTGCAAGTGACAATTTAGAATCAAGCCATCTCAAAGTGTGTGCCACACAGGAGCAGATCGACCAAGCTTGGGCTGACGGTGGATGCCACTCCGACGTGCGCGACTTGGACGTGGAGAACACCACGAGCCCCGCGATTCGTCCCTTTCTCGGATACGACGGTGCACTATTCTGCAAAGCCGGTTACCAATACTCAGGAGATTGTGCGGATACGAATTCTCCAATGCGACTCCATCAATTTTGTGGTTGTGCTGGCCCGTTTCTTAACAACATGGCAGCAGGTACGTGGGGCTGTGATGATTTGTTTGCGATCACTGGCGTTGATATTCCTGGTGTGGTAAGCATTTATTGCGAAACGGGATCGACGCTTGTGCATTGGACCAAGAAGTATGGAGGTGGACCTACTGATGGGTTTGGGTGTGTGCACGTAGCCAAACCAAAGTGCAATGACCGGCGGAACTATGACTGTTTCCAATACAACAGTCGTGATGCGTTGCAATACGAAATGGAAATCAACTACTTCTTCCCTGCAGACACCGCATCCTACGAGAAAGTAGCTTGTGCTGGGGGCAACTACGAACGTGCAAAACCGCTCTCAACGTACAGAGACAACATGTTTCGCTACAACACCTATCACTACTGTCCTCCCAAGTAGACAAATGTATCCAGTCCTTAAACACTATACGCTATCCACGGCGGAATTACTGCGCCCAGAGTAGCGACCACCAGCACCGGCACTTCTGTAGGATACTCCACAGGCATTCCACTACCTTCTACTACGAGTACGACCAAGTACCCCAGCAGATTAAGTGATCCGGACGTGATCCACACCGCGAGTGCCCGAGCGCGTGTCGGTTGGACGTGCTGAGCCCAACACTGACTGTATGAAGCCAAGAGTCCCCACGCGATTGCCGGACAGAAGTGCCAGATAAGGAAGGCATGTGTGCCTCGTCTCTCCGGGTAGATTCCGTCTCGTTTGGGCAGATCGCCGCCGTCGTATATGGCAATCAGAGAGATACTGGCAAGCAACAGGAAGGTCGCAATCGACCGGCCCGCGAGGAGAATGTTGCTGGACGCAAACTGCAATCGACGGACCCACTCTGCTGTCCACGGTACATATCTAGCCGTGTCAGAGAACAATAGTTGCGTCCATGTGGCGTATGTGTTGGGCTCTATGAGGAACAGAAGCAAGTGCACGGATGCAAGAGTGGCAAAGATAACAAGCAGGACGACGTTGCTAAAGACGGTAAAATACGACAAGTTAAGTCCAATCTCTTTCCAGAATGTGACAGTGTGAAACACGATCTCGAGGGACAGTGCTGCAAAGATGATTAGTGCTCCAATAATTTCCCATCCGCGAAGCAGCCCAGAGACGGCGATCCCCACCACAGTGAGCACCGCGGAAATGTCGGTGTACATGTGCGCATGACCCCAGTCGGACTTGCTGACAATTGCCAAGAAAAGAACGATGCATGCACTGACGAATAGACCGGACACGAAGAGATGTTGCAGGCGAGACATGGGCAGTGGGTGGCACTTTTCGCGTGAGTATACGTTTCGAATGCATGCGATTGTGGCAAACGTGCCTAGCAGCAGCAGCGTGCTCCACCCCGTTCCGTGCGTGATCGAGTTGAACCGCCTATATTCAAAAGCCCCCATGCAAGACTTACTTGTGGCACTTGAACATGCGCTCTCGCCATAGAGTATTGGAAGAGCCGATGCCGTGTCAGCGAACGAGAAGAACGAGCCAATTGTGCCGATCGATTGGAACCAGACAGACACGGAAAGAATCATTGCTGTGTGGGACAGTCCTTCTTGGCTGGTTGCGCCCGGCTCGACCGCCACCCGAATCAATATGACGAGTGCAGCAATCATCGCCGACACACCACTGCAGGACAGACACACAACAGAAAGCGCATTGCAAGCGGTGCATCCTGTCACTCTCAAGCCTTCGATTGGTGGGTCGAGTTGCATCTCCACGCGCTGGGCCGTGTCCGAACACATAGACATCGCACTTCGCGTGACTCTTGCACCAGAGTATAACATGAACGACACCACGATAACGAGCGGACGCACGATGCTTTCCTTGCGATAAGAGATTGAAGGACTGTCGAACAGCGACGCCGAAAATATGAATAATCCAGAGACAATTGTATAAGATGCGTCGGCGAGACGACAATACACCGACCCCTCATGTAGACCAAGCGCCGCCACCGCAATTAGGCAGCCTGCAAGTACGTAGATTTGCAGTGCCGCGTACTGTTGACCAATAACGGGTGCGCCCGTACATATTATGAGAACAAACGCGGTCATGCGCATCGATGTCGCGCCCGTGTCCTCTGCACGGAATTGAGGGTATGCGGTAAGTGCGTCCAGTACAACACACCCTACTGCGATTGACATGGGCAGCTTAACCGAGTGCTTCACGTGAACAACAATGTTTGACGATTGGATATCGACCGGGGACGGCATGGTGTTTCTTTTAGTGCTCGGTCGCGAATGGAGTTTTATTCTAAGGGGTACTGATAGCGACCACACATACCAATTTGTGGTGCATGAAGGACGATGCACTTGCGAACTCACTCGTGTATATTTGCCAAAAGTGCGCCATAGACAGACGTTTGAGGCCGCCAACTTTTGCACCCCTCTCGGCCAGGGAGGGT